>Ga0065711_1042576_pt1 | contig 15290 bp, 10 predicted proteins | sample Hoacrofraction12_FD_59098 | JGI IMG/M metagenome (GOLD analysis project Ga0065711, IMG submission 59098) | Hoatzin crop microbial communities from Cojedes, Venezuela - Epithelial fraction 12 v2 (version 2) | ecosystem: Host-associated > Birds > Digestive system > Esophagus > Crop | place... | reverse complement strand
GGTGCGAGCCGCGGGGCGGGCGTGTGCGGCGGTGGCGTGGGGGGGGAAGACGTGCGACTTTTTGCGGCGTTTTACGGCAGCCGTCCCCCTCCTCTCTGGGCCGCGCGCTTTACGGCAGGCTGCCACGCGCGGCGGCTGAATTAGAAAGTAAATCCCAGCCGTGAGGAACAAAGCGGGCGAAAACGCTTTCCCCACCGCTTTCCGCCTTACCTGACGGCCGGGGGATCCCCGGGCACGGGCGGCGGCGTCCATGGCGGCATGGCGGGCGGCTGCCGGGCTCCCCCCGCTCCCCCGCACGGCGGGGCGGCTTCGCGGCTGTTGTCCCGGCCGTTCTCTGCCCAGCCCTTCGCGGAGGGAGGCGAGGCCTGGCTTTACCGTAAGGGACCTCTCGGGGGACCTGAGGAGCCTCCGGGTGTTGGTGCTTGCTCCTCGCCCGCGTTTACTTTAGCTCAAGGAGAGGGAAGAAGAGTTTACTTTCCCAGGTGCCGCCGTTTATTTGCTTCTCTGAGCCTCACTCCCGCTTTCCCTGACGCTGAGAGACCTTGCTGTTTTTCGTATTTCTGGCTCTGTCAGTGTATCACCCGGCTGTAGGGCTTGACCCCCAGGTGTTCAATCGGCTTTAGTTACAGACAGCAGTCAATAACTGTTAAAACAGAGGGAGCCTTTAAAAAAAACCCCACAAACAAAAAGCAACGGATCACGCGTAGTGTGTTTCAGCCTACCTCTTCCACAGATGTTTGGATGAGGGGATTCCACTGGATGACAGGATTGAGTGCTCCCTCAGTAAGTTTGCAGTTGACACCAAGTTGGGCGGGAGTGTTGATCTGCTGCAAGGTAGGAAGGCTCTGCAGAGGGATCTGGACGGGCTGGATCGATGAGTTGAGGCCAGCTGTATGAGGTTTAACAAGCCCAAATGCTGAGTCCTGCACTTGGGTCACAACAACCCCATGCAACCCTGCAGGCTTGGGGAATAGTAGCTGGAAAGCTGCCCGGCAGAAAAGGACCTTGGGGTGCTGGTTGACAGCTGGCTGAACATGAGCCAGCAGTGTGCCCAGGTGGCCAAGAAGCCCAACAGCATCCTGGCTTGTGTCAGGAACAGTGTGGCCAGCAGGAGCAGGGAGGTGATTGTGCCCCTGGACTCAGCACTGGTGAGGCCACACCTCGAGTACTGTGTTCAGTTTTGGACCCCGCACTACAAGAAGAACATCGAGGTGCTGGAGCGTGTCCAGAGAAGAGCAATGAGGCTGGTGAGGGGTCTGGAGAACAAATATTATGAGGAGTGGCTGAGGGACCTGGGATTGTTTAATCTGGAGAAGAGGAGGCTGAGGGGAGACCTTATTGCTCTCTACAGCTACCTGAAAGGAGGTTGTAGTGAAGCAGGTATTGGTCCCTTCTCCCAGGTAACTAGCAATAGGATGAGAGGCAGTGGCCTCAAGTTGCATCAGAGGAGGTTTAGGTTGGACATTAGGAAAAATTTCTTTATTGAAAGAATGGTCAGGCATTGGAACAGGCTGCCCAGGGAAGTGGTGGAGTCACCGTCCCTGGAGGTGTTCATAAAATGTGTAATGTGGCACTTCAGGACATGGTTCAGCAGGCATGGTAGTATTGGGGTGACAGATCTTAGAGGTCTTTTCCAACCTTAATGATTCCATGATTTGAAATAATCAAGAAAGATTAGCTAAAACACCTATTACCTTGTTAATTTATTATTTCCTTTACCAAGAAGTAGCTGCTGTTTTGTTTCTCACCCATGGAGTGGGTGAATGCAAGCCCAGGGCACACCCCCAGCGAGCTCGAGGGAGCAAAGCAGCAGACAGACCCAGGGGACCTCACCACCTGGAATGGGGCCAGCAGGAAGCCCCTGGGGAGGGGTAGCCCAGGGCCAGGAACATGCTGGTAGCCGGCTGCCCAGACAGCAGGGTAGAGAATGGAGTCCCCACCTGTGGAGAGGGACGTGGACCAGGGCAGCTGGCTGGCGGTGGCACTGCTTGAGCAGTGGGCCAGGTCCCTTCCCGCCTCTGCCATTCTGGGGTTCCAGAGAAAGGGAGGGTGGAACCCTTCCAGTTCTGTTCTCTACCTGTTATGTCCTGGTTATACTGTGCACATCAGATTTCTTAGATGTGGAAAACAAAAAAAACCAAACAACCCCAAACCCTGCATTAATCTGTTGGCAGAGATTAAAATCAATGTGTAACTCTCTCCATTAGTTGATACAGCAGGCTGCCTCCTCAGGTAGGATTAACTCCCAGTTTGCAAGCAGGTGTGTCACCTCTGCTGCCCAAATGCTAACACACACACACTACTCCAGCAGATAACTGCTGTATGCCCATGCAGAACCACTGTTCATATATTAAAAGAGCCATTAACCACAGTTACCACAACGAGCAGACAAAAGCTGGAAAGAGCTCATATGAAAAGCTACAGTTCCTTAGTTGTCTCTTAAGCATCTCATCCTGCAAATGAGTTTTGAAGTATACTGAAGTAGTTTCACATGGAGGCAGCACTGAGCAGTTTAGTATGTTCCTTCAAACCTGTAAAGCTCGTCTTTTCATAAAAGGATTGCTGTGGAAGCATGCTGTAGATCAGTCACTTCATAAAAAAATGCAGAAATAATGAAGCTTATTTCCTTACCTTACAATTTATCTATCATATCTTACCTCAGAAATAAAAGGGGGAAAATAGAAGTATCAGCAATGCATTCTTGAATTTTTTCAGTTGTGGTTTGTTTTTTCTTGGGGGGTGTGGGGGGTATTTGTTTTTTAATACTTACACCGAAAGCTTCTCATCTGTCATTGCGCTGGAGTGTGATTCTGATTTAATAAAAGTCAGGAAACATTCAGCTCTGCTCTTGCAGAACACATGTTCTTCTGTGGCAAGAACAGTTACACAGAAACCTACGTAACATGTTTGTGTTATGTATCTTGTAGTGGCCATTAACACCCACGCCAGTGTTCCCTGGTACTCTCTAACGCTCTTGAACAAATCACAGATTTCTCATATATAAAGTTTAATGAAAGACATAAATAAAATCCAATTTCTGTTTTACAAATTAAATACTGTAATAAGGATATTTTCTTAAATCAGACTTGCATTTCAAATAAAATCTCAGCAACAAAGACCAATAAATACAGAGCTGCAAAGCAGAAAATCAAGTCAGTTTCAAGAAGGTATCACTTCTTACAGGTACAAAAGTGTGTTGTCTCAACGTGAAGGTTCCCAGCTTTTTGGAAACAAATTTTTATACTTTAAATGCCTCTAATGAACTACAGTACTAAAAATACAACTCACATCATCTTCCCGTGAAAGATTCCTGGGTTTAAATTTGTAGGCCCAACGTCTCTTTTAGAAGTAAAATCTGTTACGGCATTGTGATAATGCCAATATAAAAATACACTTTCTGCTCCTCGAGGATGATGAAGTTCATGTGAGTCTTACGCAGTCTCACTTGGGCTAGCAGACCCGTAGGATGAGCCAAGCACCGACACCACGTGTCAGTCTGTCCTGTGGCAGCTTACAGCCAGCCTGGGGTCACTGCTGGTGTCAGAGGGAATCTTGCAGCTCAGGAAGCGAAGGTGCCCGCAGCGCCTCGACTGCTGTGCTAGGCCGCAGTTCAGCATGCTTTACAGCTGCAGGTCCGTCAGTCCATTCCAGATGTAACGACTGGGTGTCAAGAAAGTTTATCACAGTGGCTCTTCTCACATAGTCTGAAGCTGATAAACTCTTGAACCTTTTTTCAAAAGATAACCCTGATCATTCAGGGATCCAATAAAGCTTTCAAAATCAGATACCTGGGAAAAGACAGGCAAAAATAAATATCAAACTGGAAGAATGAAAATTTATGTGATGTAAAGCAACATAAACAGTTCGAAAGAGCTTAGTGGAATAAAGTGAGCTAAGAGTAGGTTAGTTTCATTAGCAAACGGCTGACCTACTGCATACAGTCAGTCAGTTGCACCCTTTTGTGCTTTACTTACACATTTCATGGCATGCAGAAAATGCAGAGTAACCTATGTATAAATCTAAGTTTTGAAACACAATTATCTGCCAAAGAAAAGTCTGAATTCTACAGCTCTCACCGATTTCTAAGTATTTGATACAGATATAGAACTTTGAACAGGCAAAAAATATTCTATATATCAAGGGAAAATTAGAATTAGTTGAATTAGCTATAGGTAACTAGTTGCTGAATGAAAGAATGATCATGTGAGAAGAGAGCTGGCAATAATGTGTTCTGTCAGACAGGACTACGTATAGTCAACATTTGAACAAGTTTGGAGACTGAAGCGATTTCGCCCCGGCAGGCTAAAGTTGGTTAACCAGGTAACAGAAAGAACAGTGTTATTGCCCATAACAAGTTTCATAAAGAGAAGTTAATTGTCACTACTTTTCACTCATTACACCTGAAATCCAGTTTTAAGTTTTAAATTGGCATTCAAAGCTTTTTATCATGAAGCAACAAGTAGAATTAGCTATCAATAATTTTGTTTGGCTGAAGTCCCTCCAGGTATAGAATGCAAATCAATTACAGGATAAAACACGTTTGCAACCATGTCCCCTACATGATGTTCCTATCAAGTTACAACACTGGGACGCTTGAAGCAGGAATGAAAACCAAAAAGCTGTATGTGGGCCAGAGAAGGCCAAACAGAAGTATCACTACACTGCTGAAATAGAACATGGACACCACAACAGTGTAAATTTGAGAATTAAAACAGGTGTGTCCCCTGGGGAGCCAGAGGAAGTCAAGTACACCGAATCCAAAGTTGCCTTTCACGAAACAAAGCAGAATCTTGTTAAAAAGACCAGCTTCAGAAGTAGAACCAGCCCTTCCTAGTGCAAGGACTTGTTACTGTCAAACAGCTAGCAAGATTAGTAAAGCTGACAAAGAAAGGCAATTTAGGAAGAGTGTTCAGTCTAAAAGCAGCAAACGCTTCTTATTTCTGTTCATGGCAGAGAGGCACAACAGATGTGCTTTTTCTACTTTCCATTTTGCAGTAAATAATTTTGACTGGTCTTGAAGTTCGTTGTTGAAGAAATGCTTGATCTCCAAACTTACTCGTATTTGTAGCTCCTTCGCAATCTGCCGAAGCTGTTGCAAGTCAAAGAGATTGTTGTAAGTTCTCTCTGCAATACTGTTAAGGGCAGAAATAAATCTTTTTGCTTGTGACCGATTGCTCATCCCAGACCCATGCTGTGAACGTTCAAAGTCCAGTTTTCCAAACTCATCGGAGTAGGTTCCCAGCATGCTAAAAATACATTAAAAAAAAAAAATCAACTGGAGGTAAAAGCAAGAGTACATGAATTTGCTTCCTGAAACATAACTGCTTGAGAAAGCTTTCAGAAGCCGCGTAGGAAACCATCCCCTAGTAAGAAAGTCACTACCTAGGAAACTTAGACTAAGCATCTGTCCAAATCACTTTTAAACTGAAATTATTCAACTGCAGCAACAGAGAGTAATCACACCAGAAAAAAAGCCCTTGGCAGCACCTCATGTCTAAGTTACTGTACATGGATATAGATAACTGCTACGATGATGGAACTCAAAGGCCTAAGCAATCATACTCAGCTGACAGCTTCTGTCAGTTTTTAAACATATCTGGATATTGGTATGACAGGCCTAAATGTGATAAATAATTTCTTCACTGTGTTCAAATATCTGTATTAAAAAAAAAAAGTCTTTCAATGAATAGCACCATAATGCTTTATTTATTTTTAAATCAGTGTGTATTACCTATATTTCATTATTTCTATTACATCCTCAGCATCTTCCTTGGTAGATTTCTCCCTTAATTCCAGCCTTGATCGTGCCTTAAAACAAAACAAAAAAACCCCACAAAGGTATATTTAAGATATATCAACTGATGTGAAAAAAGGCCGCAATTGCTCTACAACAAGCACGTTTTAGGACCAGAGATGGAACCTGAGCCTACAGGATTTAAAGGAAGATTCCTTTATTTTTTCGATAGAGTTTCAATGTCATCTCCTGCATACTCGCATTATTAGGCTGTAGCTTGGAGTTTATTTGCTTCTTAACAGCGTATTCTTGGGAAGCAGTAGATCACAAACAGTGTTATTGAGGCACAAGGTTAGGGAAAACAGCAGCAGTTTAAGTTCAAGATGGGCAGCAGCTTGTTCCTGCCTGCACCTACTTTTTCTCCTTTTGGGAGAATGTGATAGATTCTCTTTCCACTCCCTCAAGGGTGTTTTACTTTGTAAGAGGCTTTAAGCAACAGTAGCTCTTAAGCATTTGTAAGTCTTTTTTTTTTTTTGAAACACAACAAAAAAAGCAGAGCAGTGAATAAACTGTCGAAAATGACAGGATATCAGTAGTAGTTTAGGAATAATCTCTTTGCTTTCAATCCCTTAAGTATTACAGCTTGCATTTACCTCCGTAAGTCGAATCAGTGACTCTAGCTGCCTCGTGGTGATGGGTGTGCTGTCTACACCTTGGTTCTGTTTCCGGAGCTCAAGGTAGAATTCCTGGAGGACCTGAGCAGCTTCTGGAGATAAATTTGGGTGAACGTACTGGCGAGCGTATCCAACGTACTTCCTTAGCAGCTGATGTGGAATGGCATCAAAGGTTTCTCCTGGTAAGATCTAACCCAATTACAAAGAGCTTAGATTTCTGTCTGTCAGAACCCTATACAATACAAATTTTGAAGCATAGAAGATGAAGATTTTATGTTATCTGGTGAAATCCTCACTGTAAGGGCTTTAGTGCTTCATATACGAACCACATACTTAAAGTCCACACACTGTGCTTAGCCATGTAATTAAACACACTTCGCCACTTCAGAAAAAGCAGCCGAAGCATCTCATTTGCAAAAGGTAAGAAGTGCTAAATATGATTTAACTATATCAAGAACTCTTTCTCAAAAAGAGAAAATCCAGTTTCCTAATTGTTACAAGATACAGCTCCAGAGAAGATTAAACCATCACCGCTGATATCCCATTTCCAAAAGTGCATGGGTTTAGCCCCCATAGAGGATGTTTCTCCCAAGACCTGACATTTGACAATATCAGCCCTCAAACCGATCACTTACGTTTAATAAGAAATATGCTTCCCCTCCTATAATCCCCAAATTTGTCATGAGTTGCAGATGCCCAAGGATTTGTTTACACTCTGCTTTATTGGGATTCAATACCTCACAGCACATCATGTTATATCAAATTATTACATCCAGTCTAGTCCTGTAGCTCTTTATTGAAATCTAACTCAGCAAATTTGCTTTAGAGCATCTCATGCAAAGTGTCTTCTCACTATCGCAACTGAAAAAACATCCAGCTGAGCTAATAATCTCCACACAGAAGAGAATTTAAGACGGCTTGAGATGCATCTTCAGCAGCTCCAGCAGGGTGGGCAATGTTAGCTACAACAATTGGTAGAAACTGGTAGCTGGAGCCTTAAATGGTTCCTCTTTAATTCAGAGCCAATTATCATGAGAAGAATGGGAGCGGGAGACTGAGGACATCCAGCAGGTCAGGGCTGCCAGGTCCCAGTGCAAGGAACACCACAGGATGGGTCCTACCAACAGTCACAGGATGGGTCCTACCTTTAGCCTTTCAAGCAGTGGTCGATCCGAAACAACTTCAAGCACAGAGCGATCCTGTGTGTTGGTTCGAGTCACAACAGCGCTGCTGCATGCTGCCTGCTTTCCAGCTCGAATTGCCATCACATGCTCAGACAGCAAGTGATCGTGATCTTCGTTTGGGGTGTCCAGCAAAATGAAAACTAGATCAAACCTCGACAGTAAAGCACTCCCCATTCTAGAGTAAAGACAAGAAAACCACACAGCGCTCAGAGAAGTGGAAAAACTACAGCAACTCTGCTCCACTTCAAAGACACTTAAAAAATCCTGTCCCATTCATTCAGAATAAAGCAGAACAACGATTTCTCTTTTAAAAGCCATAAGAAATTATTACAGTAAGTTTATGTTCAAGCTCCAGGAAACTAGAGAGCAATTATATGCAAACTACAAGACTGCCAGAAGCATCTACTCCTGAATGTGAATATATAAGCAGCATTTCAGAAAGTGCTCACTTTAAGTTCTCAGACACTGTTTTGGCTTTGTTATAATGTCCTCCAACTGGGTTTGCTGCAGCAACAATAGATGTCCGAGCTGGCAAACTGCAAACAATGCCAGCCTTGGCAAGGCTGATGCTTTGCTGTTCCATGGCTTCCAGCAAAGCCTGATGCTGGTTTCCCATCTTATCAAATTCATCTATTCCACAAATTCCTGGAAGCAATTAACACAGGACAAAGACTTATTAGAAAACATATTAACTGATGGACAAGCATATGCTACAATCCAGTGCTACATCAGAAGTCCAACTTAGAGTCCTAGGGACTGCAGGAGGTGTCAGACCAAGTCTCCATTTCAGTGAAGTTTCTTTTAATTTCATGGTGCTGCAGCTGAACCATTATGAAGTTGGCCTGGCTTGTGGAAGCAGTGTCTTGATGACACATTAAGATGGAAAAACAAGCTTTTTACAAATAGAAATCGATGACAAATCTCTTAAGCCAGCTATTTTCCAAAACAGCAAGGGTCCAGCAGCTGCTATTAAGTCAGAGACTTCTCAACAAGGAAATTCTAGTTCTTTGACACAAAGTAAGGCTGGTATGTGAATTGCAGAACTCCAGTTTCATACACATCCTAAGGCCTAGGAAAGAAGGAATCACCTCCAGAGAAGTCACTGGAGAAGCTCAGAACTTTCCAAGGTGTGGAAAGACAATATCATACTTCAATTTTACACTTTTAGTCCACAGTTACGCAAGCACTTTGGTTAGTCTTAGACTTAGCAACACACACACCCCTGCTTCCCACATACAGTCATACAAAACCTGTAGCATTACATGTATTACCTTGATCTCCAAGCACTAAAGCACCAGCTTCCAAGGCAAAATCTCCAGAAGCGCCATCTCTAGACAGCGTAACAGTCAGGCCCGAGCTGGTGGAAGTATTACCGCAAACATACACACCTCGAGGGGCAACGTTACACACTGCCTAGAAGAGAAATAAATACTTTCTCCCTCCCCAAGGTGAAGAATTTCAAGCCTTGTTGTTGAGAAACAATTCAAAGTAAACCCAAATTTGTTTCTATAACATGGCCAAAGAGTAAAGTTGTAACTCCTTGCAACCCCAAGAGACATACTTCTGCAAAACAGTAGGAATAACTTTGGTCACAGTACTTGCGGTACAGCCATGTCTACTGTATTATCAAAACTACTAGGACCTTGGGCACAGCGCTTACATTTCAAAGTATGATAAAATGCTTGGGGACATGCTGTCTGTCACAGAACTGCAGACAAAGTTTCTGTATCTTCAGATCCCAAGGTCTGTTTAGACTACTATTTTCCCCTAGTGCACAAAACATACTGCTTCAGAGGAAGCATGTATAGTTCTCCCCACAACTAGGGCATAAAGGACAGTCCTAGTCTTCGCCATGCCTTTAGTATCCAGAAAGCAGCCTATAATTTGAAATACAAACTAGAAAAGCAAAGCACGGTAAGCTTGAACACAGACATGTCGCAGTTAAATTTGCCTAGAATACAGTTATAACTGGATTTTCCCAGTAAATCTCTATAGGTACCAGTGTCTTTGTTTTAATTAAAAGATAACACCCAAAGCACATTTATTCAATACCAGATATGTGACAGGCACCAAGTATTGAATAAGAAAACCCAACCAAATGAAAAAACCTGGCTCCTAGACAGCTCTGGTTTTCTCCTTGAGATTTTTTTTCTGTGAAGTGATGACAGAGTAGCCTTGTCTCAGGGTCTGAGGAACAGACTACTAGCTTTTCTTGAACGGCATTCTGTTACTTAGTACAGACGTGAAAAAAACCCAAAACCATCTACTGTATGCTAGAGAGTCCCCAGTCAATGAAAAAAGAATTAAAAAACTTGTTTATCAAGATGCTTGCATACAAATCCATCACTTTAAGTTACTGCAAGTCATATCCTAACATAACATGCCCACATTAGAAAGACTTCAGACTTTTTAAACAAGCTATGCCATGCTGCAGGTCTAGGTAGGTGAACTCTGTCCCTCTTTCACTTCACAGTAACCATGGAAAAAAGATATGGACCTTTAAAACCATTCCATTTAAGGCAAAAAAATTCTATTACTAACGGATTTTGTCACAGTCATGCAGAAATGCCCACCAAGATTAAAATCCAAACACAGCAGCAGGTCCCTTTCCCAAAAAGCCGAGATCTGTGCTGGCAATAGAGAAATGGGGTAAGAGAACGGAAGTAAACCTCACAGAAGGTGAGTGACACGGTATTTAAAGTCGCATTAGTTCCAAGAGCGCACTTATTTTATTTGACAATGGATCAGCTAAATTAAGATAGGAAGGAGTGAAACTCCCCACCAGGGAAAAGGGTTAGTGAAAAAAAACCAAACTATATAAGGCAGGACAACAAGCCTAGACTCGAAAGCCCACAGGCTTGACCAAGTGTACCAGCTTCGGGAAGTGTTTTAACAGGCCTGACCCCTTCTGCAAGGCTCGCTGGAAGGAGAGGACAGCAGGGGACCGCTTTGGGTACAATCCTATCTTTGTTGAAGCATCCTATGCGAAAAGATAGCTCCAGCCAGGCTCTAGCGACCCCTTGGCCTTAGCACAGCTATCCTACCATGCTTACAAGAAGCCAAGATAACAAGGAAATAGAGAAAAATACAATCAGACAATAGAAATAAATCAACCCATACTTGCAACATTTGACTTTTTCCTAATCCTGGATCGCCGACGACCAGAACGTGTGGATCTCCTCGCACTGGGATTCTGTTCTTGTCATCTACAAATTTCTGACATCCTCCAAATAATGCCAGGGCCAAACCTGCCTTTACGATCTGTAGTGGTACATATCAACACTAATAAGTATTTGGTTATGGCAAATGACATGGTCCCTAGAATTGGCTGTAATAACCTTTTCTTTCTGGATGGCTGAACTTCAGGGCATAAGGCTGCCACCTCCTTGGCACTGAAAGTAACTGTGAGTCACAGTCACCTGTAAATATAGTCCCTGCCCCTTCCCCCTCACACCAGATAAGCTTTATAAATCCTTTAGGAGTTGATCGTGGCATAAACATTTCAAACTGAAGTTGCAAGCAGACCAGACCTGATGAATTACTTACCTCATGGCCATAGATTGCAGGACAAAGAGAGCTGAAAAAATAAACAACACTGTAACATCAGGGGAATATAAATCTCATATTACTGTTAAATAATCACTTGTCCTGTCTCTCCTGTCACAGAAAACCTCTATAAACATACAAAACTTTTGGTTAGCTGTTGCTCAATTTCTAACAGAATCCGTTTAAATCAGCAGCATCAAATTTCTTGACATTTTCAGATAATCAGATATGTTTGAAATAAAAAAAGTGCCATTCATCTGAGTTCACACAAACACAGAGGAGAACCAGTTTCCCAGTGATTTCTGCACCCATTCTTATCTTAATCACGTAACTAGCTGTAACCCTCCTTTTAAAGGTGCTAGTTTCTTGTTCTTTGAATCCACTGGGAGGGCCTGAGGGACACTCCAGCTAGAAGAGTACTTGTCGGTCTGGACTGAAGGTCTTTCACACCCTCTGCTGAGTTCTTGCATGTCTTTCCTCTGCTGTAGAAAAGCAGAACTGAGAACAAAACAGTACTCGTGACTTGAGCAAAACTAATTAATTGCTTTTTTTTACCCATAGCTTTCTGTTTCAGGGTTGAGCTAAAACACTCCTAACTTCCCCATATACTTAAATCCCTCCCAAAGTCCTAACATTCCCACTGCAGTACTTTCACTCCCTCCCAAGCCCTTTGCCCGCTAAAGTTTGATAAATCTCTGTGGTGTCTACTGCAAAGATAACCCAGAAAAGCCTTAGATATATCATAGCTTTAAGATTAGCTGTCACATCTGTCTGAAGGTAGTCATGCTGATTCAGAAGTCTAGTCCTAGACCTAGTCTAGGTCTGACACAACTTACTTCACGATGAGCCTGAACAGATTTTCCTCAGCTTGGATTTCTTGAACAGCATAGAGGTCTTTAAGTGAAAACTCCATAAATGATCTTTGAAAAGTCTCATCATCAGAATTCTTAGGTTTTTGTCCTTTACTGTTGCTGACAGAATTTGCCTCAATGTACAACAAGAACATACACTTGTCATTCTTATTTTTAGAAGTTCCTGTTAGAAAAAACAAGAAAGGATGAAGGAATATTTTTTCTATCGTTAAGTACTGATGTTATTTACAAATGGCATAGAGTAATTCAGAAATATTAAGTACAGCCATGTGCAAAATGTTTGTATTTAAGTGACTGAACATCTGCGTTTTCAAAAATTGATGCAAAGTAAGTTTCTAGTTGCTTTTGTTCTTTAAGTTCCCTCCATTACGTACACAATAAAGTATTTTGCTGGATTAGGAGAATATATGTATATACATAGAATTTTCTCCCAAAATAAACAAAGTTTTCCAGGAATTTTAAATTATTATGTTATTCTAGTCATATAAAATTTGAATATAAAATATTTCCACTCAATATTTAAAGTAAAAAATCCACTGTGCAGAAAAATTAAATATGTAGCTTAATAACAAACCATTTTCTATATCCCCCAATGATTACTGAGCAGAGAATGCGGTCTCACAGTAAATCAGTACTGCAGTTCTCTGCAACTATACTCTATTACAGTTGTGTGCAACATATTTCTTCACTTGGGGAAAAAAAAAAAAAAGAAAAAACAAGAAATTGTAAAATTCCTCCAGGGAGGACTAAACTAAGCAAGATAATACTCTTTCACAACAGTGTGATAGTTTTCCTATCTTTTGAAGGTGATACTGAAGGAAAAAGGTTAAACAAATAATGAGTCTCAGTGAGACCTCAGGAAATAAGAATGTCCCCCCTATATCAGTGGTCCAGAGAAGGCTTTCCTATCATCTGACGTACTAGAACATCAGATGTCAGACTGGCCCTTCAGATTCAGGACCACAGTTGTGTCTAGACCAGTGGGTTGTGAACCCCCCCTTCTATCAGTGGACATTAGAGACAGTGCTCCTCTTGGACAGCACTGCTTCTGGCTTTTTCAAAATAGCTTCTCGTTTTCAAACTTTGGGAACTTCTGAAGAACTATACACTTAATGCATTTACAACTGAGAACTCAAATTAAGGGGGATAGCTGTTGTTCTTGTGTAATCACTAGAAAAATCCCCACTCCCTGAAAAAGGTGTTCTCAGATGTTGTATTTTACCTTCCTCAGTACTTGACACCTTAACTATCCCTGTAATTGTGACCATATCTCCTGGGACACAGCTATCTACAAGATCTTGAACCAGTTCACATTCGATTGTGCGAGGGATTCGGCCTGCTTCTCGCTGATCATCTGACATGAGCTCCTGCACCCTGCAAAACACAAGCTGAGTGTACACTCTGTGTCCAACATTCCCAATTCAATTCCAGCATAGAAGATCCGCGGCTGTGTGCTTCCAACCAATCCTTTCCAAATTGAAAAGGGAGACAGCAAAAATGCCCTGATAAACTCTAGAAAGAGCAGTGCTGAAGCTGAAGAAACAGACTTTTTCAGATCAGACTTTAATAAATGGGTATACATTATATATAAAACCCAGAAAGACAGTGACTACGAACGCCAGAAATAATAATCAAAGTTGAAATCCACATTTTCTAGCACCAGTGAGGATGTTCATGTAGAAATAGGTACAGTACGTGAAATAAGATGGACCTTGCCTATAAAAATTAAGGTCAGACATTATAGCTCTGATGAATGCTTAACTGGCATTTTAAACCTAGCAAAGCCCAAGAAATTCCTCAGACCATAACAAGAACAGTAGCTCACTCTTTGTATGGTTGTAAAATGGTAACAACTAACAAGTTCTTTAAAAGCAGTTTTGGCTCTGCACTTAGAGCTCTGATAGTTTTCCTTGAAGCTCAGTCCCAAGCTTTTAAGAAGCTGTGATAAACAGCACCCTCTAGAGCTGCTGACAAAAAAGTCAGCGGTATTTTTTTAATGACTTTTAAAATTACTTTTATTACAGCACGTCAATAAAGAAAAACATATTTAGCTGTCATTTGGCACAATAAGGCTTTTGATACAAAGTACGTGAACTTACAGAATCTGAACGCAAGAAGTGGTAAAAAGTAGGCAGAGTCCTGTTTTTTCCAAGCTGACACCCTTAATGCAGTAAGCTGATGCGGTGGACAAGAAAATACACATGAAACTCCTCTGAGCACATATTAAGGGGCAACAGTAGGATGGCCATAGCACTAATGGCGCACAGGAAGATGGACCCAGTGAAAAACAGATCCACCATCCACCTTCCTACACCTTAAGAATGTTAATTTCTGTAGAAACAGTGGCTTGTTCCCCCATAGCAAAGGTCTCACAAATTTTAAGCGTACCTACTTGTAGATTAGACATAGAAAGTAGATGAATGGGCAGGTGCAGCACTATTTCCTTCTACCGAGTGTAACTTAAAGACTGGGGGATGCAACATCACTTCAAACTAAGATTTTTAACCCTCAAATTTACTTTCAGTTCATTCAAGTCAACTGTCACAACTGACCAGCGTAATTTAATAGGGCTTTTCTAGCCGACTGACAGCTCATTAAAGGGAATCATTAAATTATATATGCAATTAGAAATGATCAAGAAAAGCTGCAAAGAGCACAAGCCAAACATTTCTCAAAGAACCCAGTCATGGTAGGAGGAATTTCCAAGAAGCTATTACATTGGGTGGGTTTAATATACAAAGTACACTAGTGCTCGGGTAAAACAACTGCTTTGTAATACAAATTTTGAAGAGTGCTTGCCACAAAAGAATATTAAAATTACACAGTGTAATAGGGAATGAGCCATCCTGTCACTTTTTGACTACCCTGTTGCATCACATTATGTGCAGAGGGGAAGACATGCTTACTTAACAGACTGCCAGTCCACCGTAGTGGTTAACGGAGAGCTTCTGTCAGCTGTGAAGGATCGGCCACGGCACTCAGGAATAAGGCACTGCAACAATAGTAATTCTAGTTCATTCTCAACCTTTTTTAAAATCATAATTTGAAATTGCCTTACTTCATTTTAAAAAAAGAAAGCAAAGCAATGCAATTCATTAACACCATTTCAGGAAAAAAGGTAGTTAAATTAGGGCTACAAATTAGCACATACATAATTAATGAAGAGCTATCAACCACAGACACCTGAACCCTAACTCATAGTCATTAAAGCAAATATAGCTGAATTGTATGATCCCCTTGGTGAACTGGTTTGAGGGTTTATTGTTTCTCCTTTTTTTTT
>Ga0065711_1008092_pt1 | contig 15290 bp, 9 predicted proteins | sample Hoacrofraction12_FD_59098 | JGI IMG/M metagenome (GOLD analysis project Ga0065711, IMG submission 59098) | Hoatzin crop microbial communities from Cojedes, Venezuela - Epithelial fraction 12 v2 (version 2) | ecosystem: Host-associated > Birds > Digestive system > Esophagus > Crop | place... | reverse complement strand
CGTCACCCTCAGAGGGAAGAAGTTCTTCCTCATGTTCAGCTGGAGCTTCCTGTGCCTCAGTTTGTGCCCGTTGCCCCTTGTCCTGTCACTGGGCACCACTGAAAAGAGCTTGGCCCCATCTTCCTGACACCCACCCTGCAGATATTTGTAAGTATATATTAGGAGTGGTTGGTAAAAAAAAAAAAGAAAAAAAAAAAAATCGCTGTTCCTGGACTGATTTTTCTACTTGTAGATCTATAAATGTGACAAAGAAGTTTTGTAACTAGTATTAAATAAAAAATAGAGGCAAGGCAGGAGCTAATGTATATGACCAGGATGTGAAAGCAATTTTCCTGGGGAGGAAAAAAACCTGGAAAAACAGCAGGACCCTTTATAAAAAGTTGTTGACAGCTACCGGTGATAGCTTGGAGTGAACCAGGGACTGAAATCTGCAGCGAGGCAGCCCTTCGGGATGGTGTACTTGGATGATCTAGCATCAGCAACAAATACTACCCTAAGGACTAAATGGCAATGAGCTATAGTAAAGGGAAAAATCATAAGTGAGTGAGGATGAAATGTGACCTACCAAATTTCAAGTGTATGGTATTGTTTACAGACAAATGGGAATGTTCGCTTCGTGCCTGAGGGAAGAGGTATTTTTCTCTTGTTATAACTCAGAAAAGAAATCTCTGTTTGAGATTTACCATTGTCCAGTGACCCAGTTCCTTGCAGGTTTCAAATTCTGCCTTTAGACATGTACTAAAGTCCGTGGGATTTGTGCAAAGGTACCTGAGGACAGGCTTTGAAATGGAAAAAAATATCTCTGTGTGAGGCATGTATTTTACAAATCTTCACAGAAAAAGCTATCTTTACACGTGAAATTAGTCTCATAAGCTTCACAAGAACTTAAAAAATAACAGAAAATTGTAAAATTTGTAAAGGAACTTGTTTGACTTTACATCTTAGATCTATAAAAACAGATAATTGCATGTGCTTAGCTTTAATTTCAGTGGGACTGATCACACAGTTAATGTGACTGTTTGCATGCTTTGAAGTTTGGCAATGTTTGAATACTTTCCACGCAGGAGGCTTGGATTTAGGAAGGTGATAAGCTAAGAAGATGACTTGCAAATGTGAAGTGTTTTGAAGAAAACCTTGAAGTTTGAAAAAGCAACTCATCTTTAGTGGCAAGAATGAAGTTGGAAACAATTCCGTACAAAATATAACAGTGTCCAGAGCCACTCTTCTGTCTTGCTGTGTTTGCTTGTGTGGAGAGAAGTCACGAGAAAAGAAGGGAGGTAGAATGCCAAAGGATACAGAAAACAAAGGGGAAAGTCATGATGCCATCTGGCTTCTGCAACAAAACCCAACAACATAGAGAGCAGAAGGTGAAAGTTAAAGGGCTATAATATAAGCAGAATAAAAATAGATGTTGAGTGGATTAAAGCTGCATTCAGGAAGGGTAAACATTTTTTGTAAATCCCGTATCCTTGCAGGGCAACTGTGCAAGTATGAAAACCCAGCATCAATAAAAATATTTCTGCAAATTACATTAAAATCAAAGGCTAAATATCTGAGTAGTCAAATGCTGGGAGTGGTCTGAGGGTGCGGGAAGGGAAATCAACAGTGAAAACTTGACAGATTTTAATTGAATCTGTTTCTCTGCGGGATGTGGGCAGAAGATTCACAGTGGGGGAAAAGAAACACGAGACGATATCAGTACTAGAATAGTCTTTGCTAGGGTAGATAAGCATTACTTGAGGTAGGTTTAACTGTATGTGGGCATTAATCTTGTGAAAGCATGTCCAAGTCCTAACCAAACAACTCTCCTTCCACCCTGCTTATGACTGGGACTGGTGTGGCTTAAGCCTGGGTTCTCACCACGTAGCTGGGAGTGCGAGTACTGTTGAGTTTTACTTTAACATGGGCTCTGACATCTCTGTTTCCTAGTGAGGATCCTGCAGAAGTTGATTAATTGAGTTCAAGTTTGGTAGTTCTCAAATGCCATCATGTTGTTCCTTGAACATCCCACATTGTTACTTGGTGTCAGTTTTTACCCTGTTTTGTGTATGCTTGATCCCAGCTTTTATTATTTCCTTTCATTCCATTCTGCCTTCATTTTTGTTTGGCCTGCACCTACTCAATGGTTAATCTGTGGCATGATGTAGCAAAGAGTTTTATTCTGAAAAATGCTTACAAGATTTGTGTTCATTTAAAAAAAAGTGTATCTTGGGCATAAAAGGGAGAGAATCAAGTGGATGACTATCCAGTGTCGAGGGTACTTAAAAATCTAGAATCCGAGCTGCAAAACATAAGATGATGTGCATAAATCTGACAGTTCTTTGTGTACCTAACTCATTAGTAAGAGTTTTACAGAGTAATTGCTAGTATCTGGTGCAATCTTGAATGATAGTTGTTTGACTTTGGACAGGAGCAAAGGATACAAAATGGTACTGGAGGAAAATCAGACACTGAAAGAGGAGGAATCACACCATGAAATGTACCACAGTGCTCTCCAAGTCCCAGAGCAGGCTCTGTGGGGTAACATTTCAGAGATCTTTTTAGCGATAGGGATGAAGATCAGCTTGAAAAGCAAGCGAAACTGGAACCAAGTAAGTGGGAAATACTTTCAGGTTATGACTAATGCAATTATTAGAGAGGCTACTCTATGCACTGTGGTGGATTTAGCTTCAAATAAGAACAGAAGTTATGCCATGTGTGATTGATTCCAGGTTAGGTTACAATTTAGAAGTGCAATTAGTGAGTCATTTGCTACTTTATATCAATTATTAAAAACAACAAAGGTCTAGGTTAAAAAAAAGAAGGGTGCATATCTTGGTATGTGCTGCTCCAGTTGTTAATCTCCTGATTTCACATCTTTGTTTGATGTGTTTTAGCTTTGCTGAGTGTCACGGTACAGAGCATTCCTTACGCTGGCGAGTGAGTTGCCGCACGCTGTGCGGGCACTCGGCATTACAGTCGCTTTGGTATGAGCCTGTCCCTGCACCCCTCCGTGCTTGGTTTGGCTAGAACCAGCCCAAGTGAAGTTGTCTATAGTGAACCTGCAAATCAGCAGCTTCCCGAACCATTTGTAAACAGAAGTGTTTTAATCTTATTTTCATAGGTGCTCTTTAGGGCACAGTGCAGTGTAGCTAGCCTTGGCATCTTAACACCTAAATTGTTTTATAGACTGGGCTGTCGTCAGTCTGCTGAATGTATTCTCACCCTCATCTGGCAACTGCTGAATGTATAATTACAACTTTTCCACTAGTGGCCATGGCAAAACTAATAGCGGTAAACATGCTTCTTTAAAATGTGAGTGTGCATGTGCTGACGTGTTTTCTGCTGAGATTATTTCCTTGTTGTATGTGTCCTAGGAGTGTTTCCTGAGAAATTAAAACTCTGTAGTTAATTTAATGTTTTTTTCAAAATACAGATTGCATTGCCCAAATGGAAAGAGAATGAACTCTTTCAGAGGAGTGCTGCCATATTGCTCGTTACTGATGTAGGAGAGGGCACACGATCACTCCTGTCAGGGTGGAGGAAAAAAAAAAAGTCATTTTAATTCCTGTCTCAAAGTGTTTCTGCAGGTTGTTGGAATCTAACAAACTGCTGTTGACAGTACGATGTCAGTCCCTACAGAAAGGGAAGTGAGACAAAGCAGTAATTACTGACTTCGTTGGAACCAGACAATCTTTAAGGTCCCTTCCAACCCAAACCATTCTATGATTCTGTGATACCCTCTGCCATCAGTATTACAACAGTTATGGACCCTGGGAAAAACCAGAGAGGACAGACCATGGGAAGTGGCCAGGGTCAAGGGCTTTCTCACAGCGGTACCTCCTGTTGCTGCTGTCAGAGACACAACATCAGGCTACGCAGGAGCATTGAGCTGATCCAACAGAGCATTCCCTATGCAATAGGAAGGCCTGGAAACAAATAGCATTGCCAATCTTCAATGAGCATTTAATTAACATTTCTAAATTAAAATAAAAATGGGGCCCTAAATGATCATCTGAAGCCTCCTGATCCTTGACATCTCTCCTTTGGGAAGTGGGGTGTTGATACATCATCTGGCCTTTCACATTTTACTCTTCTTGTGAATGGAAAGTGCTTTCACCTGTTGTGCGCATGGGAATGAGGGACTGTACCTGGTTACAGGGCATCTCTGCCTGTGTGCTCTGTGCAAGGAGGGGTAGCAGAAAGAAGGTTCTGCACTCGTGTTGTAGCTGAGCGTGTGGGGTTGGCAGGGTCTTACGCAGCAGGTTTCTCATTGCAATTTAATGGCGTGAAGTTCCGAAGACTGACTGTTGGTCTGCATGTCTCCTCCCTAGAGAAGCCTGGGCTGTATGAACAGGCATCTGTCCATAGGACTGAGCTTCACAGAGGTGTCCACAGTTTTCAGTCTTAATACGTTATAATACACCTTTGAGATATGATCCTGTGGTCACTTAACCGTCACAGTGGTTGTGGTTGACGTGGTTAGCACTTATATATTACTGGGATTGTAGACATGATGAACTAGTCTGAAAATCAGCTGGTTTTCCCATTGCGTGGGTAGAATATGATGCATCTTTATCTCATATCAATAAGAGGTAAGTATTTTCATATGTATCAGTGCCAAGTAGATAAATATTTTGGGGAGTGTGTATGTCCTTTCTAGAAAAACGATGATACAGTTGTAAGGGTTATTGTTCTAGAGAAGAGTGTGATTGGACAAGGTAAGGGAAGACAGGAGTTTAGTGCAGGTCCTTAGATAGATGTATTAGGGGTTGGTTTTTTTTTTCCTTTTCCTTTGAAGTTTAGGATTGAAAACCTGCCATCATTCCAAAGCAGAAACAACTTGGGTGGCCTTTTTATCACTAATAGGCAGAGTAACTAGGAAGGACTGTGACTCCACTGAAAAGAGGCTCTGTCATACGAGAGGTTTTCCAGGTCAAGATTAAAAGTAAAATATCTCTCATCACATGAGCCTTTGTACTGCACCCATATTTTCTAAATGCTTTTGGCTTATCTTTAATGTTTATGCTGCTATCAAAAATAAACCCAGCTTCAATCTCTGCGGGTGTTGTATTTAACATCAACATTGAATAGGCTTTTTCATTCCTAAATGCTAATTTTCTTTCTGTTTTCAATCTGTTTCTGGAACAAAAAGGTTTTGTTTTCAGTGGTGTGGTTTGGGGTTTTTCTCTTTGGTTTTTTATCTGCAAGTTTTCTCCTTCCCATATCTGTTTTTGTCTGTGTCGAGCTGTATTTTTTTGATGGAAGCAATAGCTGAGTGTCGATGACCCTGAAGCCTAGACCTTGAATCAGAGTACCTGAGTGCATCTGGCAGTACAGTCATAATAACAGTAATTTAAAAAAAGCTTTACCAAGATTCATTTTCATCAACAGAAAGTGGAGAAGTCCTAGGAATAATATTAACTGTTAGATAGAAATAAAATGCTTTGATATGTGGTCAGAAATCTGGTCTGAAAATCTTGCTATAATGAGAATTTTGGTTATAATTAAGTAGTTTTAGAACTTTATTAAAAATTTTGTGAGACTACAGCCAGAATTCAATGGCATTTGGAAAATTTTCATCAGCTGGACCTTTGGAATAAAATACTGACATTGTTGAAGCTGGTGTGTTTCCTGAATGTACAGGTACCCAAACCCAGTATCGCAACATGGGGTCAGAGCAGTTTGTAATTCTGATGTCTGTTCATCTCAAAGTAGATGAAATTCTAGAGCAGGCAGATGTGATCTAGTACACTAAAACCTACATCTGACAAATGGGAGTTGGTGTGTCCCTCTAACCAGAATCACAGTAGAAGGCTTACTCTATGTTTTGTCTCTTCTGTGATAATGTGCTGTGTTCCTTGCACTGCATAAAGTAGAAGTAAACTTTCAATATTTGAGACTCTTTACTCCATGTACCCAGCATGCTGCTGCTTAACTAAGTAGTATTGTCATATAAAGTGATGAATGGGAAACAGAGCTGCAACAGATACAGATCATATTCAAGACATTAGGTGTGTACCTCAAAATTTCATAAACTTTGAGATGCCAAGACATTGTCTAAATGTAGGATATTTAGTAGCTGGAGATTTCAGTAAACAGTGACTAGCAAATGAGTCGTGTGTGCTGCTGAAGCACTGTGAAGGATTTGGATGGCTGTGTCATATGAGGTATCTCATACGAGATGAAATGCTGACTGTCAGTTTCGAAGTACATCAGATTTCTGCTTTAAGGGAAAATTGAGCCCAGTCTGTAAAGATGGTCCCTGGGACAGCCCAAGTATTTCATAGAATAGATATCCTTGTGACAACCATACGCCAGGAAAGAATCTCCCAGGTTTTACTTGCCCAAATGTAAGTCCAAAATGGTCAGATTAGGTTGGTAGTTTCACAAGACAGTAATCAGCTATCATTCAGAGAGTCAGCCAACCAAATATGGGAAGGAAGGTAGCAAACTTTATTCCCATAATCCATTTTGAGGAAGCAGGAGCCTATACAGATCTGGAGGGTGGAGCCATTCTGTAATACATAGCGATCAGTTGGAGTCCAGAAATAGGTGAATGAAATGTTTGAAAATCTAGAAGGCTGATATCCTGCCAAAACTGGAGGAGCTGCAGATCGGAGGCTGCCTCGAGGAGAGGTGGTAAGGGATTTCAACATAAGGCAAGAAGAGGTCTTTGTAATGGGGTGAGGCAGGAGACAGGTGCCTGCTCTGGGTGTGACAGGGTACTGTGCTGGAGTAGGGGAGTTGTGGCAACACAGATTAAACCTGAGATATTTGAACAGAAATGTACCAGTATTTTCGGGAGAGTATGTTTTATGTACATTTTCGCATGTCTTATGTAACACAGCTATGAGTGTAGAAATGCCTCATTCTGTGTGTTGTCTTTGCTTCGTGCCTTAGATTAGAAAGTTCCCTTTGATTTTTTTGTCTAAATTTGCTTGCATTAGGAATTGGAAGTTGCAGACTGTTGATGTATCTTGTTTCTTTTTTTTTTTATTAATCTGCCAAATAATTTTAGTGCAGGTGTGTATTGTTATCCTATTTTGCTTTCCTGTTATAGATGCTATTCAGCAATTCTGCCTCGTATGATTTGGTGTGCAGCCTGTCTATCATTTAACTCAACAGATAAGTGTAAAAATTCTATTAAATGCAGGTGTTCATGGAGCTATGACTTTTTATTTATCCCACTTGCTATTTGATGACATAAATGATTTCAGCTCTTCTAATTATTTATTTAAGGACTATTGATCTCTCAGGTTTCTTCTGGGAGGCATTGCAGAATAGTATATCACAGAAACAGCGTTATAAGGCAAATTAAGGCAAGCAGACAGACTGTTGTAACATTGTAGTAAACAGGCAGGTGGCTTATTTTAGACTAAGTTCTATGTGGAATATTTAAGTACTGAGTTAAATACTAAAGAGGTGGGGTTCACGCATTACTGACAACACAGCTATATGTCAGTCAGCAGTTGAATCTTCTAGCGCAAAGCCCCACGATTACGTTCTGAAGACATTCAGCAGGTAGGGCCCTTTGCGAGGAGCCACAGAGGTCTGAGTCGCTGTCCTTGGCTTTCCGTTCCTGGAGTGCTAGTGTAGTCACAGGAGAAAGATAACAAGAACACTGTGAAATGTAGTAGGTACAGAAGTGTTGTAGCATTGAGAATTAACATGTGATCATCATCATGCATTGTGTTTCCTGATAACTTTTTCAGGGTAGTGTTTAAAATGCCCATATTTAAAATTAGGAAAACCTAGTAGTGGTTCTGTAGGGCTGATCTTTGAAATTTTCCTGCTCCATGTCCCCAGTGTTCTGTGTTTTATGTCATCAGTCAGCTTTTGAAGATAGTGCTACATGACCCCCGTCAAGTCTCTAATAAGGTGCTGTGAAACAATTTTACTGAGACTGAACGCTGGGATTTTCCTGCTGACTTGTGAATAGGTCCTCCTTCCTTGGCAAGAGACAAGTGGCTAATTTGATTTGTTTCTGAACACCATGAGGGTCACTGGAAATGGGGACTGAAATACATAAATACATGCTCCTGACATCTCTTGGGGGGAGACTTTCTTCTGAAGTTGCTTGATCCAGTAGACAAGTTAAGTTAGAACTTACAAGATGGATAGTTGTTTTGTTGGGGTTTTTTTTTTGTTCAGGTCACTGCTCTGTGGTCCAGATAATCTGTACTGCAGGTTGTGAGGCAGAGACCAGTAACTAATAATTTAGTCAAGATCTGGGGGAGATGAGATCTCATTGCATGGGATAAACGATTTCAGTAGTCTTCCAAAATATCAACTCCCATTTTCTCTACCTCCTGACACTTGTAAAAGTCTCTTTTCTTTTATGTTTTATTTCACCTTTGACATAGAAGCACAAGCCAAGCAAATTAGGTAGCAGTAGCTTTTTGGTAGATGCAGAGGTGGCCCCTGACTCTTCTAATTCCAAATTTTCTATGTTAGTCTTCTGTGTGAAAGAGAAAATAAAGCTTGCAGTGCGTGTAAGAGCTTTATCTGAAGTGGATTGGAAAGAGTTGTGCGTCATTGGGGACAGTGGAGGGTTCATTGCTGCTTATCTGGAGGTGTCGGCAGGAAGGACACTATCCTCTCTGGTAACTTGTGTGGTAGTTCAGATACACAACTGGAAGTTAAGGCACTGGGGCGATTATCCTTCTCTGGCACCATAGTTTGGTGTGTAACACAAGTAAAATCTCCAAATTCTTCTGTGCTTTGGTTCATCCTGTATATGAAATGGGGGTAGTGGTGATCTACTGAGGGTTGACGGGGCTTACTTAAAAGTGCTTGCTGTACCTCTTTGGATGACATGCTCCAAATCAGTCCAGTTTCAGAACTTCAGTACTGCTGGTGCAGATTACTTTCTATCTTTTTTTTTTTTCCTTTTAAGAAATTCCACCCCCTGTACTGCATTTCCCTTTCAAGGAAAAGCAACATGTTTTTCTCAGGTGTGTTGAAGATGGTAGGTGTTTTGATCATTCTTCAGCGTTACTGATGATGTTTCTCTTCCTTTGCTAGTAAAAGCCAGGAAACCTTTTCTGAGATTCAGTAAAAGTTTCTTTGAATTTATTTTGCGTATTCTCAATTAATGTTTACAGTCAAACTTTCCTCAACTTTGATGAGTAATTAAATGGGATATGAGAAGAGTATGCAGTATTTTTAAAGGATGATATCCTATGGGGCACTTCAGTAGGGCAAGTACTAACGAACATTCATAATTTATATGTTTGAAGCCAGCTTAGTGTGTTTGTTGTAGGTATCATTTAGTGTAATAAGGTTTTATTGTGTGCAAAATTAAAATGTTTTTAAATTGCTGGAAAATTTTAAATGAGGAAGTCAAAGTAAAAAGGAGGTTTCCTGTTTCCTTTCAGTTCTGCTGCATTGTGCATCTCGCAGTTAGTAACCGACCTGCGTGTCAGCACTCCCAGTGGGTAACAATCTTCCAGGCTGATGCTGCTTGTACCCTGAAGCGCAGCTGCTCTTCCCAAGGGACAGGCAGAATGCAGTCAACGCTGATTCTCTGTTCTGCACTCACTAATTGATCTCTGGCTTGGTGACTTCCAGCAAGGTCACAGAATTGGCAGCTACAAAAACAGTGTTCTGTGGAAAATTTAAAGGGGAAGCGTAGAAGTACCTTGCCTGGGATGTTCTGGTTTTTTTCAAAATACGTAAATATTTTTATTTGTTGGATCTTCTATTTTGCTTCTGCAGAAGTCTAAAACTTGGAAAGAACTGATACCAGAAGTTTGTCCATCATGACCTGTTCCTTCAGTTTGTGAGTAATACCCTATCCTGAAAATTGTTCTGTTCTCTTTGTAGTTCTACTTCTGTCCCTGTTACAACGGGGCATCAGCGTTCTAATTATAGTTCAGATCCTGCAAACAAAATTATTTCCAAGCAAGTATAGTGTGATCTTCTCAAATATTTTTCTTTGCAGAAGACTTGTCATGCTGGCCTTGGAAGGCATCCATGTGTGTTTTTTGCAAAAGGGCTTGAAATCATGTATGCTGCTTTCTCAGAACTGACTCTCTGATTAATTCAGGTGCTTTATTATTTGAAAGGTGATGGAAATCTGGGGTTAAAAAAACCCAACAACAAACAAACCGAAACTGTCAGTCTCCAAATGCCATGGTCTGTGGTGCTCATTAAATGCTATGCAAGTAGCGCTCGCTGTCGTTGTCATTGTTACAGTAATGCCCTTTTTATAACGCTCTGAATGCTGCGGCTGTGCTCAGCAGGTAGCACCACAATGAGCACGGCCCCTCTTCCAGGGCCACAGGCTGTCTGTTACGCTATTCTGGTGGAGCCGTTCTAAGAATATTTACATGCTTTTTTTTTAAAGCTGTGTAGCATGCTGCATGTGTCTAGTCTGGCAAAAACTTGTGAGATCTGCAAATAAAAAGATGCATTAGCAAAGCTCAAATGCTTAAATACTTGGAAAGCAGAAGAGCCTAGAGGGTTTGAATAAAGGAAATGGCCCAAACTACATGAATGCAAGACTGGAGTCCTGAGGGCAGAATTAAGCTGTACTGCATTATAAGGGGTTTCATGAATGGTGTGGCCGAGACTGGAAAAGGGGTTTGGCTGACCTGGTCGGACTTGAGTGAATCTTCCCAAAATTTTGGGAGATACAGATCTGTTACAAGAAGAAGCTGGAGCAACTGATAAAGGAAGGTTGATAAATGGCCAGTTTTTCTGGATCTTTGGATGGATGCAGAGGTCAATGCTGTTGTCATCATTACTTTAAGAGTCTGGATACCCTGATGCTAGAAGCCATAAAAATAGTTAATAAACATTATAAAATATTTGCTTCCTATGAAATCATGCATGGAAATTTTTGTTCTTACCTGGACTTTTCCAAAAGAAGGATTTGCAGGAGTTTGACAAGTTCCAGGTTTATTGTACTGAATTTGTACATTTGTATTTTTCCAGGCCTCGTGCCCAATAATGAAGCAAAGAGAAAGGTGCACTTTCCAACTAACTGAAGCAGCACTTCAGGCACCAAATATGCAATATACTATTCTAAACTAGACACATTTCAGGAAATAGAGGAGTACACGTATGGCATGGGAAACTCAAATATAAATAGGTCTAGGTATAATAGAGGGGTACGAGTTATAGTAAATCCTCACCTATGTTGAAAGAAGAGACAAATGGAGATTTTGCAACTCTAACAGCTGTGACTTGTGTTTGGAAAATACGAATGTAGTGGATGAAAAATTAATATTCTAAGTGACATAGTTCTGAATTAATGGAATTTTGGTAGACAGTGTATTCAGTCTCTGCAGTAACTACTTCTGCTGAGAATTTGTAAATTGTTTTAAATAGTCGGTTTGTCTCTCACACATACACAGTTACTGCCTGCTCAGATTTTAACCCGTGTTTGTTTCTTCACAGAAAGTTAACAAATCTTCAGCAGCAGAAATAATTATTCTAGATCCTGAAAGTTACCACTCCCAAAACTTCTTGGTATGTTTACGCTTACTCTCTGTCTTCATGTAGAGTGTCAGAAGAGGTCCACAATATTTGAATAAATGCACACTTTGTAAGTAGAGCACTGCTGTTTGATGCAGTGCAGCTGGTGTACACAGAGCCAGCTTGGCTAACCTGGTAAATTGGCTGGATGAATTTTAGTTAATTGAGGTTTATACTAAGATGATCTTTAATTATGTCAGTGTTTCTAGATAGGAGGTTTTTTGTGTGGGCAAAACAAACTGTTATTATTAGATGAAAGTATCATTATTCAGAGGGTTTGTAATATTTATTTCTGAGGTTAAATGCCTGTGTTTTATAAACTCTGACCTGAACTTCAACTTGTACAGTCTGTCCAAAGTTTTCTGTCAGAAGAAACAGTTGATAAAAGTTACTTGTCCTTAAAAAGCCTATTTCCCTAATCCTGCTTTACTAACTATTGTATAACTGGAAGCATGCTGGCTTGGAGTGTGTTAGCAGTGATGTTCGGCAACTTTGTGTGTGTAACTTGCTCTGAGTGGCATGATGGAGTTGGAGACTTGGGTAGAGAGGAGTAAAGGCTGGGGACTACATTCATAGGGACCAGAAAGAGTCTGTATGCCCAAGGTTAGGCATAAACTGAGCTCACAGTGTTCAGCTCAATCCTGCTGTAAAAGTCCAGCAAATGTGAAATTGTCAGTTCCCTTTATTTATAGATCAAATTAATAGTTATTACTGTGAGAATTTATGAGGTTCTCAGTATCATGAAGGTTTTAAAAAGACTGTGAAACAAAAAGTGGAGAGCATAGATGCAATTTGCAGAGGTCCCCTTGGCTTGACTTCAAAGATTTTTCTTGTGGCTAGACCTTACAGCTTGCTCGTGTCTTGGGCAAAGCTGCTGAAGTCATGGGGCTGCCGCTCTCATGGGACGGAAGGTTGTGGCCATAGAGCCAGAGCCGTTGCAGCATATTTAAGGAATAAAATATGCAGCTTCCTCAGAAGTGGAAGGATAAGCAAGGTCTCATGATGTAGACGTTCAGAAGCATCTGTAGCAGAATATTGTTTATTCATGTTGTGAACCAAATAGCATTAAGTAACATAGACTGCATTTATAGCTGCTGTCAGGAAGCTAGTAATTGAATTACCAGCTGAAGACTTAAAGATTAGACACCACGTCTTAGGAAGAAGGATGCGGAAGCAAGCCTGACTTGATTGTTGCAGCCAATCTGTTTTCTGTTCATTGTGAGTTGAAGCAAATGGTTTGATGGTTCGGAACTTCTGGTACTCGTTCTGTTACAAAGACAGCTGGTGATGCTTGAGGTTTTAACTCTTGTGTGAGACACGGTACCACAGAGAGGAAACAGAAAGTGAATGTGTTAGATTGTCACGAACCCCCGAGCTAGTGAACTGATTTGATACTGTTTATTCTACTAGAACTCAAAGTTATTAATTGAATAAATGTTTCCGTTTGAATCTTTACTTTGTCTGTAAATAGGTATATTAATTAACGAGGAGGCAAGAAGTAATCTGGAGAGTCCCCTCGGGCAGAGAACAGGCCTGCTGGAGACATTGCCGGGCAGCGAGACCCGCTGCGGCGCTCGGCTCTGCCGCCCCGTGGCCCTGGGCTGTCCCCGCCGCCGGGCCCTGGGCTGTCCCCGCCAGGTCCCGGGCTGTCCCCGCAGCAGGGCTGGCTGCGCGGCGGTCCTGCCCGGCAGCAGGCCGGCCTTGTCACCGCTTCGGGGGAAGGGCATTGCGCTTAAGGGAAGGACAGGAGCACAAATGTTCTGTATGCAAAATTAGACCTGGAGTTTCAGAAGTCTTCACAGCACAAAACAAACGTCTGCCTGTGTATGTCGCTCTGTATCTGAAGTGGGAAGCTGCTGGTATCTGCTTGAAACCTGGCTTTGGGGAGCAGTGTGTAGTGTTTTGCCCAGTGCAAGGTACGGACCCAAGCTAAAGAGGTGCTGGAGTGGAGGTGGAAGAATGTTTCTTGTTTATGTCTGACTGTTGAAATGGATAAGGACAGACCAACCTGTAAAACTGTCTCCTGGATTAATCATTTATCTACCACTTCTCTACAAAGTATTTATTTATTTATGCATAATACACAACTATGTGTTTAAAATGAAGAACATAAAAAACAAAAGCAAAGGGAAAGAAGAGAATGGAATTAAGGATAGAACACAGGAATCCTTATACTAATGGATCATTTGTGTATATATACATTTATTATAAATCCACTATAGGTAGCAGTGGCAGAACTTGACATAGTGGTTAATGTAGGTGTTGTCACCACTATGTGTGTAGTCGTAGCGTGACAACACTAAGAAAATGTTGGCTTTTGTTTCCAAGTGACATTACAGCTAGATTAGATGACATTATAAGAGTTGATTCATTCCTGTCCCTCACAAAAAATGGCGGAGGTGTAAATATTGAATTAGAGTAGCAAAAATAGTCATAACTTTTGAACAGAGCAGTAAAATTGCTGATTACGTGAAGTCCCAGAATAATCTGAACAGTTCTGGGGCTTGCCATACGCTACAAAACCACTCACTAATATGAAAGACACGATGTATATTCTGCATTTAAACACTTCACATTAAATCAGTTAGGTCGTATAGGCTTACAGGTATAATGTACCTATGTATTGTGTTATTCTTGAACAATATTTGGGCTAAGTAAGAGTACAGCAGGATATAGGAGAAAGCTTTTGCTCACCAGCAATGTAAATGTATTCTTCTGAAGGGGCTACAGGGAATTTCTTAGGCATGTGGGACGGCTTCTTGCAGTGAGAATGGGTGACCGGATTTTCTGGGAATGATAGGATTCCATTAAACTGGAGCAAACCCGTTGTAGGGTTTGTTCACGTCTTACCCTGGGTGAGGAAATACTATTGCACAGCACTGCTTCTTTCCACCAGAGTTCCTGTATGCCCTGTTCCATACATAATTCAGAGGCAATACGTAATTAAAGAACTATAAAGCCACACTTACTTTCATATATTTAAATTACTTGGTGAGCCAGAGATGGTGTTTGCCTTGTCTGTGCTTTTGCTTTGCCTTTTTCTGTGGTTTGGTGGAACAGTGGGGACCACAGCCTGATCAGTCAGAAGCTATTGCTACCAAAATGCTAATCAGTTCTAATCGATTGTCAGCATTAGTATTATACTGGAAAAAATTATAACTATCTAACAAAGTCTAATTAATTTGCAATTGATACTAGAAAATATCAGTGTTCTGCACATACTCACTTCCCCTTGTTAGCAACTTCTTTGTGAAGCATAGCCTTTTCAAAGGAAAAAATCCCCAACTTGTTTTCTTCTTGAAGTGTACAGGTATCACAGTACCAATAAAACAACTCTGCATAGAATTGCCTCGACGAGCACGCTTCTAGGAATAGTATCTGTGTAGGAAATGAGTGCGTATAACATCTGTTTTCCCATACAGGTCTATGACAGAGACTGTCTTACACCTGGAATAAAAAGAAAAAAAAATAGTCTTGAAGTCTTGAACTTTCTCACTGTTCCATTCTGTTCTGGATTTCTTTTCTTTAGAGCAAAAGTTTGCGACTGGATCACGTGATAGTATTTCCAGTAGTTCCAGTGCTATAATGAGGGCTATGTGGAAAGCATTTCCTAGGTGCCCTGGGCCTTTTTGTTTCAAACATTGGACATGTAACATTTTATATATTTAATCACCATGAAGCAGAGAGTTTGGGTACAAGCTATTCAGGGCAACTGTCGGTGCTATTGCAACCCACTCAGGGCCCTGAGGGAGACCTATGAACAGAAAGCAGTCTCAGATTTCTTTGAGCAATTCAGTATTGCCAAATACTTTGGTTTGTTATGGCTG
>Ga0065711_1007248_pt1 | contig 15290 bp, 12 predicted proteins | sample Hoacrofraction12_FD_59098 | JGI IMG/M metagenome (GOLD analysis project Ga0065711, IMG submission 59098) | Hoatzin crop microbial communities from Cojedes, Venezuela - Epithelial fraction 12 v2 (version 2) | ecosystem: Host-associated > Birds > Digestive system > Esophagus > Crop | place... | reverse complement strand
AAAAAAAAAAAAAAAAGAAAGAAAAAAAAGGTGGTGGTGGGGAAGCAGGGCTGAGAGTGAGACAAGGCATTCACTGGAAAAAAAGGAGGAGAATAAAATAAACAAGTGTAGCTTATGTTGGCAGCTTACGCCTCTGAGAGCATTCTTGGTGGGGAGAGCAGACGTGAGCCCCTCCGCAGGTGAGCGCGAAGGCGAGCAGGCTGGCTCAGAGCCTGCACCGGTTCCTCGGGCAGCCCGAGTCACCCCAAAGGGAGCCTGGCACACCCTGCGCTCCCGGCGTGCCGGCTCACTAGCTTCAATTCACGCAGCTATGCGGGATCCTTTGCCTTCTGCTCAGTCTAGACCCCAGTCTGTGAGAGCTTTCATCCCTGCCTAGCAGGGCGATGCCATCCTCAGCTGGGTACCGGACTGACGTTCCTGCTGCAGTTCTGCTCTGTTGTCACCCAAAAGGGAGGTTTTGCTCTCTTCTCCTTCGAGACTTCACAGCTCCATGTCACAGCCTCTTTGAATAAAGATTTCATGGCACTTTTTAACATAAGTACCCCTCCAGCTGCGGGAGCACAGCCCTCCAGGGCAGCCCGTCCCACCTGAACGTGAGCCAGAGTCCCCCGAAACCCCTTCAGCCAAACATCTCTGAAGTTAACCGAGAACCCGTCCATGCTCTCACCCCTCTGCTTAGCTCCTTTTGCGCATGTATATCATCTCTTCCCTGTCCATGGGGCTCTAACAGAATGCAGATTACACAGACTCAATTACCTACTGCTGAAGAGCACTGATTCTGCCAACAATCCTAATTATTTATGGCCAAGATTTCCAAATCCAGCAGCCTTTCTTTTATTTAAGAAATTCAAGCAGCTTTGGTGATCAAAATGTTTTTAGACTCAAAACCGATAATTGCATTATTTTTTCTTAGAATTTCTAGTGAAAACAGTTTTGGGTCTTTGGTCTGATTTATGAATGAACACTTCCCTGAAGGAATAAAGATGCTCTTATGCTTAGGAGACCTTGCTTCAATTCTTCGCGAGCTTTTTGAATGACGATAGACAAGTCACAGACATTCTTGGAAACAAACCATCTTTGGGTTTGTTTCTTCTCTTTCAGTAGAAGTTACGGGCCTTGGCACCTTTCAAACCCCTTTCTCTGTGTTTTCAGTACTCTTTGTTTTGCCCATTCTTTGATAAATGAAGTACATGCTAATATCATCCACCTCGCCAGGTTATTTGGATGATGTAATCATGAACATAGGAACACGTGCTGATATCAGGGTGATAAGTAACCACGCAAGCACCTCACCACAGAGATTTGGGAAACTCCAGACGTGTGGAACACAGCTCAGGCCAAAAAGAGATAGTGACATTTGCTCTGGGCTTATGCCTGCATTTCAGAGTGGTGAACCAGGCCCAGAGGGGAGGCGAGACCAGCTGCCCAGTTTCAGTGTCCAAGTTAAGCATTAAAAAAGTCACTGATTGCTCAAACCAAATCTATTTTAAAATTTTAAGTTAATTGAGAAGAACTACAGCAAATAATTGACTTAGGTGGCTAACAGGAAAAATCCAATCCATGGGCTAAAAACACAGTAACAGAGGAGTTTTGTAGATTAGTAATTTTCAGGACCACCACTTGACTTTTCATGCAAACAGAATGATTAAAAGCATGTTGTTTTTTTAAAAAAATCAGTCGGTTCCTGAAGAAGGTGCCAAACTTTTTGGTGCTATGCTGGGGTATTGGCATAAGACATAGAGCTACCTGTCTCCTGTCCATCAATTCCTATGGGCCATTTGTGCTGCTTCTACATCTCATCTTGCGGATTTACCTGCACAAGTAGGTCCTCAGCCTGCACATTTCTCCACTAACTTTAGCTGGCCACATCTGAAAGTACATCTCTATAAGCACAGAGCCTACAGCTGAACTTGAACTAAGACACCAGGTGGGAGGGAATGCTTAATGGGTTGGGGATGAATTCACCAAGTTCTCAGGTGAATCAGGACTGAGCACTGAAGCTATGTGGAAGAGTAAATATTTATTTTCTGAGGATATATACTGATAACATAATTTAGAACCAGTTAAAAAATCATTCCCATCTCTTTCAAACCTTAGAAAAAGGCTTGTGGACCAATGCACTGAATTACCACCTACTTAGTGGGAAACCACAGAAGTTTATTTCTACTTCTTTAGAAATTTTTCAATTTTAATTCCAATACTTCTTTAAAATGTTTCTCAGTATTTAAAGAGAAGTACAACTCCATTCCTCCTCCTTTTTTTTGGCAAGTAACAAGGTCTCAGTGACAAAAGAGACACAGCTAGATCCTTAGCACTCCATGTGAGCCAGCATATTCAGTGCTGCAGGTGAGGGCTCTTGGGGTCTCTGCCTAAGTCATGTTTCTTACAAGAAAAGCCATATGGGCTGCCTCTTTGCACCCCCAGGGAGCCCATTCAAGTCAACTGGAGTTTAGGAATTATTTGTTAAAGAAGAAGTACTTTGAAATGCTGTTACCAGTTTCCCAAATCTCAACTTGTGTGGTGCAGAAGACTCGCTTGGTTCCCTTCAAATGCAAGGGAAGACCTCAGCTGCATCCAAAGCATAGAAAAGACTGGAGCAAGAAGAGAGGAGCTGTTTATTGTCTTCATCCCTACAGAGAGGAGCAATACTTATTTTCTCAGTAATTTGCAGTTATGCCAGCCTTTCCAGACACACAGCAAAATATGTCCCCCCGTTATTTGCATGGACAACAGCTGAGACTGTGTAACTTGGCAAAGCCCCATGCACTTACGTTCACCACTGAGTTATCTTAGCCATATATCAAAAGGTTGGGGGAAGCTGTAAAACGAAACCTACCTAACCCAAAGGCAGCCCTGCTTTTTGTTATCTCATGTCTCCCACCAGGCAATGTCTTTTCATAATATGCAACAGCCATCCTATTTTGGAGGGGAGTGCAGGGGTATCACATGCACTTCTAACCACTTACCAGATGAAAAAAAAAAGAATATATTGAGACTTGGTGTTCACTGGAGGCAGGAGTTAAGACATTAACTTTATAAGTCAACATGGAAGAAGACAGCAGACATGAAAAACGGCCTGGCAAGAAGGCACCACCACATTACAAGCCGAGACCTGGCAAGGGGGACCTGGGCTGTGGTCAGCTCATGGAGAACGGATGCCAGATTCGGCAGCTTGCCACCGCATTGACAGTCACAACAAATACTGAGGCTACATTAGAGTGGCTGCCAGATCACTGCTGGCACTCACAACCTCTACACTGTGGCTGACAGGCAGAGGGAAGGGAGACTTCTGGACTCACACATGCACTGATCCCTAATACTTAAAATCCATACGCCACTTCATAGCAGCTCTTCCTCAACATCCAAGCAGTAATCTTTGGCTTTTACCTGTCAAGTTTCAGCTACTGAGCTCAAAGGAGAGCTGAGTATGTTATCGCCGTTTTGCACACAGCCAAGAACAGCCAAACAGCTTTTCTGAAGTTGCACGCCACAGGGAGAAAGCAGGTCCTGTAACCTCTACCTCCTCCTGTGCAGTCACCAAGCAATGCAATGCAGCACCTCCCCACCTTGCCTCAGCAGACTCCGACCATCCCCACAGGCAGAGCCGTCAGCCTTCCTGGCCACGCAGCCCGAGTGCAGACCCTCCCTCCCTGCCTGCTCCACCTGCCAAGGTGTCTGCTCCGAGCAGCACTTCGGCAACACATTGGCACTCGCCAAAGGCTGTGCAAGCCCAGCGGCAGAGCCTGTGCTGTCGGGAGGTCTTTGCCTCCTTTGCCCGAGGCTAGCTGAGGGGAAGGAACCCCCACCATGCCAACTGACAGCTGCTGGGACGCAGCTGCGCATCGCTCACAGATATGAGCTATGGGAGGACGAAGGGAAGAACAGTAATGATGAGCACAGCTAGATTGCCGGGAAGCCAAAATGCCTGCTTGCGGTATTAATGACTTGCTCATGCTACTGCTACCCAAACCTCCCAGCCCTGGGGATGGTCTGTGTGGTTTTGTAACCCAACATACGGACCCGTTGGGCCAGGGCTTTTCTTTCCTTAGGGGTTTGCACAGTACCTGACATGGTGAGGCTCCAAGCATTCGACTGAGCTCCAGGCACAGGACCAGCAGCACCAACAGGTTCTCAGAAAAATATCAGGAAACCTCAGCTGTGTTTGGCTAAACCACGAATAGATGTCAGACAAACCCAAGAATTACTATGTATGTCTTGGAACTAAACTTTGCTCTTTCCTATCTCTTTTAAAGTAATACTTACTAATAAAACTGATTGTAAGTAAAAATCAGACACAAGATACTGCAGCTGATTCAGTATTAATACTCTACATGAAAAAAGAACATGAGACACAAGTAGCCATCTATAACAAAGATGAACAAAAAGAAGAGCTCAAAGAGCCTTGGATACATTTCCTGGAAGTTCCCCTTTAAGCCTCTAACAGGGCTCGAGAACTTCTGAAAATATGACAGTCTATCTGAAGTTTAACGTAATCTTCAGCGCAGACATTTCTGATTGTGGCTACCCATCTCCCACAGCACAAGAAAGATATCCGCAGCATAAGAAAAGCACATCACTTTCAGCTGTGCATCCTTGAATGCTGAGCAGCTACATCTCCTCTTCCTGGGGGTTACCTCCTTCAGTGACAGTACATCTCCTTTCTAAAGATGAACCAGGACTGATATATCACCTATGCATGCCAACACAGAGGGTAACAACAGCTTCTCTCATTCCGTCTCCCCAACACGGTGGAGACGACAGCCCTGCTGCCCTCACAGCAATGGGATCCTTTTTTATCCTCTATTATTTTTAATATTTTTTGCCAGCTGCTCAACTGAACACCATAAAAATCCTCAACACCACTATAAAAAGCCATTCTTTTCAGCCACTGCGTTGGCAAGACTGAAGGTTTAAGCAACCAGTCGCTTCAGCTCCACGCCTCCAGCCTACCTCTAAAACAGGCAGCAGATCCGGAGACGTACAGACTCATGTTATTCCAGTCTCCCTAGTGCATTGTACTTTAATCATAATTCCCTCCCTAGCCCACCTCCAACCCTCTCCTTGCTCAAGAGCTCGGCAGTGCCCATACGTTAGAAATGCACTCGCCTCCTACGTTGCTGATGCACTGCAGGGAGAGCAGAGCGGGAGGTGGAGTCAGCTCTTTCCACGACAGATTCACCATGTCCCTCACAGCTCTGCAAAACTTAACTTCCCTGGAAGGGTTTCAAGATCTGACTCATGTCCAGTTCTTCTATTTTAATCATTCCCTCTTACATCATTCTCGGAGGCCCACGGTGTCACATGCAAACTCCCCCACGCCCTCTGCTCCTCCTCTGCCGAGCAGTTAATCTGCCGCTGTCTCTCATCCCAAACAAAAGTACACAGAGAAACACATTTGATACCAACTCCTTCCCTACTCCCAGAGCATTTACCAGCTTTGGATGGTAGCTAGTAAGGACTTCCAAGAGCTCTCCATCGCAATGACAACACTGAAACGGAACAGGAACAGTAGCCGTGCCAGCGAACCTAACGGCGTGGCTATGCGAGACCAGAAAAATCACAGCAGGCTCACTAACCCTGCAAAGCAGCTGGGAGACAGCACAGGCCTGGTGATCAGTGTTGGGAAGGGAACCGGGTCAGCTGGTTCCTACTTTCCATTCTCCCAGTGACTTCTTGAATAACTCTGGATGTCACTTAACCTTTTTGTTCACAATCGGAAGTACAAATCATCAGCATCGGTCCATTCAAGATTTCTTATTAAACCTGATATCATGAAACGGGGATGGAGCCAAAACTCTCTGAAAGAGCTGAGTAGAACAACAGTGCTCATGTGCAGCCGTTTAATCCCTTCTCTAGATCCCAGCCTAAATGCCTCCGCGGCTGAGAGATTCCCCGCTGATCTCAGGGGAGCCCCTTGTTTGTAACAGTGACCGCCAGACAAAAACTCTTGCCTGGAAGATTACAAACGCTAGCCAAACAACAGCTGGAACGCTTCGAGCCTCCAGTATGCTCTGGGCAGAAACAAGGCCGAGAGCAGCAACCCTGTACCTAACGACAGTTGCTTTGTTTGTTTTACTCTGGTCAATGAGTCATCGTTACATCGACCGGCTCTCTGCAATTATTCATCGCAGAGGTTTCTGGTGCAACCAGCAGCTTACAAAACTGTAAGATCTGGTATGGATTTCCACTCCTCCGCCCCCTTCCCCCCAACCCCCAAAAAACTTGTGCTCAACCTCCCCCCATCCCAGAGGGGGGAGAACAGCCAGCCGGGATGAATGTGGCACTGTTGGGATGTTTGCGTGGCTTTTACTGTGAGAACGGCTGCAAGCGGTAGGCGTGGGACTCCTGGAAAGCACACGTTTGCATGCAAGGGTGACAAGGGGAAAGCGATAGATTTTTCTGTGTGTGGGTGAGTGGACATTGCACAAGGAGCCTGCGAGGGCAGTGATGTCAGGAAACTGAGAGAAACTCAGACTAACATGAAGGACAAGGTGCAAAGGCAATGAGACACACCGGAGCACGAATGTGCCTGATGTCTCTGCTGACTCCTGGAGCAAAAAACTTCATACATTTTGGCAAATGAAGCACGCAGAGCTGCTTGGAAAAAGGCTGATGTGGGAAAGGCTTTCCTTTCTGTCCTTTCCCTGTTTCCTCTGCTCATTTCAGCACATTTCCCACCTGCTTTTATTTTGCCTTTTCCTACAATCAGCACAAATCCTTTCTCCTATGCAGTGCTCTCGGTTTCCACCTTGTATTCAGCCCCACTTGCAAACACCTCTTCCTCCTGGCCTCTCCAATCTACCTCGTCTCCTTGCTCCTCAACACGTTGTCAGCTGAGCTGCTTTAACTCTCTACCACCACCAAGGACAAAAAGGTTTCTATACAAAAGCGCACCTACATTATGCAAACCAGGACGGTACGAGGGTTGGAGAGAAGCAGAGCAAAGAGAGGCAAACGAGATGGGACTGGTGGGAGCACAAAGCAGTGAACGTAGCAGAGTGAGCACAGCCACCTCGGGTGCTGCAGTCACGGGGGTAATTAAGAAGGGCGTTCAGGGAAGAGGCTGGCCGAAGGGAGGACAGAGGGGACGTCGCAGAAGTGTAAGATCCAAGGAAGCACAGAGACAGTGCAAAAAAGAACAAAAATGAAAGAACAAAAGAAAGGAAGAGAACAGTATTTGTATCTTCAGTTTTCTTCCTGCTTGAGAAAAGAGATATGGAAAGGTTTGTTTGATCTCTCCATTTAGTTCCCATCAAAAGATACGAAAGGACCCAGCCAAAAGCCAGATGTTTTGTTTCCAGTTTCATTCAACAAGGTCTGCATAATAGACGAGGAAAAACTTTACCGGCCTACCCATCTTGCCCCTCTTCCCAGGAACTCCAGGGATCCCCTGCAAGGAAAACACACAGAGAAAAAAAATAATAGGTCTGGTTGAGAAAGCAAACAGCCAACCAACAATACAAAACAAAACTAGAAGAGAAAGAAGAATGCAAAACAGGCTAATGACTGCGGCATTGTTCAGGAATCAAAATGTCAGCTACTTGCAGTCAGCTGCGAGAGCAGAAGACAGTTAACCTTCACCCACTAACTACGGCCCTCCCTGAGGACACACGCAGGCAGCATCCACACCCAGGGCAACAGGCTGAAGCTGGGCTTAGCAGGAGCAGTCATTAAGCTACTGGTCTGGAACCAAATGAAGGCCACCGCCAAGGCACTCGCTGGAGAACTTCTGTTTGTGTTTCTTATTTAGTTATACAAGCATTAAATCAGCGACTCGAGAGGGCAGGGTAGTCCCCTCCCGGGCAGGCACACGCACACTCACTCCCACATGCTCCCAGGGCCTCTCTTGTTTCTTGAGCTTGCATTTGAGGCAGAGAAAGCTGGAATAAAACAGTCTTCATATTACAGCAACCTTCCTTAAGAGCTCTTGCAGTGGGAAGAGAGGGTCCTTGGGCGAGTAGAGATCAGGCAGGTGGGGGGACATGGGGGAGAAGAGCAAAAAAGCTCCTGCTCTTTGCAGGAGGTCCTGCAAAGCTCTGAATATGTGGGATTGGAGAAGGCACGATGAAAAGCATGGGGGGAACGGAGGACACATGGGAACAGCAGCCACAGCCGCCCATCCACAGGCCCCAGTCTTGACTGCCCACTCAATGCAACTGGAAGGAAAGCCATTGTCAGAAAGCCCCAGGCACCATCCCTTCCAAGAGCCAGGCTCTTTCCAGACACCTCCAGTTGGACACCCAAAATGCTGGGACACTGTGGCTGGGATGTCACTCCTGTGGGAGCAGGGAATTTCCATGTACATTCTCCCTCCCATCCCATCCCACTAAGATGAACTCAAAAGGGGGAGGAGGAAGGCAGGTTTTTCAGTGAAGGAAAAAATAGAAAAACCCCTCTCTATTCAGCAGTGAGGTCTGATGACCCTGTCTGAAGCCTAGGTTTTCCTACGCTGAATGTCAGCATCATATAGGGACACAGGTCTTCATGCAAGGGTAGAAACATGCTAAAGAAGGCATGGTTAAACATTAGGCGTGCTCGCCTCTTTCCTCATGAGCAAGGGATAGAGGAGGTTACAACAGGCTCTGTAGAACTGTATTCAAGCAACACGACAAGGTTTTCTTCACAAAATACTCACTCGTTCTCCATCAGCCCCTGGTAGCCCAAACAATCCTGGGAGACCAATATATCCCTAAAGAAAAGAGGAAACGAGTAGTCAAGTACATTTGTCCATTAGCAACAAGTCAGTCTGTCTTTCCTGGACAGCAGAGCGTCCTCCAGCGTTGGTCAACGGCAGCCGTGATGAAATAAACCTTGAGGCAAGTGTATATGCCCATGGACTGCATGGTGCTGGCTTCCACGATGTAGTCCAAGGGCACATACCCTCACACCAGGGATCATGAGGACTCCAGGCACGAAGAGGCCAGCAAGAAGAAATCTTACCTGGGCTGGCTCTGAGTGTACCTGAGGGGAACGGATCTTGGTTCAAGGTTAACGAGCGATAGCAAAAATAATCCACATGACTACACCTTTCACCTCTCCATGGGCTCTTTCTCTGCCTTTGGCACTCATTCCCAACTGTGTCGTGAAAACGTCCTGCTGTACCAAGCCCTTTCTGCTTGTCTCATGCCACACTGAGGTCGCACACTGCAGCCCCTTCTCATGCAAAAACCACCTTCTCCTGGCATGCAAGACTGCTGACCACCCTGTCGCTGAGAGAGGAGCAAACTGGTAATGGTTCTGCCTAAAGCCTTTCCCTGCCAAATCTGTTGCACCGCCAAGACCTTTCGCAAACACTTTGTCAACCCAAGCACCAAGGGCCCTGCCCGGGCAGGGAGAGGCTGAGCATGACATTTCAGGCTCTTGGGGTTAGTGTACAAGGCTCAACTTGTACATATGCACAGATCCTCTGACACCCGGACGGCAAAGAGGCCTCCTTTGCACCGATGCGTTTCACGTAAAATCCGCTCCTTTCACACTCATCAGCAAGCATTGCATTTTCATGTATGCGACGTTTCTCTGCAGCCTTGGGATCCTGCTCAGACAGAGCACAAATGCTACGTTTCCCTTCCCTTGCAACAATTGAAGCCTTGTGTTTAATCCTCTTTGCTCAGCAGTTAGCACAAAGTTACCTTGTGTGCTGGTCCTTTGCAAAAAACTAATTTGTGCCAAACATGCAGAATCAATAGGAAGCGAATTTCAGCAGGGAGCCCCCTCAGTGGCACCTCACTGTTACAAGAGCCAAGTGCTAACACTGATTTTCTCTCATCTTTCTTTCTCCATCATCGCTAAATCTCTTGCTGTCAACCCCACCAAATTCTTTCACCAGTCCGTTGCTCCCTTTAGGTTGTGCTTCTTTTGGGGATGATGCCTAGCTGGGAAATATGGCCCCACTAAAACGATGCTGTCTGTCTTTGCCTCCTGAACCCCAAGACAAACCATTTAACTCCTGAACTACTTCTGCAGAAGAAAAAAATACAGGTGGGGAGTGGAGAAGCCTCTGCAGTTGGCTCCCTCAATCCACAAAGTGCAGGTATTTCACCTTAGCACCCAATTCTGATTGACTGCAGTTGAACTGAGAAATGGCTTTCCTGGGTAGCTATAAATATTTCAGTCCTCAGCACTCAGGGGCGCAAAGTGGAAGATAATTTTCCAGTCTTATATTCAGCACATCTGCCACATGATCATTCCATGAGGTCCTGGTTAGGGCAGTGAAACAGATGCACCAGGGAAAGCTTTATAACTTGCAGAAGTGAGGTGAGCAAGCTGGGCTACCTCAGATCTTCCTCTCTCCTGCAGGACACTGAACATGCCCACTTCCCTTCCCAGCTCAGGAATACAGCTAGCTACAGGGTCAGCGTTTGTTTGCTCCTTGCAGTTTTCCTAGTGATGAAAGCCATCTGGTTGAATTTACTGCGTCTAGAGAAAGTATCACATGTTAAGAGAAAGGGGGGACATTATTGGCTCGGAATCTTATTGTGAATTTATAATTGCAGGAAAAGAACAAATGTGATTAACTAGAGTCTTACTTGGTAAAAAAATAAAAATAATCCTTTGCAGTGAGAACAAACCCCCAGCAATTTATTTTGGTGAGCAAAAGCAGGCAGAACAGAGATGTTAATGTTTGTATTTGCACATGGCTTCAAGATGCTGGCTTGCTATTCTGCATAAGCATATAAATCACTCTCAAACTCAGGGCTATACCCAAAAGAGCCCATATTCAGCATGGTCGAAGACCGCTGAACCACACTTTTTGAAACTAAAGAGGCCTTTGGGAGACAGGGCTTGCAGAAAGTTCAGACCTTAGTCTTTGTTAGGAATTTGTACACCATTCTTTCCTCTCCTGCAATGTGAGCTCCAAAGCAGTTGACTTTTTATCATCAGCACTATTGGTGAACTTTGATCTTAATACATTCCACATTTAATTTAAAAAATTTAGCAGTGCTTCAATAAACAAGTGGTGTGCAGTTCAAATCCCCCGAATTCAGCAAATTAAAGAAACTAGTCTCGGGATTACAAAATTTAGTGTGAATTTTCTTGAGAAGCCTTTGGTAAAAACAAGTAGAGAACAGAGAAATGAAAGGCTGCTTACCCGGCTGCCTTTTGGACCGGCTTCCCCTATGGGGCCAGGTAAACCCTAGAACAGAACAGAAAAAAACAAAGACAAATGTGGACAGGGTTTAAGTTAACCTAATGAGCAGTGCCAAATCCCCTGCACCGTCCCTGCATGGTTCTGCTTTCAGTGCTGAGTCCAAGGCAGATCAACAAAAGACAAAAAAGGACAAGATGATACAAATAACACATCTCCCATTGCTGGGGAGCTGGGACTCTGCAGAACCTGAGACTGCTGCACACAGTGAGCCTTCCCCGGGGCTGAAGTTGAGAATTCTGATCATGAAGACCAGAAAGACTAATGCAGCAGGGTGCACAGAGGTTGCGTTACACTTCAGATGTGACGTACAGTGATGGTCTGCAGCCAGAGGCTCTCGATTAATTTTCCTGCCTAAGTGAACACATGCATAGCAAATGACAAATGCATTTCCATACCTGTTTAGGGAACACAGGCTGGCCCTGGTGCAGTGAGAAAGCCCCTCAAATTTCTACAACCCACAAAATCACTTAGCAGTGCAGGTACTGCAATATCTCTAACCCTTCGGAGCACCAACAGCTATGGAAAGAATTGAAAATACATTCCCTATTCTACTTCTATGCCTACTGCTGCTCACTTAAAATACTGTGAAAAAGAACACTGTAAAAACTCATAATGAATTTTTATGTTTATTGTCTTCTAGCAAGTTTCCAGGTTGATTTTTTTCTAGTTCCAAATGTTATTGGGCTTTTTTGAAAGTGGCGGGGAAGGCTAAGTCCCTATTTTCTTTAGCTGGCAGCACTGCACACTCAACCTGGAATATGAAAGTCAGGTTGTGCTCTTTCCTGGCTCATGCATCGCTGCCAAAGATTTCAGCCATGGGAGTGAAGTTAACAATTCAGCCTATGATGTGCAAACCAAAACAGAGCCAAGTTCGCTCTCCCATAGAGCTGCAGAGCCAGCACAGCTGACAGGAGTAACAAGTAGAAAATCTCAGTAAACAGCTCTGGTGCTGGATACACACAGCATTCAGATACGCTGAAAAAAAGCTACCTTCACAAAAAAAAAGGTGACTTTCCTGACCCAAAACACCTTTTCAGAAAGCACTTCTGTTCTTTGTGTGTCAAGTGCGAAGATTCCACCCTGCTTATCTGATGGGCAGGACACTGCTGTGAATTGCTAAACGGCATTCATTAACCTTGTATGACCAATATAGCTTGGATCGCTTCATATTAGTCATCTAACACACGTTGACACCTAGGAGATGCTTTGGCATGCAAATCTCCAAGAGCCTTTCAGAGTATGAATGAAGCATTTAAATCAGGTGCATAAAAATCTCATCCAGTTCTACTATCTGCACTCTCCAGCGTGTATCTGCATATTCCATCTAAAATTTGCTGAGGTATCAATTTAACTTCACATTCAAAATAGTTTGAGGCAGGGGGACGCAGACTTGTTCTGCAAATCTAGTTCATGTTTAGTCCAATAGCCTGCACATCTGGGTACAACTCACATACAAATCCACGACAAGTCTGAAATGCTCATGGCAGACTGCTTGGGGTCTTTGACACCTGCCTGGCCTCTTAGCTATGTGCTTAAATATAAACGTGGTGGAATCCAACATTAACGTTTCTATTTTAAAAAACCATGACAAACTCATTTCACTGTAGAACGTTACAGGGCCAGGTCTTCTGCCCTCCAACAGATTCCATTCAGGGTCTTACAAATTATTCCTCTTAATTTTTTTCCTACAACTCAGCATCTTACATCTGTAAGAGAATAAAGTTTCCAATCTTGATCCATTTTCCTTTGCGCACTCCTCTATTCCTAAAGTTGTCTTAGTGCAATTTTTTTTCAGAATGAAAACAAAACTATGATTTTCTTTCATTATCTTTTTTGCAGCTGCAGAAATAATTTTTGTATATACTTACGGTCCATGCATAATTTTACATGCATGTATATATATGATTATACTAGTGAATTTTACTAGTGAGAGTTCATCTAAATCTTTCATTTCGTTAGTATGCCGCCTCCTGTCCCAGGTTTCTAAGCCGTTCAACATTAGATGTAAAATGTGCCTAGAAGTGAAGCAGTCTACAGGTATGTTTCTCTGCTCTGCTGGTTGTTGGGTTTTTCCCCCCCTGTTGTTATACTGAAGAAAAATTTGGTAGATTTTGCTATAGAAATTCAAGTTTTATCTATCATAGGCATAAAACACTTTCTAACAACCTTCATGTCAACCAGGCTGAAAGGCTGTGTCATTGATCCAGCAGCTTGGGGAGGGAAGAGGGAAAATATATTCAGACATATTCTCGAGGTCTGCGCTGTCTTTAGGGGGGCATGTCTTTAGCTACCTGCACACCCAAATCCCTAGTCTGTGCACAGCACGATGAGATTTACTGCACCTGCCTGCCAGGATAACCTTTGGCACCTGGGCTTCCGTCTGGTCCTCGTTCGCCCTTTGGAAAGAAAAAAGAAGAGGCACAGAAGGTAAGGGGAATGTCACACTTGGGAAGCCTTTTTAGCTGCTTCTTTCTTTGAGCTGGGAGGAAAGGGGGTGGAATGGATTAACCTGGAGCAAATTTATAGAGAGGAAGAATATTAAAGGTAGACAGTGGAATAAATTAATGAGGGGGGAAAACACACTGAAGCCAAGTCAATAGGATCCATGCATTAAGCAAGTGTTGCTATTTCTCCTTCCATCTGCAGTGAAAGCAGCAGATAGTTTGAAACAAGGAGGCTAAGAGAAGGTGTAAGGCTGCATCTATATCTGGCATATGGAACCGTTTTACTGGTGGGGAAGCACTGCCAAAATTCTTCAAAACTAAATGGATTCACGTATAATATCCTTTAACATCATTGCTAACAGGGCCTGCTATTCATTGCCCTTTTTTTTTTCTCCAAAATGCAAACATCAGACTTAACCAAATAAAGAAGGGGGAGAAGAGGGAAGAGGGGGAATGGGCTTTGGGAGGGGAATTACATCTTAGTACTTAATGTGATGTGGTTAGTAAACTCCAGGTGAAATTAATGTAAAAGAAAAAATAAAGGGGGAATAGGGTAAGCTGGTATTTCTTCCACTACATAAGCTTAACACGGTTGAGCAATAAAAATTAGAAATTAAATTTAGAAACTCCAGGGCAGTCTCCTCCCACCAACCTGCTGATGCTCGGGCAGCGTATGGCACAGCCAGCAGTGTGGGAGCTCACTGCGCATCCCCTGCGTGCACCAAGCTGCCCCTGGAAGGAGCTGGCTGTCCACACAGAGCAGCCTGTACAGCATCCAAACTAGCAACGGCCAGCACATCCATCCCTCTAGAGGTTCAGTGTCAGAAACTGGGAAGACTCACCTGGTCTCCAGGGTGACCTGGCGGTCCAGGGTATCCTTTATAACCCTGTTGAAATAGGATGGAAGAGATGAATAGGAAGAAGAAGAAAAAAAAAAAAAGAATAAAATAATCCGGTTTTGGTCTGAATTTCTCTTTGCATGTGGGAGTAAAGTTCTGAGGAGGGGCAGGTCTTTAGCTATGGGATAGCACTACACAATCACACAAACTTTTACCATACTGCTTTGGGCTTGCATCATCCAAACCCTGCCGATGTCCCCAGACCCTGCTGCAGCGCGGCATGGCACGACAGCCTGCGCCTGCCGGGTCTGGCCTGGTGGTTTCTTGAGAAGGACCTGCTCCATGACCAGACTGAGAGCTGTATCTGCACTCAGATCTGTCTGTTTGTAACCTACGCCTCTAGCAAAGCTACCCTTAATCCTTAGGAAACCACAGGCTTGTAGGGTAAAGTCTTGGCTTTTGGCAATTTGGGGACTACCCAACATGAGTCCCTCCCATTTCAGAGTGCTCACTTTCACTTTAGAACTTGAAATGCCATAGGAAACACCAAAATAACCATTTACTGTCACAGGTAACTTCAGTTTTGTGTCTATGTTGAATCTGCCTAGCTTCCAGCTTTCCTAATCTAATTATTACAAGGTATGACAAGCTCCAGAGCCCTTTGTGATGAAGCTACCTAAAAAAGTGAGCAAGCTGTCTCTTAACCTGCTCTCTGTTGAATTAATTGGAAGAAGTCTCTTAATCCAGCTTGGTAGCTGGCAAGTGTTGTGGGCTTCAAATCATTCTCACAGGTCTTTCATAAACTGCCTCAGTTTTTTCTTTCCTTTTTTTTTTTTTTTTGACTTGCAGACACTGGAG
>Ga0065711_1007247_pt1 | contig 15290 bp, 15 predicted proteins | sample Hoacrofraction12_FD_59098 | JGI IMG/M metagenome (GOLD analysis project Ga0065711, IMG submission 59098) | Hoatzin crop microbial communities from Cojedes, Venezuela - Epithelial fraction 12 v2 (version 2) | ecosystem: Host-associated > Birds > Digestive system > Esophagus > Crop | place... | reverse complement strand
GGGGGGGGGAAACACACGGGACAGGACTAGGAGGTGCCTTAAAGAACTGGTGAAGACCTGCCCCACAGTTTGGATGGAAGCCGGGAAACAACTGAGTCTGCGCAAGAACAAAAGGTCAGCCAGCGGTGAGGAAGAGGAGTCACCTATCTTCATCCCCACGACCCCCGAGGACCACCACCAGGAGGCCCTGCGCAAGCGCCGTCGGGAGGAGTCTGTGGAAACGACCCCCTGGCACTAATTTTACCACGAAGCGGGGATCAAGTGGGGATCGGTTATGCATATGCAGCTGGTAAATCGTGCTGAGACGTCTGGCATGCAGCATAGTCCCCGTGGGGAGAGGGTACCCTGGTGAGGAGGGGGTTTGCTGACTGACAGAGCGGCCACCTGCGATCTTGGGGGTAGATGGAGCAAACCCGAGGTCACCGCTGCATCCCAGTGTTGGGAGCCAGGACAGACCTGCGAATGACTGGTTTATCAGAAGCAGGAGAAGGGTAAGCGGACCTCTGCGCAATTGCATTCAGGATATTTTGTGGATATTGGGTGGATGTTAACTGGAGTGGTAATATCTGAGAGGTGTATGTGAAGTCTCTTGTTCTTTGTGTGTAATGTTTAAAATGGTTGTGGGGATTTTGCTTGTTTAATTTTTGCCAGAGGATATTGGTTGTGACTCTTGTCTAAGGAAGTTGGATTTGTCCGTGCCTTAGATGAGTAGGTGGACTCCATTATCTGGCAACATTTGTTTGGTATTTTGTGCGTTTGGGAGCTTTATTTAATATTTTTGGTTTTAGGTGTATGTGTAAGATCGTGAATGTCTTCATATGTTGGTGAGCATATTGGGCAAAAGAAATCACTCCTTAGGCGGTTTGGGCTCAAACCTTGGGAGTGTTTGAACGAAGGGGGACATTGGATAAAAAGGGGAAATGATCTAGCAGGCGAAGAGCAGAGTACCCTAAGTGCCTTCCCCAAACCCCACCGTTTTATAATTGGGAAAGGGCTCAACAAGAATCTGAAGTACTAAAATTGGTGTGTGGAAAGGAAAATTTGATCCTGGAAATTTGGGACGTGTGGGAGAAGGGTTGGGAGAAAACTGTAACAAATTGTAGGAAACAATTCCCGTGGAAATGTACTAAAAGAATAGCAAAAGCCAAACTAAAAGAACAATAGAAAAAGTCACGAAATGGGTAATACTCAAGGAGGAATTTTGGAGAAGAGTCCCTTGGGCTGTGTACTTGCTGACTGGAAGGACATTGTTGGGACCGGAGGCATAGAAAGTAAAAGGACCCTTATCAAATATTGTAATCAATGGTGGCCTCTATATAAATTGGAAGATGGGGCCAAGTGGCCATTAAATGGGTCAATAGATTATAATACTCTCTTACAACTAATGCTGTTTTTGAGGAGAGAAGGAAAGTGGGATGAGGTCTCATATGCAGACATGTTTTTCACCCTCCAAAATCATCTGGAGTGGCAAAGGGATTGTGGACTGGTACCACAGGACCCCATGGTGTTCGCACTTGACCGAGAAAAGAACAAAGAACTTAAAGGTAAACTGAAGCGGTGCTGTTTGGCATGTAGCATTGAGCAAAGATGTATTAAACCTAATAAAATCCACCAGGCGCCAGAACAAGATCTAACTGATTTGTTTAAGCCTCCCCCTCGACCACAGGAACAGGATGCGAACTCGGATGAAATCCCCAGTCCTCCGGACAGCCCTGTATCTTCCCGGATTAAGAAGAAATCTGCCTCAACGGCCTTACAAGCACCTCTCCAAGAGGCGGTAGGACCTCGTGGAATTATGCTATTCAAAATACTTTTTTCCAGTACCGATTTAGATGCTTGGAAAAAGGTAGCCCGGGAATATCGGGTCGACCCAGTACGTGTCACTAAACACTTCAAATTCATAATAAAACAACATAATCCAGATTGGAATGATATACAACTACTATTAGAACATATGTCCGAAACAGCCAATTTTGAAAACTGCGGGTGATTTGGCTGAAGACCACTGTAAAACTGTGGGGCGTGAGGTTAAGGATTATTTCCCCCTCCAAGACCCGAAGTGGGGTGCTAACAGGCCTGCTCACATGGAAAGGTTGCAGGCATACCAAGAGTGGATTTCAAAAGGAATGGAAAGGGCCATTCCCAAAACTATAAATTGGTATGCAGTTAAACAGGGTCCTTCCGAGTCCCCATCCGAATTCCTGGATCGATTGAGGGATGTAATGCGCCGTTACACATCGCTGGACCCTTGGTCAGAGGTAGGAATACAACAACGAGTCTCCCTATTTTTGACTCAGTCTACGGGAGACACTAGGCGCAAACTCCAGAAGTTGCGTCCTACAGAAAGTGGAAACTTGGAAGTCTTGCTGGACAAAGCATGGAGCGTGTTTAGCAATAGAGAGGAGAGATACAGGCAAGGGCAGAGGGGAAGGGTGGTGGTTGTCAGGGAAGAGGAAAAAAGAAGGCCTAGACAGGAATCATCCTGGTTGGGTAAAGACCAGTGTGCACTATGTAAGAGATTTGGTCATTGGAAAAGGGAATGTCCAAAAAATAAGGAGAAAGGACAAGGCTGCCAGATAGAATAAACAATAGCCCATGTAAAGGAAGATTGACGGGGACCTGGGGAATCCACCCTAGCAGATCCACTGGTTATAATGAAGCTAGGGAGGGAACAACAAGAGGCAGAATTTTTGTTTGACACGGGGGCAACATACTCGGTTTTGAATCAAGCCTTGATGCTCCTGGGGAATGACTATATCATGGTAAAAGGGGCGACTGGCCAAAGTGAAAAGGCATACTTTTGTAAACCTTTGAAGTATATAAATTAGGAAAACAATGGGGTATCCACAAATTCTTGTATATGCCCAACTCCCCAGAGGCACTTCTGGGAAGAGATTTGTTGGAACAATTGGGTGCAAAAATTACATTTGAAAAAGGAGAAATTACTCTGGAGGTGAAGGATCGACAATATATCCAGGTACTGAGTCTATTTCTAACCAGTTCCCCCACAGAAGGAAAAACTCCCGAGGAGGTCCTAAACTGGGTATNCCCTCGGGTGTGGGCCACTGATGTGCCTGGAAGAGCAAAGAATGCTCCACCCATTGAATTTAGACTCAAAGAAGGCNGGCAACCGGTAAGGGTTAAGCAATATCCGCTAAAACAGGAAGATAAAGAAGGAATCTGGCCAGTGATAGAAAAATTTTCACAATTAGGATTATTGAAAGAGTGCGAGTNGGATTTTAACACCCCTGTACTACCTGTCCGTAAACCTGACGTGTCGTACCGCGTGGTCCAGGACTTTTGAGCTGTAAACAAAATAACAGAGGACCTCTACCCGGTAGTAGCAAACCCATATACTTTGTTGACCGTATTGGCTCCCAAACTAACCTGGTTTACTGTTTTAGATCTGAAAGATGCCTTCTTTTGCCTCCCTCTCCATGAAGCCAGTCAGAAATTACTTGCATTTGAATGGGAAAACCCCAAAAGTGGTCGAAAAACTCAGCTCACTTGGACGGTGCTGCCACAAGGATTTAAGAACAGTCCTACCATCTTCGGCAATCAACTCGCAAAAGACTTGGAATCCTGGGAAATCCCGTCTGAAGAAGGGAGATTATTACAGTATGTGGATGACATTCTGACTGCCACCAAAACAGAGGACGGTTGTGTGACCTGGACGGTGAGTCTACTATAATTTTTCGGGGCTCCAAGGGTACCAGGTATCTAAGAAGAAGGCCCAAATAATGCAGCGCGAGGTGATTTACTTGGGCTATGAAATTAGTGCCGGACAAAGAACTTTGGGACAGGCCTGTAAAGAGGCAATATGCCAAACTCAAGAGACCTCAGACAGTGAAAGAGTTATGGACTTTCTTGGGAATGACCGGGTGGTGCTGACTGTGGATTTATAATTATGGACTACTTGTTAAACCACTATATGCACTAACAGCTACTGGACAAAAACACCTTAAATGGAACAAGGAGACCATGCAAGCCTTTGAGCTACTGAAAAAGGCTCTGATGTCAACCCCCACCTTAGCGCTCCCAGGTGTGAGTAAGCCGTTTTTGCTTTTCTCTCACGAGAAGCAGGGGATTGCTCTGGGGATACTAGCACAAGATCTGGGTCCATATCGACGAGCAGTTGCCTATTTCTGCAAACAATTGGATGCAACTGCAAAGGGTTGGCCTGGATCCCTGCGAGCGGTTGCAGCTGTAATATTAAACGTACAGGAAGCCCGAAAATTTACCTTGGGCCAGAAAATGACTGTCTTGGTGTCCCATATGGTATCCACAGTATTGGAGGCAAAAGGAGGACACTGGCTTTCTCCACAAAGATTCCTGAGATATCAGGCCATACTAGTAGAACAGGATGATGTGGAGATCATAGTTACTAACATTGTCAATCCAGCTTCCTTTCTCAGTGGAAACACTGGAGAACTGGTGCATCAAGACTGCTTGGAGACCATTGAAGCAACCTATGCGAGTCGCCCGGATCTGAGAGACAGCCCTATGGAAAATGGGGAAAACTGGTTCACAGATGGAAGCAGCTGTGTCCTGAGTGGTAAGAGACATGCGGGGTACGCTATTACCACCAGTCAAGAAATCATAGAGTCAGGACCTTTGCCCATAAACACCTCTGCATAGAAGGCAGAAATAATTGCTTTAACCCGTGCCTTGGAATTGGCCCAAGGCAAAGTTGTGAATATATACACAGACTCGAAGTCTGCCTTCAGAGTTGTGCATGCACATGGAGCAATCTGGAAGGAAAGAGGATTATTGAACTCTCAAGGGAAAAACATCAAACATGCAGAAGAAATTTTGAAACTGCTGGAGACAGTTCAGCTCCCTGAGAATGTGGCAGTCGTGCATATTAAGGTGCACCAGAAAGTGAGCTCAGAATTGGTAAAAGGAAACGAGCTGTCGGACAGAGAGGTAAAACAAGTAGCCAAAACAGAGGTAAAAACTGAAGGGACCTTGGTCCCTGACAGATGAATCCCCCTAGAAGGTAAGCCAGAATATACCAAGGAAAACCAGAAGCTTATCACAGATCTAGAAGGGTCATATAATGAGGAAGGGTGGGCTCAAACCCCACAGGGAAAACTAATCATTCCCTCCTGTCTGTTACGGCATTTGGTAAGGCAAGAACATAGGAAAAGGCATTGGGGGACAGAGGCTCTGTACAAGCATTTAATTAGAGAAATTGTGGCCAGAAATTTATACAGCACAATGAGACAGGTGACTCAGCAGTGTGATCTTTGCCTCCAGACTAATCCGAAAAATAATGCTAAACCAGAAATGGGTCAGACTGGAAAAGGTAACGGGCCTGGACAACAATGGCAAATTGATTTCACGGAACTCCCAAGAAAATGGGGGTACCGATATTTATTGGTATTAACCGATACCTTTTCGGGTTGGCTGGAAGCATTCCCGACCAGGACGGCTAAAGCTCGAGAGGTGAATAAAATGTTAATAAAAGAGCTAATACCATGTTTTGGGGTTCCAGCAACCATGTCTTCGGACAGGGGGCTGCACTTATGCGGGGTCATGTTATGGTCCCCCTTTTCCTAAAGGGACAGGAGGGTGCAGCTTTGACTTTTGGGACTGTAACCTCCCTGACAGACATTGGTACCTCTGCGGAAATGGGAAAGCATATAAAAGCTTACCTGCTGATTGGTGGGGAGAATGCACAGAGGGGATACTGGTTCCGCAAATGTTTTCTGTAACAGGAAAATTACAAGGAATATTCTGATCCCCATGGTACCACATGAGAACTAAAAGAACCTCCAACCCTCTTATAGAAAGGGGTACCAAATTTCATAGCCTGGTACGATGGCTTTTTCCAATGATGGGAGTATCAGAGTTGGAAAAGGCAATAGTTAATGTATCAGCAGTAGTCGAGAATTTGGCCAATACTACTGCTGATGCCTTAGGAAAATTGCAAGCTGAGGTTGATTCTCTGGCTAAAATGACGATACAAAATCGCCTTGCAGTGGACATGCTAACTGCTAAAGAAGGAGGAGTGTGTATACTCATAAACCAAAGTTGCTGTAGTTACTTAGATGGAAGACAACAAGTGGAAAAAGACATAGGAAAGATTTGGGAGCTCTCCAAGGAATTGCATCTTATTGCAGTGGACGATACCTCATGGGGATTTACCGAGTTATGGGAAAAATTAACTTCATGGTTACCAAACTTAGCATGGTTAAAACAATTGTTTGTCACGGTGTTGATAATCATCCTGTTATCTATAGTCCTTTGTGTAACTGTGCGATGTGGTTTATGGTGTTTCAAGAGCACTGAAGACTCCTACAGTGAATGGAAAAGGAACCAATTACGGCGAAGGCTTGAGTCCAATAAGTATTTTGAGAAAATGTTGAATGACAATGTACTGTAATAACATCAAGTGTAGTAAAAGAATTTACTAACTTTCTAGAAAAGGGGGGACTGAAGGAAGGGTTTGAAAGGAATTTTGGTGTGCCATTGAGCCCTCTCAGTTCAGCTCTTTGACGTGCACAGCGGGGGGGCTGATGATGCCTCATGTTTTGCGAACTGTTGTGTAGTCTGACGGGGGCTAGGAGGTGCCTTAAAGAACCGGTTAAGACCGGCCCCACAATTTGGATGGAAGCCAGCAAACAACTGAGCGCACAAGAACAAAAGGTCAACTAGCGGTGATGAAGAGGAGTCACCCCTCTTCATCCCCGCGACCCCCGACGACCACCACCAGGTGGCACTGCGCAAGCGCCATCGGGAGGAGTCTGTGGAAATGACACCTTGGAACTCATTTTAATATGAAGCGGGGATCAGTTATGCATATGTATAGGCGTATTGGGAAATCTGATGCATATGTAATACTTGATTGTGTAAGTTGAAGAGACCAATTGCTGCTCGGCGCTCACAACTTTGGTGGGGCTACCCCAGTGCTGCCCGGTGCTGAATAAACATACCTACTTTACAATCCGACAGATTGTGGAGTCTGCTTTCCGCACGTCATTACCTAATTCATTGTATTAAACTGCATTTTCTGTCGTAATTTGTTAGTGTTTGGTGTGTGCTGCGGACAACAAGGTTTGCTGAGCGCCGCTGGGTTGCGAGGGAGAAGAAACGCGTCCCGGTTTCTGCTGCTCAACACCATCCCCAGTTTCATGGCCACAAGCTCATTTCCTGTCTGCTCGCTTTCCCCTGAGCTCCAGGTTAAGGAATTTTAACCCGAAATCCCACGATTTTTGTAGTTTATTTGCTCGCCTCTGCACATGAGCTGTTTATTTCATCCCTTTTTTTGAAATGGTGGAAGCTGAATATAACACCTCGGCCGGAGACACTTACCAATTCATTATTTTTCAGTATTGTTTTGTATGCTGGATGTTTTCTGGCCTTTTCCTTATTCTTTCTCAGCATTCTGCACCAAAAATAACCCCAGTAATTATTTTTTCTTAGTCTGGTTGAAGGAAAGAAAATGCTTGTGTTCGTCTCTCCATCAAATCCTCCTGTTAATTTTTAATAATCTAGTTCAGACACATTGGACAGCAGAGTGGAAAGCCTCAGAGATAACTGATTTCTGCGAACTTTGTGAAAACAGGTGTCTGGGTGGGGAAGGACAAGATACCTGCGTGGGTTCCCTTTGGGAGGGAGAGACAGGAGGGTTTGGCTCTCATCCTTCCGCCTGGCGTATGCTGCGAGGAAAAGCCAGAGGGGAAATGGCGGGGACTCCCACGGTGTCTTCTGGACCTGGCAGAAATGTAGGTTTGTTGGAGCTGAAGGGCAGGGAGGAACAGGGGACACAGGACAGCAATTCACAGGAAATCTGATTTTATTAATTCCTCTGTTCATGAAAAAAATACTTTTTGTTTCCCTCGTCTTTTAGCTGTATACTTATCTGTCACGACTGATTTTAACACAGTTGAGAAAATGTATTTATTACCGTATGATTCTTGGACAAAGCCTGATACAGATCCCTAGTTCCTCCACTTGCCTTTTGACCTTTGCATTTTCCTTTCAAAACATTCAGACTTTTTTACAGACCTCTGCAAAATTTCTGACTGCTCCGAGGAGAAACCAGCCTCCCCATTTTGGGCCTGTGGCCCTGAACACTGACCTCTCTTACCCTCTCTGTCTGGGTCCTTCTGAATGTACTTTTTCTTGACTAACTGCCAAATTCTTCGCTTGAACGTGCAGTTACAGCTCAGAAAGCGAAGCTCTTCCAGTCTGCAGAAGTTTTGCCTGAACTTCTTTGTGTTCTCGTTTTGTTTTGCGACAGCGTACATTTCTGAATCTGAGGTGGTGCAGAGCTGAAGCATTAGCGCGTGTGATTACAGCAGTGAGTTACACGGCAGGGTTAACGCTGCTTCCGGGGTCAGTGCAACCCGGGCACTTCATCGTATTGATGCCTGTCCGTACACTCTGTTACTTCCTGTGGATGCTGACAGCAACAGAGCAGGGCCTCGTCATAAAGAAGTAATAGAGGTTCCCTCTCCGGTCTTACCTAGCACGGGAATTTCCATCTTGTACAAATCAGCTGCAAGACTGGCAGTGAGAGGTGAGGTATATAAAGCTGGTAATGTGTGTTTCTGTCAGATGATATCTCTGAAGAGTTTAAAGGGACTGTCTACCTGTGTAAGTAAATTCCTGTGTTTTAAACTTTGTTTATGAAAACTGCATGTACTTCAATATTTTCATTGTAAGTGCTAATTTCTGTTTCTTCAACCTTTCTTAAGTACCGCTAAGTTAAATGAGGCAGAATGTATTATTTTAATCCGGTTTAAGAGGTTTTCACATATTTCTTTTTTTTCCCCTTTTTTTTTGTCTTTGCTGTTGTTGAGAGTTTATTACAAATGTGCTCTTGTCTCTGTTCGTTTGGGCTGCTTTAATGACCTGTTTTCTTTCTCCAGGCACCTCTCTCTGGAAGATGTTAAATATTTCTTGCCTTTTTACGTTTCCCAAAACGATGTAGTTCTCTGAGTTTCTGTAAGAAGATCGGGTGACTGGTAGGATTCAAAGGTGGAGGAAATTGCCAGCAATCTTATCTTGACCGACACTGAGCTTTTAGAAATAGATTTCTGGGTTTTTTGAAAGTTGCTTTTTGGGTCTTTTTTTTGTACTCTGAGCTGTCTCTTCTCTGCAGCCTGATTTTATTTCATTCATTTTTTGTTTTCTTTATTCACTTTGCCTTTCTCCTTTTGACTCTTGTTAACCTCCTCACGTCTCCTCTCTTCTCGTTATCTATCATTTTCTTTGACTTTCTTTTTCTTGATGTCTGTGCAAGGGAATCTTTTTACCCTCCAAGTGTTGTACTGACAGAGTTTCAGAGAGTGAGCGAAAGAGCTCATGGGTGGTGTTGGCTTAAGTTTGTGCAAGTATTTGCCTTGCATTGTGTACTGAAGTGAGCAACTCCTTAATAAATGCGCTTAATCTTTCCTGATGCGGTTACGTGCCATGAGACTTTCTGTGGAACCCTGGGACTGTATAGCATGTTACTTAAAACCAGAGTAGCCATGAATGCATTTCTCAGAGGCTAAAACATTGCTGTGCGTGGCAAGCCTGTATTTTGAGAAGGGTTTTTTATTTGGGGGACTTAGAAAGCAGTCAAAAAATTTTATTACGACTGTAAGCAAACTTATGTCTGATACCACTGACACTGTGATGCAAAACTGGAAGGGCATGAGGGTGAATCAGCCCCATTGTTTCTTCGTGTACATTCCCAATAATTGCCCCTGTTGAATTTTTGCAATACACACACAATTTAATAACAATGTAGGCAATTACCTCTCCCTCCACAAACACTCTCCTCCTACCTTTTCTTTGGTGGTATTTCTCTGGGGAAGTGTGAGGACAGCAGCAAACTCTCTTTACCTTCCACTGCTGCCATATCTGAAGTGGAGCAATAATGTGTTTTTGCACTGCACCCCTCTGTCTTTGCTGGGGCTGCTATACCTGGATTGGGACCATGTCATACATTTACAGGCCTCCCACAGAGGGTGTCAGGGTAGGGAAGGAAATATCCAAATTTCCCAAGTCATGGTCTTTGACATAAGTCTGTTTCAACACTGTTTTCTTAGCAAACTGTTTTCTCAGCAAGCTGTTTTCTCTAAAATCTGTTATCATCAGTTGTGTGTAAATAGTACTTTGAACAAAATCAAGAGTAATAAATTCCTTGGCTGATGCTTTTATCTGCTGTCACATTTTGATACTTTTAGTTCACCTGTTTAGATAGTCACTAATTAATCTTTGTAAATGTTCAACTCTCAGAAAGGGAAATATTATTTTCAGTCAGGATTATTTTTCTTCCAGTCTGGGGGAAAGAACAATGAAGAAAATATGGAATGTTTTCTGTAAACAAGCTACGCTGAATAAGTGATCCACTAAAACCAGAAAGGTCTTTGACCTCTCATTTGAGTGCAGAAACTCTGGGAATCCATTGTCAACCATAACATGCCAAGGAGGACACCAAATCCACCTTAGTGGTAGGCCTCAAGTACACAGAGAAGTAGTATATGTGCAGGATAATGAAGTGCTGTGAAGCCAGAGCATGCACGTAGTTACAGGAGCATGAGGGTTTGGGGCAGGAAAATAGTGCCAGGCATTGTCTGATGCGGTTAGTTCTGGTAGCAGAGCACTGATTTCAAAAACTTAAAAGATTCTCAAGTCCTTTGTTCCTGCAAAGGTATTAATTTTCCTGCAGAGGAATTAATATTCATGCACAATTTGTTACTGTGCAAAAAAATGGTGGTGTTAAGGAATGTTAACTCTAAATGATTATGAGGTCTTACATCTGGGGGTAAAGCTGGATGTATTCCTTCTAGATGAAGCGCAGTGCTTTGTCATGAAATCTGAATAGCTGTCTGTTCAAGGTTCCCAAAGCAAGGGCATCTAGTCTTTTGTTCCAGATCTCTGGAGGTTTGCACTGGAAACTGAAAAATTGTCAGAGACAGAGAAAAGAAAATGAGACACTTTCTACAGGATGATTTTGGATAAGCTTAATGTGTCTTGATTTCAGAGCAGAGAGTGCAACTACCACAGGCAAGAAACTGATGCAGGGAGTTGTGCACAGTATTACATTATTTTCATTCAGTTCGGTGTACTTCTTGCGTTACTGGGTAAAGTTTCAGTAACCTGTGCTGAGTTCCTGTGCATGTTGAAAAGAAGAGCTATACCAATCCTGACCCCTCCACACAGAAGCCAGAAATTAGCAAGTCAATACTTTTGGTAACGCAAAAGGGAGAAGTGCAAAAAGCCTTGTGAAGGCCTGTGGGAAAGATGTCATTGCACTCACAGCCCAGCACGCCAGCTGCCAGGAGGGGTAGCAGATGTGAGCTCCACCTCATGAAGTGTGTAAAATGCCTCCAAAAAAATCGTTACAGAAACTCCTCCAGTCCCAGCAAGCGGAGGGACCTCTGTATTTGGTTCCCCTGATGGGAGCTGGAGGAAGGCTCAACAGTCAGAAGTCAAGAAGATCCATTAGGCTGATGTGGGTTAATTGAGTCAATAAATCTAATGTTATTAGTAACCTTTTATCATCCCTGACCTGGGAAAAACCTGAGGTAGGCGGGGAAATACCTAAGTACTTAAATACATAATAATTCCCATTTCCGCTATGTTTCTTTTGCTGCAATGTCTTTTCATGCAGTGAGGAAACCCTAAGACAGTAATTACTGCTATGCTGCCTTCTCTACACAGTGTCACTGAATGCATTGCCTTAATGACATAATTCTGTGTTTGAACTAATGAAGCTGTCTTGCCTTTTTGTTTGGTTTTCATGTTTTATTACTGACTACCTGGCAGCTGTAGGAGTCTTTAAATACCCTGGAATATGGTGGAAGCAGTGCTGATAGATCTGTTCAGCCTACCAGCCAACTTGCAGAACAACATCCAAGGATTACTACGTAACACGCTGGAAACTGTTGAGAAATGCTCTTCTACCCCTGCTCCGTTTGTTTATGTCATGTGTTGCCAGAGGCAGGGGAGTGAAAGGAACGGTGAGCAAGAGTCCTTGCTTCCAGCCCTGCGAGATTTCCAGAGTCTGAAGGAAAGACTAGAGGTGGTACATGCTCTGACTACAGCTGCTGCTTTGTACACCGTCAAGCAAAGACTGGATGAAAAAGACCTAAGCGTCATTAAAGTTATTCTCCCTACCTTGAGAAAAGACTTAATGAAAGTATATATAGACCATCTCTTTACAGCAGTCTACCAGTTTGAATTTGAGGATTTACAGGTGGCATCTGATTGTGAAAACCTACAGAGAGCTGAACCTCGGAGTGAAGGGCAAACGCTTCCTACGCAGGACGTGGCGCTTATCCAAAGTGAGATTCAGACGTACTTGGAAAGCCTGCCAAGCCTGAACGGGGAGCTCACCATCCTCAGATCTTCCCTGATCCCAGGTAAAGAGAATCCCAGCNAATACATTTTACAGAGACTGTTCCCAAGCATACTTCTTCAAGGGAATTGCAAAATGGGTAAGATTTGGAAATGTCTTCAGGCAGCAAATAACTCTGTAAGATGTTGCAATGGTGTATCATGTCTATAAGAGTGTGAATAGAGATGTGGCAAAAGACTGGCAAGTCTGTTCCAGCCCTGCAGCGTGACCAAAGGAAAGAAAGGCACGGGTTTTGTAAGAGCCTTACAGCAGACAGTGACATCTCCTCCCCTCTGCGTGGGAATTACACACTTTGAGAGTTACCATCATCTTCTGGAAAGGCAGGACAGGAGTTCCTCCTGGTCTTCACCCTCACGCATGCCTGGTTAATCGGACTGATGTCTCAGTGTCCATTCCGTGGTATGACCCAGTTTACTGCAGCGTGTCTCTCAAGCAGGGTGATTATGGGGTCTCATGATTCATAGGATTCAGGGGAAATGAGAGGTTTGCTACTACAAAAGTTTGGAACGGTCTTTCTTTAAAAGTGTATCTGAAATGATTCAGAGCCTGAAAGGAACATGAGTTACTTAAAGCCATCTTTGCCTTTGTTGTGCTTCAGGTTTTGGACTGTGACTTTGAAAGGATCACACTGCATGTAAGAGATTTTGAATCTCAACTCTGATTATGTCACTAAGCTTGTCAGCTGTTAAGATAGCAAAAATACCAGTTGTGGGGACTATCTTTCTGTGCTAAACTTTGCCAAGCAGACCCTCTCCCTCCCATCGCCCCCAAAAGCAGCCATTGCTTTTGGTGCATGAGGCCACAATAAATGATCCACACTGTAAAAACAGGATTTTTCAATAACGCTAGAAATTCTCAGTGCTTTCAGTGTACATTAGAAAGATGTCTGAGATTCTGTGAAGCCTTGAGGACTAGTACTTCATTTGCCAGAAAAGCCTGGGAGATGCCACCTTAGAATGTTTGTTTACAAATGTACTCTCATTTTCCTCAGTGAGTTACCTCTTATCTAGCATTTGCACTACAACTCTGCAAAAACTCAGGCTAAATCTGCCAGCATTCCTTCTTGCTCAAGCCCCTCTACCTAGGCCTCAGAGGATTATGACTATGAGCAAGAGGGAAACTTAGAATCCTTACATTTAAATGCCACAGCTAAATATGAGGTAAAGCAATACTCAACTTGATTGGTGAATTCCAGGTCTCTTCAGTATAAAACCATATTACATCTGGGCTGGTCTTGTGTTGAAAACAATTGTTTGTTGTTTTTTTTGCCTTGCCAGATGATGTCTTCCTCCATGGCTTCACCACAAGGACAGGTGGGATCTCCTACATACCAACTCTAAGCTCCTGCAATCTCTTCAGCAGTTCCAAGCGGAGGGACCCGCAAGTTGTTGTTAAAGAAAATCTCCGCAGGCTAGCTAACGCTGCAGGATTTAACCCAGAGACTTTTCACAGAGTCAAGGTATCTTATCAAACAATGGGTTTATGTAAACGGATCAGATCTTCCTTTGTGTGTTACTGGCAAGAACTGTAGGCATTATTCTTATCTTTCTCAGCAAGAACTTGTGAGAAGTAAGACAATTAAAACATTTATGCTGGCAGTTTATCTGTGGGAACAGCCATCCAGACTATCAGCCATTTGGTGCTGTATGGAGAAGCAGCACTGTTGCTTCCAAGTAAATTCTAACATTTAACTTGCCACAGAGCAGAATGAGCAGAGCAGTTTCTCTTAAAAGAAAAATACACCACCACTTTGATGGTGGCTTTCCAACAACACATCTGCATGGCATTTGAACCGAGGGGTTCCTGATTTCCACGCATAAACAGTTGGTGCAGAAGAGTGTTTCATGCCAAAGAATAATCCTTGCATTAGTCAGAACTGGGTTTTTTGCTGCCGTATCACTGTCCATGTTCTGTTTTTGTCTTGACAGATTGATCACGCTAATGCTGTGTGTATCATGGGAAAGACAGAGCCTGACAGCTATGATGGAATTGTTACGAATCAGAAAGGTGTTACGATAGCAGCTCCAGGGGCTGACTGCATACCTGTGCTGTTTGCTGATCCTGTCAGAAAAGCCTGCGGTGCTGCTCATTCTGGTAGGAATTCTAAATCGTGGAGATCAAAATAACTAGGAGACCACTGGAAAGGGAGTTTTGGACTAAGGATTACAAATTAGCAACCAAAGGAGCACCGAGTGAAAATAAATAAACGCAAGATCACATAACAATATAGACCTAACAACATAATAATGTAGGCATAACAATATAGACCCTGACCTGTTAAGTTTGTGTCCTGTCAAAACGAGATTAATCTTGAGAATAGTTTGTTTCCCAAGCTATGTATTTGTTTTTAATTTTAGAACTGTAATAATTATTATTTGTGTATTTATACATTTATTTTTCTGATCTGGTAGCCAAAATCAAATACTTTTTTTGGTGATCTGTCCAGCTTCATATGTAAAAAATTGCTACAAACAAATGCCCCCAGAAATCATTTTGGATCAGAAGAAATAGTTGTCTGACACAAACCAAATGAGAATAAATCTGAACTAGGGATGGTTAGCACAACCTGGGGTTATGCCTGATTTCAGAAGATGTCCCAACTTTTAGGCTAGAATACATATCCTGTTGTGAGATTTTCATGCTGAGGCTGTTTTATTTTATAAAAAAGTCTGTATTTATGAGGTCATGGATAATGCACAGCTGGGAGCTTCTTCTCAGCTTTGGTGATAGTGCAGCCCTTGATATGGAAGGAAGCTTTGCCTCTGCCTAGAACTTGTGAATACCACCTAATTCATACAGTTCTTCATGCATTCAATAAATAAGCCAAAGTAAAGTCAAATTTGTGAGTCATCATAAGATGATCAAAACTTTGACTTTCCTTCAATAAAGTTGTGCTCCCCTTCCACCCTACCACCCCCCCCCCCCCCCC
>Ga0065711_1042575_pt1 | contig 15291 bp, 10 predicted proteins | sample Hoacrofraction12_FD_59098 | JGI IMG/M metagenome (GOLD analysis project Ga0065711, IMG submission 59098) | Hoatzin crop microbial communities from Cojedes, Venezuela - Epithelial fraction 12 v2 (version 2) | ecosystem: Host-associated > Birds > Digestive system > Esophagus > Crop | place... | reverse complement strand
AATGCACCCCAGGACACCATTGGCCTTCTTGGCAACCAGGGCACACTGCTGGCTCATGGTCAACTTGTCATCCACCAGGACACCCAGGTCCCTCTCCACAGAGCTGCTCTGCAGCAGGTCCGCCCCAAGCCTGTACTGGTGCATGGGGTTTTGGGACCCTGCACTTGCCCTTCTTGAATTTCATCAGGTTCCTCTCTGCCCAACTCTCCAGCCTATCCAGGTCTCACTGACTGGCAGCACAGCCTTCCAGTGTATCCACCACTCCTCCCAGTTTGGTGTTGTCAGCAAACTTGCTGAGGGTATATTCTAACTCTTCATCCAGGTCATTGATGAAGAACTTGAACAAGGCTGGGCCCAGTACTGACCCCTGGGGGACACCACTAGTTACAGGAGTTCTGCCATTCAGCCAGTTCTCAATCCACTTCACCGACCACTCATCCAGCTCACACTTCCTGAGCTTCCCTGGGAGGATGCAATAGGAGACAGTGTCGAAAGCCTTGCTGAAGTCGAGGTAGACAACATCCACTGCTCTCCCCTCATCTACCCAGCCAGTCATGTCATCGTAGAAAGCTATCAGATTGGTCAGGCATGACTTCCCCATGGTGAATCCATGCTGACTACTCCTGATAACCTTCTTTTCCTCCACTTGCTTGATGATGACCTCTAGAATGAGCTGCTCCACCATCTTTCCCGGGATGGAGGTGAGGCTGACCAGCCTGTAGTTCCCTGGGTCCTCCTTCTTGCCCTTTTTGAAGATTGGAGTGACATTGGCCTTTCTCCAGTCTCGGGCACCTCTCCTGTCCTCCAGGAACTTTCAAAGATGATGGAGAGTGGCTCAGCAATGATGTCTTCCAGCTCCCTCAGCACTCGTGGACCCATGGATCTGTGGGGGTCCAGATTGCTTAAGCGATCCCTCACGCAGTCCTTCTCCAGAAGGAAGAAATGAGCCAGGCTGAAGGCTCAGCCTGCCTGGCAGCGTGTGGTCATTTAAAATTCATTAGTATGTTCGGGTAGTTCAAGAGCAAACAGGGGTCTTTCCTTGAGCAGCTGAACTCTGAGTGTCTGCAGGTGTGTGTCCTATGTCTTTTCTTCCAAAAGTCTCAGCATCCCACCCAGACCCCCAGGACCCCTCTCTCCTGTGCCCCACCTGGCAGCCCACATCTCACGGTGAGGAGGAACGCTGCCATGGCTCCCCAGTAGTAAAAGCGGCTGACATAAAACAATACCCGTGAAACCCCATCTTACCTGTGCTTAACCCACGTGTCTGACTCGTTGGCCCTCTCAGTGTAGTTTTCGGGAAGAAAACCCCTGCAGCCAGTCCGATGCGAGGTCCCAATCACCCAGCCTTTGCTCACGTCGGACTGCTGCGTTGGGTCAACATAGATGAAGTCCCCAGTGTTGATCATGAGTTCGTCGATGTTCTGGGGCTTGTACTGGAAGAGGGCCCTCAGCGTCTGTGTGAACACGCAGTGGGGTCAGGCTGCTGCCTGGAGCCCACTGCTGCACAAGCTGCAGAGCTTCAGGTCGTGCTTGTTCAGCTCTCTACTTGACACAGTGGCCCGTACTATTTTACACTCTGCAACATGCTTTTTAATGGCACTTCGGCAGAGAAAAAGGAAGACGCTACCGCATTTGTGGTATGTGTAAAAATAGGCACTTGGTTTTCATAAAAATACTTTTTTCACGTAACTAGTATGGACTTTTTTGAAAGCAAATGCAGCAAAAGCATTATCAGTTTTTTTGTGATTACTTGCAGCTCTCCTGAGTGTGACCAAAATCCAGTATGAGACCTGTGACAAAGCGATATACTGATCTGACTAAAAAATGCTGATCATTCCATAATTTAAATTTGGAAACAAGAACTTGAAAAATGTTAACTGGTTTGAACTATGAGTCTGTTAAGCAGAGAATCATCTGTGATAACAGTGTCCTGCTCACTGATATTTAATCTGTGCTATTGTCATCATGGCTGGAACAATCAAGAAAACTAATTTTGCTGAATGGAATTCTACTGCAAAGCTGTGACTTGACAAATCCTGGCAAATATTCAAGGATCATTTCTTGCCTCTCTTCTTTTCTCATGTCATGGCAAGATTAGTTTTTTTCTGCTGGAGTTTGGAATCAGACCTTGCTGACATGCAGGCCAAGCAGCCTACCATAAAGGTATCTTCTACTGAGTCAGGAGTACAGTTTTTCAACCCAAAATGGTGCTTGAAATAATCATGCGTTTTGAAACACTCTACTGTGCATGCACTGATTTTCTTAATGAAAAAAAAGGGAAGATGACTGTAGCAAAGAGTCTGACATGCGGGTGCAGGAAATTGAGTAAATCTGATGACAGTACCTGGTAATGCACAAAACGCATGTCCCGTGAGTAGAGAGCAGCAACCCACTGGCAGGTCTCCCCTGGGTTAACGCATTTGGCCAATTGCTCCAAAGTCTTCTGATGATGAGGATAAAACTTGTGAGCCAAGGTAAGGTGGAGCTGCTTTAGGCAAGGCTTGACATGGCAATCTAGGAATGAAACAATCACGTCACAACATAGAAGTGAAGGTCATTTAAAGCTCTTCTTCATGTTTTATCCTACATGTTTGGCATGATGCAGAAAATGCCTTAATAATTAGTAGTAGAGTAGATCATAGTTGTGCTGAATAATTGTTTTGCAGAATGCTGTGGTTTTAATCATGTCACAGTAATTCACAAATTTGGACTGGATTTGGTCCCTGACTTCAGCTAGGAGAAAAAAATGGACAGGACTTGAACTCCTTCCCCACTCTGGGAGGTACTGAACTCGTTTCTCCCAGACAAAGCTATGCTGGGGATGTGTCACTTCAGTCTCTACTGATGATACAGCTTCCCTTGGATGTTGCTGGAATGGGGATTAGGACCTATTTCTCACGGATGCAGCTGGGCCATTAGGCTGGGCCATAGCACCATGAGGATGGAGGTCTGGGAAGAGGGAGTATTATATCCTTGCCCATCCTGGACATCCCAATAGATAGCCTATCAAGTTCTACAACCAACCATTTCAGCTTCTAGACAAAAGCACTGTGTCGCCAAAGACTAGAACAAGCTCCCCTAGACATGTTATTTTCAAGTCTGTGTGAGGAAAGTGTGCTTGTTGGCAGTAAACCACCAGCTAAGCTCCCCTGGAGACACAGGAGATGTTTTCAGTACTATGCCTAAGCATTTGCGCTACAACCCACCTATTTTCCCTCCGGTGTTGGTCCTACCTGCCAGGGCCGAAGCCTCTGATGAGAACGCCAGAGCAAACTCTTTGAGGATATTTGCATGGCTGTCACCAACAAAGAAGCCAAGGTAGGTAGTGGATGAATGTAGTGATAGGGAAATGGATGGTGGAAAGCACTGTGAAAAGCTGTCACCAACTCGCTTTAAGGTGTCATACAATAATTCCACTTTATGGTCTTCACACTGAAAGAAAAGAGAGGAGAAGCAGGCTTTACGTACCAACTCAACAGCCACTATCACAGTGTGTGTCATAGAGTAGTACCCAAAAACATTGTGGGCATTAGAATTCCTGAGAAAGACAACACACCTATGAACTTGCCTGAAATTCCTGATATTAAAATCAGTAATATTGGACAGTTTATTCAGCACAGTATCCTGGTGCTATGGTAGGATATGGAGCCTTCTACCAGGAGGTTTACCTAGCCTGGGTAGGAAAGAGCCAAAGGATTCTACTGTCTGACAGGTGTGCAGTAGCCTGTCTGAAATGAGGCAGGGATCATGATTTCCCTCTTCAGTTCTAAGCTGGATTTCGTATTGTTACCCAACCAATGAAATCGCTTCTGCTAACACTTCAAAATCTCCAATGCTGAGCACCATACCCAGCAAAATTCGTGAGCCATCTTTGTCATTATCATCCTTAATGTTCTAATCACAGCAAATTAAAGGATTGTACAAAGCCATGCTTCCACAAAAAGTGGCAATTAAACAATTTAAGCAGAGACAAAGATGAAATTTGTGCCGTCCAGCCAAAGACAGAAACATTAATGATGCTCCCTTTCCGCACTGCTTTATTCTCCTCCACAGAGCTATTTGTTCCATTTAGGCTTTACACTGGGTCAAGCTGCTGAAGGGGAAGAGCAGAAGAGAAGAAAGGAGCTCCTCCTGCTTGGACTGTCTTTCTCTCTTGAGCATTTCTGAAGCTACAAACCCACTGCCTAGCGAGGCTCAGGTGTGGTGAGGAGCAATGCATGGAGGGGCACCAGGCAGACTGGGCAGCGGGGGGACAGTGTTGGGTGGAATCCTGCACCAGGCCAAGGGCCATGCAGCAGGCTCCTCTGGGGCTGGCGAGCCCGGGAGCTGCCAAAGACACGTGGAGTCAGGAAACAGGAGAGGCCTGGGTTGGGAGAAGGAGGTGGGAGCCAGGTCAGTGAGTCTTGCTTTCTGCCTCTGAGGTGGCCAGCTCAGCTCTTGCTGACAGACGAGGAGCAGAGAACAGCACCGGAGGGTGCATTTATCCCTAGAAATACGCTACCTGAAATGGGGCTGAGGTGCATGAGGTAAGGGTTGCAATTCAGTCATCTGTTCCAGGGGCAGGCCTGTAAACTTGACACCTTTCAATAACATAGCATTCATTATTGATTGATGATTGTTGTTCTGTATAATTGCGATTAACGGACACAGGGTACCCTGCTATTCTATATTTTGCGACAAAATACTCCTATTTTCACTGTCTATACTTAGAGACATGGTTTAGCATAAAAGTATGATTGATTAACTTAATAATTTTTTCCAGCTGCTCTAGCTCATGTCGGTTTCAGTGCATCTCAGCTGCAGTTGATGTTCATGTGCTGCACCATCACCAAGTCAAAACTGGATATCAGTCAGCTCCAGAGTTTTTTCAAACCTTTGCTGGTCTTTGCTGATACTGGCACATTTACACGTGCAGGAGAAGTATCTCTGCTGGGAAGCTCTCTAGAGGGTTACCCATCATTCAGAAGGCAAGCTAGGAGTACAGTGGCATCTCCAGAACCAGAAAACATCCCACGACGAGTCCAGCCCAGGAGCCTAAATTCCGTGTTAAATCATTGACAAAGTGACTAAACTGCACTACTGGAGTCCAGTCCAGCTCCCCTTGTTCCTTCCATCCATGTGCACTCTGCTTCTCTCTTTTTCACAACATCTAAGCTTCAATAGAAAGGGTAAAGTTTGGGGCATGCCACCATACAATGACCTTCTGGCTGGGGGTCTCTGGGGGAGGCAGGGGTTTCCCTGAGATTCTCCTAGGCATAAGTGCTGGTTTTGGCTGTGATAGAGTTAAATTTCTTCAAAGTAGCTAGTATGGGGCAATGTTTTGGATTTGTGCTGAAAACAATGTTGATAACACAGGGATGTTGTCTTTGTTGCTGAGCAGTGCTTACAGGATGTCAAGGCTCTTTCTGCTGCTCACACCACCCTGCCAGCAAGTGGGCTGGGTGTGCATGAGAAGTTGGGAGAGGACGTGGCTGGGACAGCTGACTCCAGCCACCCAAAGGAATATTCCATAAAATAGGACTGCACGCTCAGCAATAAAAGCTGTGGGAAGAAGAAAGAAGGGGGGACATTCAGAGTTCATGCATTTGTCTTCCCAAGTAACTGTTAAATACGATGGAGTCCTGCTTTCCTGAGGATGGCTGAACACCAGCCCGCCAATGGGAAGTGGTGAATGAGTTCCTTGTTTTGCTTTGCTTGCACACATGACTTTTGCTTTACCCATTAAACTGTCTTTATCTCAACCTGCAAGATTTTTCACTTTTACTCTTCCAATTCTCTCCCTCATCGCACTGCTGGAGAGTGAGGGAGTGGCTGCGTGGTGTTTAGTTTTCAGCTGGGGTTAAACCAGACCAGCATAATAGCAAAGTTGTGTATATCCTACGGGGATGAAGTCACTGCTACACAGTTGGCTCAAGGCATCCCTAGGAAGGAAGGTTTAACATCTTAGATGGATGCAGCAGTGGGCACAGTCTCTGAAGCCTGCCGATAGCTGCATGTGGGGAGCAGTGCTTCCTGCTGGCAGGCCCATGTGCAGCCTGGAATGCACAGGGTTGTCCTAGGTGGATGCTAGAGGTGTCACTTCACCAGACTGAAGCATCCCACTGGCCCCAGTGTGCGACTTTTAGGTATGCCAAGGCCTACAGTGGGTAGCTAAAGCAGGTAATGGGAAGAAAGCACTCAGTGCCTACGGAGGAGCTGAACACTTAAATATTAAGCAAATGTGCCTAGAACCAAGGAGCGGTTCTGGTGTAAGACAATTGTAGGTAGCCCACTTTCACCAGTAGTTGATGTTTGACCATTGCAAGTCTTTTGTGCCTCACCGTGAAGAAATCGCAGAGAGTGATGTGTGGAAAAATTTCATGGGCTCTGTTTTTCCCGCACTGGCGCTTGCTCTCCTTCCAAAATTCTTGCAGGTGGTTATGCAAACGGCCGGTGGGACATAAGTAAAGAGCATACTCCTGAGGGATTGGGTCATCCAAAGAGGGATCATTACAGTGGGAGTGCAACCTGAAAGCAAGAGCATATCACAGAGACTAAGTGTGTGCACCTCTAACTCTTGTTTCCTGTGGTTGAAGCATCCATAGTAGAGACAAGAAAAAGGAAATACAAGGTTGTTGGCTGTTCTTTTCTTACAAATTAAAAGCTAAAATAAAAGCTCCCTACAATTTTTTTCTCTGAAATACTAACGAATGGAGAATGGGTCTTTCTTTTTCTCATTTTTATTATTATTTTATATTTTATTATGTGCCTTCACTTCTTTTAACATCTAAAAACGAAAGACAACAAAAAAGATATTTTTAGGGATTTTGGAGTAATTTTCTCCCCTTTTTAATGACTGGAAATGGAGGGCTGTAGGAGGAAAAAGAAGAATTGGGGAAAAATGATGAAGAATGACAAAATGAAAAATAACTTAAGATAAAAAAAATACTCTAAAAGAGATAGTGTTTTTATTCAGCCCTAGTAAAAGCAAACAATATAAATCAGAAAATGCACAAGCAAAGGTCAGAAACTTGTTTCCCACATGAAGACATCCTGCACTCTGTTCTGTACATGCTGTATGTTTGGTTTCACAGCTTTGGATTGGGAGTGGTTGCTGGAAAGCGTGGTGGCATCCCTGATAAAAATTATTCAGGAAGAATCTGCCATTCTCAAATGTCTCTTGTGGCTTTTCACCAAAAAAAAAAAAGAAAAATCAATCAAACCAAGGAAAAAAACCCCACAACAAATCCCAGAAAAGAATGCAAGGAAAGACTGGATTTGATTTGAGAGTGGATTGAAGAAAAAAAATCAATTATCAGCATATGAATACTCTGCAGGAGCCTTGGTGCAGAGAAAAAAAACTTTGCAGGGATCCACTTGCAGAGGCAGTGAGAAGACCTCGGTGGCCATGGCCATGAATAAGCAGGGCGCTTAAAAAGTAAAAGTAGCTGCTCCTACCCAAGATTTCCCTTTCCTCCCCATTTTTTTTTTATGTACCCCAGACCTTCTGCAAACAACCTCGCTTCCCAGGATAAGCACAGATACAATTATTTCTTCTTCCGCATGAACCAAAATATATTTAAAAACGAACTCAGATGCAGGGGTCTTTATGGCAGCTAACTTCAAATTCAGTGACAGAATCAGCACATGAATCAGGATTTTTAGCCAGGTTTAATGAAAAAGTACTCCTTAGAAATCACAGATACTTACCATTTTGCAGCATCTTCTGTTGTCTTTTGTCCAGTAGCAGCCAAAGCTTTTTGCCTAGAATGTAGCAAAATGGATTCATCAGAATAACAGAAAGAATACTCCTAGAAAATAAAGAATGGATGCTGTAGTCACCAAGTTTATTTTCCAGCACTGACAGGACCGTTAACAACTAGGTTACTCCCGGCAAAAATTAATGTTCTTGAAGCCCTCCAGATAGATAGATTTTTCCACTGCAAGTCTTTAATTCCTTGAAGGCTGGTAACCTGTCCTCCACACAGAATGTCCTCCTTTGTGTCTTGGAGGTGTTTCCTAAGCAGTCCTACTGGCTATATGGATTTCCTTAGGGTTGGGTAAACCATCCATCCACGTACTATGAAAGTAGGGTTTGCTCAGTTCATAGGATAATGTTCTGGTTCAAGACGCCGGGCCCAAGCCCATACGTATAACCAAAGTCAAACATACTTATATTGGGGTTTGAAAATATGGATTGAGGATCTCACATAGGCCAACAGAGAGCCAGATCTAGGCCACCCAACTCACTAAAGAGAGTCTTTCAACTCAAGCTTTACCTTCTACCTTTCTTCTTTGTAAAGTAAATCAACTTTTATTGCCACATCAATGCAAAACCATGGTCTAACTGGTCTAAAATTAGTCTGTGTCCTCTGCGATTGAATACTGCACATTTTCTTTCCATGCCTTTGCTGGTTCTCCCTCCGCCATCACGTTAAGCACAAACAATCTGCATTTTTATTCTGCTCCCCACGCAGCCCTTCCTGCTGTACCCTGTTGAAATGTCAGTGCCTGCTGCTGCTTGGCCAATAATGCCAGACTTTTTCAATCACTTTTTCAACACCTCAAAGTGAATGTTTTACTACTTCATGCTATGCTGTTCCTCCCAATTGGAGAGAAGGTCTATGCAAACAGCTCTGAAGGCAAATGGAGTTTGACTTTAGCTTCTCTTTACAATAGGGCCTGCACAATCATAAATGCTATAAGACAAGCAAGACCTGAGGGCATGGACTGTTCTGTTGCTCAGTACTATCTGCTCGCTCCCTTGTGTTCCTCTCTGTTCCCACCTTTTGTCTCATCACATACATTGGGTGTAGGATGCTTTCCAGCAGGGTTTGTAGAGCCCTTAGTGTCAGGAGAGCATTAGGCTGTGACTAGACATCCTATGCTTCCAAGAGGAGCAGTGAAGATGATATTGAAAGATAATACATAGAATAAAATATATATATACCATATTCTCTCAGACAGAGAATAGGAATAAACCTCTGAAAATCTGTACTGAAAACAGTGTCTTTACGGTGAGAATAAACTGGCTCTTCCCTAAAGCACAGAACTTCTGACACAGTCCAGTTCTAAGTACCAGGGGAGGCCCATTTTGCTGGTCTGATGATAGGCTTAATCCTTGATATTTGGTTTTTGTTCCTCAAGGAAATGTTGCTTTGTTGTACTGGTTCTACGTTATGAAAGATTCTGTAATATTTCCACCCAGCCTCATTTTTCTTAGGCCAGGACATCTCAAAAGAACAGATTTTCAGTACTATTATTAAAGGTTCAATCCAGGAACTACAGAGACAACTAAAAGACTTTATAAAAATGCAATCAAAATTTTGAAGGTCTTAAGGTCAATAAAAGCAGATAAACTACAAAATAAAGTTCTTATGGACATTTTGTAATTTTATGTTGCTTTGCCACTTCTTCTTGATTTTGACCTGGGAAGCACAAAGCCATCTCAGTAACAGCAGAAAGTGTTTCGGGGGGGGGGGGTTTGAAGAACATCTCATAGAGAACAGAAAATTCAAAAACTAGCCATTACTTTGGGGTGACCAAACTTACAATATCTACTAGAGAAATGATGAGCCACATTTTTAGCTGCACAGGTAAAATTCCACTACACATAACTGGGAACAAAGGACCCACGGTTTCCTTGTAAGCTGCTGTGGCTATCGTGTCTAAAGTTGATCTGCTAAACACAGCTGTTCCTAAAAAAACAACATGGCACTTACAAACGGGCCTTTTCAACTTGCCTAATTTTCAATCAAAAGGGAGAGATATTTCTTTCCTTTCTAAAATATTTTTATGAGTGTTCTTTGACATTTAAATAAAAAGATTTTTTTTTAAAGTGGTTTGAACCAAAGTGTCCATACTTGCCCTTCAGAAGTTGGAAAATCGTTCCCAAAACTTCCCTGTCCAACCAGAGCAATGCTTGGGCAAGGAATGACTACTATGTTTCTTTTTTCTTTACATGGTTAGCTGCCACCAGCTAATCTCTCACCCATTGGTGTTGCCAAGAAGAGTGCCTCATTCTTTGCTATTATATTTTCCAGGTAGGACGTGCTTTTAGAACAAGATCCTGATTCCAGACAGAAAGAAAAATTAACAGACTCGTGTGGCATCTTGTTAAGTAAAGCTTAGTCTTTTAAAACAGTTGCCAGTGACATAATCCAGCAAGCGGTCTTTGCCAGGCCTGAAAAAACTTTGGGTAGAAGTTACGCCCACATTTAACTCCCTTAACAACAGTGATAAGCAGAAAAAAAGAAAGAGGATATATCCCAAAAGCAAACTATGGACTTCAACTTCTTAACTTATCGTGAAGCCTCTCAACCTGAAGACTTTGAAGGGCATGTGTCTTCAGATATACACAGTATTTATAAAATGGGTACAGAGCAGCTTGCTTTTGCAGCATGAGCAACACACACTGTTCTACAAGAAATTCAAAGACAGACAGGTCTGATCACTATGTAGGTGCATCATCCCCAAGTAGCAGCACGCTCTCCTGATGAAAAAAGCAAGCTGCCTGCTTTCAAGATCTTACAAGAAATTCCTCTAATATCCTAAATACCTCTTACTGTACAAAGGCAGCCAAACACATTACTCACGCGATATGAGCGGGGAATCCTTTGTCGAGGAGAGGCTCGAGGAGTGCAGAGGTGCTTTTGCTCCTGTGCTTATTGGACACCTTTGCATACAGCTGTGTCTCAGCCACCGCCATCTCCTCCGCTCTTCCCCTGACCGTATGCTGAGTGCTGACAGAAATTGGGAGGTGGGAGGAGGGTGCAAGGGAGGGAGGGAGTAGGAAAATGAGAGAAAGAGGCAGCTGAAACAAAAAAAAAACCAACAAACCTCAAACCTCTTGTGATCTTTTCTGACAAAAGCTGACATCCTGTTTTCGTAGTATCTGTATCTCCAAATTTTTGTTTTAGGGTGGCTGAAAACGTAAAACCTGCCTGCAGGCTTTTCCCATCTGCCCCAGCAGAACAAGACCAGTAGTCCAAAGGTGAACACAACAGTCAGGGTGGACCTGCTGAAGGGTCTGAGATGGAATCTCCTTAGCCCTTCATGTAAATTGTCTTCTGAAAGCCAAGAAATCCACCTAAGCTGCTGCTGCAGCTTGGAGGAAGAAAGCGGAGAAGCCCTGCAGCATGTAGGGAATTGGTCTGTAGGCTGAATCTTTTCATTTTGGGTTCAATTTTCTTGTCCCCTAGTCCCTATCACACATGACTCCTGCTTTGGTCTTCTCAGCCAAAGGTGATGAGCCAGCCAACTGTGCAAGGTCAAACCCAATGTCCCATCTAGACATAGTGCCCGGAGGATGGGCTTGGAGCAGCTCATGATGGCAGCAGGCAGAAGCATGTCCTTCCCGGTGGTGTCGGTCCCACCACAGGAGCCTTTGCAGACCTGTGCTGGCTGTTCCCCAGGGTTTCCAGCATGGCCAGAGCAGGTTAAATGGTACTTCATTGAAGGTACCACTGCTCCCTGGGGAGGACAGGACGTGTCACTCTGTGGACTGAAAGGGTCGTGTGAGCTGCTGGTCTCCCTCACTTTCTCCCCCTTGGATGAAGTTCCCCTTGGGGCACCTGGCTAGCTTGGGCTGCCTCTCCCATTTTCTGCCACAGAAGTCTGGTGGGGAGAGCATCAGAGCACTGTGAGCAACTCAAGAAGTGCAGCTTGCTTTATACATCCTCATTTGCTTTCTCTTTATTTTTTCCCCCTTTTTTTTTTTTTTGTTTGTTTAATGTCCTCCTGCATTTCCTGTTTCCAGGGAAGCCTGCTGGAAAAGTGGCATAAGAAATGGGGAGGAACTCTTGACATCATGGCCTAGATGTGAACAGTTAGCAGGAATATGACACGGTGTCCTGTCCTTTGGAAGAGCCAGTTTCCACCATGCACAGCAAAAGGACTGAACAGCTTCCCACATTGCATCCACGTTTCAGAGAGATGGGATTTGTCATGGAAAACCTTCACTTCTCCTCTGGCCTCTAAAAAGCCTGCTTTCTCTTACAGTGCTGTGGCTTTTTGCCTCATCTCTCCTGCTCCTCCTTCTTCCCTCCACACTCCCCTCTGTCATGTTACTTCTTAGTAAAAAAAACCCCAAAATTATCACTACTCTTGAGCATTTCATGAAACTGAGCATACATATTCATTTTCTAAATCCCAGAGTACAAATGAGTTGATATTTCAGAAACAGGAGATGCTGTTGCAAAGCACTTCCAAAATATTGTTTAATATTTAATTACAAAAGTTATCCATAACAGAGACCTGGGTCTTTTTCAAAAACTCTCTTTAAGTGTGCTCTTTGCTGCAAGCACACGCCAAAGGCTAAACCAAGCGAAGGAAGAGCAAGGTGAGCCTACGGGCCATGTGTGCCGAAGACACAAAGCACCCAGGGTTCTGCCCTCTGCCACCCGCAGCTCTCAGCAGACGCCGTTTCTCAGCTGCACGAGTTCTGATAAAAAGATGAGCCAGTGAGAGCCCGTGCAGTCTGTGGTTCTCCTGTGCTGAGGGGTTGCAGAAAGGTTTGCAAATACTACGACATTGCCTGATGCTCTCAGGCTAATTAAAAAGTGTGCTGAATTTTTATCTTCCCCTTTCCGTAGCCCTGCCATCCGGCGCTACCCGATACTGCTCACCAGGTTGAATTACACAGGCTGCTGCCATAATGCCGTACGTGACAGATGACTGAACGGGCAGCCACGGGCAGCTCCGTGAAAACCTTTCCAGAGCAGCCTGGCTTAGCAACCTCAGAATTTCCTTTTGGTTTCTTTTGATAATGAAGAAAGAAAACGGTTTTGCTTTTAACTATGACTTCTCAGGAAGAGGTGAGTGAAGCTTTGGGATCATGTGATATCCTCTAAATAAATGATACTCCAGTGTGTGGCTTTTGTGTAGCATACTTCACAATGCTGTTTTATTTCCTGATGGACAACTCTTGCACCGGCTGCTATTTAAAAATCGCGCACAGCAAGTTGTCCTTTTCTCTGCCATAAAGCTAGCAGATTCTATATAAAATTTATGTTCATTGAAAAGTATATGAAATTTTATCAAATGGAAGAGTAGAAACTTTACTGCAGTTGTTTGCTGAAAGATGAAAAGAGATTTCAGGGCACTTAAAGGTATGGTGTCACAGACAAAACATGTAATCTTTGCCTAAAATGTGTTATGGTAAGCATTTTCTGGGACTGACTCTGAAAACACTTATGCTGCTTTTACAGCTTACCAGTTTCACCGTCTTTAACAAACCTGGACCTATTTCACACAATTGTGAGTTTAAAAAGTCTGATTCTTTATGCCAATGACACTCTGCAGAACAGGAGTCAGAAATTTAGCATTTCAAATCTATTTACCCTGAATTCTAGTGTAGCTTGTTTTAATTCATTTTGGCTGTGTAGAAAGTGATTAAAGGTTTTCTGGAGCAAAATTCAGTGGGCCCTTGCATGAGGATCCTGTCAGGTGCTGTGCAGGTGTCTTACGATTCTTAGTCTTTCTCTTGTTTCCTATTGCAGTTAAAGAGCAGGGTATGGATTCACACCCCCAGTGTGAGTTATTGAAATCAGCTATGGTGCTTAGACAAATCTGAACAAAAATTAACTTCAGTAGTTTGCTGGTAAATTAACCATAAGAGCTCCTCTCATGAACATTAAGTACATAACAATGTACTGTGTCCAGCTCTGGAGCCCTCAGCACAAGAAGGAATGGACCTGTTGGAGCAGGTCCGGAGGATGGCAACAAAAATGATCCGAGGGATGGAGCACCTCTCCTGTGAGGAAAGGTTGAGAGAGCTGGGGCTGTTCAGTCTGGAGAACAGAAGGCTGCGGGGAGACCTTATAGTGGCCTTTCAGTACTTAAAGGGGGCTTATAATAAAGACGGGGACAAACTTTTTAGCAAAGCCTGTAGCAATAGGACAAGGGGTAATAGTTTCAAACTAAAAGAGGGGAGATTTAGACAGGATATAAGGAAAAAAATTTTTACAAGGAGGGTGGTGAAGCATTGAAACAGGTTGCCCAGAGAGGTGGTAGATGCCCCACCCCTGGAACCATTCAAGGGCATGTTGGACGGGGCTCTGAGCATCTGAAATAGTCGAAGATGTCCCTGCTTATTCCAGGGGGTTGGACTAGAGGACCTTCCAACCTAAACCATTCTGTGATTCTGTGATAACATTTTACAAGGTGATTATCTTCTTTTTTTTCTTTTTTCTTCTGATGAGTCAGGTACAAGCGACAAATCCCACTACCGGAAGTCTTGAAATTGTCTCTGTTACAGAAGATGAACCGCCAGTACCAGAAATTCAGTTTTGCTTCAAAAGGTTTTTCTTCATACCACAAGCAAAGGTGGACCTCAGTGCAGATGGATCTGGTAAGGATACTGCACAGCTTTTTGACCTTTGTAATCTAAACGGCTAATGTAGGTCTTCAGCCTTGAAAAACTACGCTTGCCCACTCAGTCAGAGAAAGCAGTCACTTAGAGGAAGAAGAAACACAAGCTCACTCCCCCAGCCATGAGGTTTGCCAGCCACATCTTGTGTCAGCTTGCATACACAAGTTTTTTTCACAGCCAGATTGTTCACACGCTTCAGCCACATAGCAAATATTTGCCCACGCCTTTCAGTCACATTTTTAAATGGCTTATTTAAATTTTACCTACCTGGAAATTGGTCCATTAAAAAAATGAATATATAATACAGCAGCTTTGGAGGAATAGCATGCATGTTTGCCACCTCCCACAGGTTTCATGGCAAAAATAACCATTAACTTCAACAGAGGCAGGCTGATTATCAAGGATGAAGATAGAGCAATTGAATTTTCTAGTTCATTAGCAACTATAGCTGTCTAAGATTTTTGGCTTACCAGATGCTAACTCCATTGCCAAAATCAGTTACTCAGCTGCTGCTGAAAGGATCTGTGTAGGCTGCAATTTACTTGTGAGTCTACTGGGAGACACCTCCGCATCCTTGACTGACTGTAAGCTTGAATCTCAAATTCAAAACTTGAAGAACGAGGCAGCGAAGAGATGTATGAATTAAAAACGAAGGCAAGGTTTAGCCAGCTCCTGTGTGCACACATGGCTGATCTGTGTGTGCTATTTTCTCATAGTTTGCCCTTTGTGTATCAGAATGCATTTGACACAAGTAAGCTGTTCATTATTTTCAGTGGAATCTGTTGCTGTCTTTCAGATTGACAACACCACTAAGCTAGGGTCAGCTATAGAGGTGGCTAGTGAGCTATAGAGGTGGCTAGTGAGCAGAACTGTTCCAGCTCATGAAATGTATTCAGCAATTACTACTGACATATATTTTAGCTTTAGACGCCTCTTTTTTT
>Ga0065711_1012319_pt1 | contig 15291 bp, 13 predicted proteins | sample Hoacrofraction12_FD_59098 | JGI IMG/M metagenome (GOLD analysis project Ga0065711, IMG submission 59098) | Hoatzin crop microbial communities from Cojedes, Venezuela - Epithelial fraction 12 v2 (version 2) | ecosystem: Host-associated > Birds > Digestive system > Esophagus > Crop | place... | reverse complement strand
CCCCACTAGCAACCTTAGCCACTGTTGAGTTTAATTTAACACTTCTATTTTTACTATAGATAATCCCATCAGCACCGATACAATCAACACTACGCATTATGGCACCTAAATTATGAGGATCAGTTAAACCATCAAGAATAACTAATAAGCCATTCTCTTTTTTTAAAAGCTCCTTATAGTTATAGGTTTCATATTCCTTGATCTCGGCAGCTATGCCTTGATGTCTGCCACCCTTAGTAAGCTTATCTAAAAAATGTTTATCTTTGATTTCATAATTTAATTTCGCTTCTTTAACTTGTTTAAGATAAGGAGAATTATTAGTTAAATAAACTTTAATGATTCTTTCGCCTTTTAAGGTTTCATTAATCGCATTTTTGCCATAAATTAATTCACTCATTTTCTTCTCCTCCTTCTAATATTAAAGCCATCATTTCTTCTAAACGTGTATTGTCAAATAGATATAGATAGCCACATACTGCCTCTAGTCCGCTAGCTGTCTCATAACTAACCCGATCACCATTACGAGGAATGTGTTTAATGTTGTTACGACCACCCTTATATACTTCTAATTCTTTTTCATTAAAAAAATCTTTAGCTAATAAACGATGATAAGCCTTACTTTGTCCACTAGCCGAGACATAGCGTTTGCAAAGATCCTGCAACACTTTTCCTTGACGATATCCCCTTTCGACATAATATTTACGTATATATAAGGAATATACTGCATCACCAATAAAAGCCAAAGAAACAGAATTAAGTGAGCTATATTGCACTAGCACAAACCTCTTTCTTGTAGGTTTTCTCTTAACCTATCAGCTAATTCGAAATCTTTTTCTTCTTTAGCGTGTAACCATCTCAAATACATACTCTTATCTTCTTCGTTTAGTATTAATTTCTCAATTTCAATGCCCAAAACGTTTAAGCATTTACGTAAGCTATTATTTAAAGAAGATACAGTGGTCATATCAATATCTTTTTGTCTTAGAGCTTGATTTAACTCTTTAACATTTTCAAATATTACTGCATAGGCATTAGCAGTATTTAAATCATCTTCCATCTGTTCCATAAAAGAAGCATAAAAATCTTTATTATATTCTTCACTAGCAAAATCATTTAAAGATAATTGAATATCACTTTTTTTCAAAGCGTCCTTAACCTTATCTAATTCTTTAATACTACTAGCAATTATTTCATCCGAAACATTTAAATCAGCACGATAATGAGTAGCTAACAAAAACCAACGTAAGCTATTGCCATCTAATCTATTTAGTATTTCTTTAGCTGTAATAAAATTACCTAAAGATTTACTCATCTTAACCCCATCAATATCAATCATTCCTGAATGCATCCAATAATTAGCTAATTCCGACTTACAGCAAGCCAAAGATTGTGCTCTTTCGTTTTCATGATGTGGGAAACGTAAATCCTTGCCACCACCATGAATATCGATTAATTCACCTAAATTATCCTGAATCATGACAACACATTCAGTATGCCAACCAGGTCTACCAACAGAAAAAGGAGATTGCCATCTCATACCTTCATCTGTCTTTTTCCATAACACAAAGTCTAAAGGTGATTCCTTGATAGTATTTTCTTCAATTCTGGCTCCAACCTTTAAATCCTCAAGGTTTTGTCTAGATAAAGAGCCGTAGTCACTAACACTCTCTACTTTAAAATAAACATCACCATCTTTTTCATAAGCACTGCCGTTTTCAATTAATTTGGAAATGAAAGAAATAATCTCATCAATAGTTTCCGAAACTCTTGGTGTTTTATACAAACTTTGAGCATTTAAAGCAGAACGAATCTTATTATAAGCAAGTATCATTTCATCAGTTAACTCTTTTTCACTGATATTTCTTCTTTTAGCTTCATTAATAATCTTGTCATCAATATCGGTGTAATTAGATACGTAGTATACCTTATAATCTAAAGCTTCAAATACTCTCCTTAAGGTATCAAAAACCACAACCGGTCTAACATTACCAATATGCACATCGTTGTAGACAGTTGGCCCACAAACATACATTCTTACTTCTTTTTCTTTTAATGGTACAAACTCTTCAACACTTAAACTTTTCGAATTATAAATACGCATACTTATCCCTCTTTATCTTCCTTATCTTCTTCTTTACTGTCTTCCTTATCTTCATCTTTATTTTCTTCTGCCTTTTGGCTTTCTTCTACTTCAGGAGTAGGAGTTTCGACAACCACTTCACAATAAGTATATTTGATTTCTCTAGTCTTTAACTCACTTAAAGTAATTAATTCGTAGTCATTAACACCACTTACACTATTTATCATCTCTTCCTTATCGCCCTTTTGACAAGTGCCATTAACGCTACCACTAATATTGGTAATTTCTAAAGAGGCGAAGTATGCTTCAAATTCTTTTTTACTCATTGAGCTTAATTTAGCTAATGAAAAAGGCATTTCAACAATTGAAGGGCTTTGACTTTCTACCACTTCAGCAGTCGGTTCAACACTAGGGGTAGGAGTTTGATAAATGAAATTAAAACTATTAGTTTCGCTTTCCCCATATTCATCTGAAAGTGCAGTAATATCTAAGGTATATTCTTGATTATCCATCATTCTTTCACTACTCAAGGTAACAGAAGTTTCGCTGGTTTTAACACTCATCCCACTACCTACATTAATACTAATTAAGTATGAGTCAGCATCAATAACCGGCGAAAAATCAACGATGATATTTCCCTCAACTATCTCTACCTTTACTTCTTCTACTCTGCTTAATGTTTTCTTAACGCTTTCTTCTTCTGAGAATTGATTATAAGCATTTTTGCCAATACCATACACCTTTTCACCATCATAAGCCACCAAATAATCTTCCCCCGCAGCAATGGCTATAATATCCGACCAAGAGCTAACCTCTTCTTCTAAAACATAATTATCAATATCAATAACAAGCGTTCCATCCTTCTTCAAACCAGCCACAAAATCAGAACCACAGGCAACCTGAACAATATCATTCCAAGCTAAGGCTGAAGTAAAGCTTTTATTTTTAGAGAAGGTTTCTACACTACCATCTTCCAATAAAACAATCGTATTATCATCACTGGCATCAATATCAACAACATTATTTAGCTTAGCAATTTTTGATGAACCCACAAACTCACCAGCCACAATTAAAGAACCATCATTTTTTACTAAAATACTACCTCTTCTTAAGGCGAATATCTTAACGATATTACTTTTATCTTCAAAGCTACATTGACCATAAGTATTATCACCTGCACAATATAGCTTATTTTGATCATCTAAAGCTAAAATATGACCATCTCCTGCATCTAAAGAAATAATATATTCCCATTCACTTATTTCTTCAGCCACTTTTTTTACTAAACCACTAGAAGAAACACTACCCTCATTATGTAAAGCAACAGTAAAAGTAGCTCCTTCACTTATTTTTAATAAATCAGTATCACTAATATCTAATTGACCATTGGAATTATCGCCACTGCCTTGTAGCTGGCCATCCTTTAACCAAACAACAGTAGTTTGAGAGGCATCAAAAGTTTCACCAATATTAACACTAGGACTATTATAAATACGTTGCGGTAAAGACTTGTAGTAATAAGATAACGCAAACAATAAAACAGCACATACAAAGATAAAAAGAAAAGCATAGCGAAAACGATATAAAGAATTTCTTAATTGTTTAAGAAAGCTATGTTTTTTAATTGTAGGTAGATAAAAATCATCTTCAGAAATTAAATTATCGTATTTTAAATGATAAAGATGAGCTAACTTCTTTAAAGTAGATTCATCAGCTTCACTATTACCATTTTCATAATTAATATAAGTAAGCGTATCAATATTCAAAAAGTCCGCAACATGTTTTTGCGAATAATTAAAGTGTTTTCTTAAAACTAAAAGTCTTTCAGCTATATAATTCACTTAACTATTATAAACTATTCTTATTTACTTCGCTAAAATGGGCGATTACTGACTTACGAGTTATTATGCCAACTAAGATATTGCGATCATCAATGATGGGGACGTAGTTTTGTTCCATGACGTTAGTAATCAGATCGTTATATGAAGCATCAATTCTTAAAGCTGGCATAAAATCTTGACGAATTAAATCAATCGCTTTAATTTCTTCTAAAGCTTTTAAAGCTGATTCTTCACTATTAATTACATAACGTAAGAAGTCACCTTCTGATAAAGACCCTAGATATTCTCCCTCCTTATTAATCATTGGAATACAAGCGTAATGATGCGCATGCATCTTTTCTAAAGCTTGCCTAGCATTTAACTTATTACTTAGATAAGCTAAATCTGCTTTAGGTGTTATTAGAGTTAATATATTCATACCAAAATCCTCTATCTATATGATGCACCATTTAAGTGATAAAATGATGAAGAAGGAGATTTTAAATGAAAAGAACACTTACAATTATCTTTATCGTTTTACTTACAGCTTTAATAACATTCTATATTTGGCTCCCACCAATTAATATCCATTCCCTTCTATTTTGGTTTTGGATTTTAGCCTTATTGGTAGAGTTAATTATCCTTTTATCATTTTCTTCTTTAGGTGATTTATTCACTAGATTAAGCAAAAAGAAAAAAGAAAAATATCCAGCTTTAGAAAAGGTATCTATTCCTTTAGGCCCAGTAGTTAAATTTACTTTAATTTTAGCAGCTGGTATTTGCATCTATATCTTTGTAACTTCAATTATTTATTCACCAATCATTTCCGCTAAAAGATATGCCAATCGTATTAGTGTTACTGAAGTTGATTTTTCTGAAGTTCCACCTTATGTCTTTAACGAAACGGCAATCATTGATAGAGATTCGGCTGAAAACTTAGGTGATAAGGTCATGGGCGAAATGACTGATTTAGTTTCGCAGTTTGCGGTAAGCGATGAGTATTCACAAATCTCTTATTTATCAGGAACATATCGTGTTACTCCTTTGGTATATGATAGCTTTATTAAATATATCCGTAATCGTTCTGAAGGTATTCCTGGTTATATTATCGTTAATACCACAACCGGTGAAACGAAGCTACAACGTTTAGAAAATAAAATGCGTTATGTGCCTAGTGCTTACTTTAATGAAAACTTATATCGTAAATTGCGTTTCTCTTTCCCTTTCACTATCTTTGGTGATCCTACTTTTGAAATTGATGAAGATGGTAATCCTTATTATGTTTGTACAACATACACCTATAGTGGTGTAACTTCTTTAAGAAGGGTAACGGGGGTAATCTTGTTTAACCCAGTAGATGGAAAAGGAGAAAAATATAGTATTGATGAAGTTCCTTCTTGGGTTGATCGTATTTATCCTGAAACTTTAGTTAATAGTGAATTAAATGACTATGGTACTTATCAAAANGGTTATTTAAATTCTATTTTAGCTCAAGAAGGAGTNATTCAAACTTCTGAAGGNTATAACTATATCTCTAAAGATGGTGATATTTGGTTATATACCGGTATGACNAGTGCTGTTAGNGATCAATCTAATGTAGGATTCATGTTGGTAAATCTAAGAACACATGAAGCTCAATATATTAAAAGTAGTGGTGCTAATGAATATGCTGCTATGGATTCAGCAGAGGGTGAAGTGCTTAATTATGGCTATACTGCTACCTTCCCTGTTTTAATCAACTTAAACAATGAACCCTTCTATTTATTATCTTTAAAAGATTCAGCTGGACTGGTTAAAATGTATGCCTTGGTAGATGCTAAAGACTATCAGCAAGTTTATACAGTAAAGGCTGAAAAGGATTCCCAAACCGCTATATCCCAACTATTAGCTATGGCTAGTAGTGGTACCTATATAGCTGAAGATTTAGAAAGCATTACTATTACAATCGATAAAATAAAAGAAGCTATTATCGATGGTAATAGCATCTATTATATTCAAAGNGGTAATGATATTTATAAGGTCTTCTTGANTGAGGATAACGCTAGTAAAATCTTNTTCCTACAAGAAGGAGATAAATTAAATATTAGCTTTAATGAGAATGAAAATGGTGAAAAAGTAATTATTCAAATTAATGATTAAACATTTTTCATATCTAAACATCTCATTGAATTTAAAACACAGATAAAAGCGACCCCAACATCCGCAAATACTGCTGCCCACATATTAGCTAAACCTAAACTAGCTAATATTAAAGTAATAATTTTAACGCTTAAGGCAAAATAAATATTTTCTTTAACTATTCGATTAGTCTTTTTCGCTATGCGTATCGCTTTAGCCACTTTTGAAAGATCATCATCCATCAAAACAATATCAGCTGCTTCAATTGCTGCATCTGAACCTAAAGCCCCCATCGCAATACCAATATCAGCTCTAGTAAGTACCGGAGCATCATTTACCCCATCCCCAACGAAAGCTAATTTATTCTTTTCGTTTAATAAGGATTCTACCTCACTTACCTTATCTTCTGGTAATAATTGGGCTCTATATTCATCGATATTTAATTCGGCAGTAACAGCACCAGCAACCTCCTCGCTATCTCCAGAAAGCATAACTATCTTTTCAATGCCTAAATCTTTTAACTGTTTAATAGCAGCCTTACTTTCTTTCTTTATTTCATCACCCAAAACAATATAACCAGCATATTTATCATCTATTGCAACATAGATGCATTGTTTATTTTCGGCTACAAAATCAATATTGTTTTCTTGCATTAAAAGTGAATTACCAACCAGTACTCTTTGTTTATCAATTTTTACGCTTACCCCTCTACCGGCAAGTTCTTGATAATCACTTAATTGTTTCTCTTCGACATTTATTGCTTCCTTTAGTGCTAAAGCGATTGGGTGCTTACTATAGCTTTCAGCTAAAGCAGCCTTACTTAAAACATCTTCTTGGCTAAAACCATTAAAACTATTTACTTCTCTAACTTTAAACTTTCCTTCAGTTAAAGTACCTGTTTTATCTACCGCAATCGTTTTAACTTGGGTTAAGGCTTCTAAATAATTGCCACCCTTAATTAAAATACCTTGCTTACCAGCTCCACCTATGCCACCAAAGAAGCCTAAAGGAACAGATAATACTAAAGCACAAGGACAAGAAATAACTAAGAAAGTTAAAGCGCGATAAATCCATGTTTTCCAAACATTAATATCTTTAAATCCTAAAAATAAAGGAGGTAATATCGCTAAAAGTAAAGCTGATATTACGACAATCGGAGTATAGTATTTCGCAAACTTAGAAATAAAGGCTTCTGATTTACTCTTTTTCTCTGAGGCGTTTTCAACTAAATCTAATATCTTAACAACAGTTGATTCAGAAAACTCTTTACTAACCTCTACTTTTAATAAGCCATTTGAGTTAATACAACCACTTATTACTTCTTCCCCTACCTTAACTTTTCTTGGTAAAGATTCACCAGTTAAAGAAGAAGTATCTAAATTAGATTCTCCTTCAATAACTAAACCATCTAGAGGAACCTTTTCTCCTGGTTGAATAATGATAATATCGCCTATTTCAACCTCATCTGGATCAACAGCAATTAACTTACCATCCTTTTCAATATTGGCATAATCGGGTCTAATATCCATTAATTCAGCAATCGATTTACGACTACGATTAACGGCATAATCTTGAAACCACTCACCAATTTGATAAAAAAGCATTACTGCAACAGCTTCTGAATATTCACCCAAGGCAAACGCACCTAAGGATGCTAAGGCCATTAAGAAATTTTCATCAAAAACCAAACCTTTAAAGATGTTTCTGATTGCTTTATATAGTAAGTCATAAGCTAGGATTAAATAAGACAGTATATATAAACATAAAGAAAGATAAAAATTGTTTTTTAAAACTATGGCTAAAATAAATAACGATGCTGCTACGATAATTCTTAGCAGCATTTTCTTTTGTTTCTTAGTCATCTAAATATAAAACAGTGTCAGGATCTACTTTCTTTACTTTTTCTACTACTGCCTTTAAAACATCATCCATCTTTTCTTCATCAGCCTTAATTGTCATTTTCTGGCTCATAAAAGAAACGTTACATTCAACCCCTTCTAATTCATTGACTGCATTTTCTACCTTATTAGCACAATTAGCACAATCGACCTCAATCTTAATAACTTTCTTCATATCTCCTCCATAGTTGAATACTTGTTCAACTGTTCACACTATTAATATAACGCTTTGCCTACTTGCTGTCAATTATTTATAATTTATTTATGAACTTACGTTATGAAAGTGATGATGTTACAAATATTAAACTAGCTAAAGAAAGTTTACCTAATGAAGAAGATATTAACGCTTTAGCTGATTTTTATAAGATTATGGGTGATAATACTAGACTTCGCCTATTAATGGCCCTGCAACAAAAAGATTTCTGTGTTTCCGATCTTTGTAATATTGTTGATATGTCTAGATCAGCTGTAAGTCATCAATTGAAAGAATTAAAAAACGCAAAATTAGTGCGCTCTAAAAAAATAGGCAAAGTTGTCTACTATGCCTTAGATGATCAACATATTCATGAAGTATTAGCTGTCGCTTTAGAACATATTCAAGAATAGTTAACGTGTAATATTTTTTAACCAAATATATTTTTGATAACGCCTAAATACTCTAGGCATTTTTATTATCTCATCTAGATTAACAATGCAATAAACTACCATTGCAGGCCATTTAAAGACGAATGCCGCTAATAAACCTAAAGGTAGAGTAAAACACCACATAACTAAAATATTAGTATCCATATCAAATTTAGAATCACCACCTGCACAAAAGATTCCATCTAAAACAGTTGTGGCACATGATTGAGCAATGATATTGATACCTGAAAAAATCATCATATATTTTAAATAGGTTTTAGCTAACGATGAGATATTTAAAACACCACTTAAAACAAAGGCTAAAATAACTAAAACTAAGCAAGTACATATACCAGTAAATAAAGCTATATGCACTAATTTACGTCCATATTTTTTAGCCTTTTCTAATTCATTAGCACCTAATAAATTACCAATAATAATACTAGCGCCAGCTGCGACACCTCTAATAAAGCAGGAGGATAAACTTCTAGCAATCGCTGTAATTGAATTAGCGGTTACGGCATCAGTACCCATATGACCCATAATTGCTGAATAAGATGTATAAGCAATAGCCCAGACCAAACCAGCTGTCATTACAGGATATGTATAATGAAAGAAATCTTTCTTTAATAAAGGATCAAAATTAAAAAATTGCCATTTAACCTTAACTCTATCTTTTTTCTTGCATTCAATATAAGCCCATATTAATTCAATAAAACGTGCTAAAACAGTTGCGATCGCTGCTCCTTTTACTCCTAATTGGGGAAAGAAGCCAATGCCAAAAATCAAAAGGTAATTACAAATAATATTAAAAATAACCGCAAAAGAACTGATACGTGAAGAGATATTAGATAAATCGCTATTTTTCAAAACTGTTAAATAAATTTGCGAAAGCGAAACAAAGAAATAAGAAAGAGCTACATATCTTAAATAATCAATGCCATAAGTCTTTAAAACACTTCCGTTAGTAAAAAAGCTCATTAAAACATTAGGAAATAAAAGTGTAAATATTGTAAAGATTAAACCAACTATAAAGTTAAAACGTAAAGCAATCGGAATAGTTTTTTCAATTGTTTCGATATCTTTCTTACCCCAATATTGAGCCATCATTATGCCTAAACCAGCACAGATTGCAGAGACAAAAATATTAATAACAAATTGAACCTGTCCCGCTAAAGAAACAGCAGACATACTTTCAACATTATAGGCCCCTAGCATCAATGCATCGCACGCACTAACAAGCGCCAACATGAACGTTTGAATGCTTACAGGTATAACGATCTTTAACAGTCTTTTATAAAACTCATCCTTAAACATACCCTGTCATTATACTGATTTATAAAATAACTTGCTAGAACTTAATATTAGTTAACTGCACCAAAAAATAAATACATTATATATTTTAAAAAATTTATCTTTTTTACTTTTTAAAATAATTCAATATTGCGTTAAAAGAAATGCCATATATAAAGGCAGTGTTAAAATATTGCCAACTCTACCAACGTTATAATTGCCCAATTTAATTCCATAATTGATGTGATATTTGTCTGTATCATTTAAAAGTGTTTTTAAGCTTTTTGTATTACCAGTGTTTGCCTTGACCTCTAAAGGTACGCACTCTCCTTTATAGCGAATAATAAAGTCTATCTCTAATCCTGTATCTTTACGGAAATAATAAAGTTTACGTCCCATTTTAGATAAAACATCGGCAATTATATTCTCGAATATCGCTCCTTTATATACTCGCAAATCACCGTTCAAAATACTGTTTTGTGTCCCTTCTTCTAACATACTTACAAAAAGACCATTATCTTTCATATACACTTTAAAACTATCATCTATCGCATTTCCGTCTAGTGGTAATCCAGTAATTGAAAGATTATAACAACGAGCAATAATTCCGGCATCTTCTATCCATTTCAAACTTCCTTCGTATTGTGATGCTCTGCTTCCCTTTTTAACAGTAGAGTATTGGAATTTTTTATTTTCTTTTGCTAGTTGACGCGGAATAGATTCAAAACACTCTCTTATATTGGGTTTATCATTGTCATTAGCATACTTAATCATGTCATCTTCGTAATCACGAATGATGTTTCGCTGTAATTTTAAGATAGTATTCATCTGTTTTGTTTCAATAAAAGTTCGAACTGCTTCAGGCATTCCGCCAACTACAGCATATTGAATAAATAATTTATTAAATTGGGAATGCAATGATTCCGGAACTTCTTTTTCTTTGTTTAAACATTCTCTAAGTTTATCTATTAAATCTTCTTTAATACCATTAGCCCACAAAAACTCTTCAAAATCCATTGGTTCCATATCAATTATTGTTTCGTATCCAACAGGAATAGATTTGGGTTGCTCATCATTACTATAACCGCTTACTCCCAAAAGTGATCCTGTACCAATAACATCAAATCTACCATCTGTTTTAAAAAACTTTAAAGAGGTTCTAGCTTCTGGACATTCCTGTATCTCATCAAACACTAAAATTGTGTTGCCAGTTTCAAAAGTAGCTTTTAGTTCTGGGAAAGAAGAAATATTCATAATTAAATCATCAACATTCAAAGAATCACTAAATATTTTTAAATAATCTTTCTTCTCATAAAAGTTTATATATATGACATGTTTGTAATTCTTTTTCGCAAATTCTAAAACCGATGATGTTTTACCGCATTGACGAACCCCTTTAATAATAAGTGGCTTATGATTTTTATCATTTTTCCACTCTTCAAGAGTAGTTTCAATTTTTCTTCTTAACATTTAGCCTCCTTATGCTTTTATAAAGGCTTATATTGATATTAGAATAAAATATATTTTACAAAAAAACAAGCGACTTTTTTCAGTTTTTCACATTTTTCCAAGGGACTTTTTATGATTTTTTACACTTTTCCAAGCGACTTTTTTAGAAATCCCACATTTTTCCAAGGGACTTTTAGCTTTTAATATATAAAAAGTTCATAATAATGACCTTTAATATTGTTTAATATCAATTTTATTAAAAGCTTTAAAACTTCTTGCTAGCCCCTCCGTGTTTATTACCGGATTTTGAGCTATGAGTTGTACTGCCTTTATTTGAACTGCTTCTTTCTTTTTCTTCTACAATTGTTTTTAAATATATATCTTGGCTATCCCTTAAATTAATTTCATCAGCATATATATAATTGTCTGCATCTTTTTCTTTTACATTAGTATTTAATTTTCTTTTTTTATTATCGGCTTGTAAAACAGACATCAAGCCAGCAATTAAACCACTGCCACCTAGAGCAGTTAAATTAAATGGCTTAAAACTTTTCTCTTCTTTCTTTTCATCTACCGGTGTGCCTTGTTTATATAAACGATAATAATCATCAGCGATATCTCCAAAACGATCATAGGCTTTATAGTAATTAGCTTCACTTAAATATGTCACAATTTCTTCTAATGCAAGATCAATTCCATAATCCGTAAAAGCATCTATACCATTACCTGAAGTTGATATAGCTACTTCACCCTGCTCCATATCAGTTACTATAATTACACCGTTTCTATTTATACCTTGGCCGTAACCATGATAATCAAAATAGTCATCAGCAAATGCCTCGATAGCTTGTCCATCACAGCTTTCAACAATTAGTACTACAAAATCACTATTGTATTTTTTACTTAGCGAAGAAAGCTTAGAGTTTAAATTCTCTTCTTCTTTATCATTTAAAAGATTAGCTTCATCTATTACATAAGTGTTTTCAGCAAGAATATATAAAGGAGTAAAAAGTAAAAATAGAATACAAACTAACTTTTTCATGATTTAACTCCTACTATATAGCTAAAAGCCAAGTAAATTAAATAGGCAATAATTAAATACAATAAAAAGCGTTTAAATAAATAAAAATAATATGCTTTTTTATCTACTGGAATATCTCCTGCCATCTTTCCACTTTGCCCATTCATCGCAAAAAGGTAGTTGTTACCATCGTATTTAGTTAAAAGTAACCATACTGGCAATAAAATATATCTTACTTCTCCTTTTTCTAAATGTAATTTAATACCGTCTGTTTCTACATCTTCATATTCATCTACACTTTCCTTAAAAGCATTAATAGTTGATTCTTTAATTCTTTCTTGAATTCTTTCTTCAGCTTCATCAATACCAACACTATAATTACTAGCAAGATATCCAGCTAAATAATCACTGTTAAAATTAACAGCTTCTTTTATATCAAAAGGTTCAATCGCTTCCATTAAAGTTGAATCTACTTTATCACTTGCACAAGAAGGTACAGCAGAAAAATAAATATCACCACTTCTAATTAGTAAATATTTCTTTTTCTCTTGATATCTTTTTTCATCATCTTGCCACTTCTCACCATCTTGATAGCCGTAATATCTGATGTTTGCTTGCATTTTAGCTTCACTTAACCAAAAAGGAACATATATCCCTTTAATTTCATCAATATGATTACTATCAGTAAAAGCCTTAGGTGCAAAATCTTTTTTCACAAAGCTAAGATATTTTTCCTTAGCTTCCTCTTTATTAAGCTTAAAGGGAATAATTAGTTCTGGTTTAATGCCCATTAATTCGCTTTTTCTAACTATATTATTACCACAGAAAGGACAAGAAGAACTTAGTTCTTGTTTATCCTGAACTATCTCGCTACCGCAAGAAACGCAGGTATATATAAAATAATTATCCCCTTCCTCTTTTTCGTATGAACTAGCTACTTTACGCCACGAAAAAGATTCATTGAAATTCAATGAATCATTAAAACTTTTAGCTTCTGAAAGCTCAAAGATAGAATCACAAGCAGAACATTTTAACTTTTGGCTATTAGAATCAAAAGCTAATACACCGTTACAATTAGGACATTTATATTCCTGATTAATCATAATTTAAATTTAATTAAAGTTTATTACCGCAATGAGGGCAGAAATTAGCATCCTCACTTACCTTCTTACCACAAGAACTGCAGTATTTTTCACTCGGCTTTGCCTTACCACAATGGGTGCAGAAATTACCATCATTTAATTGACCACATTCACAAGTCCAAGTATTGCTTGTAGTGTTAGTAGTAACAGTATTAATACTAGCCATCGTATTAGCGCTATTTAATGCGGTATTAATATTCATAAAACCAACGCTTGCTCCTGCTTCATTATTGGCAGCATCTTTTAAAGCTTGGACACTAGCTGCACTTAAATTCGCATTAGCTACACTAGCATCAGTATACATACCAACCTTTTGAGCATCCTTGATCATTTGAGCATCTTCTTCGCTTAAGGTAATAGGATTCATAGCTACTGATACTACTTCAATACCACGTAACTTAGTCCATTTCTCGCTTAATTCAGCATTTAAACTATCACACAATTCAGATACATAAGCTGGTATTTCACTAGGTCTAATACCCTTAGCTGATAATTTAGCTAAAGCAGGTTGTAAAGCTGAAACAAATTCAGTTTTTAATTGCGCATCAATTTCTTCTTTTTTATATTGACTGCTAACATTACCAGCAACATTTTCATAGAAAGAAACCGGGTTAATTATCTTATATGAATAAACACCATTACAGCGTAAATCAACATCGACATCCAAATTAACCTTATTATCAACTACTCTAAAGATAATTGGTGAAGCTGTACCAAACTTATTGTCAGTAATTTCTTTTGTGTTTATATAATAAACTCTTTGATCCTGTGCCACTTCCCCACCATAAGCAATTCTTTCTTTAACAGTAGCTAAAAAAGCATCAAAGGCTTCACCTAATGAACCACTAAAGAAAGAAGGCTCACTAGAAGCATCATAAGTGTAGTAACCAGCTTGAGCACAGACTTCTTTCACTTTACCTTGATCAACCAATATCATGCATTGACCATCAGCTACTACAATTCCCGAACCATTAGTAATAACATTATCACTCGCATTATTACCTGAGAATAAAGAATCCTTTCCCTTGTGTTCGCCTTTAACCATTAATAAATCATTGTCGATAGCTGGACAAACAAAGTATTCTTTCCATTGATCAGCCAAACTAGAGTTTACAGAGTTTATAGCAGTAGTAATTAATCCCATATTATCTTTCTCCTTTTTCCTATTTAATTATATCTTATTTTTATTTTAGCTATTGTGAGTAAACTACCTTACCCTTTTGAATAGTCTTATATACATCATAATTATCTTTTAAAACAAGCAAATCAGCATCTCTACCTACTTCAATCTTACCCTTATTATCTAAACCTAAATAACGAGCCGGATTTAAGGTAACCATATTGATGGCAGTTGAAATAGGGATCTCTACTTCTTCAATTAAAATTCTTAAACCATCATTAAAGCACATTGTGCCACCACATATTGTATTAGTTCCCTTGATATAACATAGGCCCTTATCATTAACCTCAACATCTTGACCACCTAATTTATATTCTCCAGGAGGACAGTTTTTTAGTGCTAAAGCATCATCAACCATTAAAATGTGATCTTTACCCTTCATTCTAATTAATTCACGCATTAAGCTTTTAGAAACATGCATCGTATCACAAATTAATTCAGCATAAGTCTCTTTCATATCCATTACTGCTCCTGGAATATTAGGTAAACGATGTAAAGCATCATTCATGCCATTAAAGGCATGCGTAGTGCTACTAGCACCATTAGCATATGCCAACATCGCCTGTTCATACGTAGCACCAGAATGTCCTAAAGAAACACGAACACCGTTTTGAGCTAAATACTTAGTTAATTTAAAGTCTTTATCGTGCTCACAAGCTACTGTCA
>Ga0065711_1010068_pt1 | contig 15291 bp, 13 predicted proteins | sample Hoacrofraction12_FD_59098 | JGI IMG/M metagenome (GOLD analysis project Ga0065711, IMG submission 59098) | Hoatzin crop microbial communities from Cojedes, Venezuela - Epithelial fraction 12 v2 (version 2) | ecosystem: Host-associated > Birds > Digestive system > Esophagus > Crop | place... | reverse complement strand
GGTCAGTGCTGGTCTCCAGGAGCGCCGTTCGCTGCCAGTAGAAGTGCAGGAGTAAATTGTCTACCTGGTGTCCCACTGCTCCCTTTGCAGGGTTGTCCTCTGTGTGCAAGACACCAAGTCATACTCAACATCTCCCTAATTTCTTCTCCTCTAGCGCATCAGCCTACAAGGCTTCACACACCACTGGGCTTTGAGACAACAACACTGTGTCAGGCAGAGCACAGGTACCGCATACAGGCACAAAAACTGACCTCTCCTCCAAAAGAAATGTCAAACAACTAACACTACTTTCACTAAAAACAAAAACAACAAAACAGAAAACTTAAGGACTGTGCACCCAAATCCAGGAGGCTGTAACCTCCAGAGCTCCAGCCTGACTTCCAGGCAGGTACATAGAGGCACAATATCCCAGACTTACACATGCGACTACTTCAAAATCTAAAATACACGCCTGCTCCTCCTTCACAAACACAGCCTGGAATTATTAATTTCCTTTTATGTGACTCGAGTATGAGTACCCAAGATTTTAAGTCGCACCACTGACTCACATCCTCTGGTCGCATAAGTTACAGCTGGGAGACTGATGCCGAGGGAACAACACAGCCTGGGACCACAGCATCCAACATGGGCTGGAAGACACCAGCCAAGGGGAACATCACGAAAAGCTACCATAGCAGGGAGGAGGTCTGGACACGCACCAAGACAACCTCACCTGGGAACAAACCTTTAGCTGGATGCTGCTCTTCAGTTATTTATGCTCCCCACAACTGAGCAGTCACTATGTACAAAGAGGACAAACTATGAAGACTTTTCCACCCCAATTTTTATAATCCATGGATCTATTTTAAGAGAAAAATATTAAATCCAACAACTGAATCAAACTAACTTGCTTTTGTAAGAATGAGAAGCAAGAATCTCAGGGTCAGACTTTTTTGTGACATGACTATGGGTACAAACACCCCAGAGACACACGGTTCCCACTTCTTGGAGGTACCAAGCCCTCACTCCAGCAAAACTCCCCCAAGCTGGAGGATCTGTGTACGGAGCCTCTGAGGCCAAACAACAGGCCTCACTAAGCTGCAGAGCACAGTGTAAAGCCAGAGCCTTCCTGACAGTGCTGGGAGGAGAAACAGGGCTGCCTGGTCCGCATGGTCAAACAGCATTAGCCAGCCCCCTCCCTTCCCCTGCAGCTGCCATCAATCCAGACACTTCCAGAGGGCAGCTCACCCCAGCTGCCCCAGACACCCAGGATGCAGCGAGGTGCCAGAGCTGTCTCGCCCTCCTTGTTTAAAGCAGACACACGAGCTTTGAGCAAATACCCTCCCTTTTCAATAGCTGCAGACAAAGATTTTATTTTCCCCCCTAAGTTACTTTGTAAAAGCTAATATTCTTCTAGACGTAAGACTACAAAAGGTCTCCACACAATGCTCAATATCATAGGTTTCATGAAAAACCATGAGCTGGCCGCACATCAGGAAGGAGGATGCCAGGTCGTGTCCAGCCAGCTGGTCCAGACTGAGCCAGCAACCTAAGGAGTGGCAGTTGAGACAGTCTGGGGAGAATATTTGAGCAACCAACTTGCATTTGTCTCTAAAACACAGACTCCAAAGCCCTAAAATAAGATGGAAAATAGACAGTGAGTCATTTTTCCTTAGAGAAATGACGTGAAGGTTACCTGGGTGGTGCCAACTCCTGCCCTGCTGGGACAACCACAGGGACAGGAATAGCTGGAGGAAGGGAAGAACACAGCTCCTCGGAGGATCCAGGGCTTCCAAACAAGTACACATCTGGGCTGTGTAATTCAGCTCTACTCTGGGCCACAGATAATTTTTTTCTGAACAAGAAAAATTAGAGTTTAAAAGAAATATACCATACCGGTAAGAGTTCCAGCAGTGGGAAGCTGGTGGAGCAGCAAGGGTCAAGCAGGGGGAAGTCTCTGCACCTCTGAGGCCACCAGAAGACCACTGAGCTGGGGTTTGGGGATGGCAGCGCGGCAACTCCCCGCAAAAGGGTGCATAACCCTACAGCAAGGGCAGCACACCCCAGCCTCTCTGAACAGATGCAACGTGCTCGGTATCAGAGAGGAGTTACTCACTCCCACTTTCACTATGGCTTAGCCAACACCAGCTTGCATGGCTGCTAAGTGCACCAGCCCAACCAGATTCCCAACCGGCTCTCCCAAAACAACGCTGGCAACCAGACACGTCCAGTCTGGCATCAGTCAAACAGCTCTACGCTCAGCAAGATGGGTACCTCTGCACCTAGAGCAGGCACCTTTCTGGAGACATTGTTCCCCTCTTATTTTTTTCCAATCTACAATCTCAGTTTTCCTCTCATATTGCACTTCTGCTGCCTTTTTTCCCCCCTAGCTGTTTGTTCTTCCACACTTTCTTGCAAGTTTGTGCTCAGTTTGGAGTGTTGGGGGTTTTGACATACACCTGAATAGTGTCAGAATGAATTTTTTTAATTCCCTGGTCTCTCCTCTCTTTTTCCTTGCTCACACAGCCTGTACTTTTCACTCTATGCAATTCTTGCGCTGGTGTCTCCAGTTCTTGCAGCTTATGCACTCCCATCCTCCAGCCCTTCGCCTTCCTCTCACATATGAGCCAACACACATGGCCTTCTCCACACCGTACACCCTCTGCCCAGCCCACATCACCCTACCTAGAAACTCCTCACCGAACAAAAGGTGAAGCCAGGGTGCTTGGAGAACAGCACATAATTAGCAGTGGCCATGTGGGATTAGTGCCACATGCAGTAACTCCTCCATCACCTCTCCCAGCTCTGCTGGCACAGCACATTTGCACCCAACAGTGAGCAGGGAGGTGAACACTGGGGCACCCATTGCCAGCAAAGCACCTATAATTCACCAGCTAGAAAACCAACCACAGAAATATCACAGTCTTCAGTCTAACATTGCTTGGGCTGTCAGTGATGGTTTTTAATAGCTCACACCAGCACATTTGGGCTGTTCTCAACATTTTGATGGCCCTTATCCTCCCCACCTCTCCCTCCCCAAAATGCAGAGTTGACACACGTTTAAATGAATGACAGACCAATTAGCAGTGAAAAGTGTACATGTGTATTTGTGTGTGGGAGGGTATTTAAGCTAATATATTCCAGTGCTGATAGCTTTATCCTCTTTGCAGTCTCCGAGAATGAACTGGCCTCCATCTGTACAGAAGATTAGTAGAATTACTAATCACTAATTATGACTCAGAGGTTTTCAGAGCAATGCAGACTGTACAAGGGTGGCCTGATTTTTAGAAAATGAGGAGACAAAGATAGCATGATGTTATTTTAAGCACATGTACAGTCCATCCAAGATAGCAAAGAACTGCAGTGACAGCACTAGCGAGCTGAGTGACAGAAAGCTAAACACTCAGGACAAAAAAAAATATAGTACGGAAAAACCAGCATGTGCCTGAAACACTTCATGTGTCTTTTCATAAGCCTCTTGTCCAGTCAGAGCAAGCTGGGCAGCCTCTCTGCACAAGACGAAAATGGAGATTTATCCAGACAAGTTCACGCAGTGATACCTTTGTATAGGAGCCTGGTTCTGAAAAGTGGCGCCAGCGACATTTGAAATCCAACGTATTTTGTGAACTGCATCAGATTGAAGAAAAAAAATATTTGTACAGGCCAAAGCGGTTAGTGAATAGAAGGCACTGTTTGAAACTGGCACCGTTACACCCTGAAGGAAATGAGATGAAGTTCACAGTCTGGTTGTGAAGTTTGTCTGCTAGGGAAGAGGGAGGAGCAGTACAGAAACCGTATTTTTGTTTGAATAAACTCCCTCAAACAGAAAACGCTATATCATGAGCTCAAATGGAAATATGTCTGGCAGAGAGCTTTGGAAAGCTGCTGTTGGAAGCATGTAAAGCCAAGTTTAACTATCAGCTGTCAGGAGGCAATACCCAGAGCCGGTCCTGTTCTCAGCTCTACAAGAGGCTCCCCTGAAGCCCCAGCCATGGGGAAGCGTCCACGTGCCGTGTTTGGACATGATGGGGGCTTCAGGCAGAGCCAGAGCTCTGCAGGTGATGTACGAGCTGCATCACAGCATTAGGTCAGATCCCTTCAAAAAGAAAAACAGCCCGATGAAAGCAGTCTAAGCAAAGCTTTTCCAGACCAACTGGTAATCCCCAGCACCCCAGTTTAAATCTTTCAAGGCGCACATATTCAGCATCCTCTACAAAAGTGTTCAAAGCTCCCTTTGGAAAGCCCTGACCCGTAAGGACACCTGAGATGCTTCTTCTGAGCATCACTCCCAAGGTCTGCCTAGTGCAGAGGAAGGAAAGCTCTGCCCTGACAGCACAGCACTCCCCGCTTCACGCTCACCCCCACTGCTCCAGCACCACTTATTGTGAAAAGACAAGGGAGGGGAAAAGAAAAAAGTCATCTCCAGTTTGCAGTCAGCATTTTTTTATAATGCCAAGCTAAGGCGTGGTAGCAGAGGAAACGTGGTCCTCACTCCCCAAACCAACTACGTAAGCACCATAGGAAACAGCAGTCAAACAGCTTCCTCTTCTTGCTCCTCCACCCCAGGTACATATGGGATGGACAAGTGCACAAAGCTTATTTATTGTGCTGCATCAGCAAAATTCTTGTTTCATTTCACAGAGATGAAGTGACCTTACAGAGGTTAAAAAGCACTTGGTCCAAAAAACCCATGTGAATTCAATTTACACCAGAGGTTATTAGCCAAATCACCAGTGTAACTGAATAGCTTAATCACAGAAATGCTCCCATACCTGGTTTCATGTCCAGCAGTTAATCACGATGCATCATCATATTCTGCAGGGAGTTTGGGGACAGTTTGCCTGGTTTCTTTTCCACTTAGCATCAAGCAGACTGACATGCATTTTCAACCCTGATGCTAAAGCATCGACTTGATTAGCTTTTAATTTATAAGAGTTAACTGCATTATCAAATAGACTTGGATGCAATATGTCTTTCATGCTTAAAGCATAGGGGCTAGTGAGGAATGACTGTGCTGTGGGATGTACAAGTGAAAACTGGTTTTCATACCTCAGGGAAGACACGCACCAGCACACGGTAGTGTTGACACTCCAGTGAAAGTCAGGCCAGTGGTAACATCAGTAACTAAACATGGGATAGATGTTGATCCTAGAGTTTTTGGCTTTGCTGCTACTTATTAACCTCACTTATATAAAAATTTCCCTTTCTGTTTTATTGCTCTATAATTAAGTCTAAGACAGGTGGCCTATAAAACCAGCATGTGGAGAGGCCTGCCAAAAGCTTTATTTGGGCAGGGTATCAGGACACCCAGAAGTGCCACGCTGTCCCATTGCAGGCATCAGAAGGGGGTCTGGGAAAACCCCCCCCAAAGCCCAGCTGGCAAGCCAGAGCACCATGGGCCAGATCTCCACAATAAAATGCAGCCCTCGCTCCTTTCCCTCGTAGGAAATTAGTACCCTTGCATGAAGGCTTCTACGCAGAATTCTCACCTAGGATTTTTTCCAAGCCCTAATAGCCCCAATAATTGACTTGCTGCAGTTAGAAAGATCATCCCTGCCAGCTTCTCCATCAGCTGTCTCTGCAAGTCTGTTTTTTCTAGGACAGGCTTGTCCACGGACAAGACAGTGTTCCCTGGCATACAACCCAAGTGCTCATAGAAAATAAATTCACATGCTGTACAGCCCTCCTCCCCCCACAGGGGTTCAGAGTTTGTTTCCGAGTGAAACAGGGCACCCTGTCAGCACTTTGGCCCACAAACTCCTGCAGATGAATAGGCTCTGGGCAAACGGGACATCCCTTCTCCCTTGGCAGACCAGACAGATGATGGCAAGCACTCTGGAGCAGAAACCAGCCTGGGGAAGCACTTGAGCTCGGCTTGCTGGGCTGGGGCTGAAGTCCCTGCACCAGTGACTGGGTGGAAACAGCCAGTAAGACCTCAGAAGGTGTTTCCCACACACGTGCTACAAACAAGCAAGCTAAGGAGAAGGTGACAGACAAAGGCTGGCTTGTTCGCATTGGGTGGGTGTTTTTTTTTTTCACTACTCAAAGCTGCTAAGGCAGGTAGAGGCTTTTTCTGGCTGGGAGGATTTCAGCCTGCCCTGGCCAGACAGCTCTGCCCGCGTGACAGCCTCTGCGCCTGCCAACTTCAGGCAATGTAGGCAAGAGCCCTGCGTAGGAGCATGAAGGTGTTAGTGGCTTACCCATGCTGGGACTCCAGCTCAGGTGCCCCATGAGGCTAGCAAGCAATTTATATTTAAAAAAAGGACCAAAAAACCCCACTACCACAAACTCAGCAACCCAGGGAGAAGAAATTCTTCTGGCTTTCCTTTTGCCACAATAACATACTAAAAAGTGACACCTGCTAGCAGTGTACAACTCAGCTGAAAATAGCCCAACCCACAAAACAAAATGAACCCCAAACACAGATCAAAGCAAAGTGAAGCCTCCGGGACTGGCCAGCAGTGCACATGCCTGTCACCTCACCCCTCCCCACATGTCCCTTGCACATAGCTCCGTGACAAAGCTCTGACTTGTTCCTTGGTCCGTTACACCACGGCACAGCCAAGGGAGTCCTCAGAGAGCAAAAGCAAAAGTTTAGTCAAAAGAGCCTTTATACACAACCCGTGGTATTTTTCACATCTGGAATATGAACATGAAGGAGTTATTGAAATATAAACATTCTTGATGAGGCCAAGGTGGGGAAAGACTTTGTTGAACACCTGTCCAGGTGCCAATATTAAGAAAAAACATGCTTTCATCTGGCTGCACTAACTACAGGACTTATTCTAGCAAGAACTTTAGACAAATATCATTCCTGACAGGTAGGAGAGCATTGTTATTTTACAGATAAAGAACAAGGGCACAAAGCAGCAAGACAATTTGCCCAGGATAACGCAGGATCTATGGCAGTGATGGGACAAAATCTCATATCCAAGATTAGAGCTTCGTCCCATAGCACCGCAACACCCATCTCCTCAGCAAAACCACCCCATGGAGAGCTCCGCACTGTGCGTTTTGCTCCTGTATTGCTCCACCAAGCCCACAGTGGGCAAGCGTAACAGCATGGCTCAGAGCACATCTCTCTATACAGCGGTCATCCAGTTACTATCTCTAGATGTTCCCATAGCTTGAAGCATTTAAAAAAGGGAAAGAAAAACAGTATTCGATTCAACCTCTTACAAGGCTCCGATATCCAAAGAGACATTGACATTTAATGCTCTGTGCTCAGTCCCGCACCCACTGGACTCAGTCAGGATATTGCCAGTGGTTTTAACAGCAAAGAGCCAAGACTCCAGCACAAACAGCAATGTGTTATGCAACCCAAGGAAGAGCTGCAGGGCATTCTTTCAGCCTTCTTCCTTTAATACACCCCAAATTGCCACTAGGAAATTCCTGACATTAAAATGTGAGAGTCGCCTTGTCCCTGCCTGGTTTCGTCTCCCAGGGATGATCCTGGGAGCAGTGAGCATGCAGCAACAGGTCATTGCTTGTCCCCAGCAGTCTGGCTGTGCTCTGTGGGGCTGTGACAAGCTGTGGGCAGAGGGGAGCTGGGAAGGGCTGCTTCTTGTCCACCCACTGGCTCACGAGCTGCCTGGAAGGGTGACAGAAGGGCCAATCTCCTCTTCTGAGCCATTTTCACATCCCCACTTTAAGACACAGGCACAAGTCAGTGATGATTTTTTGTAAAGATAAAGAGATTAATCCACCAACAGCCACTAGGACACTGAGTTTGGACAGATATACAGTCACACTTTGTTTTGGAAAAAACTCATTTTCACTTTGAGTCAACCATCGGAGGACTGCAGCTGAACAGGCTGAACACAGCTGTTGTCAGAGCTGGTCCTTAGTGAGCCATCCCTGCAGCCCTGGAGGGATGGGGTTTGCCTCCGTGGGGATGCAGCAGGGAGCAGAGGCAGTCCATGCTCTGTGCTCTTTACATGAATAGACTCCAAAAATAACACCCACACCGTACAGGTGTAGCTGGGTTTTATTTATAGTGAAAGAAGGGAGCTGGGGCTGCATCCCGCATTTCCTGAGGTTGGTAAAGGTGGGCAAACGGGGAGCAATGACACCTGTACTCCTGCATTCCCTAACTATACACAATCCATATTCCTCAAGTGACACACGCGTCACATACATCACAAAATGTTTACATCCATCACCTGTACAAGATGCCAAGATGCATTTGAGCACTTGGAAGCGCTGGTGTCACCATAAAGCTGTTCTCCCGCTCCTGGGCATACCTTAAAGCTAAAGAGCAACAGATCCCTTTGGATTAAATAGGCACAAGTGTCCTTTCAGCATGACTTTCCCATAGAAGTTACATCCTGATGGCTCTGGAGAGCTGTTTACTACGAGCTGTGTTGTTCTCTGTATTGCAACACACCAGGGAGAGGGAAGAAGCAGCTTTGAAATATTCAACATGATCTAGCAAACCTGCATAATGACACTGACTGGGCACACATCAAAGTTTATATGTGGGACAAAAATAAATACAGACACAAAAATAAATAAGTGCCAGCAAAAACAGACTCCAAAAAGTGACACCACCCTAACTGCAACTGGATACCACAGTAACTCCAAGCATGGTGCTGTATTTTTTGCCTGCAGGAAGGGGAGCCTCCCAAGAGTTGTTTCAGGACTCCTTGCAGCCCCCCCCCCAGCAGCAATCCCTTTACAATACAGAGTACTCTCACATTACAGTCTACCGGTATTCGGTGACAGCAGGAAAAGCTACAGCCAGCTTCTTCCATGGCAGCATCACGCTCCGAGTGCCTGATGGCCAGGCAGGCTGAGAGCCAAGCTACATCTCCCAGACCCCGATGTGACGATGGCGACAGCAGCGAAAGGGGCTTCCGAAGGGCTGTGATACAAGGGGCAGCCCGCTGCCGAAGCAGTTTGGGATAAATGTGGTTTATCAGCCAGTTTAACATAGAAAACATCTCCCCCAAACCCTGCCTATAAGGCAGACACACTGCTTTTTGAAAGCAATATCTGGCATCAGCACAGACTCTCAGGTTATGAACCTGCCGGGCATCCTCACACCGGGGCTGTGGCTTGATTCTCTTCACCTCACCCCGTCCCAGCCCTCACCCTGGCTGGGAGTGCTGCAGAATCAGACAGGTGACCGAGCACGTGTCACTTAGGTGGCACAACACCTTTTTAACAAAACCTGGGGCGATTACCGGGATGGGGTTTTTACCTGGTAGACGTCCCGCAGGCCACACCACGCGCGCAGGGCTTGCCGGCATGCCCGCAGCCGGGCAGCGTACCACCTCCGCACCGCCGCCACCGTCACCGTCCAGACGAAGCGGCTGCTGCCGAACAGCAGATCCTCCACCCCGCACATGAACACCGAAGCCATGAGCTGCTCCGCCGGGCAAAACAAAATCCCCGTCCCAGCTGGCTCCCGCCGACGCTCGCTCTCCGGTTCAGACGCCTGGCATGACGGCAGCCCGGCTTTATACGGCGGGCGGAGGGCAGGGGTGTTGCGCAGAGCCAGGGTCAAGCCTTAAAACAAACTCCTCTTTCACAGCGCTTCCTGGGCAGATTCCCAGGCATGCTGCCTGAAGCCGAGCCAGCGACTGCAGTAGCTCAGCCCCACCGGCAGCTCACACAGCAGCCTTGTCCTTCTTAGCAGCTTATATAAATCTCTTAAGCTCCAGTAGCTGCCACTATGTTTTCTAATTAAATTTTAACCCTTTCGCCATATGCCCTGACAACCACCCCATTCAGACGCTGCAGGAGGAGAAGGAGAGCGCTCGGCAGCGTTCATCGCCGCCGCAGGTCAGTAAGCCGGGCAGGCGCTTCGCACACAGCTCCCGCCTAACGCCCGGCGCTATCTGCCTCCGACACCTCATCATCTGCCACACAGGGAATCAAGCTGTCGTCATTTTCTCCCGGCTGAGCCCGTGCTCAACTTACACACTAGAAATCTCATGTTAAAAAAGCACCCCCAGGAGCCAGCAAGTGGAGGAGAAGGGGGAAAAAAAAAAAAATCAGAATACTCCTGCAGAAATAGGTGCACTAACTTCTNCAGCTCAGATCACAGCAGATGCCCACAGCAGAGCCATCTCTGCTCCACTCCTCTCCCTTGCGTGTTGCATCGTGCTGGTTAAACGCTCAGCACCTGCTAAAGAGATGATTTCACTCCATGCTTCAACTAACTCCATTAATGCAGCACTTGCTGCATGAGAAAAACAAAGCTGCTTGTGCTAGCTGAGCTCTTCACAAACAGCCCACAGCAAATAAACACTGAAATAATAGCCCACAAGAGACTTCAGCCTTGCCTTGATAGCCCATTTAAAATTAAGCAGCACCTTGCCCTTCTGGGGCTTAAACTGTTAATGCCACCAAGCCACACCTTTCATTTGTGAGCTCTTTCCTATGAAAAACTAAGGGAGGGTGGAAGTCAAAGGGCAATTAATCTTTTTAAGATCCCCTCAGAGGACTTGACAGTTCCTAAGCTTTTTGGGACAGAAGCTGCGGGGAGCCCCACATGCCACCACCAGCACCTTCTAAAGGAACCACTCCAAGCATAGATTTTTGGCTAAAACTATTACCAAAGCTGAGCTGTAAAAGTAATCTCTGTCATGCAACGGAATGGATGAAAGGGGTCAGGAGCAGCTCGCATCAAGGCTGCACAGAAGATCTGAATCCTGTGGCATTGCTGGTACCGCTTCCCCCAGGGCACTGCCTGCAAACAGCCTCTGCGCCGGAGCTGCAGCAGCCCTGGCCCAACACAGGAGGAAGACACCCTGCATGCTCGTAGCACAGCACAAGTATTCACAAAGCCCATTTCATGCCATATTAATCAGCCTCCTGCATATTGCAAGAGCCTACGCTCGTGCCCAGTGAGCTCCTGTGTCGCAGGTGGGGTGATGGCATTCTGGAGACAGATGACTGCCTGGTTTTGACTGACTTTGGACCCGTGAGTCTCCAAGCATCACACTTTCTCCTTTTACATGTAATGAAGCAAAAGCAGCTCTGCTCCTCTTGGTGCTGGTACCTGTTGGCTATGGTGCTGCCAGGCAGTTTAAATCTCCTTGAGCTTTGCTTTCACACAGGGGAAACAACAACTATATTTCCAATATTATCAGAAGTTGTGACAAAGTGAGCCGGTGCAGAGAGAGATATGGCTTGCTATAAAGTGCCAAACAGAGACTTGGGCTCTACATTGAAATTCAACATGCCTATGCCCACCCCAAGAGTTTTACCAGCCCATTGAATGTTGTCTCAGAGCCTGCAGCCATAAGGAAGTCTTCCTCCTCACTCCTCTCCCAATGTTGCCCATCACTGTTCTGTGTTTAGAGGACTTCATCAACACAAATATATAAAACAGAAAAAGTTTGTCTTGAACTGGAAGACAGCAGTGACAAATATCTACAGAGAATTATTCCAACAGCCTAAGCCAGTACCAGCTCCAGGCTCAGCAGCAGGTAATTGCCATTCCCTCAGATAACGCTGCTTTGGAGAGGAACCAGCCAGGAACATCTCCTGTGGCATCTGTGCATTATGGTCTAGTCATATCCAAATTTAAACACAGACATAAAAAAAGAAAATCCAGTTTTCAAGTTCCATTTCTAAATGAAAAGGAGCTTTGTAGTTAAAGAAACAGTGCAGGCAACCGCCCTGTCGCATGCCAGCAAAATCCAGCCAACCCAGTACAAAAAGTTTAAATGCTTCTGTTCGGTGCTACTGTCCTCAGTGCCTTATTGTTTTCCCTATCACCCAACTAGACTGAAAAATTAAGAAAGAGGATTTTCTCCTTTAACACAGCACAAGGGATTGGATTTTTTTTTAAATTGGTCTGTGATCCATGGTATCTTTACACTGAACTTAAACACGTTTTGCACAGTTACTCTTTATGCTTCAAAAGTTACTGTGTGCCCAAGCAATGGCCTCAGATGGCTCCATCTCAGAAGGCAGACCCGTACATCCTCAGGCCCTCCCTCCTCAGTACTCCTGACCACTTTACCCATCCATATTTCCCTCACCTTGTGCAGGCTTTATACTCTTGTAGTAAAGTTACAGCTCCACGCGTAGGCTAGAGCAAGGCAAGAACCTTTTCCCCACCCCTGCTTAGTGTACCCAGACAAGCTCAGTCTCATGAACCAAAGCTCCACACACATCTTGTCATCCCTTCTACAGATGAAGTAGGTGATAAAAGAAGGAAGTGCCCTCTGGACTTCAGCTTCCCAGTTGACCCAAGTCCATGAGGCAGTAATCACACCATTGTGCACTGACCCTTGAACCCAGGGCATAGCATTGAACACCCACAGAACAAAAAAGAGCAAAGAAAGTTTATGATGCAAAGAGCAGGTAAACACAATTTAGAATAATTTCGGTGGTTTAATATGCAGCTGATGAATTACCCATTCCAATCAATCTTAGTCTTTTACTGAATTCCACTTTCAGAACCTGATTGCGAATAATATCCAGGCTCCTTAAAGTCAGAACAGAGATCACAAAGTTCAGCAAGGGAAAGCCAGTAGGATACCCAGGTGGTTTCTAAAGGCTGTTGTATCCACATCTCTATTCTGTGAGGAAGGAGACGGAAGATAGATATCTCAGGAAAGGTCTTTGCAGATGTATGTACCACTTTCAAGGGAACACAAGAGCTACTGCAAATCCATTTGATGTAGAGTCATATGAACAACACAGCATTCATTTCTGGTAAGGCAAAAGCCTACACAACAGGAATCCGAGAAGAACATCACTTAAAAATACAACAGAAAACTTGATGCGTGGCAGACTCATGCTCTTCCCTACATTATTGATCATAGTTCCAGAATAATGAGTATTAAAAAGAGAACAAAGGTTTGCTACCAACATAATAGAAAATGATCCCAAGTGGATTCTCAGGCTTCCTTGCATGTTCTCTTCTGCGTCAGAATCTATAGAACAAGGCTTAGCTGAATAGCTGCTTTTCTTTTCAAAGTAGCTCATACAAAGTTCATGTGAATAGAGAATTCATCTACCTGTGAGACCACAGGACAAGAGCATCAATGTTTCCTTGTATCTACAAAGCAGTATTGCCCCTAGATACGACTTTTGATCAGAGATATAGGAAAAAAGACACACACAAAGTCCCTGCTGGCAGGTAATGAAATTAAATCTTTGATTATTTTTGGTCTCTGAACCTTCAAAGGTGAGTTATTGTGCAGATTTACAAAATGCCTCGTATGGGCTAGCAGATGTCTGTCCTAACCAGTGCATTAAAGCACACTTTAATCCATAATTTGTCCTCATATATTGACTACACATGACTGCAACCAATATTTATAATATTCTGTACAGCACGCAACAAAGTTCAAAGACCAAAAATCCACCGAGACAGCCCTCACAAGGTCATGAGAGAGTTCTGTTTCATGGCTCACATTGCTATTTTGAAATCTGCTGTTACCTCTACTCCAAGGGTTCAAACCCTCCCGGCCTGATACCCTGGGACAGTCTGAGGGTAATGATTAGCATCACTGAGGTCCATGCTAGGACCCAAAGGTCTGTGGTACCACACTGTCAGCTGAGTTCACACCGGAAACCAGCTGCAGTCCCACCTCATCCCACTACACCCAGTTGCGTTTCTCCTTTCTGCACAAACCTGTGAGCAGATTTTTCTCAAAATTTTCCCATTTTCTTCCAGTTGCAAGCCAACCGCATATGATTACATGCTTTTAAAAATACATTTCTAAAAGTGCCCAAGGGTGCTTATTCATAGGAGTTTCCATGAGCATGAACAACAGGATTACCTGGGAATTAGGACGCTTACAACGCTGAAACTATGTATTCCCCTAGCACTTTTTAAAAATTTCCTGTCATGAAACAAGCCTATCAAGATGCCAGCATTAATGCAATTAACCCCAAATAAAGATGAAGTGACTTCTCAAAAATCGTTTTTGCTACGCTCTGGCACTTAATTACCAACTTGAAGTGAAATGCAGTCACCGGGTGCCCTCTCTGATGTTGCAGCCTCTCAGTGCATAAGATGCTTAGAAAGCAGCACCAGTGCATAGGATAACTCTGTCGTCCAGCCTCCTCCGATCAAGAGCTTTTGAAGCAAGATTCAACTTCTGGTAAAAGGTGTTTGCAAACCAATTTAGTTCTTTGATACAACTGAGGAAAAAAAATCACAAGATATTCCTAACTAACCTACTCTAATCCTTTACATGAACATGAAATTGGGGGACCTCTCAGAAGTCACCACTTCCACAAAGATTTATCTACTGCCATTCACGTTATCAAACTAATTTAGAAAGCAAATGAAAACTGCATGGAAGGACCATTCCACTCTCCTTCAAGGCTAGTAACAGCACCTGAGGTAGGTATTTGGACTCTTCCCCAGGCGCTACACCGGGAATTTCGATTCCCAGCTTCTGCCCACTGAACTGCACCGAAGTCAAGTGACTGAGGTAGCTGGAAGCCACAGCTACACCCAGAGGGATCCACAGCTGCGGAGGGAGGTTTGGTGCCTAGGGCTCTCCTCCCTGGGTCAGGCACAGCCTCTCCTAAGCTGCTTCAACAGCAGCCTTACATACTTCTAAATGAGGGGCTGCCTTTTTTCCTCCTCTCAGAGAGCTGGGGCTGTACATATATTGCTCTACACTAATGATATAAACATATTGGTGTGACAAATAAACACATTTTTAAAGACAAACAGTGGCTGTGCCAGAAACATGAATTTCCTGCAGTCTGTATCCCAATAGTAAACTAATTAGCACTTCACATCAGAAACAAAGTGCCACTGCCTTTTAACTTGCTAAATGATTGAACAGCTTGCAGTCTGATTCCTCAAACAGCAAACTTCCCTACCCACAATACCTAGAACTACAAATTCAGGTCAGGTTCAAAACAAGTAGCACCTGCTCCAGTTTCAAAAGGCAGGGTTTATCATCTTTCACTACCACACTATCACCATCAGAGTGTGTCACCCAGTTTTTATAACACAGATGAGCTCCTGCAGCACCTCATGGCCAGTGCACCAGGGGTATAATCTGGCACAGCTCCACGGACTTCAGTGAAACTTCACATCTACGTCCTTACCTGATTACATGCGTACGGACTTCAAGAAGTCTACACACAATTTGGCAGCAGTGAGCACAACTTCTAATGCGTGTCACTATTTAACATACACCTACATACAAATTGTATTTAATTTTTTTATACACACAATTTTAGGTCAGTAGAAGTCTCTAGCCCCGTAAGGTCAGTTTGCACAGAGAAGACACTTATGGAGAAGCACCACCCCAGACTTCTGGGGAAAGAAGAAAGGAAAAAACATGAGAAAAAAATTTGATCTCCAGATGAAAGAGAATT
>Ga0065711_1042574_pt1 | contig 15292 bp, 5 predicted proteins | sample Hoacrofraction12_FD_59098 | JGI IMG/M metagenome (GOLD analysis project Ga0065711, IMG submission 59098) | Hoatzin crop microbial communities from Cojedes, Venezuela - Epithelial fraction 12 v2 (version 2) | ecosystem: Host-associated > Birds > Digestive system > Esophagus > Crop | place... | reverse complement strand
CAAGAGAAGTGGTGGTGATCAACTGGACAATGGGGGACCTGGGCATGACGTAGATGGTATGGAATAAGGGGTGGATAATGTCCTGGGTTTGGCCAGAACAGGGTTAATTTTCACTGGAATCCAGGAAGGGAATCCAGGAAGGGGCACAGCTGGGCGGGCTGACCCCATCTGGCCAAACAGAGCAGGGTATTCCATACCACGTGCCGTCATGCTGGGTTCCGGTGGGGGGGAGTAGGGCAGCGGTAACTCACTCGCGGCTCGGGAGCATGGGGCAGCAGCAGTCCGGTCGGGGAGATCAGCTCTCTGGGTTGTGTGGTTTGTGTCATGTTTTCCCCTTATCTGTATCGTTGTTGTTCCTGTTCCCTTTATTTGCTGTTCTGTTAAACTGCCCTTATCCCGACCCACCAGTTTCTGCCTGTTTCTTTCCATTCTCCTCCGCACCCCGGCAGGGGGAGGGGTGGTCGCATGGTGCTTTTGTTGCCGGCCGCAGCCAAACCGTAACACTTACATACTGGTGTAAGTGGGTGCAGGACACATGAAACTGCATTTTAACAGCCGAGTGTGGATTAAACTGCTTGCAGAGACACACAAAGCCAGACAGGTGAAAGAGAAAATACAGTCTGTCAATAACTTAAGTGGCAGTGGCTGAGGACAGACTGTGTGAAATGCCTCAGTAACTTGGTAAGTTTTTTTTTGCCCTCATCTACAATTAGTCCCAGTGTGAAAGAGGGAGGATAGAAGTTCCAATTGCAAGCAGTCAATGATTTTTCATGCACCACCACCACTTTAATCAGACTATGCTACAGGCTCACCTAGAAAATACTGTAACCAGAGTTGTGCAAGGATTGTCCAGGGAAAGCTCAGAACTTTTAAAACAAACACAACAAAGAGTGTCTCAAAAAACTGACAAGAGATTACATTTGCAACAGTCCAGAAAAAAAACCCAAAAACCCAAAACTTATTCCCTTACACATTTCTCTTAGTTCCCCACTTTCAAAGCCTCCAAGTAACAATAGCTAAGGAACCCACTGGCAGCTAAGCCATCAGCTCAGTCTACTTAATTTCTGTCTAATAATACTGGTCTTAACTATCCAACTATTAATTCTCTTCAGTTGGTTTTCTTTTACCTTAAATATCTCAACTGGAGAAGAATCAAAAGAATTCATATTTCTACCTATTTTCTTTCTGCCTCCCAAGTAACATCACCCTTGTTTTCCTATACAGCTTGCTTTCTTTTTAAACAAACCAAGGAAAAAAAAAATAGTTTCAAGGTCAGTAAAAATGAGGTTTTACCTAAAAGCATGGAAGAATCAAGGTGTGAAACAATCCCAGAAAATTCAGAACTATTATTTCAAAAGTTGTCCATTTCCTGAGGTAAAAGTTAAGCTTGAAGTTTTTTTTTTCTTTTGTACTGAAAATGATAATTTACTTTAGGGTAAATATAGTTAATCATTTCTGAGATAAAGAACTGCAACACTAAATGGTCTTTTTTGCATCACAAAGCCTTACTCTTAAACTGTGAAAGACACAAGAGATTGCTTTCTAAAAGAATACTCAGGGATCATAAGGGAATTTTTCCACTGAAATTACCAACACAAGCAGTTATGCAACAAGCAAAAATACTCCCATCGTAAAGCCCTGAATTAAAAAAAAAATAAAATTAAGAAAAAAAAAAACCAAACCAAAATATCCTTAGAAATTCACTGCAGATGTAAGAAAAAGAAATTACTTCAACTGGTGTTTTTTCAAGCATGTTGATGTTATTGCACCTTGTACAAGAAATAAATCATTACAACCTCCACCTACATGATCTCATTTAATTTTTGCTTTTGATGACAGAAATCTGACATCCCTGCTCATAACACTTCATACCCTTGCGATGCAGTGGGAGTTTTGAGCAGATAATGACAACTTGGGAACACCCTGAGCACAACGGAGTTGACGGGAATGCGGATATGGATTCTGAATGTGGAAGCTGTACTGCTTCTGAGACCAGGTTAGTGCTCCCTGAGCTGCCTCTGTACAAGCAATCACACCCCCAAAATGTGTGGACAAAAACTTAAGTCTCAGAAGCACAGCTTTCACATCCATCAGTCGATCCTGTAACGATAAGGCTAATTTCCAGCAAAAGTCTTGTCAGAGACTGAGTATACACTGTTCTTGTTTCATTGTAGCTAGAGGAGATTGTTGCTTATATTTACTGCATGGGATTTACCTCACGAAGTTAAGAGTTCTTTCTTCACCTGCACTGGGATCCTATATATGGGCTAGATATTTTAGAGGTTTTTTTTTAAAAAAAAAAAGGAAGAAAAAATGACATTCACTCATATTTGCAGTGAAAACTCCGACTGAATTTGAGGAATGGAAACCACGATCCTTCACAAAGGAGATAAATGGTTCCTGACCACTACAGAAGGGTTGCACGTGACAGATTTGTTACTTCATGAGATTCAGGCCCAGTACGGGACTACATTTCCTATACAGACTTCCCTCACTGTTTTATATAAAAGTGACTTAGTTCTTCACTGATCTTCCTCAAGCTTTGATAAGCTAGAGCCTATATCCAGCCAGACAGCACATTGTGATCTGACCCTACTGTTGTTCTTTGTAAGAAAGGAAAATCAGCCTGGTATTTGCTGACCACTGAAGGAGAAAATGGCTCCTACATTTTACATGTCAACATGCCCAGGCATCTCTCTTTGTCTCTTAGCAGTTGTCATTAAGTAGCTTACCTCTACAGGTAATTGCAGAGTACCTTTAGAAGCTGGTGGCTATGCTCACAGCACCTCTCCAGATCAAGGGACAGGGCTCATACTGGAAGCTCAGGGAGAAGAGCTCTCTCCTCACCTGAAAAGAAGGCAAATTGGGAGCAGAATTCAGTCACATAACCAGGGTTTCCTCAGCAAGGGGACTAAGTACAGTCATGTGTACACCAGAGATAAAAAACACTTAGAAGACAGTGAAAGTCTGTCATGCTGTTATCCTGGAGAGAATTAGAGGAATGGAGCTTCACACGAGGCCATAAACACACTGCAAAGACAATAGCCGCAATTTAATAATTTTGATTTCTTAACTGTCATTTTTACTTTATACTTACTCCTTTGCAAACAAGGAACACTTCACGAGATAAACACTTGGCTTGTATCCCTTACCCAGACTCTGAATTTTGGGTCATCACTCACAACAGAGATTTTTTTACCTGATCCATCTTAACTCACTTAAAATTTACAAAAGCTGCTCTATTCACAATGACATCTACACCAGTTAAAGGACATTCTGAAGTTCCATTGAATTAGCACTTAAAAGCACTATTGGCTTTAACCTAGTTTTGAACCATTCCAGACAGGGCTCAATTTAATCAAATGTCAAAGCAATTTGATGAAGTGCATCTTACGACTCTCTAATTCTGCCTTACAGAGTGCCTAAAACAGCACATTTAGTTGCCAGCTCTCCAGACCAGCCCTGGAATTGTATTTTATATGCATCCCAGGGTTCTAGTGGAAGAATCTAGGACAGGATCTGGAGAGCCACCGTTGTGGGGATGCCAACATAATCCAAATTTCAGTACCTTACATGGCTACTGCACAGCACTCACTTACTTATTCTCAGCTATGATCAAGAAGAAACACTAGCATTCCATCATCATTTTGTAAAGACCACAACAATTTAATGTTCAGATTAAGCAGAGAACAATTATACCACTGTATCTGACATTTTTTCATTAGACGTGCTATGAGTGACTATTTCATAAAATGTGCAAATTATGACTCAAAATCCTGAACATCAACTTAAAGGGTCTAGATGAAAAATTCAACTGACAAGTGCCATTCATCCCAACTAAGTATCTTCCACACTGTTAAGCAAAAGACAAGATAGTGAAGCAAAATGGAATTTAAACAGTTTTTCCTTCCCATTCCAGTGAAGCACAAAATCTGAATCCCACTTCTGCTCTCTTAATGACTCCTGCTAATATACCGTTCATCAGGCACTCCAAAGAAGGTTCATTACTTGCAAGTAATACATTCATTCACATTTTTTATTCTTGGCTGCTGTTCATTTAGTCTTCAATATACTGCACCATATAAAATTGTCAGGATATTATTTAAACACTTCTGCCATAAAGAGGGGTGTGTTAGAAAAAGAGTTTTTCACAACTGAGTTGAAAACAGACGGTTGCAAGCAAATTTAATATGAAACGGACAACATTTCTGAAGGATTTCAAGAGGTTAATCCTGTGTTTTACCTTTCACTATATTAGGCCAAGTCCTCAGTGGATACAAGTCACTGGAGCTCTATTTGAATCAACAAAGCCAGTGCAGAAATCGTCCTTTTTCTCTATCTCTCTCTCCAAATACTGCCAATAGCCTGGGTTCATGTGTTTGTTTTTTTCAAATCCCCTTCTTCAAATTCAGCTTTAAGAGAAAACTCGTAGAATCTCTTTGAATATAGTTCAAACTTGGGGTATTTTAGTGGATTTGAGTTTGCGCAAAGAATCTCAACCTTCAAAGCCACATGTCTGAGGAAGGGAAAACAAAAAAAATCTCCTTTTACAAAATCTCAGAAGTCAAATGAATAAGCTCGAATTCTTGACACATAGCAACATTTTCCAGACAACTTGCTTTCAAGGGAACCAAACACTCTTTTAATACATACCTGACGTACAATCCCACGTATTTTCTACAACACAGACTAGCCCTACACAGGTTTTGCACTGAAGCTAGTCACAGCTGCCCCTCTCTTTCGCTCACTACTACCTGCGCTCTTGGCAACCATTCATGCACTATTTTCAAGAGACACCTGGCTCCTCGAGGCACAGGGTCTGGAAGACGAAGCCTCAGAAAGCCCCCTCGGTGCGAGAGCTGGCAGCCAGCCCTGCCGCCGCTGCTCGTCAGGCACCGGCACCCACAGGCAGCCCCGGCACCGCCTGCCTGCCCTTCCCTCACACCATGTGAGGGCCCCCACGGAAGCACACAACCGTTCCCCCTCTCCTATGAACTGCTACCACCTTCAGCCTTTCTGAGCTCTCTTTTTACACAGGGAAAAAATCCCCCACCCGCCATTTTGTTGTTTGCTTTTGAGGCGTTACCAGAGGCCGACTTACACAAGGGACCCAACAGCAACCTGCCGCCAACCACTATGTTCTCACATGCTAAAAACCAAGCCAACCAACCACTCACCACCGACAGCCTCCACAAAACACATTCCTCTCTGTCTTTTACCTCAAACAAGGTCCTGCCGGTGCAGCAACAGAAGTTAGATGAGGCCCTGGTCTCAGGGAGGAGGATGGGCTGGCGGGGGTGCAGGTGCTCCTGCCTGGACACCCACTGCAGGCACGCTTGCCCTGCCAACAAGGCTTTAGCCTCAGTAAGTGAGGTGTGAAGTGGGGTGAAATTGGGTTTTAAAACCAAAACAAGCAACCACAGGAACAACTGACACCCTGAGTGCCAGGGCCTCATTTTAACTTCTCCTGGGTTCAAGAAAAAAAGGGGCAGCTGCCTTGCTCAGGAAGCTATGTCTGGGTGCCTTTTGAGGTTGAAATCTGTCCACTGAGGCTATCCCTTCTTTTTTTTTTAGGACATCTCTTCTCCAGTTCACAGTTCAAGGAAGCGTAAGGAGCCGCCAACTCTGGCAAGTTAAGTCAGGGGTGTGCCTCTCCTCCAGGAACATCACCACACAGAGCAGGAGCACAACTGTTTTTGCAAGTCTTATTGACACTGAAAATGGAAAGCTTTTTCTTCCCTCCAGCTCTCGTTGCTGGCTGGTATGGGATATTTTCAGCTGATACTCACACGCAATGGCCGGTGTTTTCAGCAGCAGGAATCGTTTTTGAAGCAGGAGGGAGCCGTGCTCTTTGGCGAGTTCTCCACCCACGAGTAATGAGATCCCAAGCAGTTCGCTCCTCTACGTCAGGCAGGCACTGGTGGTATTACGACTGGGGAGCAGATGTGGCTGAGTGGCTTTAGTGACAGCTAAGGAGCCAAGGAAATTGTGAAGGTGTGGGGGTACGCATGGAATAGTAAAACTCATTTAAAAAGACAAGAAGCAGGAGCATTCACATCTCTTTGAATACATCTCATTTAGAAAGAGAACTCCTGGGACTGCAGTGTGCTCCTCCATTCCTGTCAATCACACTGCTGCATGTGGCCAGGATGTGATTGATATACCCTGACACAACATATCAAAACGCCAACAAATATTGAAATATACAGGTGTTTTTTTCACTGAAGATGTGACAAGATCATGTTATTTTGAAATGTCATGATCTTTGGGGAAAAAAAAAGAGCAGTATTCAGAAGAACTTTTTTTTAAAACTTATGAGCCAATAATTACGAAGTTGAGCAAAAGCATGAAAGCCACCATCTTTTCATCTATTTACTCCACAGCTCAAACAGACCATAAAAAACTACCAGAATAAGAAAATAAATCTTCACATAATCCACACCCTCAATTGTATCTCAGACAATAGCATGAGAACAAAGTAGGAATTCTGCTTGGGTACTGAGAACTGGAACAGCAAGATTCCCAGGGGAGAAAAGGCTCCCGCATAGCCAGAAAACATCTAGGTTAGGTTATAATTTCAAAGCCACGAGAATACTTCGGGTTTCCTAGAGGGTTAATTTACCAGCATGCAATCTGAGACTCCAGACTTGTACGAGCTAATAAACAAGGTATTCTTAAACACAGGAACAAGTTCAGTCTACAAAACATCCCGACAATGAAACAGTCCTTATTAACCTTTTATACATTCAAATTTATTTCAAAGGCCAAGATACCAGGCTTCCAGAACAACTGTTTTTCTGGTGGCTTTGTTTCTACAGTGGTGAGTTCAGCCTCTGATATTTATGATTGTAATTTTTATATGATTCTTATTTGAAAACTAACAAACAAGGACCACTGGAAAGAAGAGCAATACCTACACATCATAAACGTGAGGAAACACCACTACAAAAGCCCATAAATAACGATGTCGGTACACTTTCCCAAGGGCCTGCTCTGCAAGTGCCTTCACCCTGGACAAGCACCATTAGGTCTGGAGGGCACGCATGCACGCCTATATTCTTTAGTAAAGGGGCCTCATCCTGCACCCACACTGCGGCCTCCCTTGATTGCTCACATTACTGGCAGCTGGTGACACCCCTGGGAACAATAGCATCCTGCAAACCATTCTGGCAACCTCAGCATGCCCTCCAGCCACTTATCCCACATCCCATGCATCTGCTCCACTTACAGCAGCCCTCTGCGCGGTGCACTACCTGTCTCCCGGAACTACCAGCAGCGTTTTGCTCTCCCACAGCATGGCAGGATGAGGCAGGAGGGGCTGCCGCCCACCTGCTTTGTAGCTAACCCTGCACGAGGGTGCAGACCATCTGACACCCAGCAGATGCTTTGCTTCAGCTGCTCTACTTTGCCAGGGCTTTACCAGAGGGAGCCAGCAGCAAACCGGCTCACGTCAGCTTCCAAGAATGATTAGGGAGTAATCAGTGTATCTAAGAATACATACTGACCTTCCTTGCACCAGGGAGGGCAACCAAACAGGTGGGCTCAGCACAGGCAGAGCCCTCTGCCTGCACGCTCCCAGCTGAAGGCTGCAACCACTCTACACCTGATTTGACCCAGGTGTTTTATGCTTCTGCGGCAGGGGATGGCAGTCAACCATCATTTTTCTGCCTTTAAAATTGACAGATATCACCTGTATTTAAAACAAGTTGACAAGTTTCTAGCCAAGAGTTTCTAAGGGGCTCAAGGTAACTAAATATCCATTTGCCACTAAATTTCAGTCAGATTTAGACACTTCACTCCTTTAGGTCCATTTGAAAGTCCCAGTCCAAAACTAAAAAAATGCAGCAATAAACAGCAACATAAACAGTAAATCGAAGTCCGTTCAGCCTTAACTATCATATATCTAAAGTTTGCATTAATAAAAAAATAGTGTAATCAAAGTGAAAGCATGCCTTTAGTGTTGATATTATTCTGTTTCCAAAATAAAGCACTATAGCTGTGGTTTCAAGCAAGTGTATAAAGATAACAAATTACAGTGACAATTTTTCCAGTCAATTGAAATCCCAGGCATACTCATATTAAGTGAAAAAATACTCTTTCAACTGTTTTTTACGTCTTGTGAAATGTTCTGCTTTGTGATTGGCCTTCTTTTATAGGCATTATTTTGAAGTATAGCGTCCAGGTAGTACGATGTTCTGAGGATCTGCTGTAGTGCACTGCGATTATATCCACTTTCTTCCACTGCAACACTTATAAGGTTTACAGTCTCTACCCTACATCACCCTCTGCAACACCATTGGACTTAAATCATGCATGGGGTCAGAATTTAGGATTGCTGAGGGAGAAACACCAACAGAGTTCTATGTTCATCTAAATTAATCTCTTTTTAAGTTGCTGCTGCCTTGCCAAAATACCTCAGCAAAAACTTGATCCAATTATTTCCTTAATGGAGTAGATATCAATCCTACTCAGCATACCAGTCAAAAACCCATTTTTCTAACCTTTGGACTTCCACTTACCACATAATGGCTAAAACTCTCCCTGTGCTCCTTCTATTATTTTTACTGTTAGCACCCACAATGTGGATTCTAACAGAAAACAGGAACAGGCATTTTTGCTAATGTTGCATGAAGCAAAATAAAATATAATGTAATTTTTTATAACTGCCATATATTTGGTTTTGGAATGCTGACTACTGTGAAAATTTATTTTTCTTGCTGCAGTGAATTCCAAATTATTTTTATTTAGTCAAGCTTTCTACACAAAACCCCACACAACAGGAAATAAAATATTTCTCACTGTTTTTCTGTTTTAAATAGCTGTGTTATACATTGTAAATTCCACAGCAGTCATGTTTGCCGCTACATGATCAAGTCTTAACAAGAATGTACTTTCACACAATATAGTCCATAAAATTATGGTGGCCATCCACAGTGGTTAGATGCACTTTGTCAAGTGGTTCAAAAAGCCTAGCAAAGTAGAATGTGTTAGTTACAAAAATAAAGGAGGCTGCTGGATAATGATATTTATTCCTTATCTAGTAAGGTGAAAGGTTTTAGTGTTGACTGTATTACTCTAAAAAGTCTGTTTGATATTAAAAATCTTAAGATGGGATGCTTGAGAACAAAGTGATAAAGCCTTCTGAATACCGCGTAAGAAAAATGAGCATGCTGTAATAAAAGAATTACTTTGCATAGCCACACAGAGAGAAAGAGAGGACTTCTTAGACTAGATTTTCACTTTGGCTGAATATACTCAGTTCCATTGAGGTCATCAGGTTTTTCCAGTGGAAACTGCAACTGTGAGTTGAAAAATTCCTTGGTGTAAGGTGCAGTTTTTCCATGCATACACCCCAAACCCTGAAAGGTACACACTTATTTCTCAGAACAGGCTAGTTAAAAAGTATTATTTTTTAGTTTTCCTTTTCTTTTCTTGCCCTAGAATGATCTTCAATTTACCTTTCTATATTTGTTTAAAAAGGTTCATTTTCTGAATCTGTTCTCCACCCTGAGGCATCTTCTTTCAGATACAGCTTACTGAGCTAGTGAAACTTGTCAATAACTATCAGTAAGAGGGTTTTTTTCTTATTAAATTTGCCAGCATAGAAGGGTATTTAGAAACTCTGCTACAGATATTCCATTTTAAGTCTTGAACTGGGAAGGCAATTCCCAATGGAACTCTTCTTGGGAAGGCACCCGTCTCTTTTTACTGATGACATTCATAGCCAAAGCATCTCACTTTGAAATGTGAGTCTCAGCAAAGTTACCTGTCTCAAGTACACAATGTGAATCCTCCCTGTAGCAGACATTAGGGAAAAAACAAAGCATAGCACTAATATCCATGAAGCTATTACAATGTGCTCCCTCTATTTGATACGTGTTGGATAACAAGCTTTGTAGGTTCTGCATACCAACCCGCACTGCTGTTGAAACTGCCCGTGCTGTTACAGACCAGCAGTGGTTTGTGAAAAGCGTGCGAGGTTTAAACTGAAGATGGCAGCTATCACTGTGACTGAGATACATCCAGGTTCCAGGCTGAGTAATCACCGGGCTTACTCCCTTTTACTGTAGGTGTCATTCTCCTTTAATGCATCTACTCTGACAGACTTCTTTTATTATTATCTTACACCAGACCTACTTCCCGATGAGGAATGGCAGTGTTTACCTACATAACTAGTCCTGATATTTTGCTCAATTTTCTCAGAAGGAAGGCTCAGCTCTCCAGCTTTCTGTTTATCACAACTCTTGTTTTCACCCCATCAGAGAGCCCTTTGGAAGCCCAATTCCAAATTTAACAAAGCTAAACTAATCAAAAATAGCTTTTACCTAGTGAACTAGCTCTTACAATCTTTCTCCTTCTGTTGTCAATTTTTCTCTAAAATAAAACACTTAGGGAAATACAAAAGTTTAAGAACTAACAAAACTTTGTTTCCTCCTTACTTGGGTTTCATAGTTGATAGGCTAGTGCATAAGCTGTGCCTGAAGCTTTTCCAAGGTTTAGGGATGAATCACCTTTCTTTCCAGTGTGGATTCTCCAGGTAACACAGTATGTGTTTGTGCAAACTCTTCCCCTCCACTCCCAAAGAGGAAGAGGTTTTCCTCCTCTCCTGCACTGTCATTCCTGCTGATGAAACCTATAGAGATCATGCTTCTACAAAATTTGATTTAAACAGATCATATGGGGAGAAGGGATGCATACACACAGTATGAAAAGATACGGTTATTCTCCACAGGAAAACAAGACTTACAATAAACCTGTAAAAATATCCTGAAGAAAAATATCTTTGCAGGTCCCTTTTTGTCAGGCTCTTTATATATTTCTGTTTCACGCTTTGGATGACCATTTGACCTTCTTTTCTTATTTTTGTCTGCATCTGCTATTTTTTTCCTCTCCATCTGTTCTTCCCTCTTTTCGTTTCTACTCTTTGTCTCTTCTCTGGATCAAAGTGGGAGGAAGGACATTTGAGCATCATTAGGTTGTGCACCTACAGGCATAAATCACATTGCGATAGACATCACAAAAACCCAACCACTTCAGCAAATCCCCAGGACTGGCTGCTGGCATCGGCTCCAACAGACCAGTGCCGGAATTTTGAAAAGAATGTTGTCCTGCTGAAGATGCTGACAACCTGTCAGGCAGAGTACTCGCTAGCACACACGTGGCACTGAGGCAATATAGATTTTGCCAGTCCAGAGTGCCATTCTGGAAAGGTCAGGAAAGTAGTTTTGACTTTATGTCCTGGATTTTATCAGGCTTATTTTTGTCTCTATTGGGAAAATGAACAATACATTAGTTTCCATTTTGATAGAACGAATATTATACTTGCTCAAAATGCCATTAAAAAATTCCTCCTTGCAAGTCATTTCAAAACTATTGTTAGTCCAAAATAGTTCTGAAATTCTTACTATCCTAATCCAAGCTTGGGGTTAATTCAGCAAATTCACCCTCCTACATCTGGAACACACATCTCCAGCACTATCACTTTGTTTTCAGGGGACAGAGCTAGCAGCTTTTTATGTTTTAATTTTTCAAATCCAGATGCCTTTTTACGTCATATTCCTATAACATTCAGAAATCCACAACACTCAGGATAAATCCACCTAATGAAGACAATGGAGTTCTGCCAGGTACAAAACAGTGCAGAATTTGTCTCCTTGTTCTCATGATGGAGTGCTCCATCAGCAAGAGAAATTGATGTCTAGCTTTTGCAAGACCACTTGGATGCTACTGCATGTACAATATTCCCTTTAAGATGACTGCAGTTCAAGAGCCTTCATGAAAGATTATTGCTTTAATTAATAAAAACACTACATAGGTAACAATAGCACATCCTCAAAGACAAGCTTAAAATTCAGTTCAAATCATTTGCTGAAAATAGATTAAGTAGAGGCTTTCCTGTAATTCAAATTTATGCAATAACTTGCAACAGGAACTTCTTTACCAGAAGAGAAGAACACCAGAAGGCCAAGTTTCAAGAATTTGCAGAATCAAAGAATGGTTGATGTTGGAAGGCACCTCAGGAGATTGGCAAATCCAGCCATCCTGCTCAAAGCAGGGTCAACTTGAGCAGGTTGCTCAGGGCCATGGCAAGTCGGGTTTTAAAATCTTAGTTTACTAGGCAGGATGAGGCTTCAGGATAAGCTCAGTGACTCATATTCTAAAGTATTGTTTTAAAACTATGAAATGTTGATGTGCCCCATAAAAGACTAGTTTCTGAAGTTTACTACTGACACTTTACATTTACATCTTACTTGAACATCTATGGCATTAGTTACTGATGATCTTTAGTGTAACTGTGAGCAAATAACATCTTTTAGCTTCAGTATAAAAGACCAATTACATATTTTTGGAGGAGTGATTTATAGCTAAATGGGTTGAGTCTGTATAGACAATATTCTGATGAAAAATCTCTGTTCATGGATTCCTATTAAGCTGTATTTGGAGAAATAAATCTAGTCTTTCTGAAAAACAACCATAAATATACACATAAATTATTCCCTTTAAAATAGGACAGCTTGACTTTTAACATTTCACAAAACAACTTTCTCTGGTCAGAATCAAGAAAGATTGAAAAAGAGCCCTAGTTTGCCCTTGTTCCATATACCTGTACATTACTTCACTCTGAACGATGGGAAAGGCTCAAGTGCTTCAAATAAAACCTTTACTGGGTCTGAAGCAGCCCTATAAGACAGTGATTTTCCAGTTCCAGTAGGTTCTGATGAGCAGACTCTGATATACTGAGTACCACTGAGTAAGCCTCTGCAGATCAGTGCAATGACCAGAGTGGAGGTGCAAAATTTAAAGTTACCATAAAAAGCTGGATGCGTACCTTAACTTCAAATACAATTTTGTTTGCAGAGATGCAGTCTGGGAATACTTTTTTTATAAAGCCACAGCTAAAATCAAGACTGCATAGTTTTGCCTTACCCTACAATATAGTGCATTCTGTATGCTTTGGTTATATGCACGGAGCAAATAAATCGCGTAACAAGAGCATGCAAACCAGATCTGCCACACTGATCTGATTTCACATTGAATAAATGCCTGACAAGTATAATAAATAAACCAGACCACATTAATTGCTTTTCTAAGTCTCCTAAAACCCATGGAACTTATTCCTGAGTGAGTTTTTGGTTCATCTAGCCAGAAAGAAACAAATAGCGGCCAGGACTTCCCACTAGCCATTTTCAAACCCCCAAACTGGAAACATATGTACGAGATCTAATGAAGGAACCTGTGAAACTTGCACTTACTTGTGTATATAATCTTTCAAAAATTTAAAAAAAAACTGCAAGCACCATGCCCACTTCCCAAGAATTCATCTGGCAGAATAACAACATGAATTAGCATTTGGAAGGTCTTAAAAAATACCTGGAAAGATTAAGCATTCAACCTTGGGAACATGACAAGTACTGTCAAAATTGAGGAGCATTTAAAATTCTCCAGTCAGAAACCCCAGGATATTAGTACACAGTACGTGCATGTACATGCATGTAGAAATTGTATTTGTCACTATCATTTGTTAGCAATACACTTCACTGCCTCTGTCAGTTTTACTTGCTTACACAAAGTTCTTTGGGCATGAACTCTCTCTCACTGCACACAGGAGAAGCCCTCCACAAAAACTGGGCCTTGACTGTAGAAAGGACATCTGATGTTTTGATGTACACTAATCCAATACTAGTAATACAGGATTCACATAGCTGAATTCATGCTCTTCATAAGGTTGTCATTAAAGAATGTCATTTCTTACATTAGTAAAATGAAATAAGATAGAAATCTAATACCATCTCTGAAAATTTATTACAGCACTGACATTGTTTTATGATTAAGACTTAACATCACTCAGTGCCTTGGTATTATTAACTTATTTTCCAGTCTAGCAATCACAGGAAGACTTTCCAGTCCACCCAGACAGAGGATATATGGCAGGCAGTGGAGCACATTGGTTTAAAATGTCTTTAAAAACATTTCAGATGTGGTTGTCCAATACAATAAGCTTAATTTTCTTCTATGTCTGTTTGCTGATTCTTTCTAGATTGAGAAAACTTGATCTTAGCTTTTAGACACAATGGCACATTCCTAGTGCTCTCCCGTAATGGTTTCCTTCCAAATCACCAATACTCCTTCAGACTGGTAAATCAGAATTCCTATGACAATGCCCCCGAAAAAAAAGATTATGAACCTTTTTTCCCCTCTCTATATGAGAGACCTTTTTTTCCCCTCTCTACAGGTATCTACTCTAATGTCAATTTTCAGTTCAATGTAGTGATAATTGTTGGCAGGTATTTTTTCTGTGAAATATGCTCTTTGTCTTCTTCAGGTGCTTTGTCTAATTTGTCCAAAGTGAGTTATTTCACCTCTCTGGACTTCCCAATTCCAGCTTCTTCTTCTGCCTTAATAAATTTTATTTTTTAACATATTTTTCTATCACTAAGTGACAAGTAGGCTGAACACTCTTTCCTAAAGAAGAAATTTCAGCCTCAAGAGTTCTTATATTTCGGGAGTCCAGGAGCCAGATGGTCTCTTTATCTCATTGATGTGCTTCTTTCTGAGCTGAGGAAAAAAAAAAAAAAACCCAACCTTTTTCTTTTCCTCAGCCTTGAAAGTGATTTCTTAATCCATTCCATTTTTTTTGTGAGAAAGGTCTTTGGTAATATTCTACTTTCAGACAGGAGCTTTCTAAGCTTTTGTTATGTATAGGAACATTTGCCTGCTCCTTCTGCCTAGAAGGGGGTTTAGGTCTTCATGCTCCATCAGATTTACTCCACCAAAGCCAGTGGATCTATGCTACATTACCCCACCTGAGGAGCTGGCCCAAGGTCTTAAATTTGTGGTTACTTTGAGTTGAAGATGCTTCTAAAATGATTCACTTAAAGCTCTCAGCACAGAAAAGCTCTTTATCCTTTTTTTTTTTGTATCAGACGTCATCCTTCTTGCGAACAGCAATTCTAGTGAAATTTATGTCTTCTATCCCCTTAACTGCATTAATTAGCAGTAAGCAGTATGGGATGTGTGAAATATTCTTTGTCTTAGTAAATCAGGATCCCCCTAATGCACTTCTTTCCCCAGATCCACCATACCTCATAACTATTCCCATAGTGAAGGTTCATGTCCAGGGCTAAGAGGAGCAATGGAAACAGAAGGAGGGGAAAGGAGAATGATTTTTACAGTTCAAAGGCAGCACTCTTTCCTTCTGCATTCTGCATGACTCTCCTGGGTCATTATGTAGATCTTGCACCTCCCCAAACTCTGGCTATAATTTAAAAAAAAAAAAAAAAAAAAAAAAAAA
>Ga0065711_1042573_pt1 | contig 15292 bp, 6 predicted proteins | sample Hoacrofraction12_FD_59098 | JGI IMG/M metagenome (GOLD analysis project Ga0065711, IMG submission 59098) | Hoatzin crop microbial communities from Cojedes, Venezuela - Epithelial fraction 12 v2 (version 2) | ecosystem: Host-associated > Birds > Digestive system > Esophagus > Crop | place... | reverse complement strand
CTGTGCTCTCCCTTCGGTCTCCAGTCCCTGTGCTGGACCCAGCTGCTCTCCAGACCCCGTTTCAAGTTAATTGGTGCCTGTAAGCCACCCTGCAAGTCCATCTTAATGCCACGACTACCCCTGACGACCCCATGCCTTGCGTGCCGATGCTCAGCAGCTCCCTCGAGCCACGTCGACCCTCCTGGTGCCCAGGGGACCGAGGAGATGCTGCGGGGCCGTGCGGGGACTGGAGCATCGCTCACACCGCGAAAGCCACAAAGTGACCCGGAGCAAACTCCACCTGCACACGGTGGGGAGAGTCCAGCAGCCCAATGGCACAAACATTGTTTCCTTGCTTTTAAAAGTTTTTTTATTGGTCCTACTTGTGCCGGGAAAGCGGGTCAGCGAAGGGCACAGCCTGTCACCTCCACCCCAGCAGACGTTGCTTTCGCAGTGGCAGAGGCCGGTGGCGAGATTCCTGCGGCGGCTCGGGGCTGGCTTTCCCCCCTCCGCTGCTCCCGCGTCGCGCGCTGGCGGAGCGTCAGGGCGTCCAGCGGTGATTCAGAAGCGCATCGCATACCACAGCCATCCGTCACTCCCGCGTAACGGGGCAACATTACACACGCCGGGGAGCATCTGACCGGGGGCTCTTCCTGGCCCGGCCGGCCGCCGGCGTGATTCAGCGGCAGGAACACCCAGGCAAAAGGCTCTCCCCGCTGCCGGGCTGCGGCCGCGCCAGAGCTTTCCCAAACCCTAGAAATAAAACAGATTTTAGGGTGCGCCTCGGCGCGCTGCCTCCCACCGACATGACCTCCCCGGTCCTTCTGCGCCCTGCGCGGAGGAAAAGCGTTCCTTCCCCCGGGCTGGAGCGCGGCTCCGCGGCGGGTCCGAGCCTTAGCACCAGGTACCACCGCGGGGGAAAGGGGTGGAGGATGCTCTCCCGGCAGCGAGCAGCCAGCAGATGAACTCAGCTGCCAGGAACTGCGCACCACGAGTTGCGAAATCCCCCTTTTACTAAAACATAAACGCAGCTTACCGAAGGACACATGTTCTTGACTCCGCATTTTTCAACCCCTGCTGAGTGATTCAAAGGAAGCCTAAGACTGTGACTAAGAAAACGCAGTCGAAAGCAGGGACAGCGTGCTCGGCAGAGGAGGAAGGTCAGCTCCAGCGGTGGGACTCCAGCTTCCCAGCACGCTCGCTGCCGCACGGCACACCGCGGCCCCGCGATGCTCACCGCGGATCGGGGATGCTCCCGGCTCCACGGATGTGTGAATGTGGGCACCAGCTCAGCCCTCGGCGGGGTGTCACCTCCGATGGAAATCATTACTGCCGAAATCCCGTTGTCCATCCCGGATTGTAAAAGTAGAGAGGGGTTTAAAAATATATCCAGGTATTTGCGAAAACCTCCCTGCGACGCGTGGCGAACTGCTGTTAGCCTGCCTCTCTCCAGGCAGCCGCAGCAGGCCGGGCTGGTTTCCTCGGCCTCTTGCTCGGAGCGATTGCACACCACGCACCAAAGAGAGCAAGAGGGGAAAGCATTTTCTTGCCCACACCAGTAAGGAACATCATTTTTTTCTGAGTCCAGAAATGAGGATACCGCAATTTCTACACACAAAATAATATTCTCACCGTAAACCAATGTAGAAACCTCACTGTGTCTCCTCCAACATCAGATTAAAACACACCTCCCACTGAATAAAAAAAATTTGGGGGTACAACAGGCTTACCACTTAAATTCCAGCCTGTGATGGCTTTGGGGGCTCTTCATAGCAGAGTGCATCACAGCAGCCTGTACAGCCGCATGTTAAATCCTCTAACGAAGGGCAGACTGCAGAGTCAGGCTCCTGTCACTCATCCGCCGGTGCCAGCTCCTGGAAGTCGCTGTATGAAAACCTTCAGCTCAGTAGTACTCAACAGAACCAAACCAGGGTCAGGGCGAGATGGTGCTCAGAAAGAAATCAGCATTATGTTTACTACATAAACCCATGGGTTCCTCAGCCTGCGGAACACCGTGGGCCACCCTGCTCCTTCCTTCCACCCCCCTCCGACAAACATACAGCAGAATCAGAAATTATTCAAGAGTGAAGCTACTGAAAACTTCCACGCAAAGATCTAACAAGATGTGAAAACAACAGTAAGCCAAGAGATGACAGCAGCTGCTGCTTAGAAATGGCTCAGAAATGGCTCAGAAATGCAGAGAGCAGCTGTCTGTTCTATTCCCATGCAGGAAATCATCAAATAAAGCTCAAGAGGCTGCAGGTCCACAGGGTCCTGTAACTCCAATCAGTTCACGGAAAAGTGTGGAAATTACTATGCAGGGAAAAAAGCAGAGGAGCTTGTGTTCAAAAGCCAAGAGAACAGCAGCAGAGGTAACTTGGTGACCACGACTTGATGACCATGCTCGGTCACCACTGGAGCTGTGACACAAGGCTGAGGGAAGCTCTAGTCTGACCAAAGCGCTTTCAAATCTTGCCCAGGATTTTCATTAAGCGTATGAAGTTCATGAACGCGAGTAGGCAAAGCGGCACTATACTGGTTGGAAAGCACCATTTGAGAGTTATTTTGCATTTCAGCCCCATGTGTGGATAGAGATGTACTCTTCTCAAGAAGGACAACCATCCGTGAATAAATAAGAAAAAAAAACCACAGTCTGAGTGTTCTTCCGTTGCCTCTGTAAGTGTATGCTTATCTACATCCACCAACCATTTCACATCATGTCACGTTACAGGTGACCATCTGCTGAAGAGCTCGCCCACCTCAAAGCTCGACAGCATTACCGAGGGTTTGTTACGAGTCTTGCTGCGTGCGTACAGCGCTGCTGAATGATGCTTCTCGCTCCTGCTGCCGTACGGCTTGCACACAGGCTTCTCTACGCATCGGGTTCACCGCCCCGAAGGTATGACATTTACAGAACAACTATGCAGCTACCCAAATTTAGGGTGAATTTTACTTCTGGACCTTAAACATTATTCCCAAATACATAGCCTAAGTGTTGCAAGTCCCTTTTCAACCCATAACTGACACTTGGCAAAGTAAGTAGGAAAAGAAAAAACAAAACTTCTTTTTATTTTATTTTTCACTTTTGGAAAGCATTTTACACAGGTTTTGATCTTCAGAATACCTTGGAATCAGTAGAAAAAACTAACTGAACAGTTTGTCTTTACAATAGAAACCTTTCAGGAGTCAAAATTGAGACTAAAAAAATACATGCAAAACATACTCCTTTCAAAACACAACTTGAAACAAAGCACCAAACTACACAAATATGCAGAATGAAACAGCATTGAACATCACAGAAGTAGTCTTCATAAAAGGTGTAAAAGTCACCTATTCACTAGGCACTGTTCACTTGTTTAAACAGAAGAGACAATAAAAATATTGTCCACAAACTTGCAATTTCAACTCAAAGGCTGTAGCTAGAAATTCCTCTACATGTCATGCTTTAATAGCGACCTGAAAGAAAAAACAAAATACATACGCCGTTAGACTTCGGAGGATTGCCAGGTTTTTAAGATTTCTGCCTAAACTCACTGCCACCCCTCCCATCCGCACGGCACTGGAGCGCCTCACGCTTTGCCTGTGACAAGAAGCCACAGCTCCTGTCCCGTGCCCTGGGCTGGGCACAGCGAGGGCTCTCTCGTGCTGTAACTGCTGCGCAGCGGGCGGTTTCCCTGGGGGTCAGTAACAGCAGCCCCACTCGTTTTCACTCGGACACAAAGGGTAAACACGGGAACACGACCTAGTCACTCACAGTGACTGTCACAAAGGGAGCACGCTAGGAATGCTCTTGTGTTTTACTAAATTCCTGCCATCAAAATGCAGCTTTATCTTCCATGCAAATAAGTGATTTGGAGGAAAAAAAAAGCGCTATTTGGACCTCAGATGAAGTTAACCTCTTTAACAAATTACGTTGGGAAATTTAGTTTCAGTGTTACAATGTGCGAGGCCTGGGAATTTGACATTGGTGTCCTAGAGGTAACCCAACCGTCAGCATTCTACAAACTCCTGTTTTAACAGTTCTGGAGAATGAAATGGTACCTCAGACTTTTTAAACAAGCGGTATTACCTAGTTTATTTTCTTGCAAACTAAATATTTGCTCTGTCCTCAAGGTTGCCAGTTGCTCAATGAAACCCTAAAGGGAACTGTGGTTCCAAAAAAGAATACCACACTCAAGTCAAATACTCTCTACAGATGCAAAACCTCAAAAGTTCTCCAGGCAAAGCAGAATTTTGCTTTTGATACACGAGCTCTCTGGCTACTTACGAGGTGAGTAGGATCGAGATCTGGACCGAGATCTGTAGCCCCCTCGGCTGTAATATGGGGATGGGGATCTCCTCCTGTGAAAGAGGGCAACAGAAACAACGCCCTGGTTAAAGCCTGTGGCGGATGAGTGGCAGCAGCTTTCTGTGGATGTCTCTAACCCCATCCTGGTACCAAGAGCATACTTGAGAAAGCTAACAAGCATGTAAATAGCTGATTAACATTTCTACTGGATAACAAAGCAAAGATTTGAATTTTCTTAATACTCTTTTTATTACTGGGTCAGAGTCATATTACTTTGGACAAGCAAAAGAAATATAAGCTCTCTTGCAGACACAATTTGACTACCTGTGATTTCAGTGTTTCAAGCCAAGAGCATCCCAAACAGGCAGTGTAAGCCAAATCACACCTTAACCTGCGATGAAACGAATTGCACTGAAGAGCTGCAAGTGCTCACTATCCACCTGGTTTCTGTTAACATGTTCAAAGATATCCTAGACTTGATTCATAGAAAATTCAAAATATGTCATGTATAACAGTATTTCCACTGTTGACCAGACACTGGAAGCTTTCCTATCATACCTGTAAAACTGATCCCTGTCTTGCACAGCTCTCCATCCTCCTCCTCCGCCACCGCCACCTCCTCTGTGAGTACAAAAGCAGAATGATTTTTGAACATTTTAAAAATAAACAAAGTCAATTGTAGAAGCAAAAAGCATAATCTAAGAAAATGGTGTGAAGACAAGAACACATTAGCTTCTACATTGCATGATGCTAGATTATGCCATTACATTCACTTTTATATGTTCTTGGAATGAGCTGGCTAAACTCAGTGTCAAGAAGCAGCTCAAGTGGACTCATGTTCCAGCTGACCAACATTGTATTTTACGATGTCATACTCCCCAACCAGCAGCAATTTAACATCAGTACACAGCCTTTGCATCTAAGACCATTTCTATTCTCAGATGCTTACCTGCTTGAGGCAAGCAATTTTTTTTTTTTTTTTAAAGTAGCAAGAGCAATTCACTGTCCTGAGGAAAAAAATTATTCCAGGGTGGAGGCAGAGAAAAAAACCTCTGTACTCTTACATTTTAACACTTCACAATCATGTTTAAACAAGGGCATTTGAGAACCAAGTTACAACTTCTCCTTATATAGAAGCTGCCTAGAACTGAAACAATACGTTACAGTACGTAACGATATTAAGTGGCTGGACTAGTACCTCCACAGATTTAGATATAGTAAAGCATTACCAGGAAGAGGCTAAATCAAGTTTGGATTATGGAACAGTCACTGTCAGAGATGCGCCTCAGCAGCTCAAAAAGACCATAAATCATATGAAGGACCAAGAATCCCCAAACACCACACTTTCAATCAGCAGGTCTTTTTTTTTTTAAAAAAAAAAAAGTTTCTCCATTTGGTAGATAGTCAATGTGCAGGTTGGTTTTGTTTAAAGTTATTCTTTAGTTTACAGATATTTCTCCAGACAAGATTAAGCATCCCATAGCAATAAGGAGAAATTTAAGTTTTAAGATGACAACTCCCATCTGAAATTTTATTCCCCTTAAGGCTTCACCGCACAAAGGTCAAAGAAGGCAAAGTAATCGTTACCAATTGATTTTCTAGGGCAGAGTACCAGTATGCAACGTTCTACTTTAACAATTCTAATTTTCCCTTCCTCAAGGAAGCACTCACGACACACACACTTTTTATTTCTCCCTCAAATAACCAGTATCTGCAAGATGAGAAAGTAGGTACCTGACCTGGGCAGACCGTATTTTTAAAGTAGCCACACACAAACCATCTGTGGCTTACTTTCACTCTTTCAGTATCTTATAAAGGTTCTGCAGTGAGCTTTAAAACACTGGGGTGTGGCTTAGTTCTGGGTTTGTGTGGTTTTGTTTTGTTGTTTTAAAGACAGGAAATGGAAATCACCCTTGCTGGAATTGTTGATATTCTGAGTATTTCCATCCCAAAGCCCTAGTTCACAACACACACAGGGCGGGAGATGTGTAGAAAGGTCAGAACATTGCCCAGCACGTGACTGCCTCAAAGAGCTGGACCAAAGCATAGCCATGAATTCTGATACACTACGCTCAGACTAGTACATTATGCGGTCCATCTTCTCACTATTCTGCTCTTCCTCATCTAATGCATGTACTCATCTTTATACTCAGTCACTATCACAGTATGCAACTATTCTCACTGGCATGCACCCCGAACTGACATCATTACAACTTCTGATAATGTTTTACAGACATCTGTTCACAATCAGAAATGAAAAAGGTAATGAAAACCAACACGTCTTGGTTCCTGTATGCCCACTATTAAGTTCAGATTTTAGCTTCTACAGTTCTCCAAAACATTTAAATCACAAATGTTTCAAGCAAATGGATTGTGAGAAGCAGAAGTACCCTCATGACTGCTTCCCAGAAATGCAAGCAGAACCCTTGTGTCTGTGTTTACTGTGATGATGTGGAGGACCTGGACCCACTCCCTGTCTCCAGCAGCAATGAAGCACTGCAGAAGCAAGGGACTTGATTTAAGTGACAACAGCAAGGCAGGGAGGGGAGAAAGATTAGTAGGAATGCCCACAGCATGGGAAGAAATAGTGGCTGGAAGTAGGAGGGAAAGGAGGAGATAGCTGACCTCAGTCACTGACAATGACCACACAGCTATCAATGTAAGTATAAAGACAATATTTTCTTCTACACTTAGAAAGCAACAGAAGAGTACACCAAAAGCTAAGACCACAGAGTTTATGATTCCCTTTGTATTTGAGCTATAATGTAATAATGCAACTTAAATTCATGCATGTCCATGAATACACGATTGCCATTCGGGAACAATCATAAATCCACCCATTGCTGATGCATTTAAGCTTTGCAAGCCACTTAGGAAGTACTGCTACAGAATTCTGCAACTACAGGAATATCTGGTAATTGCAGACAGAAAAAAATAACTCTTCTCTTTGTATCCAACTTAATAGCGTCCCACAGATTGTGAGGATTTCACAGGGGACAAATTTTGTTGAAAGTCTTAATGGAAAACGCAAAGACAAACTTGCTCTATCACCAAACCCGATTACATACCGACTGTGTTTTCAACAGATTTTTGTATCAACTTCACTAGCCCTCTGACAATGTATATCGCCACCTCAATATTCACCTCTTTCAGCTAACTACCATGCTGTCGAACACAGAAGTTTAGACTGAAGACAGACAGAAACAGGAGGTGTGAGTCCTTCAAGCAAAACACATACATCCAGCCCGATAGAGAATGTTAAAAAAGCTTTTCTATGCAAATTCCAATACAGAACAGGTAAAGTTTCAATTCCCGATTCCTTATTTTCGGCAACATTTGAGGTGCCGTAATTATTAGTAGGGGACACAGGTGACCACTGGAACTTCCCGCCTTTCGTCTCTAACATTACACTCAAAGCATAAGCTGGCACTGCAATACCAATTCAAATATTACATTTGCACCTGTATTCCCACCATTTCAATGCTAACAGATGAACCAACAAAAGACTCTTTCAAAACAAGCATACAGAGAACATACTTTGTTTTTCCAAAACTTAATGTAGATTAAAAAAAAATATTACAGACTAACTCATGTGAGCAGTCATGCTGGTAAAGATCACAGGAAGATTCCACAATGACAGCGAGGGCAAAAAATGTTTTGGCATACGTATGTGGGATGAACTGCTTAACTTATAGAGGTGGAAATGTAGATGAGAAAGCACAGTTTAAAAAGCAGTCGGATGTTACAAACATTGCCTCACCTGTATGATCTGCTGTAATAGTCACGATCATCATATCCTCTATCATACCCTCTGTCATAGTAATCTCGTCGTCGTGAGCTGCCACTGCAAGCAGTGAAAGAATTACATTTCATAAAATATAAAACATTAATATTGTTTGCAGTGCTTTTCAGTAGGTGTACAGTCAGTCAAGTATACACTATTTCAACTGGGTTATATTGTTACCTCGCGTCCTCACAGTTGAAATGAGTGTGAGCACTCCTACTTTCCCATCAGTGCAGAAGGGAACAGAACTACTTCAATAATTGCTTTTTTAAATGCTTGAACTTTGAGACAGCTACTTTCCTCCTTGGTCTGAAACCTCTTAACCTTTTGATATCACAGGCACATTGAGAAATTCCATTCTGTGACAACTCTTCATTCACTTTTAATTCTCAGAAAGCTCCTTTTGGAAGAACTTTCCCATTAAAAAATAACCTGCCATCTCAACACAACATGAACTGCATAACCACTGGTACCATGAGCCAAAAGTCTCGGGAAAACAACTGGGAAATGAGTTGGGAAAACAATTTACATTCTTGGCAACCTTAAGTCAAAAGTGTACTCCATGGGTAGGGCAAACTGAGCCACAGAGCTGCTCAACTAGCATTTGTTACTTCACTCTTGAAAACTTCAGCTTGCAAAAGAGATTGGTATCTGAAGGTACACAGGACAACAACTTAAAAGAAATTAGAAATTGTCAAAAAAACCCTTACTGTAGACTTACTTAAATGTTTAGCTAGCTCATGTCTTGGCTGTATAACTAAGGAACACAGGTTTCTGCTCACTGTAATCCAGGCTGGCCCTGGATCAGTCACTGGCAAGTGCTATGTAAATTAACCCCTCCTATCTAAAGAGCTGGAAAGATATGCATTACTACTAATGGCTGTCCACCTGTAGTCTTTTTCTTTTCCCCCCTTAAATTCTGAAGAACCTCCTTTATCAGTTGAGTTTTTTTTAGTCTTCAGAAGCTTTGTCAGATAACAACATCAGCGTTAGCACAGCTCTTGTTAAGGAGACTTATTTTTCCTTAAAGAAATGTAATTAGTCATCAACAGTTTAGTTTCAGTTTTTTTAGTTTCTAGTACTGAAATATCCACAAACTGTACAGCACACAGGACAGAAGCAAGGGAATCGCTTTCAGAACAGTGCATTAATGCAAAAGCCCGATAAACTAGGAAAACCACACAGAATCAGGTCTTTTAGAGGGGACACAGAGCAGTTTTTAACAAAACACAAGACAATTCATCCCGTTCCACAGAGGTAACTTACTAAGTGGGTCTTCCCATATAGATTCCAGGGGTGGGTGTGTGAGGTCTTTTTGTTATGGAGAAGTCTACCCGGATCCGTCTTCCATCCAGCTCCATTCCATTAGCACGTTCCTTTGCCTGAGCAGGGTGATAAAATACAATTAGTTGTAAGTATGAACTTTATTATCAACACAAGTTTCTAACCACTGCTTCAAGTACTAACCGAAGTCCTAAAATGGCTCAGTTATGATGCATGTCCAGATTTCACCTATGCCTTACACATAACACCAAACGTAAACTGTAAGATATTCTACGCCAGCTGGATGTAAGCTTCAGTAACCAGTTAAAATGTGACATACTGCATAAAAACCCTGAAAAGAACGTAATTTAAGAACTGTTTCAGTACCTCTGTTTCTAACATGATTAAGAGGAACTTACGTAGGGAGATGTAACTACTCCAACACACGGCATGAAACAAAACATTCTGAAGTTAGAAGGGCACTATTAAGGTTTTTTCCTCCAATACAACCTCAAAACCTACCATAACCTTGAATATAGTAATATCAGAGTTATGAGTAAATCTGAAGTAAAAAACCCAAGATAATTGTTTGGTTTTTTTTTTTCTGCCAAGTAGCAGAACCTACATCCAAATCTCCAACCTAACACAGAAGTCTTCATGCCAGATTTGGAAAAGAAGAGACTGGAGACTTCGAGTAGTGGAATTCATGCAGAACGTAAGGCTAGGTACAGCCCACAAGCACACCACTCTCCAAGGGCTGGTCTGAGTGTAGAATTCTATACCTGGGGAGTACAGAATTCCGTGTCCATTCTATAGCACTTGTAAGCACAAATCCTGTAATTTGTCATATGTTACTGACACTGCTTCAATTCACCTAGTTTCCCATGGACATCTGCAGGGACGTAGGGGCCGGTGTAAATTTGCCCAGCCTTCTATTTTCAGAAAATATTCCCCACGCCCCTTCCAGACAGAAGCCCTAGGAGTCAGCAGAACGCACGTTAGTGCTCCTACAGAGAGCTCTGGAACGACTGTCTGCTCCACCTGGAACATTCCCATTTATTTAATGTAAGATCACACATGGAGTTAGGGAGGAACTCTCATCTTGTAACTGAGGCAGAAACCCTGTGTTTTTATTTTCTTTTTCTTGTTGGTGTAGTTTGCTCCATGGCTAGTCTGAAGTTTGCTTTTGTGAATGACACAACAGCTCAGCCTGCACAGGGACCAGTATTCATGCCCCTCCACTCTCTCCTCTGGTACACAGTAGCTACCTTCAAATTAAGACTCTGGCATCTATTACGGGGTGCCAAATATTTTCTAGGCCCCGAGAAGGCAGGGAAGAGAAGACACTGTGGACTAGCTTGCATTATGATTATTTCATATAGGCAAAAGGAATTAACTTCAAAAGGTTCCTATACCATTTTGAAGATCAAACAGTGAGGTTCCCCAGGTTGCACACCATTACAGAATACACAGAATATTCCAGCAACTGAGAACACAGCAAACATGTCCATACATTCTGTACCCCAACCTACTTCCTTGGCATCTTCAACATTTTCGAAGTACACAAATGCAAATCCTCTTGAACGCCGAGACTGCTGATCATACACAATGGAAACATCAGCAATTGGACCATATTTAGAGAAAACTTCTCTCAGGTCTCTTTCTGTGGTGTACAAACTCAATCCAAACACGCCAAGACAGCAATTTGGGTCAGGATTTGCCTAAAGAAAGGGATAGATAGATAGATAGATAGGTATTCAAATAAAAATGACTGTATTTGCAGTATAAGGTATTTCACAAGTTGTGAGTGTCAGAGTTTCAAGCCAAAACAACAACAAAAAGACACTGCTGAGATTCAGTTTGGGTCAGCTTGCTAATAGATGCTATTACTATCAAGCCTACAGATACACAAGACTCCTTTCATAAAAATACTTCGCATTTCTTGGAGTACTGTACAATTACAGCACATTACATACTGTATATAAAATGTTTTCCCTCCAAAGGCTAGCTGATGACTGTTGAATGTGGAGATATATATATACAGAGGCCTGGATCACATCTTCATTTGTGCTAGTTCTCAATTTCCCCCCCTGGTTCAGCATGAACCACACCGCACTCAGCGACCTGAGCCTGTAAGTAGCAAAAAGCAAGCTGGTTTGCAAGCTCATTTAACAAAGACACAGTCAAAGCAGCTTCATGTGAAATGTTTTATTTTCCCAGGCCTTCTAATCAAGAAATACACAATGTTTCTGCCTCCTAATTCTGCCCCCATCCTTCCTGGCATATATTCGCTCATTTATTATAGCAGCAGGTATACTGACAACAGCCTGCACGCTGGTAGCACTTCTAAAAGCATCTGTTAAAATACAAATAAGACATCCCCACCCCACAACTGTTAAGCAAACTTACACTGAGCCATGGTTTATCAAAAGCCAAATGACAATTAACCTCAACAATATCTTTTAAATAGACCTGAGTGGGAAGCAGAGTGTTTTTCTGGAAAACGCCAATTAATTCAGTGATATCAGGATGTATTTAAGAGTCATCTACTTCTGTGACAGACATACCCTGTTTCCAATGTGACGTCTGCGAGTAGACATGGGTGAATGGCTGTGACTGTGTCGTCGCCGATAATCCCGACTGTAAGACCTACTTCTGGATCTCCTATGAGAGCGGGAACGAGAGCGCGATCTTGTGTAGTGCCTACGGGAACTCCTCCTTGATCTAGACCTGAGGAAAAAAAAAAAGGTACAATGTTGTGTTTGTTTGGGTTTTTTAACCCTTCAAAAATGCATCAGATATTCACAAACAGAAAGCCCAAATAACCATTTCCTAAAAACCTGCAGCAACGCATGATGCAGCTACAATTAACTTTGTCACTCTCTCAAGGACTGCGTGCTAAATCCCTACAGTTACATTACTGTAGATGCTCTCAGAGCATTTCTACTGCAGAATAGGAACCTCAACTTCCATTTCAGTTAGCTTTTCATTCCCCAATAGCTTTTAACCTTCTCTACCAACATTTTGGTTTGACACCGCATATGCTTAGAATATTCACAGCATTTACAGTAGCATTTACATAAAAATAGCTGGGGTGGCTTTCTTTTAAAGACTTAACAGAAAAAATGAACAGTAGTAAATATGACTTAACATAAAGCATGTACTATTGCAGAGGTGCACACTTCTGCTTATTCTAGCACTCAGAATAGCACTGCTTTCTGTGACACCAAGAAGCAAATACACTTTTTACACAGCGCATAACTACAAGCACAGATGTCTGGCAAATGCCCCTGAAAAAGAGCTTAAGACAACTGAAGAAATTAAGCTATAGCAGGCTTATTCACCTTCTGGTACTTCAACAGTTGTTTAATACTAGCTGTTCATAAATACTTCCATGTTCACACTTCAAGTGTACCTAGCCAAAGGTGTAACAGTGCTCACTACTTTTAGCCCAGGCCTCCTCAGAAAAGTTCACAAATGTCTTCTAACAGCACTAGGTCCAAGAAGATGAGGTCCTGAAACACTTCAATTCCTTCTACTAAACCCTCAGCTGTCACAACACAAGCAATTTTAGTTGAAAAGCTGGGCAGGCAGTTAAACTGGAATATTATGCCTGAGCTTGGCCCACTGATGGCAGTCACTGAATAATGTGCATTCCACACAACTACAAAGAAAATTGCTGCAAGGCTAAGAAGTGCAATAAACAGTTTAATATTCAAAGGCTTTTAGTCATAAATTGTTAATCTTCAGACACTTGTTTGTGTCTTAAATGTCCTTCCTCTAGGTTGCAGAAGCCAAGCTAGCAAGTACTGGCCGAGATCATAAGCTACCACCGCTGCACAATCGTGTTTCACAGTAACCCAACCACTATGCTGGCATGAAGCTCTAACCTGAAGCTGCTTTTACTCCTGAGCATTTAACAGCTTTTTCCAAATAAGTGTCACCAGACAGCCAAATGACACAATATACATTCTGCACATTACAGGCTTCTTTAAAAAAATGCCTTCAACCTCATCAGAAGTGAGCCAGCTAAGTTTTGTCTTCCTCGACTTGAAACATATACACATGTCCAGGAGAAATGACTTCAGCATGTCCCATTACAACACTTCTAACTACGTATTTAGAAAGAATAAATTATTTTTGGCAACAGAAAGCGTAAAGTGAGTGAACTTCCCTGAGGCAGGGAAGAGGGTGAAGAAAGACAGAAATAATAATAATCAAAAAAAGTAGTTCAACACATGCATACAGTCACATTTCAATTTCAGACATAGAAAAAAAATTAAGGCTAATACAGAACTGATGGTCCAGGTAACAGAATGCATCCATTGCACTGAACAAGAGCTGGAAACTTCTAAACCAGGCAATCCATTATGTGAAAGAACAAGGCTGATTTTAAATAGGCACTGCTTGTATTGCTTCCTTAAATGTCATACTGCCATTGCTCTCTGCTGCGAAGCCACTGCAGCTGAAAATGCTATCCCTTCATTTGAATTGTTTAGACTTCACAGTCAGCCAAAGGTAACAAGCTTGCTATGCTGCTGCTGAAAACCGATTTTTAAATCGAGTATATCCACACCCCAACTGATAAATATGCCAGGACACAGATTTGTTCCCAAATCAAAGTTTAATTTATAAAGCTGGTAACTCAAAAATACATTTGCAACAGAAACTGCCAAGAAATATAAAAGTTCTCACAAAGTTATTTCTCTGGTGAGAGCCACACTTAGATGACCTGCTCGTGATCACATCCAAACATGACGGCACTGAAAACAGAGATAAGTATGCTGGTTCTAAATATGTGCCTTGACACCATCCTGCCCAAATCTGCTAACTCTCACACACACTAACACACTCTAACTCCGCCATATATTTCCAGTATTTCCAGCCAGAGGCATTTTCAAGACAGCTGTTAAATGCTCAGGAAACCGTAGTAGTCATAAGCTTCTACTTTTGTTCATCTACAAGTAAAAAGTCAGTTGCCAGGGTATTATTTAAAGGGTGATTTCTTGTAAATGATTTGCCAGGTTTCTTGTGGATCCTAGATCTTGTCTTTGCTTCTTCCAGCATTAAATACAATTTGTGACTGCATTCCTACGCAGTATTATGGTTTTTCAGCAAGTCAGAAACACGGTGCTTTAAAGAGTATGAAACCCCTAAGGCTTATGGATTAAAGGTGCTGAAGGACATGCTGGGCTGGGTCCCGACTTGCTTGTTATTTTAAAATTAAAAGATTGCCCAAAGGTGTTTTGCAGTCTCCATCCTCCAAGGTTTTCAAAACCCAACTGGATAAAGCCCCGAGAACATGGTCTGAGCCCAGAGCTGACTCTGCCTTGAGCGAGGTTTTGAACTGGACCCTTCCTGAGCTGTCCTATGACACACTACTAGCAATTCCAGAGATCACTGCAATTTCATACTCTATAAAGTGGTATTACTCCACCAAGTATTTATTATTTTAATTTGACATGTTTGTTCTTGCACTACAGGGATTGCCAAGTGCGTGATTCGACACTTGTAACTGCGCTTGAAGCACACGGAAGAAACAAGTCCATTCCTCTGCTCTTAAGATTTCCCAGGTACTTTCCTTCGCACAAAAGCCTTTCAAACTGATCACTTTGATCTTGCAAGGACACCTAAACACAGTATCTCGCAGTGTTTTCTATCGTGGGTGACTGCTAATAGCACAGTGTCTTCCACAGTTGTCATCCTTCCTCCAGCCTGGCTCCCAAGCTTTGGCAAGCCTAATTCATCGCTTGTACACATGAAAGTATATTGTGAACAGCTCAGCTGAAAATCCCACTGCTGAAACCCACGTTTAACCCGATTGTTTACAAATTAACAAAGGAACTATCCATTCATTTCCACAGTCAGCATTCACTTATCTAGACTCATAAGAAAATAACATCATTTACCCATTTACAGGTTTTGTTGCCTCTCCATACTTTATTAAATATGTACCTCTTACATGACACATCTGATAA
>Ga0065711_1042572_pt1 | contig 15292 bp, 11 predicted proteins | sample Hoacrofraction12_FD_59098 | JGI IMG/M metagenome (GOLD analysis project Ga0065711, IMG submission 59098) | Hoatzin crop microbial communities from Cojedes, Venezuela - Epithelial fraction 12 v2 (version 2) | ecosystem: Host-associated > Birds > Digestive system > Esophagus > Crop | place... | reverse complement strand
CCGAGCGGGGCGATGGGGCGGAGAGCGGCCGCGACGCCGCACCCGAGCCGCTTCCCGGGGCGCAGGTGAAGGGCAGCGGGCCCGGCTCCCCGCCGAGCGGCGCGGGACCCTGCGGGGAGGGGCTTGGGGGTCCGGGGATCCCGGTGGGGTTCTCCCGGTTGCTGTTATGCAGCCTGTCGGGAGGGGATTCCTGCCTGCGCCTCCGGGCTGGTAAACCGGCGGGCAGGGCTTCAGTCACCTGTCCTGCGTTGTTTGCAAGCGCCGACTTCTTCAGAGCAGTGGTAGATGCTGCCCAGAGCATCGTCTGAAGGAAACTTCACAAGAGTCCAAGAGTGCTTCAGGGAAGACGAATTGTTTTATAGAACGGTCTTATTCTGACCAGTTGAATGGGTATGGCCGCAAAAGCACTGCGGAGATCTGCACATAATGTATAAATTCATCACTGTGAAAATTCAAAACTCTTTCTGGTAAAGATTATCCCGGGTGGCGTGCCAAGCAAGCCCTGTCTCCACAGTATGCTTCCAGTGTCAGCTTTACTCGGTTTACGGGGCTGTCTTGCAAGGTATGCAACCAGGCTGCTTTTTTCCCTTGATGGGACAGAGCTATTCCTACGTGTTTGTTAGACGGATCAGCAGTTACCCGCCTTCTGGTACGGCAGGGCTGTAAGCTTGTTGACTTGCTGGAGGTGTCTGTCTGTGCTTCCTCAGAGCCTGCATTTCGTAGCCTGAACAACTAGAGCAATGGGATGAAAAAGAATGTGGCAGCCTGCAAGCGAAGCGAAGCAGCTAGTTACAACTGCAGAGCAAGTAACTGATATTGATGTGTAAAGGTAGTGGTTCCTACAAGAAAGAAACTAAGGAATGCATCATTTCATTATTATCTGTTAATAGCTAGTAACAGTTACATACTTAGCTGAGTAATGAAGAAATGTTTACTCAGCTAAGGAGTCATCAAAAAAATACATCATGCCCATTTGAAAATCCAGGAGGTAGCCCCTTTTGAAATCATGGTGCAAAATAGGACAAGAAAAAGTAGTTACCTCAGACGAGTGGATGGAGACAGTGCTGGCAGTTACCAGCCTGGAAAGCTCTCTTCTGGGCTCAGAACGCTTTCCCGGTTTGTCCCTGCTTTCCACTTTGGCTCTCTTACATAAACCAGTATTGCTACTTTTGCTTTCGGGTTACTTCTGATAGCCTTGCGTGGTTACAAAGAAAAAGATGAAGACTAGAACTCCTCTGTTTTTCAGTTTTACAGGATGTCGTGTGTGCCCTCAATCTGGAAATGTCCCAGGGGAGTACAAGAGCTGCCCGCCAATGCTGTGGCTGGGGTGACTGCTAGATGTCTTGCTCCAGCGTGTGACTGGGACACTGCTGGCGAGGCTGCACGAGCGCTGAGAAGGGCTTGTGGATCCCACAGGTGAAGTAGAGGTTTAGACTAAGCAGCATGGATATGGTTGAATGTTCACGTGGCCGTAAATGCTGGGCTGCAGTCTCTGCCCTGCGGCCTGGCTGTTGCCAGCCCTGGCTGAGGCTGCCTGTGGTGTTTACAGCCTGACGTGAGCCAACTCTTCGCTGTGCCCAGAGGTTGTGCTGGTGATCTGAAATTCAACAGCCATAGTTCCAGCTAAAGACTCAGCTGCTCTCTAAACTTTTCTGTTTGTCTGTCAGGTTGAACGTGGAAAGCCTGTTAATTTCCAGGAGTGCTCACTGTCACAATGAAGCCAGATTTTGGTAGTCATTACTGAATTATGCTTTTATTTTCTTAAGATTGGCTCCTCTTGTTCCCTAGCAATGTTGCTATCGGTGCTGCTGGCAGCAGCTGCTTCTTGTTATGTTCTGCCAGCTGTTTATTGAGAACAGGCTTCTATACCACGCTTAACTCTGAAAATAACTGAGTTGCGTTCACAGAATTACAGAATGTTAGGGGTTGGAAGGGACTTCTGTGGGTCACCTAGTCCAAACCCCCTGCTGAAGCAGGGTTGCCTACAGCAGGCTGCACAGGACCTCGTCCAGGTGGGTTTTGTCCAGAGAAGGAGGCTCCACAACCCCTCTGGGCAGCCTGTTCCAGTGCTCCGTCACCCTCAAAGTAAAGAAGTTCTTCCTTGTGTTCAGATGGGACTTCCTATGCTTCAGTTTGTGCCCATTGCCTCTTGCCTTCATGACAGGCAGTTTATAAACTCATCCTTAAGGCTGTGCAGGACTCCAGAGTGGATCAGTAGTTCACCTCATAGGTCCTATCGTTAACCTAGGAACTTGCAGTGCAGTTTGTACAGTCAACAAAGCTTGAGTTGTCTTATTGTGTATGTGCTTGAAAATGATAAATGTTAATGCAGTTATGCAGTGTAAGAGTCCAGCGATGAGCCCAGCAAATAACAAGTTCTCCTATTACGAGAAATGGAGTTCAGCAGTCTGTCATGCTGAAGACAAGTTCTGTTTCAGCTTGGCTGCCTGGTTTTGTTACATGATACCCGTACTATGCACAGACACTTCCAATTACTGCAGCGTATCTAAAGAAATGGAAGTTTATTTATACGACAAAAATACACTGCAAGGTAAATTAGCTTTAGAACTGCAAGCTGATTTCTGTATATAATTATACATGGAAATGAGTCATGTTTCCATTTAAAGATTTTGCCGGGGAATGTATACATGAATAACACTGATACAATGCCCAACACCCAAAAGTAGCTAAACAAAATAGTATGAATTATAGTAACTATAGTAAATAAATAGTTATTTATTAATACATTATAATAAAAAAAGGTTTAGTATTTGCCTAGGAAGAATAGTAACAGTAGTGTATTGGACTACATTGAACATACCAGGAAAAAAGCAACACAGCTCCTGTAAGGAAAGTCAGTTTGCATCTTTCAAAGCTAATGTGTTTTTGCAAATGTTAGTTAAAAAAAGTTTTTTAAAAAAATGACAGCCTAGGGTTCTTCACACCTAAATTTAGGCAACGGAGGCACTTACATTTGTTGTTGCTCTACAGTCTTTATGCAACCAAGAGAGGTAAGTGGGCTGATTCACCCCTGAAGATGCCTGTTGACTGCAAAGGAGGTTGAAGATCACTGTTTTCTTAAGTGATGCGACTCACTCATTTTCCTTCTAAGGGAAGCAAATTACAGCAAAGGAGGAAAGCTTGGGGTCTAATTTTCTCAATGCAGAATCGGTGAAATTCACCTGTGGATAGCAGGGGCATCATGCAACAAAATTCACGCATAACTTAAAATAAACTTTAAGCAAGCAAGAGATTGCTCTGACATCGTGAACAGGTCTGACTTCTAATATTATGAGTGAAGTCTTCTGATATTTGTTAGGATTTCCTCATGTCCTTACTCTGAAACTCTGTTTAAAAACTGTAGACTAAAACTGGAAAAAAAGTGAATTATTACTAGCCAAAAGTTAATATTGGGGTTTTCTAGCTATGGTTACTGGGATAGTGTATTTGTTAACAATTTTTTGAGCTGCCACACCAGAAAGGCAAGTGCTGCAACATGGTCTTTAGTTCAGAATCCCTCCATGTTCAGTTACAGGAACAGAAGTATTTTTCCCCAAAGGCACTGCTGCTTGCAGTTTTGAAGTGTAACTCATTAACGGAGGTCCTTTGTGGAAACAGTTTTCGAGTCTCAAAAAGCAGAAGGTTTAGTTCCAGGCACTACCTACATCAAGAGTGAAAAAATCATATTCTGCTTTAAGAATGAAAACAAAGATTCTTGCAGCATTATATGAGACATTTAGGCAGAAAAGTTGATAGGTATATCCTAAAAAAAAAAAAAGACTAAATATTATAAAACTGGAGAATATAGAACACATACATATTCTTACTCTTTAAAGTAATCAAAGATTACAAATCCAAGACATTTAATTTTAAACCTGTACACATTATGTAGAAATACTCCAACCAGTTAGAAAATAATCCAAGTTTTTTTTCTTCCAAAATAACAGATCATGAAAAAACCAGACATGAAGATCTATTTAGAGTAAATTAGAATGTTAAAAATTCTATAATATCAACCCATGTAATTTGTTGCCAGTACTTCTCATAGGACTAGTATTTTCCTTGAAGTCTCAGGTAAATATAGTTCATGTATGCTGAAGTAACTGAAAAAATACAAAAGGAAGGAGTCAATCTGATAAAGTGATTTCTCTGTTGGCACTGACAGCAGACTGGTTTTCAGTCATCTTTGGGCTTTCTTTTTTCCCCCCCAATTATACCTTCTGGGTACAATTCCTGCTGCAGAAAAAAAGCCATGCAGTTCTTGGGACGTAATGCTTCCCTGTGCTACGTGATTGTGTCAGATGGGTCAGCTAAAGCAGCTTTCTGCTAACCTGGAAAATTCTCTGGCATGCAAACTCTTATCACAGAAGTAAATGGAGCAACCCAGACCGAAGGGCCAAACCTGGCCTTAAGAGACCGATTATTACGATGACATTCTGATGAAATGTAGGAGTCTTCTGCATTTTGCCCCTGTATCAAGCATAGCCTGTTATTTCTTTCTTAGGAAAACACAGTAAGGATTAAAATATTACATTCTTTATTGTTTGCTCTTTGACTTTTTATCGTTCTTTCTGAATAAAACTAAAGGGTTGGGGGAATTAGCTACAGTAAGAGCTGGTAATGAGATTTAATGTGTCAGAGTGCAGAGAGATAGCTCCCGAGAGCCAAAAGATTTTTCCAACCATTGTAAATAATACTATACAACTTCATGGTAATTCTGTACCTCCTTACTTGGAGTTGTCTGTTGAGCTAGGAAAGACTGCATGCATGTGTGAGCAGAGACTTTGCAGTACTCTGCCCAGCTGGACTCATGAATATGTGCACCTTAGCTTTTTGCAGAATGCCACTTGCTGTAAAGATCAGGAACACAGCAGCATTGTGGTAATGCAAGTTCCTGTGTTGATCCCAAATGCCAGATAGTAACTCTTTTTAGGAGTACATTTTACAGAGTTCTCAATGCTGTTCGGTAGGAAATAATTTTTTTTCTGAGTTTCTACAGATTGGTTTAGGGCAGTTGCTGTTTGTTTGGTTTTTGTGAAGAGGCTGATTTGGTAGTGGAAGAGCTGCTGACTGTGGCAGACGTGGTACCTCAGTGCTGCTTAACTTTCTTCTCCCTTCTGAAAGACAAACGCCTACAAGCAAAATACCAACAGGCACACCTTTTACTGAATAGGTAAAGTAAAGCAGATATTAACATCATCCAATTGCTGTTCAGTTATTAATCCCATATATAAAAATGTACAGATGAACTGGAGGATGGGAGAAAAAGGCTGAGCCCTTGCAAAGCATGCAAGAAAAAATACGCCACACTGCTTCAGAACATTGTAACAAAATGAGCTAGTGTATTTTATTTTGGGTAACAGCCAAGAAATCTGACATTTTGCCCAATATGGCTTTCTTCTAAAATTAAAAAGTTGCATATACCTACAGTTGAGTCCACCAGCTACAGAAAATCTGCTGTACATATCTTTAGTCCATGTCAGCATCACCAGAATACAGCTTTTAGTGGAGTTTTCAAGCCGAGTTGTAAGTTTTTAAATGTCCATTTAGAAGATTTTATACTGTTTATATGAAAACATACAAATTTTTCATTTATACATATACTACATATAAAACTCATTGTAATTAGCAAGTATCTTCATCTGGGTATTTACCTTTGTGCATATAGAGAGAAAAAAGGATGTAGTTGGGCTTCAGACGAAATATTAAAAGTTCAAGACCTTTGTATGTGCTAACTAAAACCTTATTCAAATACTCAAACATTTTATTCCTGCTTTTAAAAGATAAGAGATTCAGATTAAAAATACATTCAGAAAACAAAGAGACAGTTTTCTCCCTGAGACTACCAGTGTGACTTAGTTTGTGGTAATCTTTCAATGAAAAAATATTAAAAAAGACAGTAAGCTCTAGTTTCCTATATGCTGCAGCAAATTTCTCGAGCAACACTGGCATCATAAAAGGTGTAGATCGGAGAATCATGCTCACTAGCTGAAAAAAATTTTCATATATCAGTTTAAGAAGAAGAAAAACCTTTAATATAGACACAGGAAGGTAATTAAGTTTTAATGAAAGATCTGTATCTGTAGTATGTATAAATGGGAAAAAGCTGAATGGTTGTGTGTGTTTGGTTTTTTTTTTCATTTCAGGCATTAATTTTATCCAAAGCAGGACAATATGCTCAAAATGTAGATTCTTGATTTATGAAGAGATACTTAGTACAGTATTCTAAATGTTTCAAGCATTTGTTTTTGATAAAATTCATTAAAAAAATATGTAACTTGTGGGAACAGTTTCTGCTTAAATTCAATGACAAAATGTTTGACTATAACTAGGTGGCAAAGTCTCATGAGCAACAGGTAAGGAGTCAGCCCCCCTCCCCAGTGAATAGCTCCTGGTTTGTGGCTTTTTTCGTCCTCTTGCCAAAATCACTCTGCTCTGAAGGCTAGCAGGTACACTACTTTTGATTTATTTCACATTCTTCCTTTTAAATATTAGAAAGAGACAGTTTTTAAACTGCTACAAAGTAACAGAATAGAATTGGGATGCATTAAGCATATCCTGCCCACACTGGACAGAGTGAGAGATACATACTTTTCCCTTTTACAATTTAAGTTGTATTTATAGTAACCATGCAATTACGTTGTTTTTGTGGGAGAAGCCTTACCTGAAATCAAACAAAACACATTTACAGGAAAAAGGGGGAAAGCATTATGTTTGTTCTACCAAAATTTATTATGTAGTAATTACAAAGTTTAAAGATTCTTCCATTTTAAATAAAAATAATAGTTATAATTACACACATTGTATAGTACCATGTCAAGTGATTCCAACAAATATAACATGAAATACAGTGCAGTTTCAAATCAGAAACACAAATACTTTCTCATTCACAGTGTTTTGACAAAGTACAAGAAAGCTTGTTCACATGAGGGTTTACTCAAGGTCATGCTCTTATGAACAGTCCACATCACGCTGTGCCACAAAAACAAATCGTCTCTCAGAACGTGAAGTACCGGGCAAACCACTCCTGGCGCTGGGGATCTGGTGAAGCCACTGGTGAAGCATCACTCTGAGGAGGGCTAAATTCACAGAAAGAAAAAAAAAAAAAACAACAAACAATTATCCCACAACTACACAAAGAGTACAAGTGTCAGGAGAAAAAAAGTCACCGAGAATATTCAGTAAAGAACACAGCCTGGTTTTTCATGGCTTAATTATCAGTGTGCCTCAGGACATGATTTAATGTCTCCCTATAGAATCTGTGATCATCCACTCCATTGGAGAGCACCAGCAGCACGGACAACTCCGTTCAGAAGCCACATTACAGGGTGGGCAAATAATCTTTTGGAAAACATAATTTAACATCTCGGAAATAGCTGTAGGTTTTCAGGAAGAATAAAAAGGGTTTTCCTTGAAAAGCGTGACTGTAGAAGGTCCTCTTTTAGCATCCTTTTCCTGTGGTAAAGTTAATTTTCAAAAATATGATGCGAGCATCATATTTGTAGACATGTGCTCACAAAGACTGGTTGGCAACTGAACAAAAATACATACTATTTTAATAATTAACACTGATCACAATTATCACTTGCATTGTTGTTCATGCTCACATTTAAAATATGCTAATATACTAGGAAAAAAGAAACTGCTGCACTGCAAACAAGACTTTTTTCCCCTTGACCACTTAAAATTCCCACAAACTGAGCGAGAGAATACTTAAATCTAATTTAATTACACAATTCAGTTCCTTTATCAATGAAAATCAGTAATAAAATAATCCCTACTGTATTACTGGATAATACAGAACACAAAACAATTTGAAATGGAAACTCCAGCATCACAGTCCACGAGTTCATGCACATGCACGTTTGAGATATCTGAGCACACTCATGCATATCACATGCACAGGGAAAAAAAAAAAGCAGTTTTTTTTTTTAAAAAGATTGTTTTCTTGAAATAGACTGTTTTCCCTTATCTATTTTAGATTCCATTGTTTCCCTTTATAATTAGTAGTTGCTAGGTGTGTGGCCTTTCGTATTAAACCAAAAGGGAAAGTAGACAACCAACTGTGGAACTCGTAATTACCGACTGCTTTATGTTGCCAACTTAGAGGCAAGAGATCAGCACCTACTAAATACGGAGTACACCACTGCCGTGCATTTAATGTGTAGGCACATAAAGCCACGAGACTAAAATCCTGCCTCTAAAATGCCACTTTTAAGTTACTCAATTCATTGTATTCATTTCTGAGAGAATTACTTGAGACTTTAATGCTGGTTTTGATTACTGGAAGCTCAGCATCAAGCATCCAAGCATGCACATTTCTGTTGCTGTAGTAAGGTTACTCCTCTGACACAATTTGGTATAGGTGAGGAAAGGGGAAACACAAAACATTCGTGTAGCACAGAAAATAGTTTTCTTACATAAAACACATTATCACGTAATACCAAACAAAAGAAATTCTGTGCTAGTATCAATTCCTAAATGACAATCAGTAAATAATAGACACATTTAAAACAATTGTTCGTATATGTAAACAATTGGAAGCACATGAATTCTGCTAAATTATCTGAAGAGGTTTTAAAGTTCAAGACTTCTGAAAAAGTGAGAGAATACTTCACATTTCAACAAGGTCTACAATAAAAAGGAATACTATAAAGAGGTTACAAATGTAATGTAAAAATTAAAAATGCCGTAAGCGTACTTGTACCTCTGAAAGGTTCATAAAGCAAGTGGGATTCAGCTCAACAGGAATGGAAAATTTTCCTGAGTTATGCAAAAAAAAAAAAAAAGGAAAAAAAAAGATTGGTGAGGCAGTGCTCACCTCAAAAACGTCTTGGGCTCTTTGGGTGGCATTGGCTGTGGCAGTGGTTTGCTGCTGTTGAGCTCAATATCGTGGATGGGTGAGTTAGGAATGGGGTCCAGGCGGTTGGGATGTCCATTGCCCACCACTCCGCTAGATTCCAGAGCACTTAGATTGGGGACACTCACAAACCTGTTTGTTGATTTATCGTTCTTCTTCTTTTGCTGCATTAAAAATAACAAAAGTAAGGAAGGCTTCTTGCATCAGGACAGATGAGGAAATCTGCAAATTTAAAAGTTGTATTGATGGCTGGTTTGGGGTTTTTTTGAAGGACAGCAATGGGGACAGATCAGGCTTTTTTCCCAATTGTAGTTTTACTCATTGCTTTGACCAGAACTGAACACCACAAATTTCTGTGAAAAAATCAAATTTCTGATCGAGATGATCAAGGTATAAAGACTTAGTGAAATAATCAATGAATATATTATATGAGATCTTCCAATATAACATTTTGCTCTGTTTCAGACATTGGAGGGAGGAAGTTTTCCAGAAAATTGTCATTTAGTCTGTTAAACTTTCCATGTTTATTTAAATCTTTTCTTGATATCAGTGAAACAGCTCTGCTGTCAAATGTAATTACAGCAAATTTCAATGACAAAAAAAGTGAATCTCTCCAACAGGTTTTCCCCCACCACTGAGGCACATTTTGGTAACTGGAACATGGAACGTAGAGAAGCAGTGACATTTCTTTGAAAGCATTTACACCCTTATAGTTAGCAAGCATTATAGCAATATTGCTAAAGATAGAAAAGATTGTTGTGTAGGAGTTCAGTTTCTTGCACAGGGAAAAGGCCAGGCTTCTGATGCTACTACTGCTGCCATTTCTAGACACCAGATGGCACAACTGAACATTTTTCTTAACACTCTCTGTACTCCTACTGACAGTATTTTGAGTGACTCAAAATACTGAAGAATTTTATTTTTATATCCCTATTTTACTCTCCATAGCATATCACACAATGGAACTGGTATTTATCCTCTCTACTTTTACAGATATTTTAATGTAGAAGGATGCTTCAAATAATTCTATAGCTTATAAAAAAATAGCTGTGTGACAGAACGCCATGTGTATTTTCTGACTTCTATCAAATATTCCGTATCCACAATAAAAAATTAATACTAAAAAAACCTTATTTCCAAAAATAGTATTTTTGAGTGAATGGATTCATTTATTCTCATGAATTGTGTATTATTTGAATATATAATAAATACTTTCATTCAATTACATATATGCAACCCTAACAAAGCAGCTAGGAGAAAAACCCCTTAAGGGCTTACAAACTACACAAATTTGAACCAATAAAGTAGAAGACAAGTGGAATCTCATGTTGTTTCTGTATAATATTTTCCAGCAGAATTCCACTTGAGAGAGAAGAGCTGCTCTGTTCAAGGGTGGGCACGAGTTCAGACGGAGATAGCCAGAGTGTCCGACTGCTTGGTTGTACTTCTGTTTAGCTCTCTGCTAGCTTTGATTTCAGTGCCTGGCCTCTCCAGGGTTGGTAGATGCAAATGCTACTAATTGTAGCCACATTGGTGGATGTGTTCATCAAAATACAATTAACCCCCTCCCCCAAGAATTTAACAGAAAGCTATAATAGAAAAAAAGTCTTTTTTAAGCATCACAATGAAAGATCATTAGCTGCAAAGGATTAAACTAAGATCGTCCCATAAACTTTACTTATTCTGTAGTAGCTGAAGAAGCAAGAAATAACATTATGGTGGAAAAAATAGTTTGGTAAAAGTAACCAACTGTATGTAAAATACATACATGCAGGGTAATATACACTGTAATTAAAACTGTGTGTTCAAATAAACTAGATAAATCTGTGTGCTTCATAGGTGGCTCATTTCTGGAAGATGTCTATTATGCACATAAGTGCTTAGAAAAATACTATGGTTTATATCTTATTCTGTATACAACAGTCTATGCTTCTGAAGCAGTCGAATCTGGAGAGACAAAATTGTGTGTATTGTTTCCATGAAATTCATGCAAAGTATTAAGAAACTTCAGATGTAACAATGTAATACTAAACAGATCCATTGCATAAATTAGAGAAGCTGTAATACACACTGCAATGGCTGTAATTTTGCATTAATATGCAAAGCCTGCAGTAACTCATAAATTGTCTTTTTACTACAAAAAAAAGAGAATGAGATTTTCAGTTTCTTTGTAATTCATTCTCCAGTAACAGTACGTGCTTTGACAAAATAAAGTAACATAGTCCACAGCTCATGAAATGAGAGATCAAAATGTTCTGGCATACAAGACGGTTTTAAAGTCTAAGCAGCTTTAAGTGATAGAAGCATATTATAAAAATATATGAATTATCACTATGGAAATCTGATGTTGAAGTACTTTTCCCAGACACTTCAGATTTCACACAAAACACAAGCTTATATAACTTGATGGTTACATTTCACAACTTTATAAATGAATGGTTCAGACAGCTTCCAAAATTTTCAAACAACCTTTATCACATAAAAACAAAGTATTCAAATTGTATCTGGCAGTCCTGGTATTGTCCTTACTGGGCTCAAACCAAGTTCTTTTATGCAGTTACGCATAAAAGCTAGGCACCCGCAGATAAGCTTGTGAAGCTGCTGGGCTCCTGAAAAACGTAGGGGAACAGTGACAATTTGCACCAGTTTGTGCAGAAGCGGGAAATACACTGATCCGATGCGAAACTACGATTAGGCTTAGCTAAATAACACAGCCTGATCTCAAATAACGGGGCCAGACCTCCTTTTAAATAACAGAGCCTGAACCTTGGTCATTGAAGCTCTCGGGCATCTGAGCTGCTCATGTTGTGCCCCTTGGGTCACCCTCTGCTTCAGAACCGTACCGAGTCCTTCTGCCTCTACAGCTGGGACAAATCTCTTCCCTTTCCATGCAGGTGGAATGACTTACGGGTTATCACAAGGAGGAAGGAAATGTCAGAGGACTCATTCTTACTCCTGAAGTGGTGAAAAGAAATAGAATTAAGGTACCCTACCACAGTCTGTTCATGTTCCTCATGAAGGAATGCTGCTGGCTTTTGAAGTGACAGGGAGGCTACTATGCCTGCTTGTACAGTAGCCTTCGCTGACTGCTGTGCAGCAGGATGGAGACAACTGGAGAAGGTCACTACCAAAGTGTTTTCACTCGTACAGGAGGTGACAATAACTGAGTAGGCTGGAGATTGACTTCTGTCTTCTGCTGCCCCCACAGTCCGTACCTGGTTTGTCACTCCAGTTCCCCAGTGTTACTCTTTCTCCATTCAGACTCATTCCATGCCCTTCTCATGCTCTTCTTTTTTTTGACCTTTACTCACTTCCTTTAGTGTCCCCTCTCCCTCTGTCTTTCTATGCTATTCCATCCTGAGCACCACCTGAAAAATGAAACTGCCCTTGCCCTTTCCAAAATAACCAGAAAAATTATGAAACTAAAACTGGTTACAGGTGTCACTGTTTGCTATGATATGTTACAGTCTGTTGCCTTTCTGTCACTTTGTGCAGTTTTGTGAGAAGGAACTGTGGTTTATGTCATACATGTCTAGGAAACTAGGGCAATCATCTCGGTGGATCTCTCAACAACACTAAAGAAACAAACCGGCACAAAAATACGTAAAGACAAATGGAAAACTATGTTCCTTGTTTTGAACATGTCTTTTAAGGGTGAAATATGTATACACACAGACGTACACACATATTTCTTCTTTTTACTGTATCCTAGTTTAGATTTCTTTTTCTTCACTTTAGCAATGAAGTCCATGGAACATACCTTCACCAATGGATTAATAACACCAACATTAGGGCTTGCATTAAACATTTTGTTGTAGTTAGTCTCCCTGTTAACTAGCTCCAGCTGATAGAACTTTTTGTCCTCCTAAAAAGAAGAACAAATAGAAACTTCTTTTTATGCATTTTCAATCAGTTAGTGGCCAAATCTGCCCACAAAATAATCTCAGATAAATTTATGTTTATGTTTCAAAAGAAACTGGTAATTCTACAAATTGCATTTCATATTTAGTATGTTTTATATCTTATTATATATAAATACTAAATAATTTCTATTTATGCAGTTCTGTTGCAGTTCCATGCTCCTAAGAGTTATGATAGCCTAATGGATAATGCACTGGAAAGACTCAGTATAGTTAACTTCTGATCTCTAATTAATTTGAATTTCCTCACTCCTCCTTGCCTCTGACTCAGGATCTGATCAGGCTAATCTGAGTCAGGGTGTTGTGCTCTGAATTTGGGAAGCTCAGCGGATCAGGAAATTGGTCTTAGAAACCTCCTAGAAGAGAGCAGTTCTTACATGGCTTACATGGCTGGCTTATTCCAGGACTGGAGATAGGAGATGTCTGATCAAGGTGATATTGAAATATTTTTTGTAATAATGTATTATGCTTGATTGTGCAAAACTCTCTGTATCTAATTAGTTCTACTATTATGAGCCACTGGAACTACAGGAATAACGTGTTAAAGAATATGAATAACATGCTAGCAGGATTGGTTCTTTAAATACATTTCACACACTTTGAAATTGAATTAACTTTTATATCTGTCAAGATATTAAACCAAGAGAGCATAAAAGTCTTACAATCAATTTCTTTATGAGTTGGTCCCGCTCTGCAATTAGGTCTTTCAGTTCTGAGATAAGCTGCAAGTCTTCTGGTCTTGATTCTCTGTTTTTATATTTTTCTTCCATTTCTTCTAAACTTTATAGGAAAGAAGAATACCCCCTTTAGCCTGATCCAGCATTAAATGATGAGTGAATAGTCACATCTTTGATTAGCACAAAAGAGAGTTCAGGAAGTAAGAACAGAAGATGATTTCTTATCACCTCAAAGTAAATTAATTTCTATGTTATCATTCAGCTTTATCTAGTTAAAAAAAAAATCAGTAATAACCATAACCTTTGCTCCAGTAACTAATAATCTGGGCAATGTTCTAAAAACTTAACATCCTTCTTGTGCATGCAGTACTAGGTGTTTGAAAAAAGGCCTTTTGGAAGTCAAACTGAAAATAAGGCATTCAAAACCATAATATGGACAGTGGAATTACAGAAGACATAGCTAAGATTGATTCTTATGTAAAATATAGGGGCTACATTGCATTATATTTATATTAACGTAAACTTTAAAAGCTGGCAATTCACTTTCTTGATGAGGAAAACAAACAGTATCATTGTTCTTTTTATAGACGACTACTCTGGATAAAGATGCATGCTTGTGATACTGGAGAAACTGGGTAGACAGACAAGGCTGGCACCGTCTTCCGCAGTTCATGTGGAACATACTGGGACAAAAATATTGAAGAACAATGAAGACTAAGGGGTAACTAATTCCTCTCCACAAAAGCAACTTAGTACCGTTAGAGATGAAATAAAGTAATGAGCTGCAAAAGAAAAGCAATAACACTTGGATATTAGGATATCTGGATTAAGAGAAATGTAAGAATTGATAAACATTTGAAAAAAATAGGAGGGAATTTGAAATGCCTGGTGGGAAAGCATTAAAGGAGAGAAGTGAAATAAGCCAACTGAGAGATGAATTGTACAAGTAAATGCATAAATTCCTTGTTTCTTCTTAAAGAACCAGTTTTGAAGACACGACAATTTCAAATGACTGTGTCTCTTTGAAACATAAATATGATGTTCATGATACGAAACATTGTTGCAAAGGAAACTACTGAAATACTTATCTCACATGTTCAGCTCTCATGTAGATTAGTGAAGCAAGTTTCAGAACAGAGTCAGGAAATTTAACAAAACTTTATGAAAAATAGATGAAAAAAAAAAAAAATCCCAAACAAACCCTGAGAAAAATCTATGAATTTAAGGTGTCTAAGTCAGCTCCAACTTAATTCCACAAGACACCTGGAAGTAGTCATAATTTCTCACTTTAGATACATATTTTCCCTTCAGAGGCAGCTATGTGATTTTTACTTTGAGTTGCATCTGAAAAAACAGTTGATATGAAATTATATTTATAACCTTCAAATAACCTGTACATAATCTGAGATTATATAATGTATTTACATAAAACATTATGAACGTGAACAACATGACTGTTTTTATTCGTAGAAAAGGCATTTGACTCAGCAGAACAGAAATATGCTCAGCTGGCTTAATTTTTGTGTATACATTTTATTATGGGTTAAACTATTGTACACAGATCCCCAGAGTATAGTACATAGTTATGCACAGCTGTCATTTTATTTTCAGATATTTCAGAAAACTTTTTTTCCTGTTTCAAAGAGATAATATGTAATTTAAAGAGTCTAGTTGTAGAGCCTAATTAGTGATACCCACACTGTAAGATAGATTCTCCGTTTCATAAATGTTCACAAGGCTGTGCTTTAGGTGAGGCTGAACCTGGAAACAGTTACTTAAGAAATAGCTGCATAAAATCCTTCTATTTTTTTTTTTTTTTTTTTTTTTTTTTTTTT
>Ga0065711_1042571_pt1 | contig 15293 bp, 11 predicted proteins | sample Hoacrofraction12_FD_59098 | JGI IMG/M metagenome (GOLD analysis project Ga0065711, IMG submission 59098) | Hoatzin crop microbial communities from Cojedes, Venezuela - Epithelial fraction 12 v2 (version 2) | ecosystem: Host-associated > Birds > Digestive system > Esophagus > Crop | place... | reverse complement strand
CCTTTCTCTTCCACCTGATCTCCGCTAGAAGCTCCTTGTTTAACCATGCAGGTCTCCTGCCTCCTTTGCTCGATTTCTTTCTCAGGGGGATGCACCGCTCCTGAGCATGGAGGAAGTGATGTTTAAAGAGCGACCAGCGCTCTTGGATACCCCTGCCTTCGAGAGCCCTGAAGTCTTACTCTTGGCAAAGCCACTTACAATTTTTATGTATACTACAACAAATTTTTAGATACTGTTAGTGATTGTTTCATGAAACAGCTGGTTAATGAGACCTTTCATTTGCTACTCTGTAGTGTGCAGAATCCAGTTCAGAGTCTGAGTTAAAGCCACACTTTGTAAGAATCATCAGAGTGTCTTAGATTCAGCAGAGGGACAGCTAATGTAGAGGCAGGAACAATTAAATCTCAGAAGTCCTCTGCAGTTATGCTTATTTTTAAAAAGAACTGTGTTAAAATGAGAAAGTTGTCTCAGAATGAAGGTAAAAGCTGCAAAATATAGTTTAACTGGTGGCGTTCTTAAAGAGTTGTGTCCAAATACATGATGTGAAAGCATCATAAATGCTGGCAGATGTAATGTGAAAATAGGTAGGCCCGGAAAAAAGAAAAGAAGGTCAAGGATCAGCTAGCTGAAGGAATCAAAGCTTTTACTAAATCCTTCTTAAATACACCAAGAACAAAAACCCTGTAGAGGGTCTGTGCAGCCAGTTGATTAAGTTATTGGTATAAAAGAAGCACTTGGAAAGCGCATGGCTACTGCAGAGAAGCGAAACGGAATGATGTTGACTGCTAAGTGGGAAGATTCCCAAACTTAAATTCTTTTTTTTTTTCCTGGGGGGGGATGGGGGAATGAGAGGGGTTGACCTAAAAAAACCGCAGGGATGAAATTGCCTGCTTGCCAAGGGTAATATCTGATCTCATGCTTTAAACTCCCTGTGTACCTGAAGCCTGGAGGGTGGCAAATTTTATGCTAGTGTTTAAAGCAAGAATGACCAGAGCAGTGTAAGCCTGACGTGTGTGTCATTCAAATTTATAGATATTGTAACAAAGGATAAAGGTCACAGAAGTAAGTAGGATCAGCTTGGGAGGCATCGGGAGTTTTCTGTTGGAGTTTTCTTGATGGGGCCAGGAAAGGTGGCTAAGATTTAGATTCCCAAAAAGCTTTTGGTAAAGTTTGGCATCAAAGGCTTTTGGGCAGCTATTGGATAGGAATGCAGGGTTTTGTATATTAAGTAATGTATCAAAAGATAGGAGGAGGGATGAATGGTTGATTTTTTTTTGCATAGGAGGGAAATTACCAGCTGAATTTTTGAGGATTTGGTCTTGGAATCTGTGCTGTTTGGTATAAAACTGGCATGATAAAGGCAATGAGTAGTCAAGTGAGAAAGTTCGCTGGTGTTGCTGTTCAAGGCAGTAAAGAGGGGAGAAGAGAGTGAAGGATTCCTGCATAGGAGGCCTGTGCAGAATGGAATGGCTGGGCAGGGCGAGTTGGAGGCTGTATGCAAGAAACAAGAGGACACTTCAGTGTGGGAAAGAGATGGATGAGAATATAGGAAAGAATCGTGCAGATAGCAGAAGACCTGTGAGTCTTCTTGTCAGAGATGACAGAGGATGTCTGACAGAGATGTAAGAACATGTTGTAGATGAAGATGTTTACAATGAGAAACTGGAGGAGTACTTCAGAGGGAAATCCTTTGGTGGTTACAAAATAGATTGACTGTGACAAGCTCGGGATAACAGCTGAAACAACAAAAAAAAATGGGGTATTTGAAGGAAAGTATTAAATATTATTGCACTGTTCTTACAATTCCTTGTCACTGTTGGAGCTAGAATATTGGGCTGTATTCACTCCTTGTCTATACTGGTGTGACCACTGGTGTCTTATCCAGTTTCTTGGACTGGTGAATTTGATATTGGAGATTTATTTTCATTCATACATAATCAAGTATATAGAGAGTTAATACAAATTCGTGTATATATATTTAGCTGTAGATAAGAGAAAGATTTTGTGTGTGTGTGTGACAGAATCTCCTGTCTGTTTTCCTTTCTGTCAGTATCATTTTATGGTGATAGCTTTGTGGAGTTGAACATGGCAGAAGCATCCTCTCGGACATCCTTACAGTTGCGGTTTCGAACAGGCAAGCCGCATGGGCTGCTTTTTCTTGCAGCTGGGAAGAAGGATTATTGTTTAATGGAGCTACACTCAGGAAATTTACAGGTATGGGTTGTAACTATAGCTAAAAAGAGGTGTAGCCTGTATTGTTTAGTGTTTTTTGTCAAGCTGTTGTCTATAACAATTCTCAAAGTTTGTTTTTAAAAAAAAAGGAAAAACCACATCATACAATTGATAATTTCAAAATGTGATATTTATTTCTTATAATGATATTAAAATTGGCCTCTAAAAGCCTTTGAGATCTCTAGATCTTAAAATCAAGATCACTGTGTTCAAAGCATGAGGTTCAGTAAAGGCAAAATTTCAGATTTGATGATGTTAGCATCATAGAAAATGTTTGGATCCAAATAATATTTTTTCTGTAAGGTAAGTTCTTGAAAGATGATTGTTGCTTGGGTTCTCAGGAGCTGTTGGTCCTAGCAGAACTTCTGCAATTATTCAAATCGTATTTGTGATGAGAAGTAAACCTACACAAAACTTTAGTGGGATTTTTTTTTTCAACTAAATGTAGTGAATTACATACTTAATATGATTAATCTATCAATGATGCGTTAATATATGATTATGAAAAATACCACTTTGGATTTTGATGGTTAAAATTCTGTCTCTTTCAGTTGAGAATTAACTTTGGCATGGGGGAACGAGTACTGCATTCTCAGCAAAGATCTCAGCTGAATGATTTAGCTTGGCACATGGTTGAACTACATCATGAACATGACAGTGTCACATTGGTAACTGATAATCATGATAGAAGTAGTGCAAAAATGCCTGGAATTCTCTATGAATTAAATATTGACTATGGATTCTATGTAGGTGGTACTAGTAAACTTGATGTTCCCTACCTTGTTGGAGCACTGCCCAGTTTTCGAGGATGTATTGATGATGTGTTGTTCAATCAGCTGGACATTCTGATGCCTCTGAGACCTTCTCCTGGCTTTAAAAATGTCCATGAAGTTTCAGTGGGATGCAGTGATGAATTCTTTGCAGGTGAAGATGAGCCCATTAGTTTCTTCAGTTCCAGATCCTATGTTTCTTTCGCACCATGGAATATTGATGATGAGGGAATCTTGGCATATGCATTGCAGACCTCAGCTGCACGTGGCTTGCTGCTTTACCATCCTGGGCAAACAGGAGATTTCATTGCAATGGAAATAGCAGATGGATTAATTAAAGCCTATGTTGGAAAACATAAAAATAGAATCCAGCTTTCCTCTCATAGGTCTGTCAATGACAGTTATTGGCATTACATTGAACTAAGATTTACTGCAGAATATTTTCAGCTGACATTGGATGAAGAAACTGTGGAAAAATTATTGCCTCCTCACAGCAAACTGCCGCTTCTGAAGGGGTCTCTCTTTGTAGGTGGTGTAGATGACAACACACGATCAGAAGTGATGAAGTTAGAGCTAACTTCAGTGTCTGGGAAGTATGCCAGAGGAGGGTCCTTCAAAGGTTGCTTAAGAGATCTGAAAATCAATTCAGAAAAGAAATCGCTGAAGAATGTTCTAGTAACAAAGGACATTTCAGCTGGATGTGAAACGGGGGGTGCTTTTAATACAAATCTTTCTTTAGAGATGGCTGTAAAGAACCCTACTGTGAAAGCAGCCCCAGCATTTGCCATTTCCCCTGAAAGCTCTGTCTCTCTGGGAAGGGAAGACAAAAGCCACCTTTTAGTTCTAAGTAACTTGATTGTGCTAGAGGGCGGACAAGCTTTGCTTGAATCCAAACATATTAAAGTCAACTTGGACTTTCAGAAATTAGGGATTCATCAATCAGAAATTATTTTTGAAATACAGGAACCACCCTCTCATGGAGACTTGAAACTAGATGTTGAACCAGCGCAGGAGATGAATACATTTACTATGCAGGATGTGTGGCAAGGGAAGATTCTTTATGTCCATGATGGCTCTGAGGACTCTCACGATTATTTTAATTTCTCCATTTCTACCAGCAGTGAGAAGGTTGTGCCTCCATATTTGCAAGGAGATGAGCAGCATATGTTTAGCATTACTGTCACTCCAGTAAACGATGCGCCTGAGATCACACTTCCCGAGGGAAACTTGCTACTTGTCTTGGAGAACTCAAAGAAACGTTTGACTAGTGATCTGATAAAAGTTCTAGATAAGGATTCGGATCCTGTGGATCTCAGTCTTTCAGTGCTTGGAAATATGAATGCAGATGCAGGATTTTTAGAAAATTCAAAACATCCTGGAAAAGCTATTACTACTTTTTCTAACGAGGACTTAAGAGAAGGCACTGTTTTCTTTGTCCACACAGGTGTCAAGAACTCAAGGATTGTTCTGAGGGTGAGTGATGGTGAGAAAGTGAGCAATACTGCTGTGTTACGTGTCATGGCAGTTCCTTTGGATTACAGAGTTGTGAACAACTCAGGAATAAGCCTGCTCCAAGGTGTTACAGCTCTGATCACACCTAGGCATCTGGCAGTGGAAACAAATCCCAGCCTCCATGAGCTGCAGATACGGTACGAGATCACAGAGCCACCCCAGTTTGGGGAAGTCCAAAGGCAGCATTCAAGGGGCGAATGGAAGCAAGTCAGCTCTTTTTCTCAACGCTCTGTTCAGCGCAGCCGTGTGAGATACTGTAGCACTTTCAAAGAAATTCAGCTGGAGAATGTTACTGACCAATTTAAATTCAAAGTTAGCATAGGAAACAGAATCAGTGAAGAGCACATGTTTCTGATCAAAGTGAAATGGTTAACGTACACTTTATTGAAACATGCTCCTCTAGAAATTGAAAAATCAAAAAAGAAGTACTTGAATTCAGATAATCTTTTTGCTGTGATTATAGATCTAGAAATACCTGAAGATGAGCTGCTTTTTAAATTGCTGTCCTTACCAAAGAATGGACAAATACTGCTTAATAACCAGCTTTTGAAAAAAGGTTCAGTCTTCAGCCAGAAAGACATTACTGATCAAAAAGTGGCATATGAATTAATCAGCGGATACCATGAAGACAGCCGTGATTCATTTAGATTCCTCATTTCTACAAAATATCTGGAATCAAATTTGTATGACTTTGAAGTCTACATCAAATCAGATTTCAGAAACATGATTTTGACTAACAATGGCCTAACTGTTACTGAAGGTGAAGGAGAGTTAATAACAAGCACAAAATTGTTTGTGCAAACACCAGATAATAAAACCTTCGAATATGAAGTTATACAGTTTCCTAAGCATGGGAAATTAAAACTCATTAATTTTTCAAGCTCATTTGAGAGTAATGACAATCTCACCTCTTTCACTAACAAAGATATAACTGATAAGCGCCTTATTTATGTGCATGATGATTCTGAGACAGCATTTGATGAATTTCTTGTCAGAGCTTCCAGTGAAGACTCAGGAAGGTGGGCAAACTTTGATCCGGAAGTAGAACCTTTGTCAGCAGAAATTAGATTCAACATTTCTGTCCAGCTGAAGAACGATGAGAAACCAGTACGTGTAATTGATAATATATTTAATGTAGTGAGAAATGGGCAGCGATTATTGACTTTGGCAGATCTTTGCTATCATGATCCTGATTCTGATTTTGATGATGGACAGTTGCTGTATACTAGACGTGGTATTTCCAATGGGGACTTGGTGCTAACAAATGACACTTCGCACAGACTCTACCAATTCAAACAAGAGGACCTAGAGCAAAAGCAAGTCCTGTTTATACACCGTGGTGCAGATTTTGGGCGTTTTGTGCTCTTTGTGACAGATGGCAAGCACTATACCTCTTTCCTTCTAGAAGTTAGTGCCACTGATCCTTATGTCAGGCTGGCAAATAATACAGGCATTTTGGTTCAAAAAGGAAAAGAGAAGACTGTTACGACAGCTAACCTAAGTGCTATTACAAACCAAGACATCAGAAGTGATCATGAGATGGCATATGAGATACTCTCTTTCCCAAATTATGGAAGAATATATGTAAATAATCTATTGATGGATTCCTTTACTCAATTTGATCTGATAAAGGGGTACGTGACCTACAGGCATGATGACAGCAACAACCTTATTGACACATTTAACTTTACGGTCCGTGCTAGAGATGTCCATTTGGATGCTGGAGTGCATGTTCGCATATATTTGGAAAGTCATCAGTGGCCACCAAGGATTGTGAACAAAAACAATCTCTTAGTTGAAGAAGGAAAACCAGTTAAAATCAGTAAAGGAAAACTGCAAGTAAGTTGACTGTGTTGTCCATTACTCCAATCTTGTAGCAAGTTTTCTTCACTGTTTTCTCAGTCATTACAGTGTCTTTAGTCTCTCTGTCTTCTCTTTTAACTCCTTTTGTTTTTCGCTAACATAACGACGCTCTGGATGCTTAATTCTGGAGAGACTGACACTAGCAAGGTTCCATTTCTAGAAGGGAAAATGATGTATGTTAACGACTGCCCACAGTCTTTTACTCCGTTACATATCAGTGCTGGAGAAAGTTAAGGTTTGGAGATGCTGCATTTCTGTATTTGTTTTAGTCGTGACAATTGGTTGTACTTCATGTATTATTCTTAGCTGAGCTGGTGGGAAATGCCAAGGAAGAAGGGGTTTTGTTTCATTCAGTGTGGAGCTATCCCAGTTAACACTGTCTGAGAATTGCATCCAAAATTTTAAAAACATCATCACAAGCCTGAGGTTGTTTCTTTTTGGTTAATATTTTCCTTCACACCATTTGTGTGTGTAATTTCAGTAACCACCGGGAGGTGGCTCTGGCAGCACGTGGCTTCGCTCCTCTGCTGAAATCCTCGTTTCAGGCAGGGGCCTGCAGTGCTTAGGCTGTTAGTCAATTCCGCAGTGTGTTCTTCTCAAAATTGACAGAACACTCCCATGCCATGTGTGTTTAACATGGGTCTAAAGTGTTGTATTGTACTTTCAGGTAAACTATGTAACCCAAAGAAGGAATGCTGAGTAATTAAGTAGACAATCCCAGGGTTAAAAGTGAAAAATTCAGAAGAGAAATACAGAATTTCTCACATTTCTGTTTTAATAATTTTGGGGTATGTTTTTAAATTCAAGGTTGTTCATGAAAACAGTTCTCCATCTGAGATTGTGTTCACAGTAAGACAGCTTCCAGTACATGGATACATTCGGAAGTTTTCCTTGGAGGAAAGTTATCTCGGTGCTGACCAAAGGCCAGTTTTGAGCTTCACACAGCAAGATGTTGATGAGGGCAAAGTTCAGTATGTGCAGACAGTTTCTGACCAACTGGAGGACCATTTTTCTCTGGATGTGACCAACGGTGTCCGAACAGTGAGTGGAGTAGAGATCTCTGTAGACATCATCCCCAGAATGATTCCGCTGGAAGTACAGAACTTCACGGTAGTTGAAGGGGGCTCGAAAGTCCTGGTGGAAGACTATCTAAAAATTTCTAGTAGACACTTTGCAGGACTCAGCTGTCAATTCATCTTAGTTGAGCAGCCAAAACATGGTTATGTTGAAAACTTTCATGTTCCTGGAATAAAGTTAACCACATTTACCAGAAAACAGGTAATGCATTTAAGTCTACTTTGCTATAGTCATGATTAATTCTTTGTATTGCTAAAAGCTAATTTTTGCCTGCAGTGGGATATTTGGTGGGAGGTAGTGACCTGCATGAGTTTGAGCTTTGTTCTGGCCTTGTACCAAAGATCTTTCTGCAATTGCTAGCTGGTTGTTTGGTGTGGAGAGGGAGGGTGCCTTGTTGTGGTGAACCACATCGCTTCCTTGTGTGCCACTGGTCACACAGTCTACTGTGCTTTAATCACGGTAGACAGATGGGCTACTCATACTCAGGCAGAGTTGTTGATGCTCTGGAAGCCTGAGACAGACTGAGCATGGGTTCATTTTGAAAAAAACGAGGAAATAGGGTGTAGATTGAACAAAGAAGAAAATGGAAAAAATTATTTTTTTTAGGTCGTGTCTTTGCTCGCAGAGAGCTGGTATATGTATAATATGTTAATTTTCAGTCTTTTAGCACTATGAAGTAAAAACTATACTGTAAGACACCATCTACTAATACCATGTTCAGTTTATAGATTTCAGGAATGTTGTGGTAAATATAGTGGGATTGAATTTTCCATGGGAATGCCAAGACTGGATAGTTAAGATATTCTAGCTAGAGGAATGAAAAGATGAGCTGTAAAATTTGCTGTTGTGGAAGGAACGAAGATAGAAGTGCAGATCAGATACAAGCATAAATAAAGTCTTAGAAGTCATGAAGAGTTGAGGCAGTGAATACATAGGGGCATGACTAGACTTGAGTATTTGTTTTTTAATGTGGCATTCATTTTCTTTGAGCCTCTTCAGTTTTCCAGGTTGTTATATTTTTCAGGTGGAACAGGAGTTAATCTACTATGTTCATGATGACAGCGAGGAACTAGCGGACAATTTTACTGTGATAGTAAATAACACGGAACTGTGGAAACAAAGCTTGCCCCAAACTGTATTTGTAACAGTTACTGCAGTAAATGATGAAGGTCCTGTTATAAAAGTTAATAGAATTCTTCAGGTATGTTTATCAACATTTTGAAGTGTTAAGTTACTTCTAACCTGATACCATTTAATGCACCATCATTAACAGAGTATTAGGTTTCTGTCTGGTGGGATAGTCGATATAATAAATGGTGGTCCTGGGATTTAAATAAATTAGTATTTATGAAGGGAGGCAGTACATGTGTATTTATGGAGATTCTAGTCATCATGAAGAACATTTTGTGTGGTTGTAAAGTTTATCTACAATGCTGACTGAGCTTTCTTTTAATCTTAAACATACATGAAGTCTCTAGGACTGACATAGCGCTTGTGGGATGGGTTACACTTGGATCAATGTTGTTTTTTAGTGTTTTTTGCTAGGGCATCTTGAGGCTTGTTAATAAACAGCATAGCCTAGATAAGTACCAAGAGTAGTGACGGTGAGGGTTCTTCAGGCTCTGTGCCTCTTGCCGTCAAGTGTACCAAAGGGTCAGACGTGCTGAGGTGCATTCTGCTGCCTGCTCCTTTCTGGATCCCTGGTGAGACAGGACAAGAAGAAAGAGCGGCATTCTCACTGGCACTGCTTTGGATAATTGTCTATGTAATGGGTATTTCTGATACAAAACAGGAATTTTCCCTTCTTTGAAAGTTCCTGACAAGAACAGTAAAATGCAGTCTGTGAAAATCTAGGCCGTTAGAGGTCATGAAAGTAGTGCAAACAGTGAAGATATTACTGTGTGATACTGTGAGCTAAAAAAAGGACACGCTGACTTGTTTCAAACTCCGTGCCCCCCCACATTCCTGAAGAAAATTATAAAATTTTTGGCTCACACTACCTTTTGCTCTTAATAAGCATAGCCGGCTTTTTAATCTTTCAATCTTGAAAGAAGTCACTAGTGTCACTTCAGTTTCAGTGCTTTTTCAAATTTATTTATTTGTTTATAAGTTTGTTATTTGTTTGTGTTACAGTAGCACTCAGTAACCAGAACTGGTTTATTACGGACACTGTGCCCGTGTTAGACAAAAAGGCCGCTGTGTGTAAAGATGCAGTTTGCAAATTGGTGGCACCTAAAACGTGTTTAGTTTTACATACTTAGTTGTACATTGCAGGAGGAGAATAGAGGGCTGTAAAGATGATCACAGCATTGTGTTGTGTGTTTAGACTTTTCACATGAGAAAAGACATAGTTTTTAAACAGCAGTAGTAGTAGTATTGTGCAGCTTCACAATGACAACAGCTAATCCATGATAATCTGCAGATGTCTACAACACAAGATACCCTGCCCTGTGCAGAGACTGCTAGCAAAAGGGCAGACTCACTTCACACGCATTTGAGTGGTACAGAGTAAAACCTTCCCTGGTTAAAGTAATTACAGTGGTACTCCACAGACATCAGCACAGCAGGCGGTAATGTTTGTCTAGTCACAGACAAGAGGGATATATATCCAGTCAGAAATTTTTATGTGTCTCCTCTCTGGTGCATTGCTGTCATTGAACTGTAGTTTCTTAACAGAACTGCAGCCATGCAGTGCACTACAGTGCAGCATATGGATTTTTTTGCTAAAAATATCTCTGAAGTCTAGGCTTCCCAAGAACAATGATAGCACAGCTTAACCTATCCAAAGTTGGTCCTCTCTGCTGGGACTCCAAACCAGTATGCTGCCTTTATGCCTGTGGTTTTGCTGCTCACGCATAAGCTATTGCTGAGAAATAACCTTGATTTTTGTCATGAGCAGGTACTAATATGCACAAATATGTTGGAATCATGTGGAGACTAAAAGCTGGCAATTTATATACTGGGAGGAGTACACTGAGATCATCCTTCTTCAAAGCAAACTTGCGCATCCCGTAGAAGGAAGAAAATGGATTTTTCTTAGTCCTGCTAAATATTGACATGAACCGGGCATTCCTGTGTAGGGTGATACTTGCTGGCCCCATGTTCTAGCCAAGCAGTCTGTGCTCCTCAAGGATGTTGCTAGTGGTGAACATTGAGTAATAAACTGCGTGTTGCTTTTAAAAAGGCAGTAGCTCTTTTGTATTTTTTGAAAGGTTGGAAATGTACAAAATGTAAAAAAGTATAAAATGAGGTACCAGTACTGTGAAAACTGAAGTCCAGTAGGACCATTTGAGTTGACTGAAGTTTAGCACTCAGAACATTTGCAGATCTCAATATAAAGAGTTAGAAAGCAGCACTGAACAGCTGAAAAATAGGTTAGCGTATGGTATCTGCTGTTGAGAAATAGCTTCTGTGAAGAGCTGATGTATGTGATCAGTGATGTTGGTGTGGATATACGAAAGTTAATTTTGGCCTTTGCCATGGGGCTTCTGACCAAATGCAAGAAACTTCTGAGCATGTGCGCACATGCTGAATGAGTCCTTCAGCTCCCTCACTTCTGAGGCATCCATGACATCCCTTCTTCAGACACCCTTGTCTGGACAAACAACCAAACATGTTTGTCCTTGTCTGGACAAACAACCAAACATTTTGGAGGTTGTTTCTGATTTTTTCGCTAGGAAGTGAAAGTAATTGAAGTTCTTAGGTGTTTGGGTGTTTTTTGGTTTTTTTTGGCTGACAATTTGTAGTATGCTGAAGTATTTACATTAACATAATGTATGAGAGACAGAAGGTTCTACTGTCCTGAGAGCTTCTGTAATGTATGCTAGCAATCCTTGCATTTAATTTAAAGCCGTTCCATTAGAACAGTGAGTGCATGAAGGATGTGTTTATTTAGAAACCATACATCATTATAGGTATAATTTGCTAAAATTTCCACAGAGTCTGTGGTCATTTTTTTTTCTGGGGTGAGAATGGGGAAGAGAAGTAGGATATTTTTTAAGATAATCACTATCCTGGCATTATTTGCTATGCTTACTTTTGTGTTTCAGTATGCTTATGGGTAGTGATGCTATGAAATGACTGTATCCTCATATTGCCACAAGAGGGCCGTATTTTCCTAGAATTAGTTTGTTTTTAAAAGCCACATTAAAACTCTTTTTTTTTTTTAATTGCTCACTAACCAGAGTATTAAAATGGCCGTGAATATACAGTGTCTGGTAGGCTATGTAGCATGCAAGGAGATACTGATAAGTTGAATGCTCGAAGTAGAGCAGGATGGATTATTTCCCAGCTGGTGGGGTCATGAACCTTTTTTTTGGACTATGCCTGTGAAATGTGTTCTGCATGTGCAAAATTAGTGTGGTGCTACATCCTGGAAGTTCAGATACAGTGTTCATGGTGCTCTTCAAGGAGGACTTGATCCCAGATGTGGAAAATAAGACACTTGTACAGTATTTGCAGTATTCTGAGCGTCCGCTTCCATACAGCCCTTTTCAGCTCTTGGATCTTCTGTCATTCCTCAAAGATTGTGTTGCAGGTCATGGAGCACCTCAAGCGTGTATAGTACTTTAAAAAGCATTGTGTGTTAGTGTGTGCTGGAACAATAGAAATAAACACTGGCTTTATAGAAGATAAAAGCTCATTTTTTCCTGTAGTAACAGAAAAAGTTTTGAAACTGTAGGACATCTAATGAGTCAGTTATAATAACATGTTTGCATAGTCCTTTCGTATGTTTTTGTGTATTCTGTATGTGACTTTTTATTTTCTGTGTAGAATAGTCTGAATCAAGTGCTACTGATATGAGTTAAAGGGTCTCAGCAGAAAACCAGTGACACTGATGTGCTTATTTGGTGCCACTCAGTAAGTTTGCCTTTGCTATTAGTTCTCATCCTGTGTATTCCTAGGTGGCATCTTCTATTGAACTGTGATAGTAGTGATTACATTACAGAGAAATACATGTATGAATGGAGAAAATAGCTATTTCCTGGTTGTGAGATATTTTCTATTATAAAGCATAACACAACTTCCTTTTCAAACTTTTTTCCTAATTAGAAAACATAGAATTTCATTTTAGTATCTCTTTTTCCATGGCACATATTTTGTCACACAATGTAGACTGAAATCTTCCCTCTGTTGAAGTGTTGTGGCAAAAATCCCAGAGGCTTTAAAAGGTTTTATTCCAGGGTTTTTATTAAAAAGTAAAATTAATACTTAGGGAAAAATCTGTGATTGCTGAATTTTGGTTTTGGCAGAAGTAAAATGCCCTTTGTCAAGGATCATGTTTCCTCTTCAACCATTTGATGTGATGTTCTTACCAGATACTTGTTAAGTGTACTAAGACCTTAGGAGGACAGGAAAGGACCATGCAGTATGCGTTTTGAATCTCAAGCTGAGGTTTTTAGAGGCTCAGGCTCTGAAGATTGTATACTGTATAAACTCTGCATGGAAAGAATTGGGATTGATGTATTGAATAATTAGGAATCTAATTTCATGTTGAGATAAATACCTGTTGTTCTTTATTAGTACTTTTGACTGTAATTCCAAAGAAATACAGCAAAGTTGAAGAGTAAAATGGGCTGTTGCTTGTCGTTTCCAAACAAGAAATTATCCAGTGAGATACAGATGAAGCTCAGATAGCAGTCCTTTCTGCTTGAAAGAAGGAACTTGCAGTTTGTGCATATTTTAAGCTAACAAAAAAAGGCACTTAGAGTCATAGAATCATAGGTTGGAAAAGACCGCTAAGATCATCAAGTCCAGCTGTCAACCCAACACCATCATGCCTACTAAACCATATTCTGAAGTGCCAAATCTACACATTTTTTAAACACCTGCAGGGATGGTGACTCAACCACCTCCCTGGGCAGCCTGTTCCAATGCCTGACCACTCTTTCAGTAAAGGATTTTTTCCTAATATCTAATCTAAATATCCCCTGACACAACTTGAGGCCATTGCCTCTCGTCCTATCGCTAGTTACTTGGGAGAAGAGACCAACACCTGCCTCACTACAACCTCCTTGCAGGTAGTTGTAGAGAGTGATAAGGTTCCCCCTCAGCCTTCTCTTCTCCAGACTAAACAGCCTCAGCTCCCTCAGCCGCTTCTCATAAAACTTGTTCTCCAGACCTGTCACCAGCCTTATTGCCCTTCTCTGGACATGCTGCAGCACCTCAATGTCTTTCTTGTAGTGAGGAGCCCAAAACTGAACATAGTACTCGAGGTGCGGCTTCACCAGTGCCGAATACAGGTGCACGATCACCTCCCTACTCCTGCTGGCCACATCATTCTAGATACGAGCCAGGATGCCGTTGGCCTTCTTGGTCACCTGGGCACACTGCTGGCTCATGTTCAGCCGACTGTCAACCAGCACCCCAAGATCCTTTTCTGCTGGGCAGCTTTCCAGGCACTCTTCCCCAAGAGTGTAGTGTTGCATGGCGTTGTTTTGACCCAAGTGCAGGACCCGGCACTTGGCCTTGTTGAAACTCATATAGCTGCCCTCAGCCCATCGATGCAATCTGTCCAGATGCCTCTGCAAAGCCTTCCTACCCTCAAGCAGATGGACACTCCAGCTCAGCTTGGTGTCATCTGCAAACTTACTGAGAGAGCACTCAATCCCCTCATCCAGGTCATTGGTAAAGATGTTAAACAAGACTGGACCCAAAACCGGGCCCTGGGGAACACTGCTCGTGACCGGCCACCAGCTGGATTTAACTCCATTCACCACCGCTCTCTGGGCTCGGCCATTCAGCCAGTTCTTTATCCAGCAAAGAGTACGCCCATCCAAACCATGGGCAGCTAGTTTCTCCAGGAGGATGCTGTGGGGAACAGTGTCAAAGGCCTTACTAAAGTCCGGGTAGACAACATCCGCAGCCTTTCCCTTGTCCACTAGGTGAGTCACCTGGTCATAGAAGATCAGGTTGGTCAAGCAGGACCTGCCTTTCATGAACCCATGCTGGCTGGGCCTGATGCCCTGGTTGTCCTTCACATGCCCAGTGAGTGCACTCAAGATGAATCGCTCCATAATCTTCCCTGGCACCGAGGTCACTCTGACAAGCCTGTAGTTCCTGGGATCCTCCTTCCGGCCCTTCTTGTAGATGGGTGTTAGAATGGCGATCCTCCAGTTATCTTGGACCTCCTCTGTTAGCCAGGACTTGCTGACAGATGATGGAGAGTCTGTGAAAATCGAGGTTGTTAGAGGTTGTGAGTAATACTAAAATTAAGTAGTGGGGTTTATACCATCTTTCCAAATGCTAGTTAGGTATTTTGTCTGGAAGCATGACCTTGCAAAGTGCTAAGCAGCTGTTGGATGTGTTGATTCCTTCATCTCCCACTAGACTGAGCACCTCTGTGGGTTGTTTGTGCACTAAACAGAGCCTTTGGTACATGTTGTTGGAAGGAAATAATGCAACTACAAGAAATGTTCCATTTGTATTAGAGATTATGCTGTGTGCTCAGGCTCTTTTCTGCTGCTGAAAGTAGAGCGTATTCAATGCCTTGCCTACTGTGAGGTACATGACACTAGTATTCATGTGTATGTGTTGGAAAGGAGCTCCTTGACTCAGTTATCAAAATACAATTTTTTTTGGTATTTGTAAGAGTTTGAATAGTGCCTGACAGAGCACTCGTGCTGCTGCTATCTAGAACTCAAAACTGGTCTAGGGTGTGTTTGCTTTTATTATTTTGTGGTCTTGTTTTTTGAGAACCATTTGCCAGCATTAACTATTCCAGTCCATGATCAGAGATTTGGATGGGCAGGAAAGAAACCTGTCATAGCTGGTAGTGTTGCACAGCACAAATCTTTATTCTTTCTTTTTCTTTAAGGTTCCACCCCCCCCCCCCCCCCC
>Ga0065711_1042554_pt1 | contig 15293 bp, 10 predicted proteins | sample Hoacrofraction12_FD_59098 | JGI IMG/M metagenome (GOLD analysis project Ga0065711, IMG submission 59098) | Hoatzin crop microbial communities from Cojedes, Venezuela - Epithelial fraction 12 v2 (version 2) | ecosystem: Host-associated > Birds > Digestive system > Esophagus > Crop | place... | reverse complement strand
CGCTGGGCAGCCGGTTGCGGGGAGCGCAGGGAGGCGGGCGGTATAACCCGAGGGTGCGGGTTCCGGGGGGCGAGGAGCCTTCCTGCTGCTGCGGGCGTCCCCGCGCCCGGCTGCTGGGCCGCGCTGGGTCTGCGGCGGCGGGGCCGCGCCCGGCGCTGGTTCGTCGACGCGGCGAAAACGAAGGCCCGCGGGTACGTGTGAAGCCCGTTGCGATGCTGAGGTTGGTGCTGTGGGGGACTGTTCCACAAATGTCAGCGCTGCTCTGCCGCTGACCGCCGGCGTTCCAGCTGCAGCGGCTTTGGCCTTTGTGTTTAGAGGCAGATTCCCAAGAATCTTAGTCGTATTCATTTAATTTTAACTCCTGCTGCTTTGAAATGGGGCTCGGTATTATTATTCTATTTAAAAAAATAGTTGTCCAAAGTTGGTCTTTTCACAAAAAAAGTTTAAACAAAACACGTCTAAAGCCTCTTCTGTGTTTAGTTTGTAGGTAAATGGACATGATCTATTACTCTCTGAAAAAAATTCAATATTTATTTTTCTCTTTCTTCATCAGAAATACCCACCTTATATTTCATCAAGCATCCCTTTCCTTGGACATGCAATTGCATTCGGAAAAAGTCCCATTGAGTTTTTGGAAAGTGCTTATGACAAGGTGTGTTCTCCCACATGACTGGCTGAGCGTATGCGAAAATACCTTTGCGTATCTGTGAAGTTCTCTGTCTGGAGCCTGTTTAAAATGAGTTCATTCTCATTTACCACCTCGAATATGGAATGGAGCGTGCACAGTAGGCTCTGTTTTTTCAGATCTCTTTATGTACATTGCTGTTAGAGAAATGATGTTTTCTGAAATACCTGTTGTAATTCATATTTAAAAGAAATGTGTATTTGGGTAATGCTCATAGCTGCATCACAAGTTTATTAAAAAGCCATTTTCATGATGTTACTTCTTGCCTTAATTGGGAGTTTTTAATCTCAGTCTTTAATAATCCGCGACCTGGCTGGAATTTAGCTGACCACCGCTGTAAGCAGCTTGATGGATTTTAAGGCCCTCTCCAATGTTGAAAGGGCTGGTGTGTAAAACCTCAGTAGGTTTTATACTGTAACAGCCCAGAAGAAAAGGACTAAGGCATTAGAGCCTTAATTCCCATGAAATAAGATTTGATGCTCCATTTCACATTGTCTAAAATATAAGCTTGAGTCTTAGCTTGGTTATTTTAAAGAAAGCCAACTTTAGTATGTGAAGATCTGCTGGAGATAACCTTTAAAGTCTTACTTGCTCTTAATTACCGGTGCATAACTCCAAATTCAGAATTTTTTGAGACAGTGTTTGTAGATTTCTGGAGGCTGTATGTGCTGTAATCTCGCTGCTTGTTTTTATGATGTAATTGATCTTTTATTTACATTTTTAAACTAAATGGTTTTAAAATGCACAAGATCATGTGTGTTCGTTATAACGTTAGATATCACTTGTAAGTATATTGAGAACACAATTTAAATGTGGTTTATAATATTTATATCTTTCTAAAATCTCTAGATGCTTTTTAGGAGAGTAAGTGGTTTGTGGAAGCCTGTACATAAAGAGATCCTGATTTAATGATTTGTGTTCTTACTTAAAATAAATTGGTTTGTTTTTTTTCTCTCTCTCAGTATGGACCTGTGTTCAGTTTCACTATGGTTGGCAAGACATTCACGTACTTGCTGGGTAGTGATGCTGCTGCTCTCCTCTTCAATAGTAAAAATGAAGATTTGAATGCAGAGGATGTGTACTCTCGGTTAACTACACCAGTTTTTGGCAAGGGAGTTGCTTATGATGTCCCTAATGTGGTATGTATTTTAAATATGAGTAGAAAAGTAGCGTGACTTGAATTCTGAGGAGGCAGCCCTGAGATCTTGGCTCTGTGTGATGGGGTTGTGTGGTCGTAATCAATTCTGGCATATTGCAGTTGGTAAGTTGTCTCAGTTGGATAATGAAGACTGAACATGCTTAGGTTGCTTTATTTACCACCTGGCCATTTGTCAGTTTGGATGCTGCTTTTCTTTCTTGAAACCGTCTAATCCCTCCATACAGAAAAAACTACTAAGTGAGTTCTCTTTTTCCTTCCTTTATAGTATGCCACTCACTTCAGTTCACTTTTCCCCTACAAGCAATTTCAGATCTTCCTGCCGAGAATGCTTTAAGAGTGGTAATTTTTCATTTATGCCATGCCAAATCTAGATACAGGAGTATTAATTTGACAATTTGCACCACAAAAATCAGTCTGTATATGTTTACAGTCTGTGTGGGTCTGGAAGCACAGTGGCTGTGTCATGTGGCTTTGCTTCGAGCTAAGCGTTGGCCGCTTTCTCGCTTGTGCCTGTTGTCTGGTGTGACAGGCTCCAACTTTTCGGTGGACAGACTTGCTCCCCTGGGACTCTGTATTCAGCGCATGTTGACTCTGGCCGCCGGTTGTACAGCAGAGTAGTCTGGTGGCAGAAGCAGCATTGTGACATACTTTATTTTTGGATTTTCAGTTTTGGCTTCATTTTGCTTGCATACATGCCTGTCATTTGACCAGTAATAGTTACTGTGGCCATCAAGCCTCTTCCTTCTTAGCATGCCTCTTCATTCTCCCCTGCCAAAGGTACTTGCTGTGATTGTGGTCCTCTTAATTATGTGGCTTAGGGGCAGTAATCACTAGTCTCTTTTCCTCCACACTGGCGTTTTGCAGTGATCGACAAAGTACGTATGTTGTTCTTACCCCATTCTTGTGGGGATCTCATACACAACTGACTACTGACAGCTTGCCACTTTGTAAATAAGTGAAGGAGAACTTGGTTGTCTCCCGCTTTGTCAGGAAGTGTTAAATTGTGGGTGGACAGTGTCACAAAGTCCGGGGGGGGAGGATCGTTTGGTTGTTTGGGTGGTGAGTTTTTTTGCACTAGACAGATTTGTGTAGCTCCTCTCATCCCTTTGTGAATGAAATCAGCAGGACTGCAGCCTGGGTCACAAGTAGGAGATGGTTTCTTGTGTCCTAGGAGACGTCTTCCCCAAGTGGGGCCATTCTAAGACAGACTTGTTTCTACCAGTTCCAGCAGTCAGAGGTCTTCCTCAAAAAGTCAGACATGGAGTTGGGATCCCTTTTGGAGCTGCTAGAATGTAGAGGGTGCATGATTCTCTGCAAGACATCTTTCATGGTCTTCTCTGGTATATACTAATTTCAGAAAAGTGTCTACGAATTGGACATCATAGACTGCTGAGCTGGCCAGATTTTTGCTGTGTTGTGCTTGTTCTTTGGATTCTGTCTGTCATGGGATGTCTGCTTTAAAATGAAAGGTGCTGGTTTGTCTCTTAATTCTGTGAAAGTTCATCCACTTGTGACAGCTGTTTTGCCTTCTGCTTTCACACTCTACAGTTCATGGATGGACTTGAACGTCTGTCTTCATTCAAGAGCTAGTCCTTTGATGGGATCTAATCTCATCCTTCAGGAGTTTTATAGAACTTTCTGTAAGCTCCTTGGAAGCGGGCATTTCTTATAACTATGTTATTCAGGCATATAGGGATGATTAAGGCCTACCTCATTTGTCCACCGTATACTACTTTTTTTCTGAAATAAGGTCTTTTTCTAGAGTTACCCTATTTTTTTTCCCTGGAGTGTGTTTGAGTTCTGCTTTGGTCAAGAGATTAATATTTTCATACTACTCAGTAAGCCTTGGGTGTCTGTGATACTAGAAGGACTTTTTATCTCTGCAGATTCAGGTTCCTCTGAAAATTGCCTGGGCTACTTTTTTGCACAGCTAGGAGATGCAGGGACTTTGCTATTGACATATACTGATTATCTCTCGTGTGTTTCCATGAATGAAGCCAGTGAGGTTGCATGTCCAGTTGGGGCCAGAACGCATTCTGCTAGGGGTGAGCTGTTTTCTTGCATAGTGCTACCACCACAATTTCATTTCAGACATAGAATCATAGAACGCTTTGGGTTGGAAGGGACCTTTAGAGGCCGTCTAGCCCAACCCCCCTGCAGTGAGCAGGGACATCTTCAACTGGATCAGGTTGCTCAGAGCCCCGTCCATCCTGGCCTTGAATGTTTCTAGGGATGGGGCCTCCACTACATCTCTGGGCAACCTGTGCCAGTGTTGCACCACCCTCACTGTAAAAAATTTTGTCCTTATGTCCAGTCTAAGGCTTCTTCTAAGCCCCCTTTAAGTACTGAAAGGCTGCAGTAAGGTCTCCCCAGAACCTTCTGTTCTCCGGGATCAACAACCCCAACTCTCTCAGTCTTTCCTCATAGCAGAGGTGCTCCAGCCGTCTGACCATCTTTGTGGCCCTCCTCTGGACCCGCTCCAACAGCTCCACGTCTGTCTTGTGCTGAGGGCTCCAGAGCTGGACACAGGACTCCAGGGTGGGGTCTCACCAGAGCAGAGCAGAGGGGCAGAATCCCCTCCCTCAACTTGCTGGCCACGCTTCTGTTGATGCAGCCCAGGATATGGTTGGCCTTCTGGGCTGCGAGCGCACATTGGTGGCTCATGTCCAGCTTTTCATCCACCAGTAACCCCAAGTCCTTCTTGGCAGGGCTGCCCTCAATCCCTTCATCCCCCAGCCTGTATTGATATTGGGGGTTGCCCTGACCCAGGTGCAGGACCTTGCACTTGGCCTTGTTGAACCTCATGAGGTTCACATCGTTCCACTTCTCGAGCTTGTCCAGGTCCCTCTGGATGGCATCCCATCCTTTTGGCGTGTCAGCTGCACCACCCAGCTTGGTGTCATCTGCAGACTTGCTGAGGGCGCACTCGATCCTGCTGTCTGTCACTAGTGAAGATGTTAAACAGTACTGGTCCCAGTACGGACTCCTGAGGGACATCACTCGTCACCGGTCTCCATCTGGACATCGAGCTGTTGACCACCATCCTCTGGATGCGACCATCCAACCAATTCCTCATCCACCAAACAGTCCACCCATCAAATCCGTATCTCCCCAGTTTAGAGAGAAGGATGTTGCGGGGGGCCGTGTCAAAGGCCTTACAGCTGTCCAGATACATGACATCCATAGCATCTACTGGGAAGGCATTTAGCGAGCCACCCAAACTTTCACTGGCATTCTGCCATTGATGGATCATCCAGAACTTTGTTTTCAGGCCCCCTTCTCTCTTCTCAAGCTTCTGAGTCTCTGTCTCTTCAGTCTGACAGTGACTTTCAGTCATGCATTTGGAAGAATTGCCCCTTACTGTGTAAAAGGAAGAAGTTACTTATTGACCAGTAATTGTGGTAATTGTTTGTTAGTATGCATAGTCTATGTATGAGCTCATATTCACTCTTTGTCTCCTCCCTCCAAGCCTCTCGCAGATAGTTTTGCATTGAGAGGAGCTGAAATGGCAGGGGATGTGCTGGCTCCTGCGTGCCATTCCCATCTCCCTCAAGCTGGAGATGGTCTAGTGTGTTGCCAGGGAAAATGTGCTTGTCTGCTCTGTGGCACACGTGCCCTCTGACAGACTGCTGGAGCACCCACTGCCTTCTGAAAACAGCAGTTTCTAGGAAGTAACCTTCTTCTTATGCCTTTTGTTTTCTGAATAACTTTATAGCATGTCTGGAGCCCTTGGCAGGAAGACAATTTTTGGTGTGTTGCGCATGGTTTAGTGCAGATCCGTAGGGCAGGTGCCCTAATTCATAATTAGGGCTTAAAATTAATTTAATATCCTGAGTAGATGTCCTATCAATCTGTCAAAGGCTTCGCATTTAATAATAGGCTTTTTACCAGTAGGTTTGCTGGCTATGAGTCTATACAAAGAAAAAGAGGAAGGGGTGAGGACGTGAAGCTAGGACCATGTTCCTAGGAAGCAGTTTGCTTCCTGGGCTGTGAGACGAGAGAGCCTTGTGAAAGAAAGGTGCATCTCCAGAGCAGACGTGAGAGAAGACAGATGCTGAGGGGGAGAGAAAGCAAGGAGGCCACAGAACAAGGAGCATGGACTGAGTCCAGACTTTGCTAGGACAGGTCTGATTACGTTTGTGATCACGTATCTAAAGTGCATTCCATGTTTCAGTCTTGAACGCTTGTTGTAGCTTCAGGGATAAAGTTTAACAAAGGTATTTAAATTGTTTTTTCTTTTGGTACTGTAAAAGAGAGAATTGTGGCTGCCTTGAACTAATATTTTACTCAGATGTTACTAGACTTTTGCTTAAATATTCTGAAAAACGGAATATTATCTATGGTTTAAATTTTAGTATCTCTTGTACCCTGCAATCCTAATAATACTTTCTTTTTACTTCTATATGTTGTTATAGTACAAATGACAATAAGTTATTAATTACATTAGTATGATGATCCTTGTACTGATTGCTTTTTCTGTCTTGGTTCCTCTAGGTATTTTTGGAACAGAAGAAAATGCTCAAAACTGGGCTAAATATTGCCCAATTTAAACAGCATGTACCTGTCATTGAAGAAGAAACAAAGGATTATTTCAAAGCATGGGGAGAGAGCGGAGAAAAAAGTAAGCAAGATCAGATTTTCTGATCTGATCCTCGGATTTTCTGGAAAGCAATTAAGGCCAATGCAGTATGTTTTTGTAAATGATTCACTGCAATATTAAAGACATTAAAAATGACATAGGTAAAACTACTGAAGATCAGAAGAAATGTGCAAAATACAGATTTTGTTTAATCAAATGTAAGGCTATTGGAGAATAAAGCTGCTCAGCAGATCACTGACAGGAGTGAAGGACTGCCTTACTTGTGCTTTCTTAGTCAGCTGACAGAGAGCGAGCCTGGGGCCTGGCCGAATCGTGCTCGTTGTGCACGGTAAGAGTCAGCTCAGCGTAACTGCTGCTGAGTCCCGAGGAGAGGATGCTGCTCTGACTTCCCAGAGCCTATGTCACAGATCCTAGCTCAGGGATCTTCTGCGCTGAAGAACTGCGTCCTCGCTGGTACAGTTAGCTTAGTGATCAAAGTGGAAATCTTGTTTTATTTCCCACCTGTCTTTCCCAACCATCCGGCCAGACGTAGCCCATGCTGTAAGCCCACAGTGGCGTAATAGTGTCAGAAACAGTATTTAGTTAAGCATATGTATTTATAGTTAAACATGCAATATTTATATAATACTTCCACATTTTAATATTTACTTGTGATTTATTTTCTAAGTATATAATTTATATGTAATGTAGTTAATAATATATAAATATAAAATTATATATTATCATATATAAATATTGTTATTAATTCAATGAGCAGCAAAACTAACTGGTTTCCCATGGATGTGGATTTCAAGGTTAAGTTTTTATATGACTTCTTTTATATTTATTAAGGATTGAGCTTGTGCTGCATGGCTTACTTTGGAAGGATTACTAGCTCTCCTAGAAAAATCTCTAGAAAGAAATACCTCTGAAAAATTTGTTGAAATCAGCGGTCTAATTAAAAAGTTGTTTCAAGAGAGACCTGATAGACACACAGAAATTAAGATGCTGCGTTCTCCTAGTAAAACAATCTAAAACTCTATTTAAAATTACTAATCTGTGTCCAGTTACTTCTTTTTTCTCCAAAGTAAAAATAAGGAATAACCTGCATAACACAGTATCTCGACTGAAACACATGGTCAGTAACATTTTTCAAATCTCTCGTCAGACCTGTTTGAAGCCCTTTCAGAACTCATCATTTTGACAGCGAGCCATTGCTTACACGGGAAGGAGATCAGAGGCTTGCTGAATGAGAAGGTGGCTCAGCTTTACGCCGACCTGGACGGGGGCTTCACTCATGCTGCCTGGCTTCTGCCGGGTTGGCTGCCTCTGCCGAGCTTCAGGTACCGCAAGTAACAGATGAAGCAGCTTCAGTGTTTTATCTAAACCTCATTGTTGGTTCTCTGCCACCCCATTTTTTGTTCATAAGCTATTCTGTACGTCCCAGTAAGTGCTCACAGAATCACAGAATGTTCAGGGTTGGAAGGGACCTCTGTGGGTCATCTAGTCCAACCCCCCTGCCGAAGCAGGGTCACCTAAAGCAGGCTGCACAGGACCTTGTCCAGGCGGGTCTTGAATATCTCCAGAGAAATTCACAAGCATTTGATGTGTTACTTTGTGTAAAGTTCCTAACAGAAGTGTTTTGAATTGCAGGCGTCGAGATCGAGCGCACAGAGAAATAAAGAATATTTTCTACAAGGTTATCCAGAAACGTCGGCAGTCTGAGGAGAAGGAGGATGACATGCTCCAAACTCTACTCGATGCTTCATACAAGTAAGCTGAGGGTTTGAAGACTCGTTATTTACAGATGTTTCACTTTAGCTTTGAGCTCTTCAGTTAAAACTACTGAAAATTAAGAAATACTCTCTCATGTTCTGAATTGGTTTTGTCACCAGCAATTGGTCCCAGCTGTATTCTTAAAAACAGTTTAAACGCTTTCATTGTAAATGCTTTTTTAGGCCTCTGAGATTCTCGTCAGTGGTGGTGAGGTTGCTCCCTGTCTCTCTGCTGACTGTTTGGTAATGATTTTCTTTAAGGGTCCCAGAGAGTCTCTAGCCCTCTGCCCTCCCCTTGCCCCGTCCCTAGATCTTTAGCTGCTCCACGTGGAACAGGCAGCGAAAGAGGAGAAAGCAGCACATTAGAAGAGTTTGTAAATACTACTGTAACTGGAAACCTGCTCAAGTGAAGCTCTAACAAAACACTCTTCAACCTAGGGATGGCCGCCCACTGACGGATGAGGAAATTGCCGGAATGCTTATCGGGCTGCTGCTGGCGGGGCAGCACACCTCCTCCACCACCAGCGCCTGGCTTGGCTTCTTCATAGCCAGGGACAAGGCCATACAGGAACAGTGCTACACCGAGCAGAAAGCCGTCTGCGGCGATGACTTGCCGCCACTGACTTACGACCAGGTTTGTATGTTACATTGTTCTGCCTGGATATTTGTATCATCTTACATGCTTTTTTTTAAAAAAAAAAAAAACCCACAAAAAATATGAAACTTAATCATGCGCTTTGTGTTAGAATCATCATCCAGCACAGTCGCCCTGTGGTAACACTGTTTGCCAGTGTATCTCCTCCATCTCCCCCTCTGCAAGTAAATTTTCAGCTTGCTGCTGTTTATTTAATCAGTGTTGATTAAGGAAATTACAGTGCCTACAATTTCTATTTAAGAAGTGGTAGTTCTGCGGAGGAGAAAGATCCTCATATTCCCACTGAGGAACGGGATGCAGTGTGACCTTGTTCTTTAATTAGGCATCAGAAAATACACTCGTGAGACCGATTAGTAAGAAACTAGTTGTATTTGATTGCATGGTTGGAGTTATTTTATTCGTAATTGAGTCAAATGGAAAAAAAAAAATTACCAGGGTAGCTAATGAAGTACGTGTAAATATGAGCTGATTACTCTGATTTTAAGTTTTTTTAAATGGTATAAAATACCATTTTGTTTGTATTGAACAAACTTGGCTATATTTTGATGTCTCATTTCCTCTCTATTTTCAGATCAAGGACCTCAGTTTGCTGGATCGCTGTCTAAAGGAAACTTTAAGGCTTAGACCACCTATAATGACCATGATGAGAATGGCCAGAACACCCCAGGTGAGCACAGTGCAGTTGTTGGCGCCAACTTCACTGGGGGGAGCGGGGCTGGGAAGGCCCCGTGGGGCTGTCCCACCTGGCAGAAGGCAGATCACGAGCGAGCAGCGTTTGCTGGCAGGGTGAAAGCTGATGGCATCCGGGTTGTATGTGTGGGTGTGTGGCTGGTGGCGACTGAGGAAAGCAGTTAATACCTTGAACTTGGTAGCTGTTCCCTTCATCCGGAATTACCGGTGTCGAGTGTTGGACCCCTGCGACCCCCGGCAATCAAGGTATTGATGAAGGGAAGCAAGCAGAGGGCCACCAGCGTGGTAGGGGGTTGCAGCGCTCGTCCTGTGAGGAGAGGCTGAGGGGATGGGGTCCGTTCAGCCTGGAGAGTGGAGGGCTCCGAGGGGACGTAGTAACAACCACGTGCAGTCTTACTCGGCCAAACCGCCCCTTTCTTTCAGCTATCAGTCTCACCCGAGTTCTTAGTTTGGTGTTACCATTTAAAGATGCTTTTTGTTCGCCAAGTATTTTTAATAAGTTACCTTAGAAAAATCTGGCATGCACTTAATACATACAAGCTGGGTAAATCTGAGAAAAACCTTGCTGTTTGTACAAATAAGATAGAAAGTCAAATAAATCAAATACTTTTTTGAACAAATGTCCCTCCCATGACAAATGCTTTCAGTAAATTTTAAGCTGTTTCATTGTTTTAAAAACTTTTTCTGGAGAATTGCCAGCCTCATTAAAGCAGCTGAAAGGTTCCTGCAACTGCTTGAACATTGTGCCCTGTAAAAGCAAACCAAGAAGGTATTAGGCTGCATTAATTTCAAATGGGCTTAGCCAATATCTCTTCTGAAATTCAAGCCTCACGATAACAGCACTTTAGCTAACACTTCAAGAAGAAAAAGGGAGAAATTTTGTGATTTGTGGGGTCTTGTCTCTTCTCTTGTAGACTGTTTCTGGGTACAGTATTCCCCCCGGCCATCAGGTGTGTGTCTCTCCCACCGTTAACCACAGACTGAGGGACTCCTGGAAGAATGCCCTGGACTTCCAGCCTGACCGGTATCTCCAAGATAACCCGGCAGCCGGAGAGAAGTTTGCGTACGTCCCATTTGGCGCGGGTGAGTAAGAAAAGGCAGCGCCTTCCTGCGGGACGGTGCGCTGAGGGGGCTCGTGCAGCACCTCCCCACGCTGCGCTGCCTGAGGACGCGTTTGGGCCTTCTGTCGTGGCCTGGAAGCTGTCCTGCTGTGAGGGTGCCATTACAGAACGAAGTCAGTAGTTTTGCAGCAGCAGCAGCTGTATGTCACTCGGAGCAGCCATCCAAACAAATCTTTAGGTTAGCACGTGTGGTATTTGAACTAAAGTCTTTTCAAGGTGAGGTAAAAACCTGGCAATAGAGTCAGCTTCAGGCAGAGCAAGAATCTGTGTGGAGTTCTAACTGCCAAACCAGTTTGCCAGTATCACCACAACGCAGTTACAGGCGATGTCTCTTCTCAGGGTTGCAAATGCTTCTTGGGCGATAGGTAAATGAACTCTTTCTGCTGAGGACAGAACACCGCAGTCTCATTCAGATCACTTGGTCTGGTTCACGCAGCAACAGCTTGTACAGACGAGACTCCGCTGGCGTTCATGCTGGTGTACGTGCAGCCTCAGAGCCTCGCCTTGTTCAGAAAGGAGAGAAGCAATTGCTGTCTGTGTAACATTTTTCAACTTACTACATCGCCTTTGACAAGCAGCTAAATATTCTAACTGCCTTTTATGGCTTTCCTTCTAGGCCGTCATCGCTGCATTGGAGAGAACTTTGCTTATGTTCAGATTAAGACTATTTGGTCTACTTTGCTTCGTTTGTATGAATTTGATCTCGTCAATGACTACTTTCCGACTATAAATTACACAACAATGATACACACCCCCAATAACCCCGTTATCAGATATAAGAGGAGGTCACTGTGAATTCTGGAGCTAAAACTGTCCTTATTTGTGTAAACTAACAGACTTTTGAATAAAATTGTGACAAAATGAGTGACAAATGGAAACTGTTGCATCTACTGTTAGGAAAGCAACAATACTCTGCCCCGTGCAGAGTCTTTGCATCCATTTTGTATGTTCGTCCGCACGGCTGAATTAACGCCGCTGTATGTCATTTCTCATTCCACAAATTTCTCATTGCATTTTGAAAATAACAAGCGTCTTTTCTATGGGTGTAACACTTCTAAGGTGCGGGCCAGCTCTTTAAGGTGAAGAAGTTGTTTCTGTAAAGGGAACTCTTTGCTTTTGAAAAATAACTGAAGATTACTTCTCGCCAGATGCTACAGGGTGAGACTGCCCACCTTACCCCCATCTCCGATTACAGTAAATCTGCCGGGGAACAGGCGCCGAGGGGGAACGTGGCGGTGCCCAGCTTCTGGTCCGTGTGATTCTGTTCCAGGCAAACCAGGTGCGGTCTTGGCTGGTTTGTGGAAGTGCCCACGTGCTGACGGAACAAATGTTGCTGTACTGCTGAGTAGCAGGCAGACTGCAGAATGTCCACAGAGAAGTAATTTCGGAGAATAAACGATTTAAATGTCTGACTTCAAGCAGTTGTAAAGTGTGCAGGTTCAGAAAGCAACAAATAATTCTCTAAAAATTCCTGAAATGAGTGATCTCTGAAAGCCTGATGTGTGAAAGTAACAACATGATGATACAAACAACATTAATTTTGTAAATAACGTTTCTGTATCAAATTAAGTAGCTGAATGTTGTCCCCCTCTGTACCAACTCGTGCAGGGTTGTGAAATGGGGTTTGGTTGAAGAGTGGTGATGATAAATGGTAAGGAGCTCTGGCTCACAGGTACTTGGAATTAAATTTATAAACAAACCTCTTGCAGAAGTTTTCTGTGCTCAACTCTATCAATTCTGAAAAGCTTTTGTCAATTTGTAATGAACTTTCTCGTAAGTAGAAAGTCGGTCACACAAGGAGCTGCCCCCTCCTCATCAGTGCTCGCTGTAGCAGGGGCTTTGCCCCAGCCCTCCTGTTCCAGGCTCAGGTGTAACTGTTACAAAGCCTTGCCTTTGTCTCAGTCTCAGCCACTGAGAGAGCGCAGTATCGGCCCTTCCAGCCCCGCAGGACTTGACCGGGGTCTTGTGCCTCGCCTCTCCTCTTGGTAGTAGCAGCGCTTTGGAATCCGTGAAGAGTAAAGCTGCAGCTGCCACAAGCAGCAGGAGTGCAGTGTGAGTAAGGGAGCAGTTCTTGAACGCAGTTAAAAGCATGAAGTCATCTTTATTTCAGTACTTTGACAAAATACCCATAAAATTCAAAACTTCTACCATTACAAAAATAGGTCTCTACAAGTGATATTCTGTCTGCACTGCCAGTAGCAAATATTACGAGAGTCGTGGAACTTCAGTAGCCTTGCCAGAAAAAGTGCAAGTAAAGTTGCTGAATGGAGCTCAATTTCATGAATACACAAGTTTCATCTTCACACCCTTTTGATAAATACACGCTTCATAAGTTAATCATTTAAATTAGCATTCCACAAATATACATGTAATTTAACAGTGGGGTGATTCCGGGGGTTGGATTTTTTTTCTTCCATGAACACAAAGCGCCTATGTACATACATCCCAGTCTGCAGGAGTGCGCCCGGGTAGAGCTGTGTCCAAGCATACGGCTGTCCTCGCGTTGGTCCCACAGCACGCGCGGTGCACAGCAGCACGGAGGGAGCACGGGTACGCGGAAGGCAATCTGTTAACAGCACGGCCAGTGCGGGAGATGCTGACAGGGTCTCATTATCTTCTCATACCAGCGTGCAATTGAGTGTATGAAGTCGAACCTGTAAGAAGGAGAAAGATTTTCACCAAGATTACTTGGAGTAAGTAGATGAGTCACCAGCGGCTTGGTATTTACATGGACAAGCATGAAAGATTCCACGTCAAATTTTTTAAGAACAAAACTTCCCAAAATGATGGATTGTATGCTGAAGTAAGACTTCAACACAGTAACTGCAAAAATCAAGCTTGATAAATTACGTCCCATCGACCTGACAATCTTCTTGATGTATTCATTTTACAGCACAAAAATTACCATCATCTATGCGACAAAGAGGCTGTAACTTCAGTCGTCAAAGTGGTAGGAGAAGAAATTCCCCTGGTGCTCTCACCCCTCAGTCTTTTGGATACATTTTTCTCCATCTAGCTTAAAACCTTCCTAAGATGCCAACTGAATCCTTGCTGCACTCAGTAGAGATCAGGGAAAGTTAGAGTGTTACCAACAAACCCCAAACCTATAATTAAAGCATACTTTGTGTGTCTCCCTTCACAGAATTTAGTAATTTTCTTTTTAAGGAGCTTTTTGCTACAAGCTCAGAACAGCCTCTTGGTTCAGGCTGGAGATGCCTGAAATGGAAGCTGGTTGCTGCGTATCTCAGAGAGGGGGCAGCCACCATCTGACCTGGAACCACGCCTGGTGCTACCCAGGGGCCCCATGGGGCTGCCCGAGCCCTCGCCCTCACCTGACTGCACGCTGCCCAGCCGCCTTTGCAGAGCCTCCAGCCGACTGATGTAATCTGTCAGAGCTCTTTCGGGGTCATAGTTCTGCAGCTGAGGACAGGCGAAGGAGACTGGGTTTAAATCTGCAGGCATGCCGTGGAACCTGGGGGCAGAAGAACACAGGTGTTTTCCAAAAGCAAAACTCCAAACACACCAGAAGTGTCAGCAGACGATGCAAAACCCTGCAAGCAGGGGTACCTCGCCGCCTGCCTGCCCCTCACCTTACCCTTGTGGTCGCCAGCACGTCACACCCGTTCAACCTCCCTGCCATTTATGGTCCCGGCCATCGCACCACGTCCCCCAGAGAAAGCACTGCTCCCAGCTGCCTTTTCTTTCTGCTGCACCTGATCTGTTGCTGCATTTCTCTGGGCCAAAGACTGACCAGCAAACTCCTGCTGAGGCTGCAGCAGAAGCCAGGGTAGATTCACCTTTGCTTTGCTATTAAGAAGCTTCTGTGAAGAAGTACACAGCCATCTCTACAGGGTTCTGTCTCTCTCCATCACTCCCTATAAGTAAAAGTCAAAAGTGGCTAAAATAGATCCAAGATTTTACCATGTGAACTTACGGTTGCCACAAACTAAGATTACAAATGTTGAGGTGGTTTGTATACAAATGAAGAATCAAAATGGCTAGAATCTGAAATTCAGTAAAGATCCGAGCTCACAACTCCATGTAAACTCATCAAAGGCTGATGGTGCTCATAAAAACATCGCCTTTGACAAAAAATACCTCATTTTGCTGGCGTCTGCTTCACTGACACCTCTGGCATCACAGCTTAGTACAGCCAGCCAGAAGGGTTTAACCAACGACAAGCAGTGGAGCTACCAAGCAGCTTCCACCCATGCTCTGGCCACGAGGCTGTGGCAATTCCTCCCACCCCACAGTGACCAGACGACCCTCCCCAGCCGCAGCCAGAGGCCCTGCTTTTCCCTTCCTCTGGCTGCGGGCCCCTGAGGCAGCCCCTCCGCACGCCACGCTCTCCTGCTGACCAGGAAGGTGGACTGGCACTGGTGGTTTGCTCGGTCGCAAAGCCGAGACTCCGCAGAGACAGGTAGACATAGCTCCAACCAGAGGATCTACCACCAGTTCCAAGGGTACGACACAAATCAGACAGCAGAAGTCTGCAAGCTTTGGCCTTGATCAAGCGGTGAGTAAAGGCACAGTGAAGGCCTGAGGTGGAATTTGTTATGTATCCTTGCAAAAAAACGTAAAAAAATCTTACGGCAAAGATGACAAACCTTAGCAGTAAGCACTGATGCA
>Ga0065711_1008631_pt1 | contig 15293 bp, 6 predicted proteins | sample Hoacrofraction12_FD_59098 | JGI IMG/M metagenome (GOLD analysis project Ga0065711, IMG submission 59098) | Hoatzin crop microbial communities from Cojedes, Venezuela - Epithelial fraction 12 v2 (version 2) | ecosystem: Host-associated > Birds > Digestive system > Esophagus > Crop | place... | reverse complement strand
GGTTGGACTAGATGACCCACAGAGGTCCCTTCCAACCCCTACTATTCTGTGATTCTGTGATTCTGTCTATGAAACACCTCAGGCTATCGTCTTTCCTTTCACTTACTTGGTAGCGTCAACCAAATGAGGCAGGTACTAATACCTGTGAGCTCACAGACAGCAGAGAATGATCTAAAGTCCAGGTGCTGGTTATGCTGATCAGTGCAGAAGACTTCTACAGTGTCAAATCTTTTTTAGTTCTTCACAAAGATAAATCTGCAAACGTAAGATACATGGCATTCAGTTTCTTGTAATCTGTTAAGGTGTCTGGAAATTTTTAGTTTCCATTAGTTTTCGTTATATAAGCAAGTGAAAAAATTCTCACTGTCCTTTGTGGGATCTTCACTTGTCCTGAACATCCTTTTCTGTGCCTTTTGCTCATGCGTTTAACTGATTGTGGTGTTTGTCTGCCTCCTTGTGACTTTCTTCATAATTGCAATCCTGATGTGTTTGGTGGTTTGGGTGTTTTTTTTTATTTTTTGCATAGGCCATGCTAAGCAGTTGAATTGTACTGTGGTTACTCTAGTTATGCCTTTTTTTTACTTATTTCTCAGAAACGCATAAGAGTGATGCCCTTGAGACACTCATTAACGAACAGATGATTGTGTTCCCATACTTTGTCATCATTTTTTCTTCATGTAAGCGATACCTGATGCCATCATACCTTCCCATTGCTGAGTAGGTTTTTTATCTTGTGACTCGGTGAGACATTACACTATCCTAAAAGTGACTTTATCTTGTGCATGGCATTTTACTACTCCAGGGAACAACATTTTCTATTTTGAGTAATGTTATATTTGTAGCATGGGATGCACAGCTATGAAAAGTAGCTGTTTTAGTAAAAAAGGGGTGAAAATAAAATGGTTAGAAGCAGATCCGACTGTAAAAAAAATCCTAGAATTTGGGAATTCTGAATAAATTAGTCTGTTATACGTCTGTTTGTTTAAAGGTTAGGACAGAGTGGTAATATTTTTCCAAATCTTTGGGTTTGCAATATAAGAAAATAGGGTGGTTCTGTTTTATAACTTTATTAATGTTATACGTTCTGGTTTTATTCTGCAGTGAAGTCTGCAGGACCTTAACAAGATCAGGTCTCTCATGTTAGACTTTGTAAGAACTCATACTAAAAGCTGATTCTGTTTAGGTTTTCAGACGATTAGATTAGACAAAGTAAATGGCAGGGTAATGAAAGAAAAAAGAGTGTGTTCGTGGAATTAATTTCTCAAGGTCATGGAGAAGGCCAGTCATACAAACAGGAATAATGGCCAGCCGTGCACCACCACTCTTGATCCATCCTGTCTCACTGACCTGCTTGGATCTGAGGTCTGTAGAAGCTCTGAAATTCAGCTAGGAAAAAATGTTTAAAAGCACCAATTGTTGGGGTTATGCTTTAATGTTGGGGTTTTGTGTCTTGGGTTTTTTCTTCCAAAGTATTATGACTTTGGACTTAACACATTGAACCGAAATACTAACAGCCAACCTGAGGATGTGCCATACCTGTCTCAATTGAAATTGATTCTGAATGTTGGGTAAATCAAAATACCTTACATATAACTTCATAATTTACAGGTCATGATTTTTATCACTAAGGGAGCTGGCAGCATCTTGATTTCAATAGCAGTCAAAAGATGGACATATTATTTTTTAACACACCAATGGTTTCAACTGGAAGAAAATCCAGACATGCAAGCAAGAAAGGAATGACAGGACCAGAATTACGGGGAGCAGTGTGAACTGCCTTTAGATGCTGGTGGTTTCACTCCAGCTTCTACCTTAATCTTGCATACGCTTGAAAGTAGCTGTTTAAAGCAATATGGAAGGTTAAAAAAAAAAAATCCAGGCAGAGTTAGGGAAATGTACATGTTGCTGCAGTTGGATGCATGTGATAAATCTATCTGTGCTAGACTTATAAAATGTCTGTGTTACTTATCACATGCACATCACTTCCAAAGGCAGGCATTGAGAAGAATTCTGTAGATGAAAGTGAGTTTTTAAATTTGATTGCAGGGAATATTTTCTTTTATTTGGCTGTTTTGAGGCTATTATTCAGGAAATCAGGAGAGACAGAATGTCTTGAGAAAATGGCTAGAAAGCAGATGGCACTTTAGGGTTCAAAAGAACATTTTCATGTACTTCTGGAATGCTACAACACGAGTGTGTTCACATGCAACCCACGCACATTTGCATGGTGAAATCCTAGATTCGCTGAATTCAGTGCCAATCTGAGTGGATGATCACTCTGTGCATGAATACATTCTGTAAATGACTTAACATCCTTAAAGGGATGTAAATTAGGAGTATCTTGGTAGTCTGGGTAAAACTAATTCTTTTTGTACTTAGAGAGGTTTCTGGTTTAGACTTGTACACTGTTTATAAGCAGAACTCATATTTTTACTTCTCATTAGATCTTGCCTCTCTACCTCATGCTAAGTAGTATATCACTGCTCCAATATATGATTTCAGTGGTAAAAACTTGAGCTGTAGAAACTTACTTAACTTCAGAAAGTGAGACAGATTTGCCCCCTTAGCTACTTTCCCATACCCAATATGCTAAAATAAACATTAAGTATCTACAATGAAGAAATTTTTTTTTCTCTATTCAAAGGTAAGAGTAAAGCCTTTTTTTTCTCTTTAAGTGATAACTCATAGATTTATTTCAGCAGTCTCATGCGTCTGTTTTTGAAATGTTTTTTCTGAAAGACAGTCTTCCTCTCCCCCCATTATCTGGTCTTAGTACATCTCGTTTTCCATCTCTCCATCCAGAGACATCATTCGCCCGTTTACGCTTTCTCTTTCACTTAACCTCATAAACTCTGTCTGATTTCTTTTTCTGTATTTAATCTCTTTGCCATATCATCTCTTCTGCTGAGCGTTGCATAAAATATTTCTTATGAGTCAGCGCTGTAGCTAGAAGCAACTAGATTTCTGTTGAGTCTCCCATGTTTCAGTTGATAGGGAATAGGTGTGCTTTGTGGCTGGCCCACACAGAAATGTCTGGAGGGGCACCAAGAGGAAAGCGTCGCCCTCATTGTCAGCCAGGTGCGGGGTCTCACCCCAAGTGCTTGGAAATGCACCGTCCCTTTACCTACAGATGCAACTGAACGTGACGCCCACATCTAATTAATTTTCCTCGACACTGTTCCTCCTTGTCTAATAAATAAAAGCCTCCACTTGTCAGAAATTCACTTGTCTCTTAATAACTAAATAAGTGTGATTCTGTCTGCATCTGAGTCATTTCTTGCACACAAAGTGCTTGCCTACGCAGGATCCTTTTTTCAAACAGCAGCTGAGTGTCTAGTGTTAATTAGACACCAAATATGTACTATTCCCAAATTCTGTAAAATTGTGTCAGAAATGAAAAGTAAAGTTTGAGGGAAAATTTAATCAAGAGTGAGAATCCCAAATGTCCGAACTCTCATGTTATTTATATCAGCACATATTCAAAGGTGTATCTTCATTTCATTTAGTCAGGCAGGAATATTTTGACGAATTATTTCAAGGAGTCTGCTGTGTTCTGAAAACAGAAATAAAGACTTCAGATTCATTGTGCAACATTTGTACTACAGACAATACTTTAATTTGACCTTCCCCAGTGCTTTCCCTCTGTAAAAATGTTTTATGCAACTTTGCCTTTTCCTTAGCTTCCAGAGGTCAGCAGGCACCTTGACCTTAAGGTGCCTATGCCATGCAGGATTTACGTGTCTGTGGTTTCACCCTCTAAGCCAATTCCTGGCATCTTCAGGTATGTGAACAGTGGCTACGATCCTGTTCTGTTACAGTCTAGAGCTTTGCAAGCGAGGGTGGCTCCCTGCATGTGTATTCAATCCAGAGCTGAATCAGTGGAACAGGCAATTTTCTTCATTAGTTTCCATCCACGTGCATTAGTGTTTTATGCCATTATACCAAGCATATTCACTTCATCTCTTGCCAAGAACAGAGGGGGGAGGTTGCATTTTTGGAATGTGAAAGGGGAAAAATTCCAGTTTCCTCGCTTGATTATTTCTTTCGCAGAAGGCGAGATGTTCTTTCATGGGTTCTAAGTATGTTTAATGGTAGAATGACTACGGAAATGCTGTTACTCAAGCTGGGACCTCTACACTAATCACCAGATCTTTCCTCGGTGCTTAAGGCTAGTGAGGTCCTTCCATTCACCTCACTGTGCAAGCAGACCTTTCTCTTTCCTACCCCACTCCTATAAAATTCTCAGTTCTCCTGACGCTGCCTTCCATATTACATCTTTGTATGTATCTCAGGTCCTGATGTCAGGTATCACGTGCAGTTCTCTTGATGATTGTTCCATAGTTTCATTCTCTCCTGTCTCTGCAGATTACCGGGTGTCAGCCAAAAATCATCTCTATGCTAGCTCCCATAGTGTATGGGACAGTGTTGTCAGTCTCACTCCCAGTTTGTCCTTTGAGTCTTTGTCTTTCATTAGTTTCAGTAATTACTGTTAGTTGCCCTGAGATCTCCCTCTCCGTCCTTTAATATTCCATGTCTCACATCATTCAGGCTTTCAGTGTGCTGCTTGATTCTTGCTTACTGTTAGATGCCTGCTGAAAAGAAACATTCTTTCCCCTGGCTGCTAACGTTTGAGTGGGTGTTTCTGGGTCACCCGTTTGTTATCATTTCACTCCTCCCCACATCCTGGGACACCCTGTTTTCTACTCTCCTGTTCTGTCACCACCCTGCTGTTACTGCACTTCTGATAAATCCCCAATTGCTGATCTTCATTGTTACCCTTATGTGCTGCTAGATTAGGTCAGCAGGAGCATTGTTTTCAGCAATTGCTGCTGCCCCTTTTGGGACACTGTGTGCTGTTCTAGTGTGATCTGCTGAAATATCAAATGGGAGAAATCTTAGGGCACATCATGCCTGGCACCAGTGTAAAAAAATGCCACTTGCCTGTTCTCTGCCTGCTTCAAGTGCGGGTCGTGGTCCTAGTTATCCTCCATTATTTCCCTCGGATTGCATGAGGCTTTAGCCATCTAGCATCCTATTCAGTCTGTTTTCCTAGACACCCATTGTCTTCATGCCCAAATATCTGTTTCCTGGCTTGTTTCAGACCTTTATAAACCGCTCACTTTGAGCAGCTGTTTGTTATGAACCAGGATGTAACTGGGAAGCCATCTCAACTTTTCCACAAAGGTACCTCAACTAGGGGGAGGCTCTAGGAACAGCTTTCTAAACACTTTCTTCTTGGTGCTGGGTTTCTAGCCCGCTTACATGCTAGTTCACTGAGCTGTGACTAAATCTAAATGAGTTTTTGTTTTCATTTCATATTACTGTGATGATTGTTGAGAAGGATTTGCCTGCTGCATAAACAATAACAGAGGAGCAGGATTTAGCTCTATGGAGGGTGAAAGGCAGAGACTTAAGATACTTGTTCACGCTCTCCCCAGATTTTTAAAGGTTTATCCAAGTTCCACTTGCCTTCCTGTTAGGGAGAATTTACAATCATGTATGAATTATACGTCACTTCAGCAGTGTTAGAGCATTTTAACTTTCTGGAGCAGGTGACGAGGTAATACCAACAAGGTATGTTAATATATGCAGCCTTTGTTTTTGACTTGTAGCAGTCTGATTTCAGTCAAATTGCTAGATGCTTATTTTCGTGCCTCTGTCTTCAGCAGAATACAGATGTCTTCAGTTCCCAGTTGCACCATCAGCCCTGTGCTGAAAATGTGATGTTTTATAACAGTGTTTCATAAGCCCTATAAAGAAAGAGTTTTTACTGATAAGGTAGTTTAACAACTTGGGTGAGTATTGGAAAAATAAATTGAAATGTTGTGAGGTGGAAATCTCAAATGAGGTCCAAAGATCCTCTAGCAGGAACTTGCAAATGGAATAAAGAAGGTTTGAAATGAAACTGAGTCCCCAAAGGCAAGGGTGTTCTCGTTTCAGGTCTTGCCCTCCTTTTGCTTAAGTTTTTCATGGAAAGGAGTGTTTTTGCATGTGGAAGCAGTTGCCAAATGGGCAGTTGATGAATGGACAGTAATTTCAGTCCCAAAAAAGGAGAAATCAACGTGCAAGCAAAATGACTGACTGATTAATTAAGGATGAGTTGGGTGAAAGCAATTCACTTCGTATTCTAAAAGAGCACTTCACAGTGTGATTTAGTGAAGTAAAAAGGCTGATGTTGTTATGCATCTTTTCATATAAATATCTGTGAGATATAAAGGAGCATGAGAGGGCTGCTTTGTAAGGAGTGGATTTAATTAGCAAAGGACATGGGTACAGTTTTCAAGCCCTTATCCTTTGGCTTTTTCAGAAAAGAAAAAAAATAAGTAGTCATTTTAGCAAAAGGGTCAGGTTCAGATTTCAGAAAAACATGACCCAAAACACATTTTGAAGTCTTGGATAAGTTCCCATTGACTTCAGTAGGAACTGGATTAGTCACTTAGTGAAAATGTTGTGTAACTGGTCTCATTTGGTTTTGTTAGATTTCATTACGTTTCCTCTCAGACCCTTTGGTGCATATGTTAGTTAATCAGCTAGAAGGCCAGGAGTTAACTTACGTACCTCACGTGGATCATTTTAATATCAATGTTTGAGCATTTTGAAGCTTGCAAGGTACGTATTGTGAGCGAGCCTTCTGGTTTTATGGCAAAGTAATAATGCTTCATCGCGTTTCAAAGACATCGCCCTTTGCTGCTTAAAGATTGGCATTTTCATGTTGATCTGAAACAATCTTAGGAATTCAACTTCTATTATCACAGAAAACCCCATGAGCAAGGGAGGATACATAGATAATACAGTCAAATAATTTAATACCTGTAATGGCCACCTTTACTACACAGTACTGAAGCACAAAAATCAGACACAACTCTGGCTTCCAAAACTTCATCAGTCAGACTGGCAAAGGCCTAAACTGGCAGCATCATTTTGGGGAATAAGAGTGTGAATCACTGCTCAGGCTAGCCAGGTTTCTGACCTTTTTGCTAAGATCATCAACAAGTAGACATGAGTTACATCTGGGCAAAGGCTCTCAGCTTTGAGACCCCCCAAGTGATTTTACAAAACCCGCAAAGAATTACAAGTTTCAGGTCAGATTTGAATAAGCAAAGTAGAATTAAGAAAATCTCCATATCCTGTCTACCCAAACCCAAACTGACTACATTCTGTGCCAAGTTTTCAATTTATTAATCCCCAGTTTAATCCTTTCCTAAAAAAACAAATTTAAAAAAGATTCCTTACTCAGCGAGGAGCATCAATCTCGTTGATGTTAAACTTTTTTTCTTATTGGAAATCATTTTGGTTTGGCTTTTTTTTCAATGACAAATGGAAACAGATACAAAGTCCTACTAATTTTGGAGAAGGAATAGGAGACACAAGTGTATCTGTTATTGAGTAGGCTTCCAAAATTTGGACTGTGGATCTTCACTTTGTTTGTATACTTGAACATTTCCATTTCTACTTTACTGCAAAATCTGTTAGTAGATTTATGTGTGAAATGATAGGTAATACCTATTTAATTTAATACTATACTACAATAATATTATATTGTAATAATAAATTATAGTACATAATATCGTATAATAATACTAGAAACTGCTATCACTTTACAAATCCTGAAGACTTTCTACATCATTTTTGAGGCTTTGCTATGTAATAGAAAGCTGACAAAACTAGGAAAGACAATCTAATGAAAACACAGTTATAATTCAGAATCAAACATTTTTCTCTTTGTAGAATAGTGACTGTTAAAGGTGTCTGTTGATTTCCCACTATGCGTTTCATTATACCTTAACTCATCTGAAGATAGGTGGCTTTTTTCTATTAAAGATTAAGTATTCTTTGAAGATATAACAGCCTCTGTGATAGAGGACATTATTAATTAATACTAATATCTCATTCTTATTGCTGAAAAAAACCCCTCACTATTAATGTGAGTCTGATGTGTGTGTCTGAAGCAGTTTGGAGTTGAACATGGAAAATGGTACCAAAATATGTCATTGCACCTTATCCCTGCTCGTTGTGTGATGATGCCTTTGGCCACCAGATACAAATCAGAGATCTTGCCATATATACACTGAAAAATAGCGTTTGCCTTGAAGATGCCACTATATATAATATACTGCACCACTAACACTCCTTCTTTTATGTTCAGTACTCTAATTATAATAGCAGTTCTTGCCTAGGAGGATGTATGAAAATTAGTTCTTGGCTCAGTGTTGCAGAAAGCCTCCCTTACTAGATTTTAATTTCAAAAGTGATGAGGATAAGCTTAAAACCTCTGCCTTCACTTTGGCTGGCCTCCTAAACTCAAGTCTGGTCTGCAGAGAGATAAGGCTGTAGTTCTCTTTGGTGAATTTTGGTTGACTGAGTGAAGTGATAGCCAAATTTCAAAAAGGAGAAAAGCAGATACTTACACCTGCTATTTTCTGTTTCATACTTCTCATGTTTAAATTGCCTTTTGGGTATTGACGTGTGCAGATGATTATTTAGATGCCTTTTGTATTTGCATGCACAAAGCCTGCTTGTTCTTTTGATCTGAAGCAAGCTTCGAAAAAATTACTCAGTGGATTATAAGAGGCTTCTGAGTTATATGTAGTGTAAGGCCTGGTCTATATATGCTTTGAAGGCTCTGTTGGTGTGAGCCTCTATGGCTGCGTCACCTGGAAAATCTATCAGGCTTCACTGTACCAGCAGCCACCGAAAATCATTTCAGATGGAACTATACTGACACAATTTTTTGTATCACCTATTTAAGTCAATACTTCTTTCGGTTCCCCCCAGCCTGTGTGTCAGTCAGTAGACATGGAGAATATAAGTGTGGTGGTGTTGCTGAAGCGGTTGGGAACTTTATTAGGTTCTACATGAAAACTGGGCTCCTTGTTCAGTGAGAAATATCACTTGACACAACGTAACAAAGGTTATTCTGTCCAAAAATGGAGATTTTGGGATTCTGATGAATGCCTCCATTCTGCTTTATTTTCCATCATTAATATTTACTATAAAATCTGGCCTGTTTGCATTTGATTCGTCTCAGGAATATAGACTTGAACCAATGAAGTTTATAAATCATTTATAAAGTATCATTCCATCCCATTCTTTGTTTATACAATATTGTGTAAGAGATCATTTCAATAAACCGAGTGGATACCTGTCAATGTGTTTGGATACAGCCCAAGATATGAAATTAAAATAAAATTCTTTATAATTCAGAAGGCGTGTTAATTATAAAATCCAACTCTAGCACAGCAAGAAATATTATGACAAGCAATTAGCATGCGCTTTTAACATTTTTTTCAAGCTGAGCTTTTTTATAATACTTTTTCCAGCTAATTGAGATTCATTTAGTGTGATTTACTACATACAAAGGCCTGAAAACGAGAGGGAGATGTTAACCCAGCAAGCTGTCTGTTTGCCATGTTATTATCGTGGTATCTGCAGAGAGGGGAAGTGCAAGCTCCTTTATTGGGCTTTTAGAATGACAACACAGAAACTCAGCGGAGGTCCCTAAGCAAAACCACATGTAATGACTGGAGTGATACAAGTTGCATCACTTGGAACTTTTAAAACTAGCAGACATAATCCAAAACAGTTTTGCATAATCCTATAAGAAGAGAGGGGCTAGACAGAATGTGAGTTAATGAGGGATGACAAGGAAAAATGAGGAGTGCATTCTTCCTGGTTTTCAGGTGGGGAAAGATATATATATATTTATTTTTTAGAGTATAATTGGATAATTCAGGTTGGAAGGGACTGATATATTGTTGCCTACCAAAATAGACATTAATATACTGCAAGTAGATTACTTCAGTATGGATAAATAATATCTGGATTTGGCTACATAATTTTCACTTTTTCAGATTTGCAGAGTTGAGATTTAATTTGAATTCCTTAGATGTGCACTTAGGCACATAAATCAGTTCTTAAAAGTCTAAAATAAGCTTGATGTTTTATCCGACTCAATGTTTTCTCTAAGAAGAAAACACAAACTCAATGATAAAAAGAGAATGAAAGCCAAAAAAAAAGAATAGTTGGAGGGAAGCTTTCCAGCTGGAAGCTGGTTTTCTTCTACATCCTCTTGGGAATTGCTCCCACGATCCCTTGTGTCCATGAGAGTGAACTCTATGTATGTAGCAGCAGTAATGCCTCTTACAAAAGGTATGCTACAGTGGCTGTAAACTTTTTAAAATAGGAATGTATCTAAATCTAACCTGTCTGGTGTTTAAATCTGATGGTAACTCCAGGACTTTGCTATAAATTTTACAATGAACTCTCAAGTTGCATAATCTCTCTGCTAACAAGGTATTTTTAATGTCTGTAATTATGTGGCTTGCAGTAATTAATAAGGAGACTCTTATACATTCTTGATGGTGTTTTCAGGTCACTGAATTCTCAGGGGAGTAGAAAAACTCCATATAGCAACAGCTAACTACGAATTTCTGAAAATTCATTTCCCCATTTGAATGTATTCAGAAGACTTGGTGTAAATGCCTGCTACTGCATTTACTGCGCAGGCACGTACGGGAAATGAGTAAACTGTCACTATGATAACATCAATGATTATGGAAATACAAGGTTCCTAAACATCACTATTAAGTACCGCTAATCCGTTATCCCCAGGGCAGCGCTGCAGCTCTTTTCTTTTGTCCAAGGCCCTTGCACTTCTTCATATCAGGTCTCGTCAAGACCTCCACGGAACAAGTAGGAATCCCAAACCCCATCTGCTGGTGGCTTGCCCCATCAGAGGCCAGCCGCTGTCAGCGTGTGCTGCACGTCTGTGTAGTTGCCCTCAATTTCTTCCTTTTATCAAACTCACTTTCAGACCAACTGTCAGACCTTGATCAATCACACTAATGCTCAGGACCCATTCAGCTCTCCTCAGTGTCCTCTTCTTGGCCAGCCCCCAGTCATGACCTGTTTGAATGGAGTATTAGCATTACCTGTTAAAGTGAACTTTTGTGTGTTTTGGTGACTGTCAGGCATGTTGAACTGATACCATCAGAGCTTCTGTGAAGGCATACAGCTAGACAGGCTTCTCTGCACATTGCCAGTCTTTGACGGAGTCTGTCTCACAGCCCCACCAGGCTAGACCTGGCTCCACATTAAATGATAGATGTGAGAATTTTCAGCAGCCACCTTCAAGAGGACCTATGTAACTGCTAAGCATTGGAATTGCTGGGGAATTTGAGGACTAATTTTGCTGGGTTTACAGCTTTACCATTAAAAGTTTTTTGTCATGAGAAGGAATAAAATTTTGACACTTGATGACATGAGCCTTGTTATCTGAACCAGTAGTATCTCAAGTCCCCAAATAATACTTTGTCCTCTTCCATATATATAGGCACACCAAATTCCAAGACTTCACCTTCTGTCAGCCACACACACAGCCACAGGCTGCAGGTTCTCGTCTAACATCAGTTCTTCACGCCACAACTAGGAAGGTGCTGAGGGAGACCATAGTCTCTTTAGGGAAGAGATGTCCTCCTCCATGAAAATGTCCATATGAGCTATGCCCTGGGGAAAAATTTGTCTTTACTTGACAGTACCATAGCCCAGATACAGGCTCAGAGACTTGCTGGGAAAGGCTAGTAGCCCAGATCTGGGTCCTTCTTTTTACTAAGAATGATTAGTAAATAACACTGAGATTTGAGAAAGACTTTTTTTTTTTTTTGCATAGACAGGAGGGTAGAGTAAATTGTACAGAGAAGCTGGAGCAAAATGATTCCTAAGTAGCATTAGCTGGGGTTGCAGCAAAAATCATAAAGTAGAGGTGCTGTGTCTGAGCATACCCTGTGCATATGTGTACTTACTCGGGCCTCGAAGCCCACAGTGATGGTGGTGAGAAGTCCCAGCTCGCTATGGGTAGTGGTCTGACGCAGTAACTGGATAAGTCTTAACAACACTGGGATTTCCTTAGTGTTGACCTGTGATATCTCTGGGGTCAGCGTGAAAATACATTGATCTAGAAGCCCATTTCATGGGCTGAACACCTCTCAGGGAAGGTCCCCAAATGCTAAGGTATGAGGAGCAAGGGTTATATCTTCTGATGACACTGAGCCTAAGGGGCTCATATTCAGTAAAAAATAATTGATAGGTATTAAATTCTTCTCTTTCCCAATCTCGTTAACATTTCACTTTTGGAATGCAACATTTTCTTTGCACAGCCACTGGAGTGGTGCACTGTGTTATTTTGTCAAGCACCTTTGGATTTTATAGTCAATATTCTCTCACTATGTAGCCCATATTGTTTCTAAAGTTATCCTAAAATCACACCAGCAAATTCCAGGCTATGGTTTGCTTTAGGTTGCTGCATTTGGCTTCCAGAGCCTAGCCTGAGTTCCTTTCGAGTCAGTAGGATTCTTTCCGCTGGCTTTTGCAGTACTTGGATCAGATCTGTACTGTGTAATTCCTCCCCCTGCTTTACCTCCTCTCCATGAAATATTCTTTAAGAAAGTTATAATATAGTCTGAAGAATAACAATATTGGGCCAGATTTTCAGTTCCTATAAAACAGAACAGATTTTTTCAGGTCATTAAAAATGCGCTCATTTACATGAGCTTAATATCTTTATATACTGCCTAATATCTCTTTAATAAGCCATAAAGCTCTCCAAACTTATTCATGTGAAACCCAGAACTGTTTGACTATTTTACACTTTGATGCCAAAGTCCTATGCAATGATAGCTTAGTTCACCTAAATTTCATTGACTGTTTTTCATGTTATCTCTTGATACGGCCTTAATGCATACCAAAGCAATCTATAATTCCTCCTCTGTGATGCTGTCGTCTGGTTTCTCATATTTTTGCTTCACCATAGATTCAACCATTCTAACCTAAACCCAGATTCTAGGGGGAACAGCTCAAGTGACAGCCCGGCTTCCGACGCAACAGAAATAATGAAGATTTACAGCAATCGTAAACATATGTTGGATTTTATTTTAAAGAAAGGGTTTTCTCAGTTTCAATTGGCTGGATAGCAGTGTGAAAATAGATGGATGACATGAATTTATTTACACTGATAACTACTGATAAACTTGATTATCATAGAGTCCAACTTCTTTCTCAGAGATCACATGCAATGGAAAAGCTGAATTGGCTGGATCATAAAAATCTCAAAAGTGTCATCTTCAGCTGAAGTATGTTGGGGAGGAAACTGCTTTTTCTGTTAGAAAGTACAGCAAGTTATTTTATTCTTTCTTTTTTTTTTTCTGAGAAATCTTTTATACTTCTGTGAACCTGGAGAAATTCTGAAGCTAGCAGAATTATTCTGGATTTGTGCTGGTGTTACTAAAATCAAAATATGGCCATAGGAGTAAAACAGTGCTTTTGTGGCACAGCGCAGCATGAACAATGACCATATTTAGGATGCAGGAAAACCCAGTCCCTGTAGAAAGCAAGCATTCACCAATTTTATAATTGTATAATAATACAAAGAGAAAGAAAAAAGAGAGGAAAGACAGAACATGTACATTTAGCTTGAGCATCAGGAAATAACATACCAGGTTTTATTTGTCCGCACAGTAGTCCCTAAGGGGAATGAAACCAAAAATACTTTTTGCTAACTTTCCATTCCGAACTCTTCATCAAAAGCCCAGATACTAGCTGCTCTTGGAACGTGAGCCCCCCGTGAGAACATGTGGACGCTGAAACCCAGCGGCAGTTAACTCCTTCCCACTGCAGCGTCACGAGTTGCAGTGGACCAAAGTTGGACTTAAAATGCTTTTATGTGAAAAGGTGTTGGGGCATTTCGCAAATGCTTTTTAGAAGTTCAAGGAGGAAAAAGTTGCTAAATAAAATTCTGTAGACTCTTTTGTCTCAAGACTGGGTCACCATTTGAACTGCAGTTCTCAGACTGGACATAAAAACCATTTGCTGCTTTCATTATATTGTCCAGACTAAAGACTCGCTTCAAATCTGGTACCGCTGAAGGCTGATGATACCACTGCCAGTTCAAAATGAAGTCTTGAAACTAAAATACAAAGCTGGAGAGGAAAAAGTGTGATTGGTGAAGATGTGAGGCTGATTCTGCTCTCATATCCATGTACATCTAGAGAAAAACCTCACTTGTGTATAGCTATTGCAGAGGTGAACACTCCTACAACCCGGAGCAACAGCACAGTCTCAGTAGCTGGGAGTTGTTAATTAAACTAAGAGTACTTCAGCGTGCTCTCGGGATGGATCAGAAGTAACTTTGTTTTTCAGTATCGGTAAAGCTGAATTGACTTCTCACTGTGTTTCACATAAAAACCAACATGCAGAACCAAGAACAACTATTTCCCTTGCATTAAAATGTTTTAAATGAAAAATTTGGAACAAGATTTCATCTGCAGCTTCTTATTCATCTGTAGAGTTTGATTCCTTATAGACTTACCCTGATTTTCAAACTTCAGAAAGTTGTACGGCTCTCCATGCTTTCTTCACTCCTGGTGCATCCGTCTCCTCATGTAGCAGAAATCAAACAACACATTTTAGGCTGAAGCGGGGTGTTTGTTCATTGGGGGTTTTCTTAGGAGTTACATTTTTGCCATTTATTACCTGTGATTTTGTTTGATTGAGAATTTTTCTTGTGTTGTTGTCTATGCTATGTGTACTAATCTGAATTGCGCTCCGTTACAAAAGGCTTATGTGCCACGTAAGTCTCAACTGCAAATACCGTCAGCCCTCGACAGAGCTTTGGATGTGTAAAAGAGCCCATATACCCATCATGGCCATAAATCCAAATGTCATTACCCAGACCATGTTAAACATCTTCTAGCATGTCTTTAACAGGGCCAGTTTTTAATTTCTGGTGCTATGGCTAAGTGATGTGTAGCATTTCGTGAGAGGTACTAACCAAAGCATTTCTCAATGCGTGATTTATGATGTGGCTTCTACAGAAGATGCTGCTTTACGAGACTGCACTGGTATTTATTTGACTGCTCTGCACAGAGAACCAGAGGAGAGAAATTAGTGAAATCGCCAACTGAATGATGGAGGAAGTTACACTGGTACTTGGTGAAAAATGTGATTTGAGTCTAGGCAGAAGACGAGCGTGGATCATGAGGACACACATTAGAGACAGGCACCTGACTGAGCAGTTAGATACCCTCCCGGCCCAAAACTGCTTTGCAGGTCAAGGCCCAGTGTTTCTGGAATAACGACAGCCAGCGTCAGCAATGCCCAGCTTTCCTGCTAGTAAGAGCCTGGGGACTTTTCTTGTATTTTCTTTCACTGCTCAGCATAGAATCATAGAATCATAGAAAGTTTTGGGTCGGAAGGAACCCCTAGAGGTCATCTAGTCCAACCCCCCTGCAGCGAGCAGG
>Ga0065711_1042570_pt1 | contig 15295 bp, 18 predicted proteins | sample Hoacrofraction12_FD_59098 | JGI IMG/M metagenome (GOLD analysis project Ga0065711, IMG submission 59098) | Hoatzin crop microbial communities from Cojedes, Venezuela - Epithelial fraction 12 v2 (version 2) | ecosystem: Host-associated > Birds > Digestive system > Esophagus > Crop | place... | reverse complement strand
GGGGGGGGGTGGGGGGGTGGATGGGCGCGGCCCGCGTTGTTTCGTCCGCCCGCGGCCGCCGTAGCGGCTCCCGGAAGTGTCTCCATGGAGACGGGCGGAGCCCGGGCCCGGCCGGGGCGGCGATGGAGAAATACGAGCGGATCCGCGTGGTGGGGAGAGGGGCCTTCGGGTGAGAGCGGCCCCGGGGGGGCACTGGGCGTGTGGCACCGCGGAGGGGGGGAGGCCGCAGGCCACGTTACCACGGCAACAAGGTGCACGGGCCTTGTCGCCATGGCAACGCGGGGGTCAGCCAGCGTCTGGCACCCCGGGGGGGGGGTGTCAGGTCCTGGCTGTTGCCATGGCGATGGGGTGACACGGCACTGGGTGTGTGACACCCCGGGGGGAGGGGGGTGAGCAGGCCCTGTTATCATGGCAACGGGGGGGACAGGGGCCATGTTGTCACCCCAGGGCGGTGGCCAGGCCCCGTCCCCGCGTTGAGCCCGTGTCCCCGCAGCATCGTGCACCTGTGCCTGCGCAAGGCTGACCAGAAGCTGGTGATCCTGAAGCAGATCCCCGTGGAGCAGATGAGTAAGGACGAGCGGCTGGCGGCGCAGAACGAGTGCCAGGTCCTCAAGCTGCTCAGCCACCCCAACGTCATCGAGTACTACGAGAACTTCCTGGAGGACAAGGCGCTCATGATCGCCATGGAGTACGCCCCAGGTGGGCCCTGATCTCCCCCGGTGCCTGCAGCTGGTTCCTCAGCAGATCCTGGGGCTGCCAAGTCCTCAGCTCTCCTTGGGTCGGGCTGCTGTGGCCCCATGTTGTGCTTCTTGATGAGATCCTGTGCTTTGGACCTCCAGAGAGTCCAAACACCTCTCTCTTGCACAGACATCTTTGTAGAAAAGGATCTGGGGGTCCTGGTGGACACCAAGTTGACCGTGAGCTAAGTGACCGAGTGCAGGTTGCCCAGAGAGGTTACGGAGCCACCATCCTTGGAGATAACCAAAAGTCAGGTTGTGGTCCTGGGCAACCAGCTGTTGGTGGCCCTGCTTGAGCAGGGGATTGGGCCAGATGACCTGAGGTCCCTTCCAACCTCAACTGCCCTGTGACTCTGTGCCTTACACCTGCTAATCATGTCCAAAACAAAGAGATTTCTAACACCTCTGTCGCTGAGGAGTGTGCTACCATCTGCCCTTGGCTTCACATGCATTTCCCTGCGTCGGCTCTCGGCCACGCTGCTGGTCCCACAGCTCTGGGAAGGTGTGATTTCTAACAAGATTCACTGTGGAGTTTAAGATGAAATCAACATTTGCGTGAGGGTTCATTAAAAGCTGTACATGAGCCCTGAATCTGGACCTCCCCTTCTCGACAGGGGCCTCTCGGACTGCAAGAATTCTCTTTTGCAGAACAGGCTTATCTTGTTCTGCCATCGAGGTTCATGTCCTCCTTGAAGAGCTGTAATTTTAGCGTTTCTTTTCCTGCTGCCTTTGACAATGTGTCAACAGTAACTTCTCTCTCGCTGTTTCTGTGTCCCACCAACTGTGCTGCTACCGTTCTCCGCACAGGCTCGGGAGCCTTGGAGGACGTGCTGCCTGTCGCACCAGGCCGTGCTTTTTTCTGTGCGCTTGGCTTGTTAAGACGCTGTGGCTAAATTCCCCCGGCTTTTAGGCTGGGTTTGCGCTGCCCTGTGCAGCCACCCTTGCCGATAGCCCTGTGTTGTTCTTCGCAGGGGGCACGCTGGCGGAGTTTATCCATAAGCGCTGTAACTCCTTGCTGGATGAGGACACCATCCTCCACTTCTTCGTGCAGATCCTCCTGGCTCTCCACCACGTGCACACCAAGCAGATCCTGCACCGCGACCTGAAGACTCAGAACATCCTCTTGGACAAACATCGCATGATTGTCAAGATCGGAGACTTTGGCATCTCCAAAATCTTGAGCAGCAAGAGCAAAGCCTACACAGTGAGTGGCTTGGCTTTGCAGGGGAACCGCTTACCACCGTGGCAGCAGGCTGGAAACTCTGGTCTTGGCTCACGATAGGCTCTTGGAAGCTGCTGTAGGCAGCGGGGTTGGGTGCAGCACACTGGACGCAGTCCTGGGCAGCCTGCTCTAGGTGACCCTGTTTTGCCAGGGGGGTTGGACTAGATAATCCCCAGATGTCCCTTCCAACCCTCTACCTTTCTGTGATTCTGAGATACTTGCAGTAGGCCACATCTGAGTGTCGCCATGCTGCTTTGCTCCTTGGAGTTTATACAGGCTGATGTCTTCACGCCCAAGTTTGCTGCAGCTCTGTGGGCTGCAGAAAGGTGAGAAAGACCTGTCAGCCCAAGCCTGGGAGAGGATGGGCTGTCTGGGCCCGCTGGTGGGGGCAGACAGGGTTTGGTGAGGGTAGACAGGGTTCCTCCCACTGTCACAGTGGGAAGGGTGGTGTTTGCAGGCTCATCTGACACAAACTTGGCAGCTGAATTCCTGCCTGTGCCCCGCCGTCCTGCCTTGTCTTAATCTCCTCTGTCTGCTTGAGTCCTGAGTATCATTCCCCACCTGGTCTAGCCCGAAGAGATGTTTATATCACGCTCCTTCCTCTGGGCTCTGATTCACTCCAGTGGATAGGAGCAAAATTAGAGATAATCTGTGTATGTGCAAAGGAGGTCACCGGAAAGACAAATCCTTGTGTTTTTTACTGAGGTTGTCAGGCAGATGTTGACACCAGGGAACAAAAGCCCAGCTAAGCTTCGGTTGGTGGTGCTCTAGGCTGTGCACTGGGCTCTAAACCCAGCCTTTCTCCTTCCACCTCGCTGCCCCAGTTTCACAGTGTCGTGGTAAATTTCTTTGTCTCTTGTAGGTTGTGGGAACGCCGTGCTACATCTCCCCAGAGCTCTGCGAAGGGAAACCTTACAACCAGAAGAGTGATATCTGGGCGTTGGGCTGTGTGCTGTACGAACTTGCCAGCCTCAAGAGGGCTTTCGAAGCTGCGGTAAGAGGGATATGGTTTACACGTAGGGCAGGGAGCCGTGGCCTCTTACAGAGGTGGAAATGTATGCTTGGATCACTCTTCTCGCTGAGCCTGGAGGTGTGAAGGCAGAGGGCAGTGCTGAGAACTTCCTGGCCTCACCTCTGACCGCCCAGCCACTGTATGTCTCTCCGTTGTTTTCTCTCCAGAATCTTCCTGCCTTAGTATTGAAGATCATGAGCGGGACGTTTGCCCCGATATCAGATAGATACAGCCCCGACCTGCGCCAGCTCATCCTCAGCATGCTGAACCTGGATCCTTCCAAGCGGCCCCAGCTGAATGAGATCATGGCCCAGGCCATCTGCATTCGGCCCCTTCTAAACCTCTACACCGACGTGGGCAGTGTCAAAATGAGAAGGCAAGTGACGCTGCCGCCTTAGTGTCCCTTGGGAGGGGCTGCCACAGCCCACAGCGTGTCTGACCGGCTCACTGTCCCCGTGCAGCTCTCCTGCCTTACCCGACGTCCAGCTGCCGCGGGCTGAGCCTGGCCCCGTGGCTCGGGGCCAGGGCAGGTGCCAGGGCAGGTGTGGGCTTGTCATCGCAGTAAGAGTGAATAGAGAGTTGTGAGCTCAGGGGGAAACAAATTGATGCCAACTCCCCTCTCTCAGGTGGTTCAAAGCACCTGCTGAGGCCATTCTGTGAGCCGTTCAGCCGTGGCTTATGCTGTAGCTCTGCCCAGACCTTCTGTGATCAGGGCTCTGCAGGATCTCTGGGGCCAAGCTGATGTTAAGGACTGGATTTTGGTTTGGCAGGCCTGAAAAACCCTTGGCTCCCGTGCCGACAGTGACCCACAGCCGGACGGGGGGACGAGTGAGCAGCGCCAGGCCGCGGGGTGAGTCCTGGCACGGTGTGTTCAACACAGCTCCACTGGGAAGGAGCTTTCCTTTTTATGGCAGGGAGTCAGAGAGGCACTTGAGCTTCTGGAGAGAGGAAGGTCAGAGACATCACCTCCCCTGAGCCCTGGAGGAGCCCAGGGACACCTCAGCTCTGGGGACCAAGCAGCGCTCTTTCTCCAGCTGCCTCTTCTACATTTTGAACCCTTGAATCGAGTTTCTGCTGTTCCCAGCAAAGGGTGGGAACCAGCTAGGTGTGCTGAGGAGGGGTGTCCGGCGCAGGGCAATGCAGCTGGCACTGGTAACAATGAGGCTAGAGCTGTCGTGGTGCCGCTTGCCTCAATTCTGGGATGAAACGCAAGGAGCTGTTCCCATGTGCTGCTCTCAGCCCTGGCTGGGAGCTCCCCAGCAGCCCCTTGCCAGCCTTGGACCGGCACTGGTCCGGCCATGCTTACTGGCAGACAGCGATGCTGGCACCCAGACCAGATGCCTGCTGTCATTTCTCTTCCTGAGGGAGGAGAGTCAGGGCTCTGGGTTCATGATTTCTCTTTGACCCGTAGGTGTTCGAGGTGGTTCAGCCAGGACAGGAATCCCTCCTCCGCTGTCATCCATCTACACCTGGGGGAGCGGGATCACCACCCCCCTCCGCCTGCCCATGCTTAACACCGAAGTGGTGCAGGTGTCTGCTGGCAGGACGCAGAAGGCCGGGGTCACCAAGTCGGGACGGCTCATCATGTGGGAGGTGAGTGATGGGGAACCTGGGGCAGGCAGAGGGCATGGAAGCCTCAGATGTGCGATTTCTGAGGAGGAGACATTTCTGCTCACCGCATAAGCCCTAGTGCTGCATCCCCCAGGCTGGTCCAGGGTATGGGTGACATTGATAAGCCTGCGGGAGTGGGCTTTTCCGAGTTCTCCAGCCCAGCTGTTGCTGCACAGAGGTGTAGCAGTCGGCATGTCTTCCCTCCGCCAGGCTTCCCCGATGGGTGCTGCGGGAGGCCCTTCTCTCCCAGGAGCCACCGAGCAGCTCCAGCCTCAGTTTGTGTCCCGCTTTCTGGAGGGCCAGTCTGGCGTGACCATCAAACACGTGTCCTGCGGTGATCTCTTCACAGCCTGTCTCACAGGTGAGCTGCTGCCACCTGGCTGAGTCCCAGGCCCCTCTGCATGGCAGCTGGCTTGCAAATGCAGCGTGACTGCCTGGGGAGCCTGCTCGGAGAGGAACCCGAGAGGTGCACTGGGCTGGGGTGACACAAAAGGCTTTGTAGCCTGTAACATCAGGTCGGGGTCGGAAATGGCACGTACGGTCCTTCTGTGATGCCACACTGGTCAACTTGGTCCCAAAGGTCTGTCTGGTGCAGGGAGGACCACAAATTTGTTGTCCTGGCTGCACTGGTGTCACCTGAAGCCAGAACTGGCCTGGGGACTGCAGTGTGAGGGGTGTCTGGGAAGTTCAGCCTTTCTCTGTCACATGCTCTGGGAGTGTGATGCAGACACAAGCAGTGAGAAGCCAGCGTGAGCTTCTGCAGGGCCGGTTGTCCTCAGCCACAGGACGGCAGGGTCTGAAGCCCCCTTAGAGTGGGCCAGGAGACGTTCTGGCTGGGAGGGGAGCACGCACACCCGCCCAAGGCCGTGTTTGTGCAGCAAAGCCCTCCCAGTGGTCCTTTGGGAGCCTTGTTTGCACTTCTGCTGGGGATCAGGGCAGCAAGTGACAGATATGCAGCTGGCAAACTTCGTAGGCATGTGTTTGTCCTACCTCTCCGTGGAGCTTCCTGCCAGCCCGCTGCCGGGCGGCTGCTCGGTGAGCGCCTCTGCGTACTTAACACCTTGCCAGACCGTGGAGTTAGCAGTTCCTGCGTACACAGCTGCAATAATGTTATCTCAGCGCTCTCCTATCATCTGCTGTTTGTTTGGCGAGTTGTCGCAGCACATCGAGGCTGCTGCTCTCTGGAATCTTGCTCAAGGCCTCTGCCCCCCCAGCAAGTCGTGAGTCAGAGTGGGTCCCGGGAGCCGCGGCCGGCCCCACGGGCTGCGCGTGCCTTGCAGGGCCTCACCTGTGCCAGTAACACCACTTCTTTCTGCTTTTCCAGACAGGGGGATAATCATGACTTTCGGCAGCGGCAGCAATGGCTGTTTGGGGCACGGAAACTTCACGGACGTGAGCCAGGTTTGTCGTGAGGGTGCTGGGCGTGCAGCTGCCCCAGGGTAGGGGATGGATCGTGCCTTCTGCGCCACGTGAGAGGGCTCATCCCCGCTCCAGGGACGTGCATCCCAGGCACGCTCTGGCATCCGACCCCCTCCCCCTCCTCCCCCTGTCACTGCGGGTTTTAAAAATCCAACCTGCCTCTCGCTTTCTCTCTCCCCCCCCCTACACAATGATCCCTTTGAGCGTGGGGGAAGTCAAGAGCTGCCTTGTGGTTGCTGTTGGCAGGCTCCCAGCTTGGAGGCTGCCTCCAATCACACACCTGCCTGCTTCACTCTTGGCCTGCAGCTGCCAGGGTTCACTGAGAAAAGTTATTTTTCAAAAGAGCCAGTATTTAAAGAAGAGCTGTGTGTTTCCGATTGGCTCGGAACACCAGGGCTGAGGGCCCGTCGCTCCCTTCCAGCTTCTTCCTCGCCTACCCTCGGATGTGGCAGCAGCCGATGGCTTCCAGCCGAGACCAGGGACTGGTGCCATTTGTCACTGTGGTCAGCTGGCTCGTTAGTTCCTGCTCTGTCCGGAGCTGAATTGCTCGGTGCTTATTGCTGGGGGGGGGGAGACCAGTTGGGAGCAGCAGCCAGGTCCCGACAAATGGTGCTTTTCACTTGAAGAAGATAATGAGAAAGAAACTCACTATGGCGAGGTGTCAGATCTAACAGCAGGTCACAGCAGGGGCTGGGCAAAATGTGGAGATGCTGGTCTCTCCACACCCTAACGAACATGTAGCCGATAGCTCACAGCTCCTCCGCACAAGAGCCTTTCAGCCAACGCACGCTGCACCAAGCCCCTGCCTGCTCGGAGCGTGCGTTAACAGCCCCTGGCACTCCCCACCCGGGCAGGTGGGCGAATCCCAACCCTTCGGCTGAACCTACTCCCTCTCCAAACCGTTGCGCTGGCTGCTTTCTTCCGCCCCAGAGATGTTTGCGTTATCTTCTGCGCTCTGTGCACGTAGTCTCTAAACCCTTTGAAGGCTGTTTGGAACAAAAAAAAGATTCTCTGGTGTTTGTGTTGGATGAAAACTGGGATGCTGCCAGCGCTGTGTTGAGGCTGGGGGGGCCGGGTGGGAGGGATGGGAGCAGCCGGGCAGGCTGGGAGGTCTCGGCTGACGGCTGCTGCTCTTCCCCTGCCAGCCCAAGATCGTGGAGGCCCTGCTGGGCTACGAGATGGTGCAGGTGGCCTGTGGTGCGTCCCACGTTCTGGCGGTTTCCAACGAACGGGAAGTGTTTGCCTGGGGCAGGGGGGATAATGGTAAGAGATGCCTGCTTCACAAAACAGGGCTTGTGCCTTCCATTGCCTGTTCCCACTCCCCTCCTGGCCCTGCTTGCCCACAGTCCCTCCCAGATGTGCCAAGCTAGGTGGGTGTGGGTGAGTTGCAGCTGCTTCACCGCATACCAGGGCCCCAGCGCTTTGGGTTTCACCGCCTTTGCTGGTGACAGGTCCCAGGCTGGGCTCTTGCAGCAGCCGTGTCGATGCCGTCGTTCGTGGGGTGTGCTCAGGCTCTGTGTTGCCGTCAGCTGTGCCCTGCTCTCTTCCTCCTGCAGGTCGGCTCGGGCTGGGTACCCTGGAGTGCCACAACTCCCCCGAGCAGGTCACAGTCCCGCCAGACCACGAGGCTCAGAGGGTCATCTGCGGCATCGATTCCTCCATGGTCCTCACCGTGAAGAACCAGATTCTTGCTTGTGGGAGCAACAGGTAAGGGGGGGTGTGAGGGACTATGCTCCAGAGCTTGCCTGTGGCCTCCGGGGCCTGTCCAGTCCAGGAAGAGGGAGCAGGAGGCTCTAGAAGACATCTCTGTGTGATCCTGCTGCCCAGCATCTCACTGCTGGTGGTGCAGTTATGCTAGAGCAGGATTTGTCTCCGGGGTGTCTGCGCCAGGGTGCATTCAGCCAGCTCTGAGCTGTGCTTTTCCCCATGCAGGTGTAACAAGCTGGGCCTAGATCGGATCAGCTCAGTAGAGGAGCCTTCCCCAGAGGACCAGGTGGAAGAGGCCACCGTGTTCATGTGTGCCCAGTCGGCCCCCTTGAACCAGGAGCCGATCGTGTGTGCTGACATCGGTACAGCGCACTCGGCTGCAGTCACAGGTGAGGGGTGTGTGCCCAGATCCCTGAAGGAGGACCTGCATTTTTGCTGTCTTCCTCCCGCCTCCGTTTCCCGTGGGCAGAGGCCTCTGAGAGGCTCAGGAAGCACTGTTCTCCCAATGCTGGAGCTCTGTGGAGCAGGATGCTCAGCACAGTAGAAAGCAAAGAGCTTCAGGGGCTTCAGTGCCTCCTCGGGTGACACCCAGTTGTTTCTCTCATCTCTGTTGTCAGCTTCTGGCCAGTGTTACACCTTTGGGAGCAACCAGCACGGGCAGCTGGGCACCAACTCCTGCCGCAACAGCCGCGTACCCCACCTGGTTGTGGGGCTCCAGGCAATGAAGGTCAGCGTGGTGGCTTGTGGGGATGCCTTCACTGTGGCCATCGGAGCAGGTGAGCCTGAAGCCCCCGTGTCCTGGGCTGCAGCAGGCCCTGGCTTTCCTCTGCCTGCAGTCCATGCTGTGGCCAAGGCAGGCCTTGGAGACAGCCCAGGGTGGTACCAGGGAGATGGGAGGCCTGTTTGCTGTTGAGCTCTGTGTGCAGCAAGGTGTACATATAGAATCATAGAATCACAGAATGGTAAGGGTTGGAAGGAACCTTGAAGATCATCTGGTTCCAACCCCCCTGCCATGAGCAGGGACATATTCCACTAGATCAGGTTGCTCAGAGCTCCATCCAACCTGGCCTGGAACATATCCCTCTGCAGACGGCGAGGTGTGCACGTGGGGGAAAGGAGCCAGAGGACGCCTGGGCAGGAAGGATGAAGAAACGGGAGCGCCGAGGCCGGTGCAGCTGGAGGAGACGCATCCATACCTGGTGACCTCCGTAGCCTGCTGCCACGGGAACACGCTGCTGGCAGTAAAGCGTGAGTAGAGGCTTTGTTACTGTGACTGCTGCCGTGAGGGCCCAGCCAGACACAATGCCTTGTGACCGGAGCTGTACCGAGTAACCCTGGCGCGTAAGCTCGGTGTTATTCTAGTCCCCGTAGAGCTGCAGATGAATAGAAATAACTTGAAGCCCATAAAAAACTCCCCTTCCTCTGGGCTGGGGGAGCAAAGGGACGGCAGAGGCAGTCTCGGGCACTCCAAGACCGGTGGGCTGGCCAGGCTGCGGCCAGTGGGGAGCTGGTGTGCTGGCGGTCCACCGAGTATCCAAAAAGAGCAGCTCCCTAATTGATGCTGCTGAAATAGAAGCTGAGATTTGAGGCGTCATTTTGGCTGCTGGCTTTCCATTGTGGTTTGGAAAAGATAGTGATGGTTTTGTGGTTCTTTTCTGCTCGGGCCAAAGGCAGCATCGTTGCACAGTTAAAACGTGCCCATGGCGTGACCTGCCCTTCCGTTGCCTGGGTGTACGATGGGAGCCTGGCCCAGACTGCTGGAGGGGCCTTTCTTCCTCCTCTGCTGGGCTGATTATGGCCTCGGCGCTGGGCTGAGGGATTGCAGTCCCGGCCCACTTCAAGGAGGCTAATTACACCCCAGAGGGGAGGAGGCCCAGCTGACTGCCCTGGTGCAGCTGAGTCGGCCATGGCTCCCGTTCCTCCCCTGCGAGTGCCGAGCTCTCATGTGATGGGTGCTGCCACATGAAGGGGACAGGGAATGGCTGAGTCCCCAGGCTTGGGAACAAGTAGGGCGTTTGTCACGGCAGTAAAAGGGTTTTGTTTCTGCAGGAAGGCTGCAGGCTGCTCTCCCCTTCCGCTGCCGGAGTCGCCCTGTGCTCCGTGGCAGCTGGTTTGTGGGTTCCCACCTGCAGCACTGTAAGAGCAGGGTCTGAGCGTGCAGTCCCCACCGTAGCCCCACTGCCGTCCCTCTGCACTGCCCGGTGTGAAACCTCAACCCTCCTTCCCGCTGCTGGAAGTACGGGCTCAGCAGCAGCGCTGTCGGGTCAGCACCCTCGCCTGCTCCAGCATCCCTCAGTAACCAGGGTGCAAAAAGCATCGAGAGATCTGTGAAAAGCTGAATTCTGACTCTGGACTTTCACGTAGCTCAGTCTGCCTGGAAACCTCTCCAGACAGAACACAAGGGCTGGCGACACGTTTGATGTTGTTGCTGCTGTCAGCTCTGGCTGTGATCTGGCCTGGAGAAGGTGCTCCACCTTTGGGGCGGCAGTTCTGCACCGCTCTGCGGGTTCCTCCCATGCAGGCAACACCATTTTTAACTGGCTTGGGCTTCTACCCACTTTATCATGAGGCCATTGCTACGCCCTTCTCTCAATCCCACTGCAAACACGGGAATAACTGGGAGAAGCCAGCCATGCTGGAGGGGAGGAGGAGGGCGCAAGCCTCAAGAGACTGCGTTTCCTCCTGCTTGGGCTCTGTGTGCTGGGCATTGCCTCCTGCTTGTGGCCTTGCAGCAGCTTCCTGGGGTAGAGGGACAGGGACTGCGGTGCCCATCTGTTGGGTGTCTGGGCTGTGTGAGGCAGGGCATGCTCCCTGTAGCTTCGTCGAGATGGCGGCTTACGGCTAATTCTTGGTCCTTGTGTTTCAGCTGCCGTGGAAGAGTCGCCTTCCCAGTGAGGCTGAGCTGAGAGGGGCCACATCCAGCCTTGCCATATGGGTGCTGGGGGTCCCCCAGACGCCCAGCACGCCTGCTGTCCTGCTGCTGCCCGCTACAGCCTGGCTCGGACCCGCGTCCCCAGGCTCGGAAGCTCCTCAGCTGCACTCCCAAGGCAGAAGTCTGGAAACGGGGAGCTCCTAACGATGGTTCCCACGGAACCGGAGCTGATCTCGCTCATCGGATCAACGAGGGTCGCTGTCAGCCTCCGGCGCCCGAGAGCCGCTGCCCTGGACGTGCCGTGGGGCAGACGTCCCCGAGCTCCGGCACTGCGGAATGGGGTCGTGCTGGGGCTCTGCCCCTCCCCGCTGGAAGTGCCTGTGTGGAAGGGTGAGGAGCACAGAGGTTGTTTTCCCCGGTGGAAGCTGTCTCTGGTTACAAAGCGCAGGCTGACAGCTTGGTGTCTGAGAGGGCTGTCAGCCTTTGCACAGCAGTGTCTGGAGTTAGGGCCCCAGGCGCTACGCTGGGTGACTAAGTGCAAACCTCTTTTCTAATTAGAGAAGTCTGTCCTTTCCCATCCCCCCCCCCCTTTAAAACGTTTCACCCGTTTGTTGAGCTGTTCATCACGCTTCCGAGGGTCCAGGCCTGCACGGCTGGCCGAACCCGGCGCGAGCAGCCTCTCTGCGCGGCGCAGCCCGGCTCGCTCTCCCCAGATCCTGCCCGGAGCTTTCCAGTTACAGCCTCCCCTGGCCCCAGGAGCTCACCGGAGGATCCTCCAGCTGACATTTGTCCTCAGGCCCCTAAATCCTGCTGGCTCCCAGCTGAGCTAGCGGAAGGCCAAAAAACACAGCCAGCGACTGTCAGTAATTGAAATTTTTTAACCCAGTTCTCTCCAGGGAGATGATGAGCTTTCACCAGGGATCCTTTCTGCAGGCGGGAGGGGGCATATCGCCGTGTCACAGGCAGGAGTTACGGTTTTTATCTCCAGAAGGGTCGTTTCCTTTCCTTTTCTTTTTTTTTTTTCCCTCCTCTTTTCTTTTTTTAACTTACATCTGCCGTGGGCCATTTTTTGATGAGCTTCTGTCTCTGATCTGTCTGACATTGCAAATGCTCTTGCCTTTCACATCCATCTTTGTGCTGTTGCCAATCTGTTGTGTATAAAGTCAGTGCTTTCATAAGCTGGCTGAGATGAAATCTCTCTAATTATTTTTGTGATTCTTTCCTGTTTTCAATGAGGGAAACCTCGCCGGGCTCTGGTAGAAACCGACTGATCCCTCTGTCATGTGAAAGGTAATGAATTTCTGCAAGGCTCCTGCTCTTCCCTCCCTCGCCTCGCAGGCTCCGGCTGGGGAAGGGAGCAGGTCCCGTCCAGCCGGGAAAGGCGTGTGCGGCCCTGGCTGCAGACGCGGCCTCCCTGTTTGGCTCCCGGCAGGGTGGGTGCACGGGTTTTTCCCTGCCGTTTTTGTTTCTTGTGGAGCTGCCTTTTCAAGCGGTTACACCCTGCTATCCCGGGAAGCTGACTTGCGTTCAAAGGCTCTGCCGGTCCCTTGGCGCTCGCCCTGTGCTGCAGGTTACAGGGATGGCTCCGGCAGCCCGGTGTCGGTGGAGGGGAAGGTGTTCTCCGCTCCCAGACCAGTGTGGGCACCAGGGTAATTGCAGGGCTGGGTTAAATTGCCCCGAAGCCCTTCTGGGCCGGTGCCTCTCCTCCCCGTGCTGAGCTGGTGGCAGCACCAGCTCCTCCAGCAGCAGATTTCTCTCGGCTCTGTTGTGCTCAGCTCACGGGGCTCCCCTTGCCCCAGACCACATGCAGACACATCCCCTAAGAAGGGGCTGGTGTTTCTGCTGTGGCCTCACTGGGACGGCAGTCAGGCAGGACAGAGGTCTCTGCTGCCCTTTGTCTTGTCAATGGTGGCACCAAAATGTCACCGCTGCAGGGGACGTGCAGCCCGGAGAGCCGGGCTCTCCCTGCTCCAGCTTGGCTGCCAAATCCAGCGGTGAGCCCCGCGGCAGCCCCCCAGTTCCCACTGACGCGCTGGCGTGGGGCGGGGAGGGGTTATGGCTTAACGATGCTTTTGCATGGTAGCGCTGGGGCTGGAGGTGTCACCGGCTTGAATATCGGGACTCTTTGCTCTGGGCAGGGGGAACCAGTATGGACCAGTGTGCTCTGTACTGGGCCGGGGGCTCACCGACAAGAGCTGGAGCCCGTGGGATTTTGCAGCCTGCACACTCCGTACAGGGCTTCTGCTGTGAAGCCCAGCGAGATGATTTGAATAATTTCATACCGGGCTGTGACCAAGCCTGGCGAAAGGGTAAAGGAAACAAAGAGGCCCCCAGCCCCGAGCAACAATAGCTCTCCAACGACAAGCCGAGGCATGTCCGCGCTGCCGGAGGCAGAGAGCCGCCTGGGCAAACAGGCCAGTGCATTCCTCGCGTCTGCCGCTTTGTTTCCCCGCGGAAGCTCCCGGTGAAAACTGCAGGTCTCAGGGCTTCTCCCTTGATCCTGGTTTTGTTCCTGCATCCCTCGGAGCTGGTGGTGGATCAGCCACGTCGCGGCAGCTCTTCCTGCTGAGGAAGGCAGGGCCAGAAGGGAGCGGGTAGGGGAGGATGAGGCTGCCTGGTTCCATCTTGGGTCCCCTCCGGTCACCGTCACCCAGGGAGAGCCCATCCCCACCCCGTGCTCGATGCGACCCCACCGACCTGGGGCCATCGCCGTCAGCAGGAAACAGCCCAAACCGCCTGCTGATGCCGGGGCTGATCCGATTTGAGCCTGGCACCCCTGTCGTGGTCGCGTCGCCATTCCCCCGAGGCTGGGCAGGAGGTGCGGCTGCCGTCCATCCAGCCGCCTCGCTGCCCTTCCCTGGGCATCAGCCCCCCGAAGCAGGGAGAGGACTCTCCCCGCTCCCTTCCCCGGGGCGAAACGCTCCGCCTTAACTTCTTTAGAAGCCGGAGCGTTGGTTTTCTGCTCCTCCAGCTGAAGTAAAATGCAAGGCGGAGGGATGGAGCTGGGTGCAGGGCAGGGAGAGGCCGGGGGAAGAAGGCCAGAGGAGTTCCAGGGCTGACCCAGCCCGGGGGACAGAGAACATATTGGGGCCGCAGAGGGAATTGCCCTGCCCGGAGGTCGAGCTTCCCCTTGGTGCGAGGCAAACGCCCGGCTGTGATGTGGAGTGCGGGGAGGGCGTTCGTCAGGGAGAGGGGAAAAGGAGATCTTTGTTTGCAGGGTCTGACACCTCCCAGCCGGCACAGCCAGCGCCTGCTGATGGCTTTGTCAGTTCCTGCCTAATTAGCAGAGATGCTCCTTAGCGAGGTTAGGAAAGAAAAAATTTAAAAACATCAAAGAGAAGCAGTGAAGAGTGATAAAACTCAGCTCTGTTTCACGCCTGTCACCGGAGACGCGGGCTTTCTGAGCTTGTGGGAGCGGTGTGTCCCGTGCCTTGTGCGGGAGAGGCCGGGGGGGTCCCGTCGCCCAGTGGGACGCTGACACACAGGGCCGAGGGCCCGTCCTGGCTCGACCGTGCTCCCGTAGCAGTGTCTGGGGCTGGTTTTCAGACAGGGCCAGGTCGCAGTGCATTGGGGCCGGTGTCTGGGGAGGCGAGCCTGGCTCCGGGGCGTGCGGTGACTTAGTGGCAGAACCAGACGGTTGTGGGTCCTGCCCCAGGGGGGGTCACAGCGCTGCGCAAACCCAGCTGGGAGCACTGCAACCCCGGGCTGTCACCCCCGTCACAGCTCCCAGGCGCCCGGTGCGACCCGCTGCTCTCTGTACGCTCGCCAGCCGCTGTTTGTTTTTACATGCCGGCTTTCCAGGCTCTCTGGGAGCTGGTTAAAGTTTAGCTCGCCGCTCTCTGCTGTCCGAGCAGGCCGCCAGCCTCTCACGTCCTTCGGAAAAGACCCCGTGGTGGCTGCTCACGCTCGACCCACGCCGGTGTGGGCTTCCCCGGTGTCTGGGTGTCAGGAGCTGAAGGCCTGTTGCAGCTCGGGCCGCGGCAGGGCAGTCTCGGGGTAACCTGTTATCCCGCGGGGTAACCCCAGAAATCAGCCGCCCACGGCCTTCTTGGCAGCTCCGGCAGCGAGAGCAGGCAGGCTGCCTGCCTTCCCCCGGGGCTGCCGGCGGATTTTATTTTAAGCAGAGCCTCTCAGGGAGCGGGGTAACGTGAGCTCCTGGAGTGACAAGCGCTGGAGCTCCCCCAGGAATCCCTCTCCTCAGCCATTTGTTAATTGAAAGCTGCCAACGTTTGGGGCTGGAGCAACTGCCGCCCTGAGCGGGGAGCCGGCTGGGGCCCGCGCTGGTGGGGCTGACACGTGCTGGCAGGCTGTCATCTGCTCGGCTCCATCTCCAGGGAAAGGGGGAACGCTCCCATATGCTGCTCCCGGTTCTGAAGGGGGGGGGCTGCATCCAGGCGGGTTTTCCTTTTTTTCCTTTTTCCTTTCATCCTCCTTCCTCCCAGCCCTCTCTTGGGGGGAGTCAGGGACCACGACCCGGAGCTCCCAGCAAGACGCAGCCCCCGCAGCGCCCGTTCCCCGCTTTGGGGAGAGGGGAAAGGGGGGGGGTCAGGGCAGCCCCTCCGTGTCCAGCTCCGCCGCCGCCCCCCTCAGACTCTGCCACGGGCGGTGGCAGGGACACGCGTGGCTCTGTGCGGCGGGACCGTGCGTGTGTCCCCTCCCCATCCCGGGGGCTGCGGCGGGGCCGGGGGGCTGCGCAACCCCCGCGGCGGAGGGTG
>Ga0065711_1042568_pt1 | contig 15296 bp, 10 predicted proteins | sample Hoacrofraction12_FD_59098 | JGI IMG/M metagenome (GOLD analysis project Ga0065711, IMG submission 59098) | Hoatzin crop microbial communities from Cojedes, Venezuela - Epithelial fraction 12 v2 (version 2) | ecosystem: Host-associated > Birds > Digestive system > Esophagus > Crop | place... | reverse complement strand
AGCCACGTACCGCTAACGCAACAAGCTAGCACCAGAGCTGGCCAGGATACGCTGACTTGAAGGCAGCAGGTCTACTGCAGGCAGAGGTGCTACTGAAGTCACCCAAGATCTCATCTGTCTCTTCCAATTAGAAAAGAAATGTTACAGAATCACAGAATAGTAGGGGTTGGAAGGGACCTCTGTGGGTCATCTAGTCCAACCCCCCTGCCAAAGCAGGGTCACCTACAGCAGGTTGCACAGGACCTTGCACGTACTGCTAGTATAACCCAACAGCACTGCTCCATACCAGTATACTCATTTTTTCATAGTGAAACCAGGCAGAAAAGTAGAAGGGGAGTAGAGGGGGGAGACTGAGAACAAGGAGGTGGGAGCATGGGGATGGCCGATGCCTGCCCAGGTAGCACCAGTATCACTCGCAGGCCAATTAAAGAAAATTTTTGCAAAGCCAGTTACTTGTGAGGCTACTAAAAACAGGAACGCAGAGGAAATCACTGCCAAATAATGCATTGTGTAAAGATGCTAGATTTTTTTTTTCCTTGAAAAAGAAAAAACCTTACACGCCAAACCCTTACACAGAAATAAACAAGCATGCAGGTGTTTCTTCTCTCTTTGATGGTAACCTGCATCACAGTGAAAAGGGTTAAGTCTGCTCAGATGCCACCTTAGTGGCATCAGAAAATGCCTCTTGGCTTAAGGTATGCAGTAATACTTGCATTTGTGGCTACTAAGGACATAAAAACATAAAAATCAGCGTGTCTTGCTAGCAGATGGACTGCTGTTCTGAGTGGGTGCCAGAACTCGATTTCCTGTGGTAGCTACATTTCCAGTTCAAAGCCCTACTAAGAAAAAAACCACACACACCTCCCCGTGCCACCACGAAGTTCATTACTGGATGTACCGATTAACTACATTATTTTTTTGTTTCATCAAGGCAATTTGCTAAAAAACAAATGTTGCCACATTAAATATTCAGATGCATATAGTAGAAAAAGATCAAGTTTATTTCATTCTTGTGAAAGACTTCTGTATTCCCTCCGTGCCTCTGCCATTCACAAACAGTCTGCTACATAAATAGGATTCCCTGCGTCTCCTGGTAAATCTGCTGACTCTCATCTACAGAAATATAAACTGAAGCACAGAAGGATACACAAGTTCACATGAAAAAGGCAATCAGCGAAACAGGTTTTCAAAACTACAGTAGTACTTTAATCACAACCATTTTAACAAGAATTCTTGAAAACTTTTTAAAGATAGATTTTTAAAAGCTCAGCAACCTTGCTTTTCTCAGTCCCATTTTTTGCTTATTCTTGCTCACGTTGGCATAGTTTTCAGCCTGGGGACAGTACGGGTATCCTGATTCTTTGAAGAATCAGAATAAGAACTTTTGTGTGTGTGTAGGATATCTTATGAACAACAAAATCTTACCTGCCTTACATGCCAGTTCCCTCAGATATCCCTGTTACAAAAATCCTACTAAACAACACTGGCTGGCCTTACAGTCCAGCCCCATCTATCCTCCCCCCTGCCCAACAGTGCTACTTGGGCTGCTAGATTTGTACCAAAATCTGTAAAAAAGTTTGTAAAATGCAGGCTTCAAACTACTTCTGCCAAAAAGAACCCTGAAATACACTCAATAACTGTTGACTTTAGTCCACAAGAACATTAGAGAGACAAACATAAGCAAATAGCGAGCTGCCATTTTGGGGCAGAATTTCTCGGCCAGGTACAACAGTGCCTTGGATCATGAAGCCTGATGACTGCACACAAAAACCCCAAAGCCCCGAACAAATCCTTGCTGACAAGCACAAGGGCAGAAAATGCTTAATTGTCATCACGTGGAGCTACCGAGATAATGGAAAATTTCAGAGACCTTGGAGCGCAGGCACAGCAGAAGGAAGTCAAAGCAAGACCTGGAGAAGGGCAGACCTTCAAGCAGCTTCACGACTTTATCAAAGAGGTGATGGAGGCTTGACTAGACCCGAGTGTCTGTTTACATTTAGGAAGTGAAAGCACTGAATAACCACCAGATCTTCAGAGAAGGACATGACGAGAGTACCAGTAGCCACAAATCAAATTTACTGGAGCAAAACCAACGACAGTAGTTTCTTTGACCATCCGTGCTCTTCACCTTCTCTCGGATTTCTTCAAAAAGTTTTCCTCATCAACAAAATTCAAGAGATTTTCCAAATACTAATAAGACACTATGATCACTCACAAAAAAGGCCAAATATTTCATTCCAAGATGCCCCACTTACCGAAGAAATCAGATTCAGACCTGACATACAGAAAGGACATATTTTAAAACTAAATGCAAAGATCTTGCAAACAACAGGAGCTCTAAGAGAATCTGACTCAGAGACTCATTATTCTCCATTAAAATCCCCACGATGCTAAACCAAAATTGCAAACGCAAAGCAAGGTTGGAAAATCCTCAAACACAACTTTCCAAAAAAAAACAAAAGCAAGCAACAAATCATCTCTCTGTATTTACGGTGGTTCCTTTTTGGACAGCCTCACGCCAAGGAGGTAGTAGTAAGTTTGCCTGACATTTAATACCTCCTGCTCTTTGAAGCGCGCACAAAGCTAAAGCTCACTGCAAACGCTCCGTGTTGACATCACAGCTATTGTACAGTTTGGACAGACAAAGTGTTCTTATCATCTCCAAGACGCCATGACTTCAGCAATACCGAAACAGAAAAATCAGGTGAATAAACAATCAGTCACCGGGAGTGAAAACACGGCCAGAAGAGGAAGACTTCTGGCAAGCCGAGGCACCGGCCCTTGCCAAGGATGGCACCGCGCCAGTCACATGCGGGCGAGCAAAAGGTTGCCAATTGTGGGATAAATATTTTTTTAAAGATTCTTTCTCTCCTTGTAAAACTATATTCGACTCTTCCTTTTTCATAGTGTTTCTGCTTTTTTAGAGCATCCTTCACATAAAATATTCTTTCGGAAAGAAAAGAGGAAAAAAGCCTACTTTTGAGCAGAAACCAGAGGAGGAAGGGAGCATTTTCTCCTAGCCAACTACTGAAAAAATTAGCTGTCTAAATTTATCCATAAAGACAGAAAAAACCAGTCATTTTTGGAATGTTAATCCCTCCACATGACAGAATTTTTAAAATATTGCAATTTAATGGTCTGAACTTTGGTACAGTCTTTCAAACAGCTGACTTTAAATGCTCAAGCAGCCTATACAAGACCTGATTTCTTTTGCCTAGTATACTCTGAGAATAGAGAGACTGGAGAGACATTACTCAGAAAACCCAGTTCCAGTGATTCATGGCCAGGGCTGGAATCAAATAACTAGAGAATAAAGGCTGCAGAAAGGAAATACACATACTAAATACATGCAGTAACGTGTTCCGATCACAGAACTACAGGTATGGGTCATCTCAGAAGAACTGAAGAAGCCACTCAGGACAGTTGTATAAAATCTTTATATTGCCACAGAAACACGTATAAGCAACATATTAACAATGGTGTATTTTTTTTTCCCTTTTCCGCCAGCACTCTAAAACTGGTTACCTGCGTTCAGTGAAAATCCTGAAGGAAAAAAACCACTGCCATATTGAACCGCCTTCTAGTAGTTGATGCATAAAGTCTGGCGTATTTGAAATTAACTTCCAGATCTCAAAGACTCAGTTGAACCCAGCACTGATACTAGGACTTGAAAGTGCTCATCTCCTTCCTCCTTAAGCCTCTAGTACGTACATAATCATGCCCACCAGTAAAATACTTGGACAGCTCTATACAAACTTATACCAAGAAGCAGGCATTAAGTTTACAGGCTGTAAGCTACCACTGACTCGAGATCACTTCATCAGTCTTGTGTTTTCATGTTTACATCTTAGTCATGACCAGCCCATTTTCATCTGGCAGACCTTTCCATGGATCTTGAAATTATTCCGAAGTTGTTCTGTGAACTATTTTCCTCCCACTATACAAATCCAGCTGAAGTTTAACTACATCTTGTTGACTTCCACACAAAGCTTTTTGGTCTCTTGCTTCTTGGTGTTTCAGTTTGTCACATATGCTCTATGCCATATCCCCTAAGTGAAGTAGTAGCTGTGACAGAGCATCCAGAACGCCAAAACAGCCTCCAAAGATTTGCCCAACCTGACATCAAGCCCACTAACTGCTTAATCTTTAACCATACAAAAGAATGATAAAGAAATCTACTCTGACATCCCCTTCCTCAGGATTTTATGGTTGACAAACAATACCACGCTCAATGCCTGTAGAGCCAGTTGTGTAGCAGCTGGATCCAACTGCTCAGCTGGAAGCACCTGTAGATGATTCTAGAACAAAGGAAGTGGAAGAAAGGAGCGGAGACGGGCTAGGAGAAGAAAGCCCAGCACCACTCAGCACCTGGAGACTCTCAGATGCCAGCAGATGCAGTAAGGTCTATGAAAGAGAGAGGAAATTGTCATCATTCAATGGTATGAACACTTTGCTAGAACATGTTGTGGTGAGGTACTCGATGCCTTCTAGTTTTGCAGTTTTTCTTCAACATCAGAATTCTGCCTCCCCCTCAGAACAGTCTTAGTACCTAGAGCATATCAGACTAGCACAGGTATCAGCACAGCTCTCAAAAACACAAATGCCTCAGTGTGACGTACCTGTAGCTCCCTTCCCAGCTGAAAAGAACAGAGCAGCCTATTAAAAATGACAATGGAAACCACCCAAAGCATATTTCAGAAAGCATATTTCAGTCGGATACACTGGAGTTTGATGACACCACCATCACCACCTTTTTTGGCCATTGGTCATTCCACTCTTTACTCTAGAAGCTACCTCAAGACAGCTTCCAGGCTTCCCAGCTGTGATACCTAACAACATGTGCTAAATCCATTTCACTGAGAGTGACTGGAAGACTCGGGGACACTATTTGGCACTGTAAAACCTCTCACCCCCTCAGATTTCTGCAAGTGGAAGCAATAAACCCTGCTAAAAGCTCCAGCAGCATTACAGCTACTCACATCACACCAAAATTAGAGCAAATGGAAACCTGAGTGAAGAAAACAACTACCTCAGACCACAGTCAACAGGAACCAACAGATAGCACAGTTACTCCATTTGCTGCTAAGTGCGTAGTACTAACGACCAGGAAGGTGCAAATAAACACGACTTATTGACAAACCCAGGCAGCACGAATTGCATTCTCCTTCAAAACAGTTTATGTTGCCCAGCACAACTCAGACTGGCATCACTGCAGCTGGCACCCGAGAGAAAGAGGAAAAAAACAAGTCCATTTTGTCCCTTCCACGCCAGTCTGAATTCAGTGCATAAACAAGCCCAACTGAGGCACACACACAAGCATCTATCAGGCATTCGGGCCAGTTTTACTCTATCTTCAACGCTAGGTAAACAAATGGGTTGGGAATGTTTTACCATCACTGCCGCACTGTTGTAGAAACGTTTTTTCTCTACCAAAAGGGAAATTTCCCACTGGCAGATGCAAATCAGAAAAGTAACGCTGATGCCAGTGAGGACGAAACCAGGAAAGAGAGGGTCACCCCACAGCGGTGAAAGCTGCTCCCCGTCTCCTGCAATCACCCACTGCTCACGGCCACAAATTTGTTCACATTTCTAAAGGGGCAACTGATGTTCCTGAACTCTTCAGTAACACGTAAGGAAAGAAAAGGGCTGCTGCAGAACTTCTCTGAAGCAAGTTTATTTTCACTCCAGATTATGAGCAATATATTGGGGTTTTGCTTGTTGTTGCTTAAAGCAAGATTTAATCTGCCTGTCTTCCAAACGCTGCAAGTGTAAGGCAATACACTTTACGGGATTTAATTAATCTACTGCAAAGCAAGGAGTGCTGGTCAGCCATCTCCTGGTAAAACCCCAGCTGGAGGAAGAATACTCTTCAAATTCCACATTTATTCTAAAGGAGGGAGACAGTTGGATAATATTACCACATGGGCCTAAGTTACGTGGTCCTCTTAACACTGAAGGATAATGGCAGTTTAGTCTTGGGAGGGGGGTGTGTGTGAAGTCACAGGTTTGGAGGGATTCAACTCTTGTTTCCTTTCCGGAATGCCCTTCGTATTTATGCATTAAGCCCATCAACAGGCTTAACCATTCTGGCATAAGCAATGAAACATAATGCTTGTCTTAGAGGCAGACATCAACACTGCTCCAGTTGAAGGCTAATTACCCTAAAGATGAAGAGGGGGGAAAAAACAAAGGAAAGCTTCAGTAAGACCAGTATTTAAAATATACACAGCAGGGCAAAATTAGAAAGTTTTTGCTCATCTCCAACTAAGATACCTGTGTTCATAACAAATAACAAAATCTGTTGACTTTTTATCATCAAAAAGATTAAAACTCAAGGAAACAGCCAGAAAGAGCAAAAACATTCAAACTGGTTTACTACACAGCAAACTTTTTCAAACTATTCACCTGCTAGTGAGACAGCCCACAACCAACAGGATTAAGATCAAGGCATTTAGGAATCTGAGAAAACAGAAGAATGACAATAGAAAAGGTAAAACAAGATGCAAGATTACTGATGGTCTGGAAATAACTGGGTGCATTTGTTTTAAACTATGGACTAGTAAGTCTGGTAGTACGTCACCACTTATGATATGAGCACACTGCAACTGAAGGCATCCTACTATGATCAACTTCACTTCAAACAATATTAAGGCAATTACGTTCAAAACAATTAAACAAAGTATTTCCTTCATGACTTCCAGAAATACAAGAAAGCGTAAGCAATTCTAACAGCAACTGAAAGCTGTGCTCTTGAGATGCACAACAAACAAAAGGTAAGTTGTTTTCTTGGTTTTAATAATCATGGAATAATTCTGTTCTAAATCTTTCCTCTGTTATAAATACAGAGGCAATACAGAAGGAAAGCAGACAAGAAGACATCGCATTAATCCATCTCTTAATGCATTTTAACAAATTACAGGCAATGTCGACAGCTGAAAGGATACAACTGACTTGAAATTTGTATCAAAATTTGTTTCTTCTCATACACCACGATCGTGGATGGAAGCATTTCAGAGGGAAAAGGGAAAATGTCAAGTATCTTTTCAGACTTGATGCAAATTGCTTTCGTCGTCTGCAAATCATCCTGAATTGTCTGAACATGAACTTTTAACTCCATCCCACATGGTTTGATCACCGAAGAACAAAACTGCTGCAGTGGTTGCCTGTTTGCTTGCGGGTTACTGAACAGCTCATTCGCGGCTAGAAAAGGCTGCGCCAGGCTGCAGAGCCTGCTCTGGGAAACGCGGAGATGCTCCCGATCCACAGAGGCACTGGACATTGCCACAACCGCACAAGCAGCCCTGAGCGAACCGCAAGTTCAGCAGCTCTGAATCCCCAGCTCGCTCGAGCCAAGCAAAGGACTGAAACACCCAGAATTAGAAGACACTGGAAAGAAGTGACTTGGGTCACTGAGGGGCACTGATGGGAACAGCATTTGGGTTTGCTCAGTGTTTTCTTCTCACCTAAGTGGAGGACGACACTATGTTGTCCAGCCTACACTTAGCCCACTATCTTTAAAAGCACCCTCTGTGACGAGACAGAACTATTTCAGTTCTTCCAACATGCTGATAAAATAAACTGAACAAGGAAAACCACGCTTTACTATGCCATCCCCCAGACACTGCGCACACAGACACTGCACGCGCGGGGCGAGCGGCACACAGACCACTGCTGGCCATGCAAACACACGCTTAATACTTGGATGGGCGAGTTGTCTCTCCTTACACACATGCACGTGCTTTTGAGGAATTCCTATTAGTATGACTTGGGAAAAAAAAATAATGACATTGCCTCGGACTTTCTAAATCCTTTCCTGTAGTGAGGATTTGTGATCAGATTAGGGAGTACCAGACAGTTTTATTTATTTATTTATAGGAAGGACAGTCAAGGTGAGCTGTATCACTGGATCTGACACGGCTCCAGGCTGCAGCAAAGCCAGCTCAGCGATGCTGCCCGGCTGCTCTGAAGCTGGAGACAGCATCAGATGGCACTCATTAAAGAAAAAGGGGGGATTCGTGTTTTTGATACCGGTACAAAGTGGGAAGCACACTGCCTCCCACTCTGTTTCTGCTAGAGTTTGGCACATTTGAGCTACACTTTCCCCCTCCGGTACCTTTTTTTGTCATCTCAAGTCACATTCACATGAACATATAAATACACAGATCCTTACACACTGCGTATAGCAGATACTTACATGGATGGTCTCAAAAAAGAATATTCTTTTCACACACTAAAAAAATTATACAGAGTTATTTTAAATTCAGAACTGTTTGTATATTCCTTATAAGTTTATAAAACTCTCACTGTGCTCCCATGACTAACGAAACTGGAATTGAGAGAGTATTCTATATTTATAACTCGTCTGGTTGCTCATGCCTATGGCCCTATTTCCACCCTCCGTTACTGTACACAGAGCTATGTGAGGTATTGTGGGTTCCCAAACTTCACCGATTTCCTAACAAGGCAGGCCTGTGTCCCGGAGGAACAAGCTGGGGGCTGTTTCGTTCGAGCATTGGTCGAACTCGGAGGGAGAGGCCTCGAGTGCTGTGGTTTGGCAGCTCTTCTTGCAACTGGTATTAGAGGCCATTTCTGTGCAATTACAAGCCTAACTGGCACTGGATTGTCTATCGATGCTACTGATACACCGTCTACACCCCAGACCATACAGCTATTGCTACACATTCCACCTTACCCTATTTCTTTTAGCAGTGCCGGCAAGCCGAAGCCCTTTGATGCTCAGCTGAGCAGCTCCGCCAGTCCCCCACGTTACAGACACACCGGGAGTACCAGGCAAATCAAGCCCTCTCAGTGAAGTCCAACAGACTATTATTCACTGGCCTCTCAAAATCAAAAGGAGATAAAACCCTCAAACCTCCAAAATCCCCCCGCGACCACGCTGTGTTCAGTGATGCCAGCACACTACAGAACTCAAAGGGGTGGCAGAGAAAGAGACCGTATCGGGCATCTATATGCAGCACAATGAAGAAAAAGATGGATTTCATATGAATCCGGGCTGGGCCACACTCATAATCCATATGACTGTCCTAAGGTCTGCCCAAGAATCATGCAACCACGTCTCATCTTTTAAACAAGAACACTAGTTCATAAATTCCAGAGAGAAGTCCAAGTCTTTGTCATGACAGAGGTGCCTCATAACCGATGGATTTTTAACATGTGCCAGGCACCTGCAGGCACAGAAACTGCTTCCAATTTGCAGATCCCATATATGTTCAACATACATAAGTATTTATACAAAAAGCAGAGGGAGGGAAAAAAAAGGCACAGGCAGATTTTTCAAATTCAAAATATGTTGTGGCTGCTGGGATTGGGGTCTAACTCTCACAGAGTTCGAGTCATTATGGTACTTGAGCTATAAAAAACCCACAAAAATCAAGAAACCCACAGCTCCATCTATGAGGCTCTGCAGCGCCCAGAGACAGCAGAGCACTGAATGGTGCTGTCACACCAGGAACTAAGAGAAAGCACAGACAGCACTGCCCGGCAGCGAAGGGGAAAGGAAGCACAGAAAATACTGTTCTCTTTCCACGTAACTGCCTTGTACTCTACCCTCCATGTAACAACTCAGGTAATTCCCACAAATCCCCCTCAGTGCTGAGGAATCAGACCAGATTCAAGTTCAGGAGAATTTATCTGGTAATCTACATGCTTCACATGCAAAAATGTGGCAAGATTTGGACTATGATTAGAAAGATTAAGCCTCCATACCTACTAACCAAAAAACATTACCAGGAAAGCAAGCGGCCAACACGGCCAAATTCGTTTATCTGAACTTAGAAAGTTTTCCTTTAGTATATCAATTTGTCATTAGAATATTCCATCTGAGAAAGAGAGAAATCACCTAAATCACCCTATAAAGCAAAATGAGATTTCAAAAGGAAAAAAGAGCACAGGTCAACAAAGAGATACTTTCCTTCAGTCAAAACAACTGCCGCTCTGAAAGCTGAGCAGAGTAACACACCACACCTGAAGACACAGGTACTTGCGACAAGGAAACACTACCTTCAGCCCTCACGGCACTCAGCAGCTGGGTCTGTCGGCACGTTACGTATGCGCAGAACAAGTACCAGCACGGGGAGAGCCCCTGAACATGTTTTGCAAACAATTACAACAACCCGAAACAACGCGCCAGGGCTGAAGTCATCTCAGCAAAGGCCCCAGCCTTGCTAGGCAGCACCACTGCAAATTCAGTTTTCATCAGAGGCGCCGAAGGGAAACGCTCCGAGGCCTCTCCTTCCCTTTATCCCAGGGTCACAGGTAGACAGTAGTGCTGCGATTTTTTTCCAGTTTATTCAACCGCTTTCTTTGCTTTGCAATAAAGCTGTCAAGATTAACAGACAACTCTGGTGAGTCAGATGTTCAAGGAAAAAAAAAGTCTGTACTTCTCACCATCTGCACAGTACTGCTACGCTTGTTTTCCATCACTTTGCACAGCCATAACACAAGAAAAAAAAATTAAAGGCTATTAAAAACTCCTCTTACTTAGCAAGAATAAAAATGATCTAAATTTATCCCAAAAAGCTAAAGTTCAACTCACTTGGAGGGAAGGATTTAAATGTGTAATATTTTTTCTTTCATCAAAATTAAGGAGGAAAATTATTAAAATGTCTTTGAAGAACTGGATACAGCAAACCTCAATATTATCTTCTGAAATTATAAAAACCCACAGGCTCCACCTATTTATACCATTAAAAAAAAAGGTCTATGTTGCAGTAATTAAATAAGGCACAGATGTTCTTCACAAAAGCATTCTAATTTGACTGACCCATTTCTGGAGTTTTTTTAAAAATTCTCTTTTAACATTAAAATTCCACGAAGCATTTCCTTTATTCTGCAGAGGTTTAGTATTAGGTATAGGAGAAGATGCAGGTTCCCAAAACAAACAAGCACCGTACAGTTCAGTAATGAAAGTATTTGTAACTTCTTCATGCAGAGCGTGCAGACTTCAGATGGTGAAGACTTCTCACAACCTCATTTAGGCAAGAAATTATTAGATTTACAGGACACCTACAAACACCTACAAATGCAAAAGGTAATGAACTCTAAGCTTTATTTCTCAATAATACTGCAGTAAACAAGACTGCAGCTACCTTTTCTTCCAGTTATGGGTCTCCTTGAGCCAATAACTACAGATAGCTTTCGTTATAGAGATCAAATGGGTGAAAGCATCGCCATGCTCCCCATTTTCAAACTCCCCACGATGCCACCCTGTCTTCTTACTATTCAAAAGTGCATCCTTCTCCTTTTACTGATCTGCTCTGAACATGCCAGCCACGCCATTCAAAGCAGACCAAGAACAAAGTATTTCTGGCTGTGCCAGAGTTATCAATATTGTATCGTCCTGAGACACATTTAATGCCGAGGCTGAGAAATCTTGTGAGGAAGAGTTATCCATCACCTCTGGTCCACATACTCGTGACTATAAACGGAGCCCAGCAGCTGGTCCTGGCCAGCCGCAGGGGGACAGTGCGGCATTGCCATTAGACCACAATGGGAGAAACGCTTTCCAGTTCCATCACTCGAAATGACATTTCTCTTCCAATGTTTACGACTGCAAAATGAAACAACAAATAGATCTGCCTCTATTTCAAGCAGGGAAGGCCATGTCTTCTCTGCAGTTACAAGAACCTAAACTTCCATACGTGTTAAATAAAAAAAGTTTTCTGTAATTACACAAATACGAGCCTGAATACACGGTTTCACTGATTAAAAAATCACTCAAATTCAAATTTGCAGACAGAACCTTCACTGAAAAACAATAAAAGGGAACTGCCAAATAACAGCTGACCCTGCTTGTTGATGCTTATGAAAAAAGAAACAGGGAGGGGAAAAAATAATTCGTATTCTAGGATGTCCCACATACACACCCAAAACTAAAAGCATTAAATTGGATGGGAATAGAACAGCTGACTTTGCCTGCAGTAAAATACGAAGAAGTATCATTTAAATTGCAAATTACAGAGCAACAGATTCTTTGCACAAAGTTCAAGGGTTTTCAATGGTTTGTTTTTATGAATTGGGAATGACGTGGGGAAAACATAAGGGGGTTGGACTAGCTACTAACCTTAATACGTATTTCGGCTTAAATATTTCTTGGATCCACTTGATGCCCTTTATCTAGGCACTGCGGCTCGTTAAAGTGATGACAGAAAGCAAAGCAGATTCTCAGAGCTCATCCCTAAGGATGCAGTTTCTGCTGGTGGCCACGCTGGCACTGGAGGATTAACCGCTACAGAAGGATCTCCAAATTGACTAATTACTCCCTCCTCCCCACATCGTGTCCTTCCCCACAAGGGAAACTTCTAATCCCTTTATACCTTTCCTGGGAAGTGCTTTCCAACAAGTAGTTCATCTGACAAACATTCCGCTTCCTTTTCTCAGCTTTAAAAGAGCTTGTTCCTACTAACACCAGCTTCTTGGCCTTGGCTCCTACAAATTAAACTTCACAAATGCTTAGCAACAGAAAAATATATACTTCACATTTATACAGGACTCTCTAATCAGCAGTTCTCAAAACGCTTTACAAAGCATGAAATCTAATCAAATGGTTGTTTTCGATGCCCATTTTAAAGCAGGGGGGAAACAGATGCAGTAAAAAATGACAAGTTACTATAGGTTACAGCAAAAGATTTAGGAGCAGAAGGAGCTGGTTGTCTTGATATGCAAAAGCCTCTGACACTGCATGACCATAATAATTTTCTTTTCAAATGTAACAAGCCCCGAATTACAGACTTCGGTATGTGATTACAGAACACTACTCAGAGGACCTGGGGTTCAAATCTTTTCTTCCAAGGCTGTCAGTACATACTAGAGAAACGACAAAGCAGAAGCCAGACTATGCTTTTAAAATTATTTTAGAAATTCGCTTGTTTTGGGGATATTTGCAAAAAATTCTACCAGTGGATATGTTCGTAACCACAAAGAAATAGATATTTCAACTCTTAACGGTGGACCACAGCCTAGTCTGAAATGTAAAATACCTTTGTAATATCAGGCTTGGGTCATTTGTGACAAACGCACGCAAAGATATTCTGGTGAAGATTCTACAGACTTTAAAGGATGACAACAAATGTCCCCATCTTCAGCATGGAACGAAGCAAGGCTTGTCTGACACACCAGTACAGAGCCAACGGCTTTACGGTGATACACGACAGATCCATCCAAGTCAGCACCACGTATTTAACTGTAAGATTTAGCTGGAAGGAGTATTATAAACTGCATTACTGGAAAGGACGTGAAACAGAATCCTGAGATTCTTATAAGAAAATGTACACAAGGTATCTCCTCCAAAAGTTTCCATCGTTGGTATCTTGGCTGAAGGGCTTTTTGGGTTTTGGAGGGTTTTTTTAAGTAGTAAGCCAAATGGCTTAACAAATTAATTTCATTCCACATTGTTTTCTTTGTTTCATCCTCCTGCTTTTTTTTTTAATCACAGATGCCCAGGTGGCACCATCTGCAAGTTTACACGCTTACACTGCTGAGTGTCTCTAAAATAACTTCATGTCAAAAGTTGTTTTCAAGAGGTATCACTGCCAAATTCGGCACTTGAGCAAAGAAAGACTAATGTAATTCTGCTTTTTGTGCACACTGGAGAGAGATGGTGGCCTCTTCCATTGCGGGACGGATGCACACACGCACAGAGTGAGCTCAGCCACTTGCAGACACACACGACTCCAATCCTCTCAGTCCCATCTTTTTTACCTCTGGTCCCCACTCAGCTCTGCTGTTCAGTGCCTGATGTAACTACACGACCGGTGTCAATCATGACTGGATTTTCTCAGGCACCAATAGCCACAGCATTCAAGCACCCTGCAGTCACCAGCGGATTTACCTGCCTTACTCAACACTCTCGTGGGAAGCAACAGGATCCCACCCATGGCGCAAGCACGGAACCTGGAGTCTGCGTGACCTGCCCACAGCCGCACAGCGTGGGACATGGTCCAAACCGTCTGCAGCCGAACCAGGGAGATTTCTCCAAACTGCCTTTCTTAAGATTAACACATACATCTGGCTTAATTATTATTTAGACGATGACATTACCAGGTCAATGTGTTCCTGAGCATTAAGTACCTCTGAGAAAAGATGAGTTTTAAAAGCATTTTATGGCTCTTGGTGCAATGGATAACAAAAAAGGAATAGGCTCAACACAAGTAACAGTAATGTCTCTGGAAACCAAAATCTTTTTAAATGTAGTTCGAAATCTGCCATACTAAACTTAAAACACTCTACCAGTTCACAAGCCCCTTGGCCAGTTTTTCACTCCCTCAGATTTCACCTCACTCGCATGGCAGCATATAGCCTTGCTCACACCTGTCTCATCTCTGGATAGATCAGGACAGCAATCCTGTTCTAGTCTACATCTCCTGCTCTGAGCTTTTCCCCCGCTTCCCTGTTGGCCTAAATTATCCTTCAGGAGCTTGTACACTCCACAGTCTCTTCCTCGAGCTCTTAAATCACTCCTCAAACCTCCCAGACTCCTAAAAATGCAACCTCATGATTTATTCCCTACAAACCGCTAATAAAGCATCCTCATGAACCTGGTACTTCCCAAACGTCAATACAGTCTACTGGCAACCCTATCAATAACCAGAAGCTACTAAGTCCATGCAAGCGCGCATCCAATTTCTGCTGGTTTACATCAGGGTTAGCTTGATAAATCATCAACGCTGACACGCATCCAACAAACTAAAGGATTGCTGAGCTCCAGTATCTGAAGATGAAGATTACAACTAAGAAGTATTCAGCTGTAAGTCTGATCTCATAACGCAAGTCATGTTCTTAGCAAAGTACTGAAGCATATATTGTTTTATGGGCAGTATCCTACTCATTTATAATGTGCACACTGTAAATCAAAAGACTCAACACAGAAACGGAGCTATAATTACATTTAGAGCTTAATGCTTTTGAAGTCTAATCATTCACAATCAAGGGTTAGCAGACTGGTCCGAAGAATCATCTCGCATCCAGAGCGCTGCGGCTTCCACTGGGTACACAGTGTGTCTAAGGAACCACAACGCCAGCAAACAGAGAAATATGTTTTTAATAAAACTTCTACTTGTTAAATGGGGGGGGAAGCACAGAATGAAATTCTTTAAAATATCAAGTATATTTGTTATTTTATCTGCACCTTTACATTCTATCATATGACGGTAAGCGTACAGTGCTTACTCATGCTAACATATTTTTGTCACAAAAGAAAAGCAGGCTGCATTGCAAGCGTCTGCGTTTAGAGAAGCTTCTTACAGGTTCAGTGACTCTTTGTGCATCCTAAACCCTGC
>Ga0065711_1042561_pt1 | contig 15296 bp, 11 predicted proteins | sample Hoacrofraction12_FD_59098 | JGI IMG/M metagenome (GOLD analysis project Ga0065711, IMG submission 59098) | Hoatzin crop microbial communities from Cojedes, Venezuela - Epithelial fraction 12 v2 (version 2) | ecosystem: Host-associated > Birds > Digestive system > Esophagus > Crop | place... | reverse complement strand
CACGGAAGCTCGGTAGGCGTGGGCCAGACCCCAGCACATTGAGGTGATCTGTGTCTCTCTGGAGTTCCCAGGGTGGCAGCACACTTTTTGCAGATATTTTACTAGTTTGTCCGGATTCTGTATTTGGACAGGGGTGAGTTTAAAACACACCGGAGGTGCCCACTGCCCTAGACACCTGCCCATGCTGTCCCACACACCCAGCCACTCACAGCTATCCGGCCCCGGGGCAGGTCTCTGCACGATGTTCTTAACGACTTGCTTAACCCTAAACAAATCCTGCAACCCATTCAGGAGGCAGAACAAAAGGAGAGTGCTGCCCTGAACATCCCACGGATACTCGAAGTTCTCAAAAGCCGTTAGGACCAGTCTGAGGGAGAGAGGGTGGGCAAAAGAGTGGGGGAAGGTATCCCCTTCGGTTTTCCCCACAGATTGGGTTTGATTATTAACAAATTCTAAGACATAGGGTCCGAGGTACGGAAATGATCGCAGTGCCGCATGCAAATACAAGCCTAATTTCATGCACATTGACGTTATCATGTCATAAGTCGATATCATACAGTACAGTAAAATCATAATCCTGATCCTTTTCCCCGTGATGATGAACAGCACCACAGGGAACAAGTACAGCAAGTACGGATTCAAAGACCACAACCATCTGATGAAAGACAGAAACATTTTTACTGGCGACTATTTTAACACAGAAAAATGCCTATAATAAAATTTAACAAAATGTAAGAAAGCAGTTTTAACACCCGCTGCTCAGCCCTGCCGTTATCCCTGCCCCACGTTGGGCGCCAATTTACTGTTTTGGTTTCGGCTGGCGCCGGCAACAAAAGCACCACGTGGCTGCAACTCCCCCGGCCGGGGTGCGGAGGAGAATGAAAAGAAAGAGGCAGAAAACTGGTGGGTCGGGATAAGGGCAGTTTAACAGAACAGCAAACAGAGGGAAACAGGAACAACAACGGTACAAATAAGGAGAAAACACAACAATGAACTGCACGACCCAGCCGCTCTCCCAAACAGGACCGGCGCCGCACCCTCCCAAACCACGAGTGAGTCCCTGCCGCGCTGCCCCCTCCCCCACTGGAACCCAGCATGACAGTCACATGGTATGGAATACCGGGCTCTGTTTGGCCAGGTGGGGTCAGCCCCCACCCCCTGGCTGTGCCCCTTCCTGGAGTCCGGTGAAAATTAACCCTGTCCTGTCCAAACCCAGGACAAGACCAAAGCAATATTACATGTTAAATTCACATGACATTCTGAACTCATTTATTATGATCCAAAAGCTTCAAACATTCAGAGATCACAACCATAGAAAAGGGACCTGCTAAGTAGAGTTACAACCAGAACATTAGGTGTACAAAATACACGTTTTCCTACCAGAATCCACTCCCTCAGAACTATATAACAGTGGAACACACCTTAAATTTGGTTTGTATAAATTACCACAAACTTCCAATTATGATAAGATGTCACAGAATCATAACATGATTTGGGTTGGAAGGGACCTTAATGATCATCTAGTTCCAACTCTCCTGCCATGAGCAGGGACACCTTCCACTAGACCAGGTTTCTTAGAGCTCCATCCAACCTGGCCTTAGACACTTCCAGAGATGGGGCATCCACAGCTTCTCTGGGCAACCTGATCTAGTGCCCCACCACCCTCATAGTAAAGAATTTCTTCTTTATATCGAATCTAAATCCTCTCTCTTTCAGTTTAAAGTCATTACGCTTTGTTCTATCACTCCATGCCCTTACCTTAAGTCCCTCTCCAGCTTTCCTGTAGGCCCCCTTCAGGTACTGGAAGGCTGAAATAAGGTCTCTCCAGCCTTCTCTTCTCCAGGCTGAACAACAGAAACTCTCTTAGCCTTTCCTCATAGGAGAGGTGTTCCAGCCCTCTGATCATTTTTGTGGCCCTTCCCTGGACCCACTTCATCAGATCCACATCTTTCTTATGTTGGAGACCCCAGAGCTGGACACAGTACCCCAGATGAGGTCACACCAGAGCAGAGTTGAGGCACAGAATCCCCTACATTGACCTGCTGCCTACACTGCTTTTGATGCAGCCCAGGATATGGTTGGCCTTCTGGGCTGTGAGCATACATTGCTGGGTTATGTCGAGCTTCTGGTCCACCAACAGCCCCAAGCCCTTCTCCTCAGGGCTGCTCTCAATCCATTCTCTGCTCAGCCTGTATTTGTGCTTGGGATTGCATCAGCTCATGTGCAGTACCTTGCACTTTGCCTGGTTGAAATTCATAAGCCTCGCACAGGCCCACCTCTCAAGGTCAAGGTCGCTGTCACGGTCCCACTGGATGGCATCCCTTCCCTCCAGTGTGTTGAGTGCACCACACAGCTTGGTGTCATCTGCCAGACTGCTGAGGGCACGCTCATTCCCACTGTCTATATTGCCAATAAAGATGTTAAACAGCACTGGTCCCAATACTGACCCCTGAGGAAAGCCACATGTCACTGGTCTCCATTTGGACATTGAGCCATCTTTGAGTGCAATCATGAAGCCAATTCCTTATCCACCGAGTGATTAATCTGTCAAATCCATGTCTCTCCAATTCAGAGAAAAGGGTGTCATGCAGGACTGTGCCAAATGCTTTGCACAGGTCCAGGTAGATGACATCAGTTGCTCTTTCCTTCTCCTCCAATATTGTAACCTTTTTGTAGAACGCCACCAAATTTGCCAGGCACGATTTGCCCTTAGTTAAGCCATGCTGTCTGTCACCAGTCACCTCCTTCTTTTCCATGTGCCTTAGTTTCCAAGAAGATCTGTTCCATGATCTTGCTGGGCACAGAGGTGAGACTGATCATCCTGGTGTTTCTTTTATCCCTTTTAAAAAGTCACACTTCTGTTTCCCCTTTTTCCAGTCAGTCGGATCTTCACCAGACTGCCATGACTTCTCAAATATGATGGACAGTGACTTAGCAACTTCATCTGTCAGTTCCATCAGGACCATTGGATGCATCTCAGAAGGTCTCATGGACTTGTGCACCTTCAGGTTCCTTACAAAGTCTCAAACCTCATCTTCTACAGTGGGTGGTTCTTCATTCTCCTGGTCCCTGCCCTTGCCATCTGCAACTTGGGCAGCTGGCTGAAGCACTTGCTGGTGAAGACTGAGGCAAAAAAGTGGCTGAGTACCTCAGCCTTCTCCACAACCCAGGTAACCAGGTCTCCTATTTCCTTCTGGAGAGGGCCCACATTTTCCCCAGCCTTGCTTTTATCACTGACATACCTATAAGAGCTTTTCTTCTTGGCCTTGAAGTCCCTGGACAGATTTAACTCTATCAGGGCTTTAGCTTTCCTAACCCAAACCCTGGCTGCTCAGACAATTTCTCTGTATTCCTCCCAGGATACCCATCCTTGCTTCCACCCTCTGTATGTTTCCTTTTTGTGTCTGGGTTTGACCAGGACCTCCTTGTTCGTCCATACAGGCCTCCTGGCATTTTTGCCTGATTTCTTCTTTGTTGGGATGCATCACTCTTGAGCTTGAAGGAGGTGATCCTTGAATATTAACCAGCTCTCCTGGGTCCCTCTTCCCTCCACAGCTTTATCTCATGGTACTCTACTGAGTAGCTCCCTGTAGAGGCCAAAGTCTGCTCTCCTGAGGTCGAGGGTAGTGAACTTGCTGTGGCGCCCTCCTCACTGCCCTAAGGATCCTGAACTCTATCATTTCATGGTCACTGCAGCCAAGGCTTCCCCTGAGCTTCACGTTCCCCACGAGCCCATCCTTGGTCATTGTATGTCATTACTCACATTCATCCCTCTTTGACCTAGGATTAAAGCCTCTGCATGGGAAGCAAAATATTTTCCTAACCACATATATAGTTCTTCCTCCCAGGTATGAAAATTCTTCCAGAATTTGCTGAAACATTTTCAGTTCCTGTCTTGATTGCTCACAGTTACTTGCCAAGCCCACTGAAAGGAAAGGAGAATTTAGGAATCAGCTAAATAAGTTCTAATGTCTTGTTGAAATTCTTTCAAGGGAGATAAATGTCAATTATTTGTAGTGTGTCTTGTTTCCCAGAATGTAAGTTACATAGCGCTGAAGGAAGAGATAATTCAATAATTCTCTGCTAATCACTCTGGCTAATACTAAAAAGCTCTTAATTACCTTTCATTTACATGTTTGTTTCTCTTTCATTTCTGGAAAACGTATATTGGGTTCTGGATTTGATGTAGAGGGTTTATAGACTGACCTACTCTGAATTTTATTTACTGCTTATGTGTGTTTTATTTTCTTTGTTTAAGGGCAAACAATAATGAAACAGGTAATCACCATGGATGTAGGTCACTAAAAGTGTCCCATTTTTGTTAACATTCTCTGTTAAGAGTATACTAATAGTTTGGGAAATTTTTAGGTATTTCAAAAACAAAGAAACACTCCTGACCCTAATGCCAAAACGAAAATGAAAATGTCTGCCTCTGACAACATATGATCCACTTTGTAACTCATGATCACAGAATTCAGAGATATATTCAGATTTCTTGGCATCTAGTTACAGAGCTGATGTGCAAAATACAATTAAAGAAAATCACTGTCAATGCCTTAAGTAACTTCTACCAGTGAAAAAACAGAGTGAATTATAACTTCAGTCTCAACACACTTTTATCCCAATATTGGAAAGCAATGCTCTTTTATGGACAAGCACTGGAGAAATAGCGTAATAGCTTGAAATGGTCATGGTCTGAACATGCTGTACTTAGAAGCAATACAGACAGCAAGAGGCAGAAACAGAAAAGGTGGGACAGACACTTAGCATCATGTGCCTCCAGCATACACATACAGAACATGTCTTTCTGGTTTAACCTTGCCTTAACCACACCGGGTAGCAAGCCCACACAAGTACAAATACAAGTTTGTTTTCCTTCATGCTGTATTTTGGCTTGTTTGACTAGTACGATTAGTGCTCTTCAAGCCACAATGGTCTACACAATGTTGATAGGAAAAAAGTAATGATTTTTATCCCTTCACTCTTGCCATTCCCAATTCTTATACAATCATGATTCCAAAAAACTCATTTAAACATCATGCTTATAAATTGGAAGTTGTGAAGCATCAGCAGCTTGGAAAAAGTATAGGCAGAGTCACGACATTCACCTGACGCAGAGACATATGGACTTACTTTACAAATGGCAGTAAGAAAAAAAGAAAATTCAGCTCAGCAGTACTCCAGGGATGTTGCCACCAAGTTGGTACCAGGCTTTGTTTAAAAGATAGAAGAACAATGTTAATCTAGAATTTGTTCAACTTCTACTTAAGACCCTTCTTAAGCAGCTGTTAATAATTTTAAAAGCTAATCATGACATTTCAGCATTAGTAATGTAAGTGGTTGAAGGGTTGGTCTATAAAAGTCAAAAATGTTCCACATGTAAACCTTTAAACCAGCCTCAAGTCCCAATGACTTTCAGATGCAACAGGTCTCTTTGCCACAGCAGTTGCCCATTTTTAAGGCCTGAGCCCAAATATATGCTCTGAGTGGTGCACTTTCACCTCTAACATTCTTGCACTATTTTATCTCAGGGATCATTAGAGATCAGTATTCAATATAAACAGAAAGCAATAATATCATATTCGGATACATGCTGTATTAATTTAGTAACAATTTCTAGATTGTTGTGAAGCACCGTTGGTAGCTGTATGCCAAACTCATTTATTTAAAATCTTGATCATGCTCATTAATTCACCACTTCTTCCTCTGAAGTTAAATCCTGGTTTATCGCTTTAGCCTGTTATGTGATATCAAGCAAGCAAGAAAAAACTCATGTGATTTAGAAAGGCAACAGAGAAAGTATTCTGAGAAAGCAGGTTTCACCATACTTACTTAGGCATTTACACACAGATTTTGAGATACCAAATATTCTTTAAATTATCAGTCTAGTGAACATTATAATTTATTTCAGTGAGGCAATGAGGATGACCTATATGATTCATTAGACAGTTCAAAGAATATCCATACTTACATATAATTTTTTAAATGAAATGGATATTAAAATAAAGGGTAAAAATTTGTGATTAATACTTCTCTCCATTTTCAAACAAATTCTGTAAGACAAGATGATCTAAGTCATCTTCACTAAATAAATTGGCACACATGATGCTATTCTACTGAAAGAATAAAAGAGATTTTTCCCCCAGTTCTTCTCTCAGGTATATTATAACAGGAAGGACACGTGTGTGATCTTAAGCACATAAGACTAATACAAATTTAGTCAGGGTAAGTAATTCCTAATAATTGGAATTTTCTCCCCTTTTGGCACTACTTGTAGATGGAAGATTTTAGATGTACTGACAAGTATTTCTGAGGGGAGGGGAGGGAGGAAAAATAAAAATAAAATAAAATCAATAAGTTTTAAATTTTTTTCTGGTGGCAGTTCTTGATCTACTACCAAAGCTGAAAAATTACCTTGGCTACTTGAAAGCTACAAAGAAGATGGAAAATTCATCTTTTTTTCTATTGCAGAAGACAGTTGCCACTGTCATTTATGCTTGACTCAAATGTATCCACACGTTCACTTGACTCAAAACCTAAAAATTTTGAAACTCTGCCTTGGAATAGTGTAGCCATAGGGGTATCTGAAGGGGATGGCTGACTGAAAGCTAACTCACATTCTGAGCAGTGAAAACATGTATTGTGTGCATACTGAAGAATTTTTCATGGAATAAGAAAGGTTAAACTCTCAAAGAAAAGATGACAACTTTTCAGTCCAGCTGAGCAAGCTCCAGTCCTTCTTAGATCTTTAATATTCTCCCACTCATTTCTAGCCATACAAGAATAGTATCTCATATGAAACTGGTGGCTTTAAACTGCCTTGAAGGCTGCCAAATCTAGAGCCAATTCTTAGCCGGTAGAGTCCAGACATAAAATAATTTAGCTCCTGCAACCATGTTATAGAACAGGAAGTCTGTCCCGAGTAGGTCGAGCACGAAGAGATCAGACTAAAATGGTCTATTTCATGAGGACATTAGGGCCTAGAGGGATAAACACAAAAAGATATCAGGAGTGAACAAAAAATAACATAAATGAAAACCAAAAGCTCTTTAAAAAGTTGAAAGTTCTATAGAAGCAAAAGCCTTCTGCAAACAACACAACACAAGAAAATTTAAATCATATTTTCCTCTGTTTCTACAAGTGATAAATACCACCTTCAAGAAAATCTTTCAGACAGCTGCCTTTTACTGACAGAGGTTCAGATGATGACCTAGTAATCAGGCAGAGTGTCTGAACTATGAAACTCTATCACAGAAACATGAGGAATATGAACTTTGTATACGACAATGACAGGGCAACATCCTAGCTGTATTCTTCTTTAAAGAGTAAACAAGAAGAAGCATGGACACTCAAGGAAGGGAAAAGACAAAACTTTACAGTGAGCTATAAATTTAAAAGTCAGTTTTCTGTTTTGGGACAGTTAACCAAGATCGATGTAAAGAAATGGACTGCAAGCTGCCTGAAAGAAAAAATTCAGAGATGTGACAGGAAGTCTTAGAAATAATGCCATGCAAGTAACAGAGGCTCCTCGGCCCAGGCCAAGTTGCACGAGAGATGGATAGTTATAGAACACTGTCAGAATGATTGAAAATTTGACCTACCCAACATTTTCCAAAACATAGAGGTGTGTGGTGCTCATGAGTCCAAAGACTTGCTTGACCCCTTCAATGAAAAACAGCAGGCAGCATCAAATGGAGACCATAAATGCAGACTGGACAGAGGAGCATGTAAGTATGGATGTATTGCAGCACTGTTAGATTTAACTGACCTGACATGCCTGTAAGTGCTTAACAGCAAGCACAGAATAGAGTTCTCCATGGACCTCTCCAACGGTAGTTCTCATACCTGTGTCTGTGGTCAAAAGCTGCTATCTTCTTCCTGATACCCACAAAAGCTGAGTTAGTCTACCCAGAGGAAATGTGATTTTGCCTGTAACTCACCCATGTAAGAAAATGACTACTTTCATAAAAGCTCTTAGGGAAGGGCAGTGTTACTTGACTATGTGCAAGGCATTAAATGCCATTGTTGAAGAACAGAAAACATATTCTAGGTTTTGAGAATATCCCTGTTGGGGGAACCACGGCCATGTGGTGAGCCCTCCAGATACTCTGGGCCTGACCCTTGATAGCCGGTAATGGAGCAGGCATCAAGGTCACAATGAGGAACAATGAGGCCTGCATTAACCGCGATTAGCAAGAAAAACAAGATCTTGAGGAGCAGTTTGATGTGCATGATTGATAGCCTTGCAAGAATCAGAGACTGAGAAGTACGTGTGAACAGCAGGTGGACAGTGCATGCATCCAATCATGTCAGAGCTATCGCGTGGCAAGGAACTATATAAACATGGGCTTGTAGCACAATAAACTGGCTTTGTCTGATCATATTGATCATATGACGAGTCCTTAATCCCAATGCGACATATCCCTATCATTGTCTTTTTCAGTTACAAGAATCTAATTCAAGGTTAGAAGCTGTACTTGTCAGCTTGATTAAAAACACCTCAACTTGATGAAATCAAGGCTGCAATGGCCAGAGCAGTTAAAGATGAAAATCTGGCGGGAAAGGGCCACTTTAGTGATGACTCTTCAATTCTGAAAAGGTCTTCAAAACACACCAGGATGGTAGCAGAAAGTGTTATAGAACATACATTCTGAAACGTTTTTTCACTTAAGATTAAAAAGCAAACAGATAAGCCAAGTGCGCTGTGAACTGAGCTTAAATAGAGGCATTGAAGAATTTTTCGAGGTTTGGTGTGTCTGAGAATAATGGAGGTAAACTCAGGCTAAAGAAGTCACAAAGAGAAAATAGATCCCTTGCCAAAGAAAGTTTGTATATCTCTCTTTGACTAGAAAAAGAGTATTTCTTACAAATTACTCTTACAGTTCTAAGATAGTTTTTCTAAGCTAACAAAACAGTGGACTATACACATCAAACCTATTTTTGTCATCAAGCTATAAATGTAGACATATTATAGCGACAAAGGTTTGCCACACAGATATTTTCACTTTTCTTATTACAGCTTAGACAGGGCCTAGTCTCATTACAGCTTATTTTGAAACCATTGAAGTTCCATGCCTTATCTCTCTTGATCCTGGATTTCACAAACCTCTGCTTCCCCAGGGATACCAGTGTATAAACTCCGCAGAAAAAGTTCTGCTATCATCCTTGTACAGTTCAAATGGGCTTGCCAAAGGTGGTAGCACTATCTACAGATAAGACCTCACTGACACTTAAAATTAGGTATCCCTGGGTCCCATCTCCCATTAGTCCCAAAATTCTGTAACCTTTGCTCTTGTCTGAGTGAAGGGTGAATAAAAGGGAACGGAGGATATTTTTCAGACAGATAATTTTACCAGTTGATTACAATATGGCCATACAGTCCTTGTACCTGTCCAGTGCAGGCAGATGGTTTGTAGAGGTGTAACACAATAAACTGTTGAGGAAGGTGAGAAGGGAAAGCGCTTTTCAGTTAGTAATAACACATTTAATGCACCTATGCTGAAGACTAATCTTTTTCACATGCCTGCATTGCTGGATTGAGGACCCAGGCTGCCTTTGCAGAGATTCTTTTTCTCAGCTTCCCTGCCAAGCGCATTACCTGTAGAAAGCACCCATCCCTCAGTCTCATTAACACCAATCTGCCATTCACAAGCTGTCATAAGAGTGTCACAAATTTCTTCTGTAAAATTTTAACTTCAAGTTTAGCAGGTAGCTGAGACTTAGCAATAATGTACTTTCTTGTGACTGTGCAAAGAACATTTAGAATTATCCCTTACTGCTAAGAAAGGCTGGTCTCCCTATCCAAACACACTGCCTCTTCATATCTAATGGAGTTTTTATCCCAGCTTCTAGTTTGTGCCTTGTCCCACTAGGAGGCAGAAGGCAGACTGAGGACACTGACTGACCTAGTGACAAAAAAAAAAATAAAATTTTCCTGAAACTGGATTTTTTTACCATCTCCTGTCCCTGCAGTTTGGGAAGCAGCAGAAACCCTGGCTTTCTCTTCTTCTGACCATTATTCATTTTTCTGTCAGCAGAACCTCCACCTCAGGAAATTGTTCAATAGAGACCAGAGATCCTCTGTCTGAGTACCCTTTCGCCCATCAATCTCCTTTGCCTGCCTCAGTGTCACTGGGTTTTGGTGCATTGGTTGTGTGAAATTCAACTCTGCTGGCTACCTAGCTCACAGAACACAAAAGAACTAGTTACTAGGAAAAAATCACAAAGCTTTCTCCCACCCCAAAATCTTGTTTTGTATTTCAAAGATGGAATCTCTTGACTGACTGAACAACAGTGACATACAGCTCTTTCTGCTCTCTATACCCAGACTAGATCAGTGTAGAGCCTTATAGACACAGCTGAACTGAAAGAGACCTGTGATTTTCAAGACAAAAATTCTCCCAAGAGACGCAAAGGGTTTTTCTAGGAATTCCATCTGCTGCCTGCAATCTTCATTATAGGAGAAACTGCCTTCCAAAATGTACCATTTGCAAGCTGTTGTTTCTATTTTATAGTCAGCCACAGGAAAAAAACACTGGATAAAATTTTTTCTGTCACCTTTTCTATTCTATTTTTGTTTTCCATCAGAAACAGAAAGCATTAAAAAGCTGTCATAATACCATTTAACAAATTGAACTGGAAATAATAAAAGTAGAAATAATGATTTAACACCCTTATCACAATGAAACACTGATCATAGTAAAATACGATAAATTGCAAAGTTTTATTGAATGCAAAAGAAGGTAGAAAAACATTCTTACATCTTTCAAGGGACAAAGAGAATGTTTGCTTTTTTAAGCTTTCTCGGTTTTCCAGTAATGAGGCAACTTTAGGCAAAATTACAGTACATAGGAAAAGTCGACAAGAGTAGACTCATTAGATCACCCAACCAGTGGGATGTCCTAACACTCAGCACCTATTCCCATTAGTTTCTCACCAGCCAACAGGAAAATAAGCACACATTAAATTCATGACGTATACTTTAGAAGATACATCTGTACTAAAACATTTATCTTCTTTACACTATATCCTGAATTTCAGCCACATTTGGCAAGTTGTCCCGTTTCTTTCCAAACTTTATTCCAATTTAATGATGCTCTGTTATTCACTCACTGCCTAGCTGCTGAGAGCTTGGTAAATGGCTCTACTCCCATAGAGCCTCAAACTGTCCCTTTCATGAGTAGCACAGCTGCAAGGCTGTTCTGTATCTCTCACATGCTGTGGAGGAAGAGGCAGAGGGGTGAACACATGCATGAATAGGACATTATAGAGCTGGTTTTAAAGGGCACTGATTCTAAACGTTCAGTCAGGATCTGGGTCTTAGGACCACACACTCCTGTCAAATAGCTTTGGTGTACATACCATTCCTGTTTCTATAACCTGAAATAACTGTAGTGAAAGCTCTGCGTATGTCCTAATTGCAGGCTGGAAGGTGACAAATACCTGAAAATTTCCCCATACAACACCCGATTAGTCAAGCTGTCTGGGGGAGAGTGGCTTTCACTCCATACCTTCAGTCATACTCAACAGTTTACTTAATGTACCAATACCACACACATTAGTAAAGTACACACCAGAAAAAGCAGCCTTTCATGCATTGCATGTGTTCACAAAGCTGGGACTTCATTTCCTAAATGTTCCATTTTATTTTCTAATTGACTATCAGAGGAGCTCTTAGCAGGGTGTAGGTTCTTTGGCAATTTCACCTCTCTCTAGTTCCGTAGCAACAAAGGGTAGAGAAGCAGGCACAAGTTCATTGGTATATATCTGACTCAAATGCTTCATTAATCTACATACAGTTGAAGTTCCCTTCTGGTAACAAATGGATTAAAGCAGGTAGAACTAACATATTCCCCCATCAGCCTTTCTGCCTTATCTTCACTGCAGGCTTCATTTCAGATGATTTTGAGAGCACTTTTTCCCCCTATAAACTTCCTTAAACAGATCTGTCAGAGCTAATTTCAAAATTAACTATTCTTCTGCAATGTGTAGTTCTTGTCAGGCATCATTTCTCTAATAAACTTTCAAAGATAGTAATAGAAACTTCCTTGCTCGTTACTGCATTACACTGTGAATACATTGACATTTCATCCAAGTCAGGATTCAAAGCCTTCAAAATAGATCAAAGCCTCATTGAAAAGGCCTGATATATTCAGGACAGCTACATGAAATCTGTATTTAATCTGTGTTTAATCCAGCAAGATAAAAGACACACAACAGTTTATAAGATTAAAACCAGAGATTTTAAAAATCAAAAAAGAAAGATGCTTTCCTAGAAACCAGGGGAGTTTTAGTCGCCACATTCAATATTGGACCGTTCACATCACTAGAGATATTCACTGTTTGCTTGGCCCCTACATTTCTGATCAGAAATACAACTGATATGTTCTTCTCGTTCAACGCCTTGTTGTCAATATGAACTTTTATAGCAGTCTTTTGGACCATGTTATCCGCTAACTACAGAGGATGTGACTAAGACCACATTCTGCTAAAGTACTTTGAGCTCAATACATTCATAGAAAGCTGTGCAGAAATCCTCACTTCAGCAGGGGGTGAGAGTACCTCACATCTTTCATAGAATTTGAAGCATATGGAATCAGGTCCATAATGAATTCTAGTCTGTACTATATTCAGAGATGAAACATGACATGAAAAAGTAATATCTATCTCCTCTACATGCAACAATTCGTACTCCATAACACTTCAAGCAACTACGTAGAGCCCCCTTCTATTTACTAAATTGAGAGCACCTTGCTTTGTGACCCCTTTTATTAAATCAGGTGCACTTCACAGGAAAATTGGTTCAAATTTCCTCACAACAAGTAACAGGATTTTCTTCTTTTAATCACAAGCAGAACAGGGATACTGAAAGCACAGAACTGTGTCTTTAAGAATTTTAAAGACACAAAAAGTGGTGCTCTGCATAAAACATATTTATAGTGCAGATTAGCAAAAAGTGAAAAAGAATGACTGGACAAAGGAAAAAGTTAAATAGCTTGAGTGAAGTTCTACTCCTAGCTATGTGTCTGGCTTGGCACAGTAATTTGTAGTGTGCATTAATTATCAATACCTGATACTGTCATAAACAGCAAGCTTTTCTATATTGCTTCTCTTTTTCATTCTTTTAGGATTGTGAGCAGTCAGTGAGCATTGGAGAGGAAGGTACTGTGCTAAATCAAAGGATGAGCTCTGCTGGTTGGTTAAGGTTCCTTTTTGTATTTATCTTGGTATACTAAGATGCCTCTTGTTCCAACATACACTTTACTTCTCCACGTGGCAGTGAGCATTTAAACTGACATAATTTACACAATTTCCAGCTGCAACATAATGCTAAATTTATCGAGATGCCTTCACAAAGTCGCCTTTGAATATGATGCATTGCTAAGTAGTTCCTCCTTTGTAGTTTGTGGCCTTGTTTTAATTTGAAAAAAAAATACATTTCTGACAGAAGTCAGTTAAATATTCTCTTCTAAATTTTTTTGCAAAAATAAGTTTTTCAGACATACCAAATACTTTTTGAAAGGCAAGTTCTAGCTAAAAGCAACTGGAAAAAAATCAGAAAGTGTTGGGACTTTTTTTTTTTTCTTTTGGGACTTAAAAAATCATTCTCTCTTTGAGATTTTTCATTGTTGTCTTAAGACCAAAACCAAGTTCAGCTAAAGTTTATGGTTTACAAGTTCACAGTCAACAAGTTTAACTGAAAAAAATACCCACCAAATCACATAAAGTTTTAAAGGAATATTTTTTCTTCTTTGGAAAAATTTTTTACCATATTTTGATTCTACAACATAGAAGTCCTAAATAACATGTCTTACTTTCATTTTTGCACTGAAAACTCTCACTTCAAAGACAGCAAAGACGTCAACCTGTCCATGACATCAACCTGTCCATGCAAAATCCTCTTTCATTTGCAAATGTGAAATTTCCTTAGTGAATGTGATATTGCATTTGTTTAAGAGTTCATCTATGTTTGGGTGCTGGTAGCTCCTGCGTGGCTTCTCAGTACACTTTCTTCTCCCTTTGTAATCCTTGTCTGTGTGGAGTTTGCAACCTCAAACATGGGTCATAAACAGCTTGTTATTTGTCTTGCTGTTAACACCACATACTAGGCTGCAGTTTAGCACTTATGGAAGAATAAATGGTGCTGCTAACCAAATTTGTTACAGTATTAACACTACAATTTACCAAAAGAATGTGCTACAATATCAGTTTCTATCTAGACTTCTATCTCTTCTTCTGATCTCTCCTGAATGAAGTCCCACAAGTCAGTATTTGGTGGCAAGAAGTGAGAACACTTTTTTCTTCTTAGATCTTCCATCTTTTGAAGGATGGGGGGAAATGGCAGAGTGTCTCTTGTATCCTTTCTTTACTTTCCAGCATTGTGGGGTATCCCCATTTTCCTCTTAAGCAAAGAAGGGAACAGGAAATGGCACAAACTTCCAAATAAAAAAGCCAATGCCACCTCCAGCAGACGAACAGTTTTTACCCAGCTCTTCTAAACTCAGAAAATAGCCCCAGCCACTTTACACTTTTTACTGGTGCTCCTGTTTGCATTTCTATTACCTGGTATGTGTTGACTTCATCTCTGTTGAAAATAATAGCGTGTTAACAGGCACATGGTCAAGACAGTGAACGTTCAGACTGGGAAGAGTAATCCATGGTCCTTTGCTGTTTCAGTAGGGAACGTTCATTCTCTTTCTCTCTTTCCTGTTTCTGTACATGACATCCTATACACCACTTAAGCTGTTATTTCTAATTCTTATTTTACCCACCTTTGCACACCAGAAATAGGGTCAGAGATCAATATCTCGGAGAAGTTAAAAAAATAACTTTTTAAAAAGGCACTTTTCCTTGGGCGGGTCACCTTCCCCGCCTGCAGCCAAATAATCTCTACTGCATCTATGAACAGCAGTAGCATGAGGTAGTGATGTTCTGGCTTTCTAAGAGGCAATTTAGCTCAGCATAATGTCTTTCTGTAAAATGGAATTAACTTTCAACAAGGAAAGGTAGGTGGACAGGAAAAACGCAAGGTACTGTACACAAAGCTACTGAAGGTGAAGGGCTCTGGAGCAGAGGCTCGCGCCGAGGGACCCTTTCTCCAGTGGCAAAACCGCAGCGGCGAGGCAGCAAAAAGCGCCGAGAGAGAGAGAGGAGACCCCAGCCCCACCCCGAGAGGGAAAGCGGGAGGTGCCGGCGAGCGGCAGCTCTGACTCAGCGGGGGCGGAGTCGAGTGTGACAGCGGCCAAACCCCCTCACGGATAAGAGCAGCCCCCAGGGAGCGCGGGCGAACAGAGCCG
>Ga0065711_1013145_pt1 | contig 15296 bp, 7 predicted proteins | sample Hoacrofraction12_FD_59098 | JGI IMG/M metagenome (GOLD analysis project Ga0065711, IMG submission 59098) | Hoatzin crop microbial communities from Cojedes, Venezuela - Epithelial fraction 12 v2 (version 2) | ecosystem: Host-associated > Birds > Digestive system > Esophagus > Crop | place... | reverse complement strand
TGGGTAAACTCTAACATGGAGAGGTCAAACAGCGCAGATGTACATGCAGACGTGTCCCAGTGTCCTGCAGCCAGTACTGAGATGAGAACAAGTACAGAAGATGGAGGCCACACAAGTTCAAGAGAATCCACGCTGCCTGCTGACACCACAGATGCCCAGGCTCTGACTCTCCTGCATCCTCTTTTAACACATCCAGAGAAGCGACACGCACACCTTTCCTCACCTGTTCTCAGCACAGAACTAACGAGCCCAATATCTCTGCACTTCCCACCTTCATCCAGCCCTGCCCTGGGGAAGGAAGGGAGGAATGGTGCCAGGAAGGCAGGCGTGGTGCTGGAGAAGATGCCTTCCTGGAGCTCAGGAGGGTCTCTAAACAGATTCCTACGAGCAGCAGAGAGTGTGAAGGAAAAGGGAGAGGTACACATGTCCCGCCACTCACCCCTCTGAAGTGTCCAACCCCAGCGGATGCAGACGTCTGCCAGACCAGCAGCGCAACAGGAGACGACACACGGCTGCAGGGACTGAAGAACAGCTGCAGGTACGTATAGCCCAATCTAGCACTGCGACTGAGGCAACTGAACTCTGAAACGGTGGCTGTGCATCTACAGGCCCCTAGGGATTGGAAAGGGGAGGGGCACCTTCCAAAAAAAATTGCACCCAGGACTGCTAATTAATGTAGTCATTATGAGCACCCATTTTCTCTTGAAACGAGACAGAATTTTCCATAAAAACTTGAAGAGCAAGAAATAGTCACTACCCTAGAGAAGCCATAGCAAGCCAGGTCCTAAAAAGAAATGTTTTTCGACTTTTTTGATTTCCTTTTATTTTCTTACTTTCTTCACATCTGAGCATGATACAAAGATGCATCCAAGCTACCGCACTTCCATGTAACCCTGGCACGACCATCACATTGAAACTCAGACCCAAACTCCCTTCTGTTTGGACCTACAGCCTCCTGAGCTTGGGTGGAAGGGGGCAAGGGGTCATATGCCTGGCACACAGCAGGAACCTACTATTCATTGTCTTTCCAAGACATCGTTCACTCAGCCGTCTAGAACATACCCAGGCATGCCCATGGAGAAGAGGAGAGAGGTTTCACAAACTCTATCCCATGCCTTCTCCAGCAAGAGTTCAGAGATGTCAGACTCACTCCAAAGCCAGTGCTCTGCATGCTCTCAGTTTATGTGTCACAGGAGAACTACAAGTAAATAACTAAAGTCTTACTGAAATCAGTTGCCAGGGTACTCTGATAACAGAAATCCAAAGCACAACCAGAAGGGAAGGGAAATAATTAATTCATTATCTAATTAGAAAACAACACACAACTTTAACTAACCTAGTGGCAGGAGGCAAAGTGAGCAAATAAAAACAAGCAGTACTGAACAGCAGAGATACAAAAATGATGCAAGGAAAACCACTATTGTTTAAATGATGGACCCACAACCTGAAAGCAGATATATTATTTATTTCAACTATTTATTTCCTTTTTGATTCCCTGTTGGCTCCGATTTGCTGTCACTGGCGAGTTACAAGATTATTAATAACATCGCACAGCAATGAATAACACACCAACTGAATTTTGTCTGTCTGTATGGCCCAGTGAGTATCTAAGTTTATCATACTTGGGGCTTCTTCTGAATGGTAGCCAAGACCTCTATACAGAGACTAGTTCAAACCTATAAAAGAAATAATATTTTGAGCGATTTCCAGAGAAACATCAAACATGGAAGTAGTCAGTTACTGATTTCAGTTCAGACAGCTACCAGGAGGCAGCAATCAATGCACCAAAGCTTGGGTTAGAAAGTCCCATTCAGAATAACTCCTCTGTCGTTCAAACAGTCTTTTGGAGGCACAACTTGCAAGAACATTTTCAACTGTTTGGATTTATGACAAAAAATGAGCACCCACACAAACCATACAATCTACCAACCCCCATCTTCTCCTGCACTTGAAACGGAGTTTCACAAAAGCAAATTGCTTCTCGGGAATGCAAGAAGTGCCATTCATTTAAAGACTTGTTCCACACAATACCATCCAGCTTCATTGTGAAGCTGGGGGGAGGGGAAGAACCCCCCAAAACATAGCCCAAGGTCATGCTAGAGTGACAACAGCACATGCTTAACTCCCAAGTGGCTCAGGATTCCTCACCATTTGTATAGGAGAAGACAAAATACAATACGGAGAATATCACATTCATTCATATAAAAACACCACCATGTGACCATACTTACATGTCCAGAGCCAAAAAAGAAGTTACATGTACAATAAGAACACAAAATAGAGACAGCCTAGCTTCAGAAGGTGAAATTCAGATTTAAAAAAAATCCCTATCAACCTAGCACTGCACCAATGCTTTTTATTATTATTAGCACAGTTGTAAATCAATCCCTTCTGAACATCTCATTGTGAGCAAACTGCAGGACGGAGCAACATGGGAACAGTCTGACCTGCCTCTAGCTCAAGTGCAGTCCTAGAGAGGGCTGGTCCCAGCCCCCTTCCTTTCTGCCACAGAATTAAGTACACACCTTGAAAGCAAACAAATTCGCCAAGCCAATCCGATGAAAATAAATGTTTGGGGTTTTTTTTGGTGGGGTTGTTTTTTACCAGGCCAACTTTCCAAACAGGCCACATCATCGCTACATACAACAGAAAGAAAAGCAGCAGGACCACATGAATTAAAAAAAAACAAAAAAAAACACAAACCCCTATCTGTAGTAGAAGGGCAGAGGGGCAGTGGTGGGATGGGACTAAGCTTATTTTCCACAGCTGCTGAAAATTACGTAAAATTAGATGCAATGCCTTTAAAGTAAAAACAAGGATTTAAATTAAGCAAGCCTGTAGATCTTACTGAGAATACAAATGAACTTCTTGATGCCTGAGCCAAGTCACTGCATTAACAACTGTTAGTTCCATTAAGGCTGTAAATAAGCAGTCTAGAACAAAACCCCTACGTATTGCTCAGGGGCCATGTGATATATTCACATTCTAAGCATTTACTGAGCAGTCCCCACCTATCATTTAAACACGTTTGAATATAGTACAGCAAAGTATGATCACATTCCAGAAATGCATCAACTGCCTGCTACGAAATGCACAGAGAAAGACTCCTAAGCTAACTGTCATTGACCTGTGAGTTAATTAATGAGGAGAGGAGCCAATAAGATGAAGCACAAGACTGCCAGCGAATTTCAAACTTAACAGTTACAACACATGTGCATGGGTGTGCAGAACCAGTGTTTATCTGGACTGTTAAAAAGCAAAGGAAAGTAACTTAACAGAGGTCCAGGGCCCTGCTGCTGATTTAAGGTCAACAGAGAAACAATTTGTGACTGAGCTAAACGTTGCCTACCTGCAAGAAGAGTGTTACATCAACAGGCATCAGCTTCCAAGCATTTTCTGAGAACAGATCCAGAACAGATGTCCATTTTCTCTGTCATCAAAGAGCCTGTACAGAAAAACAGAGCTCAGTCTAATCAGCAGTTTCAAGGTAATCATTTCACACCGCTCAGCTGAAGCAGAACTTCACAGCTCATCAGGTAGCAAGCGGAAAAATTTATTTTTTGTCCTAAATGAATTTCTGTTCCACGAGTGAAGATTCTAGGCCATGCAGAGGAAAGGATTTCATCATGGAGCTCACCACTCACACTGCCCAGTGACTACCAATTCTCACTTTCACTCACCAGTGCTCTGCAAGACACTAGAATACATCATTATGCATAACAGCCTGTGTACGTATGTTATTAATACAGCACATATATATGGCCTGCGCACCATAAATGGAGTGTGTGTTCAACTCTGACACCGCAAATAAAAAGCCTGGGTTACCTCCGATAGGCTGCATCTCACACAGCAGGCACAGAGACACCTCGCTAACAGCTGTGCTACCTGAAAACATCCCGATCCTGTGTTTGTTTTTTCTGCAGTTCAACCAGCATAAAGATGCTCACATCAAACACTGCAGGCAAAGCCTGCCTGGTTGGGAGGTTTGAATCACTCAGTTCAGGTAGGGGCAGGTTACGTGCAGGGATACCAACTCCTGCCACCACTGCCTTGGCAAAGAGCATGGGGAAGCGTGGCCTGGTCTGAAAATGGTTCAGTTAGCCACAGCCTTCCATAAAATCATTACAGCTCCTTGATCCCTACAGCTCTCAGCAGTGATTTTCTAAAATTATTTTTATTTAGATCTAAACCAGTCACATTTAAACAGACCACGGGTGGGGTTGCCACTCTAACACAAAACAAGCTTCTCAAATAAAAAGATGCAAATTACAAAAATTCAATCCTGCAAAGAGCTGCATGCTGCAGCTCAGTCATGGTAACGCCACACAGCATGTACCACCACGTGAACAGCTATACTGAAATGGAAATATCCCGCTCTGGTTATTCTGATCTGACAGCCCGCGGTATACGCAGAATCCACACACTCTGAGGTGCACAAACCTAACCAACACAAGTCTGTTCCTCTTACAGTTAAAGCATGCCATACAGTGGTACACAACTATCCTGCAAAATAAGCATTATTAGCCTGCAAAAATAAAAATTAAATACTACTGCTCTGGACCTTTTTCATACCAGAGGCAGCAGCCGAGTTGTGGCTTTGCCTATATTCATATCCAAAACCACTGGCAGTATCCAGAAAAAAAGATGCGCAGCAAATTCCCTGAAAGCTGGCTGTAGTTCTAGCTTGTCTCTGTAACACTGACACTCTATTACGTCTTAAAATCTAGTGCAGCAAGTCTAAAGCCACACGTTTGGTCAGACTCCTACAGACATCAAGCTGTTCCATGACAACAAGGAGGGAAGTCACGGCATTCTGGGCACCAGCGAAAACCCCAGGCTCAAGCCAAGAGAGAGGCTTTGCTATTTCCAGCCTCTGCCCACCCACCACAGACGGGCGCTTTGGAGGCCCTCACCCATTTTCTTGCAAATGCTATAATCTCCACAGCACAGGATTTGGCTCCAAGGGCAGAAAAGGTGACCCCAAGAGCCAAGCTTTCAGGCACAGCCTGACATATGGAACGGCCAGGAGACCCTCACCTCCCACCACGGGAGACATTTGTGAACTGTTCTGTTCCACCCCAGAGGCATGGAGAGGCAGGTTTTGCACAGAGTGAAACCATTCCTGGCAATTCAGACAGCTTTTGGATCAGGACCTCAGTTGCCAAGAAACACAAACACTTGCCTCAGACTATTCGAAAGAGCAGAACCCAAAATTCAGTGAATGGGAAAGAAAAGCTTCCTAAAGCCTAGTCCATAAGACCTGAAGCAATGCTCACGTGCTGTACAGAGACAGTAACTTTTCCAACAAACCTATGGAGGAAACAACCCAATTTTGCGCTATCCTGTGCACAGTATCTAAGGCCCCTTTATGTCACTGACTCCAAGTTGAACTGTATCTTGCTATGCAGAGCATGAAATCAAAAGGGTTTACTCAGGCTTTATGCCAGGTACTTTGCTGTATACCTAAGCATCAGACTACACAAAGATCTTCTCAGACCTTCAGTATATAGATGGATTTAGGATCTAATTTTCAGTACTGGACTTGCACTTTATTCCGTTACTGTCAGGCCAAGTTCACACAGCTCTAGCACTTGAGTACTTTCAGAGCAGCGTCACAGTTGCTCAGCGGCTTACGGATGGGCAGACAGGCTTCCACACAGGTTAATACTCAATCTACTTTTAAACATTCTTCCCCGTCTTCCCCCTCCCTCTTCTTCCAGAGCAGAGCTGTTTTTCTCCCCGTCGGAGTGAAGGGCAGGGAGGCAGCCATGCATGCACACATCTAGCAGCTAACTGTGCGTGATTCCCTCTGGCAGCCCTGTCAGGACCTCAGCATTTTTCCGAACGTGATGTCACTCTGGGAAAGGTTCTTACACCTGTACTGAGCTCCTTCAAAATTCAACACCAAGAAATAGTCATTACAAATCAAAAGCCTCTCCTCTTCTCTCTCCTGGGTGAGGTGTTTTTTTTTTGAGACAAGACAAAGATAACAGTTGAGCCTGGTCTTCTGCAAGATCACATGCAGATTTCTCAAGGATTTATGAAAAAAAAAACCATGCAAGTCCTGCATCAAAGTGCATCACGTCTCCCTGGCCTCGGAAAACACACAGCTTAACTGCTGTGCTGGAGCAGCAGTCTACGAACTCCTTCTTAGCACTACTGTGGGAAATTCCCTGATCTAGAAAGATCATTACTCCTTGGAGCTCCAACCAGAGCAGATCTCTTTCCTTCTCACTAGCACACTTCTGAACAGGGAAGCATGAGTAATTTCTCGGATCTCTTTCCCTTTTTGAGTATACTTACTAGGGCCCCAGTTGGGCAAAACGCTTTGAGGACTGAACACAAGCCTCTGTCTTCAAGTCTGGCAACAGCTAGCAGGTACTGGTATTTCCACAGGGCTCCCAGGGAGAAGCCCTGATGCACTGGTGGCCTCTGTAAGCCTTCAGCAGGAACAGCCTCATGTGAAGCCACTGGAAATGCCCTCAGAAATATATTACAGACTCCCACAAAACACCTATGTGCACGAGCACTTCTGTCACTGTTTCAGTGATGAGATACAAACCTGGCAGGTATTGCACAGACCAGCGCAAAAGGGAGAGGCAATCAGACAAGACAGCGTCTGCTACCAAGGGACTATGGAAGGAGTAGTCCCTACTGAACTGTCGCCTTTGAGAGCTGGTACTGCCTAATCCTTACTTAAACCCTGGCTCCCTTCCTCTCCCACAGGATGCAGGCTCACTTTACCTGTCAGAAAATGTACTTATTCCCCTGACTTCTGGATGGGTAACTCCTTCAATACTGCATGCTGTGCCAAGTTGAGTTCAGTAAAGCATGGGGTAATTAAAAGGAGCAGAGAATTTGGACGGAAAGGCAATGAAACCTGAACTGCGAAAGGAGCAAGGAAGGGTTCACTTGTAAGCAGCTCTGCTGTGATAAGAAACTCAAAATAAGCAGGTAGCTTGCCACTGGATAACGTGCTGTTGAATACGCTGGTTACCGTGCATGGTGTGCTGATAGCTAAGGTAGCTTCGCAGTCCTCACCAAGAACGTGCACATATCAGAACAGACTGATGTCCTCTCTGTCACTTCTTCACTCGCATTTCAAGAGCTACACAGGTCTGGCTCCCCACACCTTTTATCAGTAGCCCCAAACCAATGTGACTACTGCAAACAGTCAATGTCTGAACATAGACCAGTTCTTGAATACAAAAGTGGAAACAATCTGTTTTTCTGCAGCTTCAGAACTAAAAATCTTGCTGCTGGGGCCATCAGGACTTCCCAGCCTGACTACTGCAGCCCCCCTGCCCAGGCTCTCTCACGCCCACGCTGCCTACTCCCATCTGCAGGGATTGCTGCTGCCCACAGCTTCCTCGGGTTCTCACCAGACCATTTCTCCTCCTTCCTCTTTCCTTAACTCTCTTTTCCTCCTGCACTGTACCATATTCAAACGTGCTGCTCCACATCCCAGGACCAAGCATAATTCTACCACACTCAAACTGTCCTCTGCCACATCCCACCCTCTGCCCAGCTAACAATATCCACCTTCCTTACAGTCACCCAGGCCTCCCCCTGTCTTGCAGAAAGCAATCCAGATGCATTTTTAGAGATGGTCAACAAGAAAGCTGTGTAACAGCTTACTAACACCACACCATAATGCTTACAAAGCAGTTAGACTAGTACCCGAAATCCAACTACCTCCAGTACTTTCAAGCAGAGAACTTTAAAATTACTTAAAAAAAAAAAATTAAAAAAAATTAAACCTTCACATTCTTCACCACCCTTGCAAGTTTTGCATCCTTAGGGTGTAAGAAACCCTCTGTAACCTAAGGATGTAAATCCCAACCCCCCCCCCAAACCAAACACCCCCCAAACCTGTTCTACTCTAGGTAGATTATTATTTCAACTTCCTTTTTTATCATATGCTTCCACATACTGAACATTAAGAAGTAGAAGGGGAAAAAAAAAACAAAACAAAAAACCAAAGACACAAACTCCTGCGATAAAAAAGGCCAGCAGCACTGTGAAGAGCACAGTTGCCCCTTACCTCTCATTAAGTTTTTACATCATACTTGTGCTCGTTCCTCAGACCTGGCCTGATCCAGCACTGAGAGGAGATCTGGAGATGCACACCAAGACAATCCTATGGTTGTTAAGTGAGTCAGTATTTTCCAGCTGGATGCAGGACAGGGAGATGGGGTGAGCCTTTGCAGACTTGGAAGGAAGATTACACCACAGAGAGAAGCTGCTACAAGAAGTTCATTTCCTGAGGCATCCCACATTTTTAAGATGACTCTTTCAAAATAATGAAAATTCCCCTCCGACGCTACCAGAACAAAGAGTGGATGTCCCCACAGACAGAAGCCTCGGATCCAGTGAGTCTGCCAGTAATGCAGATGACTTCCAACACTTTAGCTCTGCTCTCCCACCAACTTCCAAGAAAAATCTTGGCCATCCTTCCCCAGATTTTCCTGTGCTCCAACAGCACAGTCAGAGAGCATAACCTGGCCCCCTCGATGTAGTCAAGCTCATTCACAGCACGAAGGGGCTTTCCCGAGTGGAAGACCCCAGAGCATCGGTGGGGCTGCTCCATGGCAGCAGAAGAGCCCCCACAGCACCTCCAGCAAGCAGCAGCGCAGGCAGGAGACAGCAGCGGGGCTCTCCACAAAATACCCCAGTCCCCCGCCTCTCGATAAGCCCTGTGCCCCTCGCTCGGCAGGGCACGTCAGGAGCACACGTGGTCCAGCCCGCCACGGCTCCCGCACTGCAGCACCTCTCAGAGAGCTGCAATCAGTTGTGGTCAAAATTGCCTTCTGCTTTGAAGTCACTAACTGATACTCAGTCAGGTTCTAATATCCTCAATCTAGAGCATAAAGCAGAACTCATAATTTTCTGTCTGTAACTGCCTGTGAAACTCCAAGCTGTAGTTTCAACTCTACTTGTGTGAAATAGAGTATAACCTTGGAGAGTTTTTACTCAAAGAAAAGAAACTAGTATTTTGTACACTTCTAAAAACCTCACCTCATAACGAGAAAGTTTTGGGAGAGGAGAAAGAACAGCCCATCTGGAGATGATAATAAATCTGACAAGAGACAGAAATTCGGGGACCGAAGACAGAACTTCATTATATTAGGAAAAATGACTACTTGTGAGAAAAAAATCTTGTGATTCATGCACCCTAATGGAGTTTGAGAGTTCAGTCTTCCCCATCAGTGTCATCAAATCATTGTCCCCTCAAAAATTATGGCTCATTCCCTGTTCTGTAGATCAGGAAAGCATGATAGATTAACAGGGTATTTAAACAGGGTATCAATAATTTTAAAGAGGAATTTTGTATTTTTACATGCCCCAATAGGCCATTTAAAAAAATACTTAAGGAAAAATCTTTTGAAGTTAGTAACATTCACTTTCTGGGGAACTAAAGTTAGATCTGACAGGAGCCAGCTTTTATTTATTCTTAATGAGACAAGTTTGCAGGTCCTCACACTGCTAACAGCGAGAAACTCCTAATCTTACCTTACCGTTAATGCAAAAATTACTGACTCTGCCATAGCTCAGGGGTGAGGCAGAACTAATTCTCCTTTCTCATGATTTAAGTTGCAGCTTCCTGAGGCAGGTTCTCATTGTGTTCTGTGTTTTTATGGCACAGGGAGGGCATACTTGATGAACTAGGATACAAACGCTACAGCATTTCAAAATAATAAGATATGCGAAAACCTGCAGCATTTATTATGTTTCAAAAAACCCAGACAAGAGAGGTCTTTTTGTTGGGTCTTTTTTTCCACACGCCAGAAACTCCAGGGACAGGGGAAACAACTGAGTTCTTAAACAGATGACAAAAACCATCCCTCCTATGTGAGCATTTTAACCTGCAATCCTTTGTTACCACACAGCACCATTTCACAACACGAAGCACCTTAAGAAATACAATAGGGAGAATCATTCAGCTTATACTCTAACAACTCGCACCTCAACGGAAACTACATGACACGGGTGACGAGTTAGAAGTGCCTGCAGTTATCAAGATGGCAGGGCGATCAAGACAGAGTAAGGGTGAGAAGTCACGGGCAATTAATCAAGACGACCTTTCCATTTATTATGTCNCCGAGCANCNNCTNCAGNACCAGCCTGCTCTGGCGTATTTCCAATTAACTGCAGGTAGACACTTCTCTGTGTTACCTCTTCTATCAACAGGGTTGCAGGGCGTCTCCAGCACAGCAACTACAGACGCCTCTTGGCTTCTGCTCTTCTCCACTAATGACACCAGAACCCGCACTGTGTTACTTTCATATAATCCGCAGACACAAAGTAAAGGATTAACGTATCAGAAACGGTCCTTTTTAACAGTGACTGGACAGCATGCTGCCCCCTTCCTTGTACAAAGTGAAGGAACTGTCACGGACACTTCGGCTTTCTTGGCCAGAGCAAGAAAGAACCCACGCTCACCCTGTCGTTGCTCCCCAGAAAGCGGTATCCATTTTTTGGCTGTGGTTCAGAGCACGGAAGAATCTGTGTTCTTCTCTGTAAGGGCATGAAGGGAAGGAAGGTCAGCCATCTCACCACAGTTGCTAAAGGTATGGTGTAACAGCCCCATTTGCAAGAAGATGCCTGAATGCAGTTCCACCACAGAGCCTTCGGCACTGGCTCCGACGCAGGGAACTTCCCCGCGTGCGGTCTGACAGCAGGGTGAGGAGGTGGCAGTGTGTCACACCAGGTGTCAGTGATGGAGCCTTTGCTGCCAGGACAAAAGAGTGCAAGATCTTTGGGCTCCTTCCCACCCTTAAATAGGATGACATGCTTTGGTGATCAGCAGCTTGTCCATCTTTATCCCCTTACGTTTATCCTCTCCAATCTTCACCCTCCAGCTCTGCAAACGTTTCAGTATCGTTAGAGTCACAGAAATTTCTGATTTAATTATTGAAGCTCATATATGAGTGAATATATGGAACTGCGGAAAGCATCAGACACCTTACAGGCAAAACTAATAGTTCTTCCTATAATGCATCTATGCTTAATAAAAACCAGAAATAGTATCAGTATGAGAAAGGGGTCTGAGGGGAAAACACTACTGAAAACGGATTTTGGAGAGGGTGAAAAACACACCCAAGCATTAACACACAACAGGCAGCTCTGGCCCTACCTGAGAAGTGAACGACAGAGGCAAGGGCTGTTGCAAGGAGGGCATCACTTCCCACCTCCCATCTCCCCACCCCAGCCGCCCATCTGAAAAGAGGACCAGAAGAGGGACCTGCTGCTGCGCGTCCTCTCACTGCCAGCTACGGTGGGTTTTGGCTAACCCAGGCCTGCAGGCTACCTTTACAAAGAACGAGGAAGACAGGCAAAGCAATTTGTTCTCACAAAGGCAGCACGGGAGGGTGGGGGGGGGAACACCACCACCAACTCGCAAGCAAAAACGTAAGACAGATAACGAGATTCCTGAACAAAAAAGTAAAATATGCCGATGTGGTTTGTAATTCTAGTCCTGCAACAAAAGTTACAGGCATTGTGAAATATAAATGCTTCTATTTAATACAGTTCTTTTCCCTTGTCAAGATAAGTAAAATATACACAAAACCAAGAAAGGGCCTAGAAGAGAAAGACCCTAACAAGCAACTGTTAACAAATGGCAGATCACTTCACGAGGAGACAGTAGCGCCTGTTAAGTTGGCATGCAAGCAGAAAGCTTTATTTATTGCTGTAATTGTTCCTCCCAACACACTGTCTCAGCAGATACGTGGTTTGATTTTCTTGCAAAAGTCCTTAAATGTACATCTAAAAAGCCAAAGCTTATGGTCTCAAAGAACTATAAGCATTTCTTTAAGCACTGCTTAAAAATAAACGCGAAATTGAAGAGTCCAAGCAAAAGCTTCATGCACAGGTCTCGTACGCACCTAGAATGAGTGACTGATTTACAGACATTATTTATTCTCACAATGGAGAACTGATGGAGCACAAAATAAAGCCCAACATTCCAGAAAAATAAAATACTCATATGGAGGGGATAATCCCTTCCAGACTTATTAGGGAATGACATGAACAACATCTGCAAAACCTAGCTGCCAGGCGAACAGCCATCTCTGCTGGAGGACATCACCGTACCGCAAACGACCCACACCACACCACTCGGTCTGGCCAGCCCTTAGGAACCTCCAACGTTTCTGCCCCGAGGCGTGCCCGCGCCTCAGCGTGCCATCTCGGCAGAGCTAGTCCTGGTCTGCTCCTGCGCTGGAGAAGGCAGCCGTGCTGGCGTCCTTCCCTGCCTCGCTAGCTATGGCACGGCACGGTGATGGCACAGCACGCGGCACGCACCAGAACAGAGTCCGACAGGCAGCGAAAACGGACTCGAAGTTCTTAAAATATTTCAAAGAAGAAACAAAAAGCCTATTTGCTCAGATTGAATGCTGCTTCCAGAAGGCTACAGCCTCCTCTCTCCAAGGGTGACCATGTAGAATCAGTGATGAGGCCGCCCCATCAGGGCCAGGTCTTCACCCAGCACTCTGGCTCCCACATCTTCCTTCAACAAGCTTTCCAAGCGAGAAGAAAATTCGTTTGCCTCGCAACAGTGCTCAAAAATGAATGAGTGAAAAACTACACAGAACAGTTGTGATAAAGGAGCCCACGATAACACTAGCTAGGTTATTATCAAGAGATTTCTCCTCAAATGCGACCACTGCCTCCACTCCCACCCTCAAAACAACCAAATGTCAGTACTGTATCTACTTCAGAAGGCTAGCTTGCCCTCAGAACAGATGACCACACACTCCTGAATGCTTTGCAATTACTCCCCACCTGATCTTGACCAAAACCTAAGAAACTTTAACAGACTAACAGCAGATCTCTCAATCCAGACGGTCGGGTCATACATCCCTCCCAGTGGTGCAGTTATCAAGACCCAAGTTCTCCAATCTGGGAGCAAAGCCTCCCTAACCACCCCAGAACCCAGTACTAAGCAGCAGAGCTGATCTTTAATGTAATGCAAAAGGTTTGATCATGCATTAACCTGGTAAAACTTAATAGCCTACAAGAAGTTGTGGCTGACTGGCATCAGTTTATATATTCTTATCTGGCATCAAAATATTTGGGATTAAGGAAACAAAAGCAAATATGATCAGTAGAAACATGAACTGACCGGGGCTGCTGTAGTATGCACAACATTTGAGCACTCACTAATTTGGCTGCAAGCTCTTGTTCAGAGAACAATGTCTGGCAATGATAATACGATCCCAAAGAAAGGGCTCTATGGGGAAGTTATTTACTTTCTCACAAAGGCTGTATGATTTATACATGTTGTCACTGCCTATGCCAGAAAATTGATGACTGATTACCACATATTCATTTCAGTGTCAGCTATCCAGCCTGAATCAACTAGATTAGGCTGCATGGAATTTCTTTGCTCTTTAGAGCACAACTGAGTACAGTACAACATTTGGTTTAAGTCAACAGAAAGAAGGAGCTTTTAAACCAAATCCAGTAAGAACTAGAATATATTAAAGCAGCATGAATTAAATGTTTATTATTTATCACTATTACTTATTTACTGCATGAACATCTGGAATCCATAACCACAGCCTGACAGAACGGTATTATCAGTGGGGAGAGCAAAATAAATACATAAATAACACAGTTTGTTAGCCATCTGCAAAGCACTGCTATCACTTGTCCATTCCCAGCTCCTGGAGGACAGGTATTCAACTTTTCCCTTGTGTTGCTGGCCAGGTATGGATTCAAAAGTTTTGGTATCTCAGTTCTGCATCTCCCTGTGCAAGAGGCACAAGATCCCTGCTTGAGATACTGCATGTCCTCAATCACTGGGGACAAACCTTCTGTGCAGCAGGACTAGGGAGCGGGCAAGAGTAAGGGACATGAAAGCACTCAGAGTCAAAAAAAAGCTCTTGAGAAGAGCATCACCAAAGAGAGAGAAGAGTAAAATCATGTCGGGCAAAGAGTTTCTAAGACCTAGGAAGCAGTACCACATACCAAAGCACCGGAACATGCTGCAGTATGGTCTCATTAATATCAATACCGACTTTATTACTAGAGATTTTATTAATTTTAAGCTTATAGATAATGCTTGCAAAATATGAACATGTATGGTTTGTTTTCCAAGCCACCTACTTCCCAGATCAATTAAAGCATGCGGGGCCTTGCTAGTGAAGCCTTTCTCACTTGCAATGTGCGACTGCTTTAACAGATACATAGCAATGGTCTATTAAACACTGTTTAAGTCACGAATACTTCATTGACTACCCCTTTTAATTTGAAGTTTATGAAATACTAACGACAGTAAAGCTCCAACTGCTTTACCATCAAGCCTACAATATATTTTTTGAGTATACATATGAACATGTCTCACTTTTCCCTTGCAGTAGTCTGAGCTGATGTGTGCAAATCAGTCATGAACATTTCCAGCTATAGAACGCCCACACTCCTATTTCATCTGTATATAAATTTATTTACATCCCTACTGTAAGTGCCAGAGTACTGCATCATAAAGTGTTATGAACTGCAACACACAGGGCTCTCAAACTCTGCCCACTTATACAAAATCTATTGAAACACACAGCCATTGCTAGATACATATTTAACTATACAAGAATCTCTGCTCCTGGCTCTGCTCTTTGACAAAGAGGCTGTTCAGTGTTCCGGATCCACACACGAACCTTCAACAAGGAAAAACGGAACCTGTAGTACCCAAAAATCAATCAACGTGCAAAACCCCTGGCATTACAGCAGACTTGCTCTGCTTTTGGTCCTCCTGGATACAGTGTCAAGACAGATGCTATTAGAGAGTTAAAGTAACTCCACGTGCCTGGGCCAGAGAAACAAAACACAACCCTCTGACAAGAGCTCAGCACCACCTCCTCTGCTATGGTGCTGTCAGGACCATTGTGTCCCTTCAGGAGGAGCAGGCTGTCACCTGCAGCAGCACAGCGGCCAGGGGCTGCGTACAGTTAGGGTAACAGCAGGATGTAAAGCAGGGCACTTCCCAATTAACCTAAGTCAGCACAGCCCCCAGAGGCAGTGCTGGATAGCGTAAAATGGCCGAACACAACAGGAACATCCTCGACTCTTACACAACGGAACTCAACAACCACCAGGGTGGCCAAGGCTCCAGCAAAAGACGCTCTGGAGGCTCTCCCATCAGTAACTAATCTCTCAGCTTCTTTTAAACTTCCTTCGGCATCCTCGCTGCTCCTTTCCCCTTCCCACACCAGTTCTTGCAATACAAGCAGCCTTCCTTCTGCCTGCTTGCTTGCTACCCTCTCTCCTTTTCCTGGAGGCTTCTAGCACTGAGAGGA
>Ga0065711_1042567_pt1 | contig 15297 bp, 30 predicted proteins | sample Hoacrofraction12_FD_59098 | JGI IMG/M metagenome (GOLD analysis project Ga0065711, IMG submission 59098) | Hoatzin crop microbial communities from Cojedes, Venezuela - Epithelial fraction 12 v2 (version 2) | ecosystem: Host-associated > Birds > Digestive system > Esophagus > Crop | place... | reverse complement strand
CTTGGGAGCTGGGGGGGTGCTAGGGGAACGAGGGTTCCTGGGGACTGCTGGGGTGATTCTAGAAGTCTGGGATGGGAGTCCGAGTGGATGGGGAACTCTTGGAGGGCTTCTGGAGGTCTGAGGAGCTGGGGGGGCTGCTGGAGGGCTGGGGAGCTGGGAGATTGCTAGAGGACTCTGCAGGCTGTTCAGCTCTCTCCAGACCACTGGGCCAGCTCCAGACCCTGCCTGGCTACCATATCACCCGCCAATGCCAGAGCCTCTCCTGGCTACCAAGGGCATGGGTTTGGCTCTGCCAGCTCAGGGCCACAGGGGAGCATTGGCAGGGGGCTGGCAGCCCCCGCAAGAGCTAACACTCCTCCACAGATGGGCAGGGCACTTGGAGATATCCTGGAGGTGCAGTGGAGTCACCCCACAACCAGTGGCCGTGTTCCTCTCACCAGATGACAACCCCTTGCTCCTGCGCTAGCTCCATTTTCCAGCTTGTTCCCCCTCCACATTTTTGGCTTTTGTGTTCTCCATCCTTCAGAAGCTGTGATCTGGGGCAATGGCAGAGAGAACACGGGTCAGATCCCCTGCTCACAAGAACTACCTGTCTTCGCAAGGGTTTATCCATGACACAGACCTCCAGAGCCATGTCCATGAAAGGCAACCTGTTGTGGGGAAACTGAGGCAGGCTCCAGAGAAGGACCTTGCTGAAGGTCAGAGCTGGGATGGAGCTCTACCAGGCTCAACCCATGCACTCTGACATCTCACAGAGAGATTGAAAATCCATTCAAAATCCCCTGGGATGGCTCCAGGGGAGAGCAAGTTTCGCAGGTCCTGCCTGAACTGAGCTGCCCTAATGGGCAGCCCAGGGCTTGAGGTGTTCTCCGGTGTTTCTAATGCAAAGGAACCTGCTCAGCCTACGAAATGGGTCCCCGCATCTCCCAGCACACAGACCCTGCACCTCTGCAGCTCCCCTGCACCCACGCATGTCCTCCCCATCCCAGACACACCTGCACAAACACGGCAAGACATGTGCAAACAAACATGCTGCCTCACAGGCACACACGGGGACAGTGTCACCTGCACACACACGCTGACAGTTTGCCCTGTATTCATCGACATGCATGAAGACACACAGGCCAGCTTGTCTGCACACCCACGAGGGGCTCACATACGCCATGATGGGTGTGCACGCAAGCTCACATGCACACGCATGGTCATGAACACGCAGAGACGTGTTACCTGCACATGTACACACACCGAGCTGCCTGCATGCACAGGTACCTTCACCCGCACCCACCCAGCCCCGCTCACGCCCAGCCATGTGTTGTCACGGGCGGGCGCGTGGCAGGGAGTTCCCGGGAGCCCCGTGTGCCTCCTGTCTCCCAGCACCGCTGTGGGCAAGCCAGGAGGGAATTTCCAGCTGCAAAGCTGCAGCTGACAGATTTAGAGGCTCCCGCCCCAGCGCTCGCTGGGCCAAGTTAAATGGGTCACCAGCACCCTGCTTCCCCTGCCCTTCCCCACTGGCTGCGCAGGGCGGGTGAGGAGCGACCCGCTGGTGGGCATCACCGTGGTGCTCCTCCCCTTGCCTTGCAGCATGGCAGCACCCAGCGCGCAGGGCTGAGAGCCCCAGTAGCCCTTCTGCAAAGGTGTGGATGGGCAAAGCTGTCATGCCCTGCTCTGCTACAGCGTGGAGGTCTGGCATGGGAGCACAAACCTCTCTGCTCAGGCTCTGGCTCTGCTGACACCCCTCGGGGGCTCCTCTGCCCAGTGTGGCACTGCCAGCCAAGCAGTTCCCCTCCGAAGCCACCTAAACTCCCAAGCTGGGGAAGGCTGGAGAAACCAGCTCCTGCGAGTTCCCTGCAGCATGGGAGACCCTCGGAGCTTCTGGAGCAGAGGGATGGCAGCCTGCCCAGCCGGGCAGCCAGGTGGGCTGCTCCTCGCCCCGTGTTTGCCCACGAAAGGCACAGGCTTATCAGGTTACCAAGACACGCCTGGCACCGTGCCGGCCAGGTGAGGCTGCACGTGCCCGACGGCAGGCCAAGCGAATGCCTCGCATGCCACCGAGCCAGCGGTGCCAGCGCCGTGCAGGGCTTCTCCATGCCAGGCCTCGTGGCAGGGACTGCAGCGATGGCGGCGGAAGATGGAGCAAAAAGAAGAGAGGACAGCTTCAGGAAACTCACAGCCCACCATCACGGTGTCGGGGCTGCTAGCCATATGTCCTGGGTAAGGGGTGAGCGGAGGGGACCGCGCACTGCCGTTCATCGCAAATATTCCAGGTCAGGTGATGGCAGGACACAGACTGGTATCTCCAAGCGGTGGTGGCCATGGATGATGGGAGGAGAGCGCCCACCCAGCCTGGGGGCTGCGGAGCAGGGCAGGAGAGTGCTCGCCCTCACCCACACTCATCCGCTGGCTCTATAACAGCAGAGAATAGCAGAGTGCGTGACAAGTGAGCGGGGCTCTGCCATGGGTCCCAGCACAGCCAGCACGGACGGGAGGCTGGAGGGGGTCTGGCTGATCGGGACGCACGGCCGGGGCAGGACGGCTCTCCGGCTGGTGCCTTCCTGGCACAGAGGTCCGTGCTTCCCAGCCCTCCCCAGGAAGCGCTGCGGCACACCGGCTTTAAATAGCTTTATTAGTGGAAGCCCTGCACCCGCAGTCCTCAGCGCCAGGCAGCCCCATGCTGTCCCTCGGGGAAGCCGGGACTCTCCAGGGTGCAGAGCTGGGCTCACCCCCTCCATCCCTGCCACCGGCTCAGCCTGTGTCTGTCCTGGGGGGGAGCTGCAGAGTGAGCCTGGGGGTGGCCCCCCGAGTTGTCCTTGCCCGACACCAGGCTGTCAGACGCAGAGGCTGAGCTCCTGACGGACAGAGCACTTGCGGCACTGCACCACGCAGCACCAGTGGAACCGGCAAAGGCAGTTCTCCTCCAGCACCACCGTCTCGTCCCGGTGCCCTCGCCCGCAGCACAGCAGGTCACACCCGCTCGTGTCCATGGCCGTGCTGTTGCAGACACGGCCCCGGGTGCCCAGCGAGCCCGTCTTACGGTTAGCCGAGCAGAAATCGGGCGAGTCGGCCGAATAGATGAGGTCCTGCTTGTCGGGGGGTTTGATGTTGTCGCCCACGGGGATGAGGGTTTTCCCGTCGTTGCCCCCCATCACCTTGAAAGCCCCGTTGAAGCGCTCGAGCAGGCGGTCCCCCACCTCGCGGAAATGGGGCATCTTCCGCCAGCAGGTCCGCAGGGTGCAGGAGCCCGACAGCCCGTGGCATTTGCACTCTGTCCTCATGTAGCTGCGCACCGCCTGGGGAAGAGACGGCGATGCTCAGCCCCCGGTCCCCTGCCTCCCTGCCCAGCACCCCCAGCCAAAACCCTGCCTCTTGGTGCTGCCCTGGCCCAGGGGAGGGTGCTGGGAGGAGGGGGTGCAGACAGGGGAGGTTCAAAGCACCTGCAAAGGTCTCCAGAAAGACATTAGTCCGTATTTCACCCAAAGTTGGAGCGGGTACATGACTTGGAGGAGGCAAAGGTGGAGGGTTGAGCTGGGTAGGGGCACAGGGGGTGGAGGAGGGCAAGGAGTGTGGGGGCCTTACCAAGCGCCCGGCTTCGTTGTTGTGCAGGTCGATAAGAGCTCGGATGTCATTTTTGCCTTTCTTGCTCTTGGCATCCATGAACTGCTGGGATTTCTCGTAGCCGAACTGCACGTCGTCCCCGCAGCCCCCCCACTCCCAGGCCGTGCCCTCAGTGCCTGGACCCGCTGTGGGCGAGGGGGGAGCCCGGCTCCGCGTCAGCTCGCAGCCGCACTGCAGCAGCTCGCCCATGCTGCAGGCCTGCGTGATGGCATGGCTCACCCCGGCTGCCGTGATGGCGTACACGAAGGCTGTCTCCCGGATATCTGCAGGGGAACAGTCAGGGCTGGGATGCAGTGTCAGCTCTGCCAAAGATTCTGCAAGCAAAGCATCCCCCCGCCAGCACCCCATGGGTGCTCGGACCTCCCCTTCTCCCCCTTCCTCTGTGCTGTTCCCCAGGGGCTGCACCCACCCCAGAGCAGGCTGCCTGGGGCAGGAGCTGGCTCTTGCAAGCAGATATGCAGAATTTGAGGGATGGTCAGGCCCTGCCGGCAATCCTCCACTCCCGCTGTAGGGTCCGAGGGACAACAAACCCCCTGCCTCCCCTTGCAAGGGTGGGTGCTGCCCCACAGAAAAGAGGGGAGCTCAGTGAGCTGGTGATGGCTGCAGGCAGGGGGTCCCAGGTGACCGGGTGGTACCCACAGCTTCCTCACACCACCCTGCAATGTCCCCACAAGCAGTAAAAATCCCATCCCCAGATGCGAGCTGGCACCTGGAGAGAAGTGCAGCAAGGGACAAGGCGGGTGCCACTCACCCCTCTGCGAGGTGGCAGCGACGAAGCTTTGCTGCCTGCTCCCCCCCCATACCCGCTTTGCCACAGGACGCAGCCTGCCCCCCTCCCTCCGCCGGCACAGCCTCCACCCCGCAGGATTATTTATTATTAGTATTTGCTCCTGTCTCTCTCTGCTCCGGGACACGAATTCCAAGCATCCTTCCCCTGCCCGGACCTGCCGCTCGCAGCCGCAGCCAGCGGGGGATTCTGGCAGTGGGGGTGCGGCACCCTGCTCGGGGGGCTCCCGCGCTCCCCCCATCCCTGTGCCAGGTGAACCCGAATGCCAGGGCAGGGCTGGCCCAGTGTGGTGACACACAGCGGGTGCCTGGGGTGTGGGGACAGAGGGGACGGTGTGTTTTGAGGGGTGCCCCATCCCTCCACCTCCAGCATGCTGACCTGGGGGGGCTGTGGGAAGAGGGGCTCCTGGGCACCGGCTCCACATGGCACCTGATTCCCGCTGGTGCTGGTAGGAACTGGGCGCACCGGTGCCTTGCCAGCAGTGCCACCCCAGGGACGGGTGTCCCCTGCCCCAGCCCTCCTGCCCCCCAAAGCCACACAACAGCTGGCTCCCGCCTGGGGCTGGCAGAGCCCTCGCTGGGCAGCCAGCTGCTGGCAGAGGTCCCCGTGCCACGCTGCCGTCCGGGGCTCTGGGATGCTGCTCCTCTGACAGCTCCTCCAGACGCGTGGCTGCCCCACGCCGGCCTGCCCTGGCACGCTGCGCCTGGCACAGGCAGAGGGAGGGATGCGGGGACGGCCGTGACTGCGCTGGGGAGGCCACGGACGGGAACCGGAGCTCGCTGCAGCGTCCTCAGGAAGAGCAGGCCGTTGGATGGCATCTGGGAACCCCAAAACGCTGGGATGGCTTGTGCAGTCCCTGCAGGCTTACGGAGAGGTCAGTGCCTGCCGGCATCTCTCAGCACGGGGTGAGCACTCTGCTTCTGACACCCGTGATGCAGCCCTGGGAACCTCCACACCTCTCCAGCTGGGACATCCCACGTCCTCAGAGCGCCAGGGGCTCCCAAACTCACCACTGTCCCCAGCACATCGCTCATCTCCACTGCCCTGGCAGCAAGGCTGGGCCAAACAGAGCGCGGTGGCTCCTTCAGCATCCCCATGCCCAGGTACCTGACAGCTCATCCGCCAGCATCACCCCCTTGCTACCCAGACTGGACCTGGCATCCCGGCACCATCCTTCTTCCAGACCAGATCCCAGCCTGGCAGAGGTCCCACCTGGCTCTCTGCCAGGACAGCGTGAAGACAGGTGACTCCAGAGGCAGGAGTGACCCTGCACACCCTGGCTCTCTGCCTCCTGACTCAATACACCTTCCTGTGTTGGGGGGAACACTTGCAAATCTGTTCCTTAAATGAACCTGTCTCCCCACCACAGGCCTTTGTCTGCCTCGGGGCCCCACCTCTGTCCCCTGCCCGCCCTGCAGCCGCTGGATGCCCACCATGCTCTGCCCTTGCCAGTGCCTCCGGGGAGGAGGAAAAGAGCAAACCTTTGATACTGATGCACTGCCATCCCGACTCCCTTGCAGGGCCCACGGGCTTGCCCACTCTGCCGTGGCCCAGTGGATGCACTGGTGGGAGATGTGACGGTTGAGGAGACTAGGGCTTGCTCCGGCATCTTCTTGTCCCCCCCCGCTGGCACAAGGACCAACGTGGGAACAGGGGCAGGACTAAGCTCAGAACCTCAGCACCAGCCCGAGGTGCTTTGAGCATCCCCCCCTTCCCTACCCACCCCAGCCCCTCTGCCTGGGAGCATGGCAGGGCTTTCCCGTCCCTTACAGACTCACGGGTGCCCGCTCACTCTGCCCCTGCTCTGGCTTTGATGCAGCAGGGCTGGGCTTGGACCACTGCATCTGCCTGGCCAGGACCTGCCCATCCCTCCCTGCCACCCGACCTCTGTCCCCTCGGGGTGACTTCAGGGTGCCCACCCAGGGATGCAGGGCTGGGGGGTGAGCACTCCTCCGCTGCCTCCAAGGGCAGGAGGAGGGGGTTGCAGGGCACCCATGGGGCGAGGGGCAGCTCCCAGCAACTGCACGCTGCCTCCCACCCAGGCCCCTTCCCCCAGCACACCCTGGGGTCCCGGGGGGAGCCGTAAATCACTGCCAGACGAGGGTGCATTCTTGGGCTTTGTGAAGTCCCGTGCTGTCTGGGAGCATCGGTAATTGCTTCATTACAACACGGGGAGACATGTCCCGGCAGTAAAACCTCAGCGTGACTGCTGGGGAGCTCTGAGCAAGCCCCTCCACACACACACAAAGCACACACACACGTTTGCACGCCCAGACTCTGCTCCAGGAGTCCTGGAGAGGTGCGTGGCCAGGCAGCTGGAGGCTATGGTTTGCTTTTCGGGAGATGGGAAGCCAAGGAATCACCGGCCTTACCCTGCTGCAGGATCTTGCCGAAGTACTTGCTGTGGCTGGTGCAATTCCAGCGGCGGAAGCGGAATTGGTACTGGCACTCCCGGACTCCCAGCTTGGTGCCCTTCGCCACCTCCTGCACAATCTCCGGCTCCAGCTGGCACAGCTCTGCCTGCTTCCCCGCCAGCCGCTTCGTCTTGCGGCAGATGCTGTTGGGGTCCATGACCAGGGGACTCCCCACTGCCCTGCAGAAGGGACAGCGAGCAGAGCAAAACCAGCACCCGAGCCACGGGGGGACCCAGGGTGGCACAGCCAGACCTGCTCCCAGGGATGGAGAGGGACGGTGCCGGCTCATCGCTGAGCCTGGGTGACAAGGGGACAGGGAGAGGTATGCAGGGAGGGCAGGGCAGAAGGCAAGGTGTCCCCTGCATGCCAGCACCCAGGGGACACCTTGCTTTGCCGAGCCAGTCAGGGAATGGGGGAGATGCCCAGCTACAGCACTGGCTGGAGGATGCTCACACGTGCCACTCCCCACCCCAAAGCCCTTGGGGACATCCCTGAGGGTGATGGTGGTGGCCACTGTGGGAAGTGACAGAGACACTGTGCTGTTCAGCACCCGCTCTTCAGGTCTGTCACTGACCCGGCACAGCCCTGCCACTGTGGTGTGACTGATGCCCTGTGCAGCTGCAGCTCCCAGAGCCCCGTAGGCACAGCGGGGAGCCCAGCCTGTGCTCTCAGGGGGGGCTCGCTGCTTTACCCTGTGGGAGACGAGCCGAGTGACCTTGCCGGAGATAAAGCCCCTTGGCTGCTGGCCAGGCTCCCATGCTCGCCTGCCCCAGCCCAGGCACCGGCCCCGGGGGAGCAGAGCGAGGGAGGGATGCAGGTGGCATCGCCAGCCCTGCCGATGCCAGCGAGGGAGGGCAAATCTCGGCTGGGCCCGTGCCAGAGGCTGCTCCTCCTCGCCAGCACAGCTGGAGCGAGATGCCTGGCTCTCTGGGCTGGGAGGCAAAGTCTGAGCACGACAGCGCGCTCCCCGGCATGCTGCTGGCTACAGAAACTCCTGTACTTTCCCCACACATTTCGCCTGGGGTGCCCGCCGTGGCACGGCTCGTGCAGCTGCACAGCCCGCCAGCGCCGTGCCCCGTGCCGGGGCAGGCGATGCTCCAGCTCTGCCGCGGGCAACGCCGGAGCCGCAGCGGGCAGCGGACAGGCACGCCGCGCTGACAGCCTCCCGCCCACACCACCCGTCCCGCCACATGGAGACCGCGTGGCCGTGAGCCACCCAAATTTTGCGCGCCCCAAACACAGCTCCACTCAGCCCCCCTTGCCTCCAGCGCTGCTCCCGTGGGCTCAGAGTGGGTCCTGCTCGACGACATGGTTTTCCTGGCTGGGGATGCCCACAGGACCCCAGGGCTGGGCTCAGCATCCCTCAGCACTTGGGGATGCACGAGGAGCATGAGGCCACATCCCCTGGGGTCCCCTGGGGAGCAGTGCCGGGGCAGCCCGTGCTGCCGGCAGCCCCGCTCTCTGGGGAGCACCGGCTGCGCAGCAGCTTCCAAACCCAGAGCTTTATAGTGTGGCCAAGCCCTGGGGGCTTGAAAATCACAGGCTGAATCTCGGTGTTTAGCTATGTTCTGGGTTTGCTTTTCGCTCTCACGCAGTTGGGGGGCTGTGTTCGGGACACCAGGCTGCAGGACTTCACTTGCCATCCTGCCTTCGGTGCAAACCCCCCACCTCGAGCCCCTTGTTTGAAGCCTGAGGTTCTGCCAAGGTCCCCCTGCCCTGCACCAGGCTCCCAAGATGCCACCTTCTCCTACCCACCAAACCCCAGCTGGGATTAGGGAGGGCGTGCGCCTTCGCGCAGCCTGGAAAAGCAGCCCTTATGCTTTGGCTGAAGGTTTAACGGGTTAAACAGCTTAACCGAGAGGTTCAGCCTAGAAAGGTGACCACCAGCAGGGAAACTGAGGCCAGCCCACACCGCTGCTGGGGAGCACCCCTCTCCCTTCTCTCCTCACCACCCAGTTTCAATTGCATGGGCATCCCGCTGTTTGACGTACGGGTACCCCTGCAAGTGGATGGGGCAGCTGGGGAAGCATCCCCAAAAGGACGGCAGAGGTTTGGCTGCCTGCTCCGGCAGGGTGGGGAAGAAGGGGAGCCGGGATGGGACTTTCATTAAGAGACGACTCTTTGTACTCATATAAAAATGATGCGCCAACCCCCGGGGCCATCAGATCAAATGCTGAACTGTGGCTCACCCCGGCCCACCGGATCAGGCCGGGAAGAAGAGCTCAGCCCCGCGGGGCCGGGGGGCGGCGGGCGGCTCGTCGGCACTGTGGGGGTCCCCACCCATGGCCCGGGCGGCGGCGAAGCCGGTGGGAGCACGCGGGAGCTCGCCGGCCGTGCCGACAAGGCGTGGGGTGGGCTGCCTAAGTCCGGCGCGATATTAATTTCCGCTGGGCTCCGCTTTCTGGTGCGGGGAGGCTGCCGGGAGCCTGAGAGCTGTTTTGCTTTGGAGGGTTTGGGGGGGCGGGGGGAGACAAGGGCAAGAAAAATGCTGCCAAACTGCTACCGCTTTGGCAAGGGCTCCGGCGCGGGGCCCAGATCTGCCTGAGCTTGTCCTGCTCCAAGGCCTCCCGCATCTACAATTAAGGTGCCCCACCTCTGCCGCCGGGCACTCCTCCCCCTGCCCTGGTGAAGGAACCGGGTCGCCAGCCCAGCACCCCGGCCCCCCGCCGCCTCCCACCCGGCAGCATCCCTCCCGCCTGACCCCCAGCACCCCTCGCTCGCTGCCGAAACTGCCGACGGGTGGCTGCCGCCTCGCCCGGAGAGGAGCCGGGATGATGAGCTCCGCTTTCCGCCATGATTCCCAGCACCCCCGTGTGAGGGAAAAACCCCCCGTTGATGAAGGGGGAAACTGAGGCACGGAAGAGGAGCTGCAACCCGCAGCCAAGCTGCTGCTCTCTGCCCTTCAGCTGCCAGAGATGCAGCCAGAACCTGCTCCTGGTGTTGAATGGGAAACAGGAGTCGCTGGGGCTTCTGATGCGACCCTGGATGCAGTCCCCGCTGTGACAGAGCCAGGCTCCTAAGAGCCATAATTGCCAGCTTTTCCAGCTCAGCTCAGGGTCACGGAGCTTCCAATATGTCCCAGTTTGGTTCCCAGCCAAGATTACAAAGCATGGAGGCTGGCACAAGTCCTCACCTCCCCCTTGGACATGGGCATGGTGTGGAGCAGGGTTTCTCCAGGCCCCTGCCAACGGACCATGATGAAGGGGACCCAGTGATGTCCTGGTTTGCAGGGAGCCAGTGGAGAGGAAGAGGATGGTTGGCCTTCACAAACAGCACCGGCACCTCGGATGGAAAAACACCTCCTTTGGTCCTGATGGCCCTAAAACCCTGAAGGAGGTGGTGGTTGTGCCGTGCCAGCTCCATGAGGGACTGTCCGGGTCTGCATCCACCGAGCGCTGCGGCCTGGGCGCTCCTGTACAGCTCGCCTTGCACCCAGGTCTCCAAACCAGCCCCTGGATACCTTCAGGAGGAGGACGTAGGATGCCAGGGTGCCCAGCTCATGGCCCCAAGCTTTCTTCACCTGTTTGGAGAGGCGAAAGCTGCAGGACACCAGCCCTGGAGAGCTGAGCTCCATCGCTGAGGGGACGGGTCACCCCGCATCCCAACCACTGGACTCCCACTCAGTGACAGCCCTGCAAGGAGATCGGACCCTGTGGGAGCTTCGCCCCATGCCTGCCACCGGGCGCATCTCTCTCCAAGCTGTGCAAGCAGGGCAAGGAGGTGACACACACATGAATTTTCACCCGTCTGGCTTCCCTTCACCCCAGGCAGGAGTGCAGTGGGTGCCCGGCCCCTCACCCAGGGCAGTGCGTGGGTGCTGCTGGAGTGGGGTTACTAACCGGGGCAGCGGGGTGTGGAAAGCAGAGCAGCAAGAGCACGGGGGGAGTGAGTAAGCAGCAAGTCACTGCCCTGGGGGGCACGGCCGGGGCTCCACTGCTGAGCAGCACCGGGGTCACCCAGGGAGCGGGATGTGCCAAGGGTCGAGGCAAGCAGGGGGACCCCATTCCCTGCCCTCCTCCTCCTCACACCTCCCCAGCAAGGATGGGATGCCAATAGGTGGGATGCCACCCAAAGGAGTGAGGCTTTGGCGAGGCATGGTGTCAACCCACAGACCCACCAGCTGCAGTCACGCTGAGGCCGGGCGCTGGCGGGCAGGAGCTGCCCGAGCTTGTGCTGCGGGTACTGGGTGGGATGGAGGGAGCACGCGCCCGCAGGCGTGCTGGCCCTGAAGCCATGCCCAAGCCCTGGAAGAGCAGGGATGAGAAGAAAGTGGTCCACCCACCCCTGGTCACTGTGTCCTTCCTCTGGGCGCTGGTGGAGGCTGGAGCTGGAGTGGCAGCAAGACCCCTGTACAGCCTGAGCAAATATCGAGGTGTGCCCAGCTCTGCCTAGCACCCTCCTGCAGAAGGAGGGGATTTGAAGGGGTCAAGCCTCTGATGCAAAGCCCAGCTGAGACCTCCAGCTTGGGGCATGCACATGGCAGAGATGGGCAGCCTGGGTGTCACCACAGGAGAGTAGAGGTGACCAGGAGCAGGGATGAGGGATGGCATGGATAAAGCTCAGTTGCCTTTGGGGGAGAACACAAGTAGCCAAATTCTGGAGCCAGCGCCAAATCAAAGAGCACAAAAAAAACCAACCCAGCGGGTCAGTGGCTGCACCAGAAGGTCCACAGGGAGATGCCATCGGGCAGGGGCTCCCGCACTGGGGGTTGCTTTGCTGCCCACATGGCACTGCTCTGGGGTGAGGGCATGCCTGGTATGGCCAGGCAGCCCAGCCTGCCGGGCACCGTGGGGGACCGTGGGCTGTGGGGTGGTGGGTGTGGGTCAGCAAGCCCGGGGGATGACTCACGATGGTCACCCCAAGGCACACAGGCAGGGCCCTACAGCCCAGCACCCTGCACTTACAGGCTCCACATGGCGTGGGTGCTGGTCAGCACAGTGGACGAGTAGGGGAGGCCACCAGCTCATGAAACCCACCCAGGGGTGCGTGGCTTCAGGGGGCATGGAGCAGGGTCCCTCTCGAGCAGGGTGCAGCTATGGGTCCTGGTGGACAGGTCCTCCCTAAGCTGGCATCTGGAGGAGCCCCATGAAGACCTGGAGACGCACTGCCCGTGGGCATATGTGGGAAGGGGATGCAGGGCAGGTGTCCATCCCTCCAGCCCCCTCAGACCCACAGCTGGAGTGGAGCACATCCCACCTGCAATGGTTTTCCCCTTGCTCTCTCTTCTACCTCCTGACTGCCCTCAGCGGTGCCCACGGAGAGCCGATGGACGTTGGGGCACTGGAGAAGCCTGGCTTTGCTCGCCCCCATCCCCACAGTGTTGCCATCCCTGCAAGTACAGCCCAACCATAAACCAGCTCAGCTGAAATCCTGCCCTGAACCTGCCCAGGGCTCCTGAGACACCAGGTTTGCCCACCCCGTATGCCTGCACCCTCTGGACCAGCCCAAGAGCCCCAGGCAGTCCCTACCTGTCCTGCTCAGAAAGAAATCACTGTTGCACAAGCAGCCGGGTAAGAAACATGAGAAGATGAAGGGAGGAGGAAGAAAGACAATTCACAGGGCTGGTGGGAAGAAGAGTCTGTTCCCTGCACCCTGGCACTAACCGAGGGACTGGCAGCACCTGAGTGGCACATCTTCCCCATCGGCGCTGACCACAGCCTGCTCCCCTCCACCACGGAAAGGTCTGTGTGTCTGCCCATCCCCTGTCCCTCTGCCTCTCCTTAGACACAGGGGCACAGAGAGTACAGGGTGAGGGTGACTGTATCTTCAGTGAGCCCTCTGGGGACATCCCACCACAATGAGGATGCTCTTTCTCATGCTACAATGTCATCAGCATGATGTCACTTCTCTGATATCGCACCCAAACCTTTCTCTGTAGATGCAGCTGTCTGCCAGGATCCCAGTGGGCTCCGTTATCACCCACAAGTGGCCAAGCCCTGCTGTGTGCCTGGGCTGAGGTTTGTTCCCACCAGGACCCAGTCCTTCTGCACCCCACTGCGTCACTCTCACAGAACAGTTTGCCACCAGAGTGGGGAAAAAATGCCTCAAGCGGCAGCCCCTGTCCCTCCCCGTCTCCACTGCACAGCCAATGCACCCAGGAGGGGGATGGGGATGGGGTAAAGACCTTCCTTTCCTGCCCAGGGGAACACGCCCCCTTGGCTAAGCACCCACAGGCGCGAAGGCATGCCATCAAGGTCCCTAGGCATCGGTGACAGGGACTGCAAGGAACAGCTCTACCAATGCCACCAGCCCTGGAGCTTCCAGGAGCCCTGACACAACTCATGGTTGCACCCCTGAACCCCTCCTCACTAAAAGCAAAACCCACAGGCACCGGTGCTACCCAGACCCGGGAGAGGGAACGGATACTGGGAGCAGGCGCGTGGGAAGATGCCCATCTTGAGCTGGCTCAAAGGGCCGGGCAGCACCTGGACCTCCCTCCCCTGCATGGGAAGAGCTCCCTGGAAATGAGGGATTATCTCAGCTGGGGGCTGGAGATCCCAAGCTTTGGGGGAAGCAGCTCGTGAACCAGCCAGCTGCTCCGATGCCCTGTCCCGCGAAGCCTGGTGTGTCCGTTTGGTGGTGCTGGTGGCCTCATCCACACATCACCTCCTCCCAGCTCGCTGGCTCCGGGCTCCGGAGCAGAGCAGAGTGCGTGCTGGTGATACCCCTGCGGCCGCTCCACTGCCCGGCGCATTCGGCTGCGCTGTGTGCAGCCGCGTTATTATTCTTAAATTAAAGATTCCTTTTCTTCTTCTTTTTTAAGAGAAGAAAAAGCAAGTTTGACCCCTTGCCCTCCTCTGCCAAATCCTGCTAATCTCCCCAAGCTGGCGCTGCCAGCACACGCACGGCATGGTCACGGCACCAGCAGGAACCCAGGCTCGGCAGCGAGACGCAGCTCGGAGAAGCCGGGGTGGAGGGCAGCGGTACCCCAGCACCCTGCCCTTGCTGGTGCTGTCTGCCTGTCCCTGAACTGAATGCAAAGTGAGCTCCCGCTTCACCCCCGCCTGCTCCAGCCACGGGCAGGACGGCACCAATGACCCTGGAGCTGGGGCTCAGGGCAGGAGCTTGGGGGTGAGGGCTCACTGGGTGGGTGCTGATGAGGATAGGGCAGAGAAAGCGGGGAGAGCTGATGGGACAGTTGTGTGTGCGGAGCAGCGACCTGAGAATTAGCCAGGGGAAAAACACAGCTCTCAGGAAGCTGGAGGGACTGTGCCCCGGGATGGCGCAGCTACCCCGAAGCGGGTAGTGAGGAGCAGGGGCACCCTCGGTACGCACCCTGTCCCGGCCAGGGCTCATCCTCCCTCGCTCTCCCCTCCTCTAGCAAAGAGCCCAAGGCAAGCCCCTCTCAGATCCACATCAGCCCCTTTCCCGGCAATAAACGGAGCGCTTTGGCTGTGCGGCCAGACTCTCAGCTGGAGTACAACTGACCGTAACAGCACCATTTATACCCACCCAGGCTCCTTCTTCTGCCCTGCGCCCTTGAAGCCAGGGCTAGCAAAGGAGGTGAAGCCGCAGAATAAATCACGGGCGGGCAGGGGGGGGGACCGGGAGGGGAAAGGCTTACGGAGAGCTTTATTTTAGGGGTCAAAAGAGTGTGACAATGTGGAGACGAATAGCCGCAGATAATGAATGATAGCCCGGACGGCACGCCGGGGAGCTGGAATCTAAGCACTTAAAACCGGATAAAGACAGGCTGGGTGAAATTCTTAATAGATTTAAATAGTTCATGTTTCGACAGATACCTGGGCTTTCCAAGGCTGGGTCCCAGCTCTGCGCCTGTAATGAATCCCCCACCCCCTCCGGTATCCTGCACAGCACCGTCTCTGCCTTTGATGAAGGCACCACTACAAACAGGGGTTTTGTCCCCGCCACATCCAGGCCACCGCTCAAAAGGGGACACCATAGGGACCCTCGGATTTTTAATTAAAATTGACTTATTGGAGGGGTCTGGAGGCCCCTGCCCCCCCTTCCTCACCCCTCAGGCATACAACCCTCCCAAGCTGCTGGCTTGGGGCGTGGGGAGGCAGGCTGCAGCTCTCTCCACGGGACCTGGATGCCCCATACCCCTGGGGGACCCCCAGCCTGCTGTCCCCAGGGCTCTCTTGTGCCTGAACCCCCACAGCATGGGGACAGCCCCGATCTGGATCCGCCTGGCCGGAGAGCAGCGGTCCGCACCCAAGGGGCACCCTGGGTGCAGGGGACTCTGTTGTCCCCAGACTGGGGTGGGGGGACCATCCCCGGAGACGGAGGGACCCTGCGCGCCCTCCTGGCACCTACCCCGCCACGTCCTACTCACCACCAGAGCCCGATGATGTTGGCGGGGCAGAGGAGGATGAAGAAGAGCCCCAGCTGGGTCCGGGAGGAAGGCAGCATCCTGCCAGGGCTGGGGGGAGCGCCGAGCCCCCTCCGCGCCCCCCGCGGGGAGCCGGGCAGCCGTGGGGGTCCGGCCGGGTGGGCGCCCGCTGCCTGCCTCCGCCGGGCCGG
>Ga0065711_1042566_pt1 | contig 15298 bp, 5 predicted proteins | sample Hoacrofraction12_FD_59098 | JGI IMG/M metagenome (GOLD analysis project Ga0065711, IMG submission 59098) | Hoatzin crop microbial communities from Cojedes, Venezuela - Epithelial fraction 12 v2 (version 2) | ecosystem: Host-associated > Birds > Digestive system > Esophagus > Crop | place... | reverse complement strand
GCTGCTCTCCAGCAGGTCTGCCCCAAGCCTGTACTGATGCATGGGGTTGTTCCTCCCCAGGTGCAGGACCCTGCATTTGCCTTTGTTGAACCTCATCAGGTTCCTCTCTGCCCAACTTTCCAGCCTATCCAGGTCACGCTGAATGGCAACACAGCCTTCTGGTGAAAAGGATAACTCTAACCTTGAAGTGCTTTCTGTCAAAATGTTGCTAATTTGTAAATCCCAAAGATCAATAGAGGCTTACCTGCACTCACATGCCTTAACAGAATATGCAGATGCTTTTTACACCACAGCCATTATATTCACATCTGAATATCCATTCATAATGACAGTGAGCCTTTTTTATGCTATTTATTTATTAATTAAAAAAAAATTCATTATGATTACAGAACCGTTTATCTCTTGTTCAGAACATGACAATATTTTCTTTCCCGTGTACCTAAACACCATAGTTATGGCAATCCTCTCCCTAGAACATGGTCTGAATTGTCTGTTCATAGAGTTTGATGATCTGGTGAAATAAGCAGTGTTCTGAGGGATTCTTTTTTTATGAAGAGAATGTATTTGGCCAAGTTAAGGTTGTGTGGTAATTCTCAGTCTCAAAGACAAGAGTATTACTCATCTTGTTGGTAAACTGGACTTCTTGTTTTAAGGTTTTGGATTTGTAACAGGAGATGTTTCTGTTGGATTGAATGTTGCTTCCTGGTAGCAGTCTAATTCATCTAAGCCGATATTAAGATTCATATTACTTTTACATCTGTATTAGATCAGCAACTCAGTATCAGATCTGTGCAAATATCCAGAAAAATGTTTTTATTTTTGAGGAAGTCATCAGTTTTCCACAATGGCAACGTAAGCGTTAAATAGCTATCACTGAACACCAAAAGAAAGAAAAGGCAAAAACATCTGATACGAACCTTGGTGTCCCTTCTTTCCTGTATTTTTTATGACAGTTATTACGTAAACCTGTAGTGATGACAACTTTCTATCTTTCCTTTTCTCTGTTTCTAAAGGAGCAAAGACAATCATTATAGAGAAAACACTGGTCTATGAATATAGGTTGATTTTAATAATGATGAACTGCCAGTGTTCTGTGCAACTATGTAAGTCATATTTCGGTATGTAACCATCCTTTGCGGACTGATTTTGCGGACCTTTGCAAACCCTCTCTGGGTTCTCTCTTTTTAATGAGGTCGAAGGGCCAAGGGAATCACTTTTTCAACACTGTTCACATTCCATATGTCATGCTTAGATCCCAATTAGCCACACTGATACCAAAATTGTTTCATAAAAAGTCTTAAAATGAAATCTTTTCAAAGTAACAGTACATCAATAGCAACTATTCTCTTCTGTCTAAGAATTACCCAAATAAAACATCTTACACTAAGAGAAAGAAACAAGATGCATGAACACACATTTGAAGGACTGTTTTTTATTTGTTTTTCTATTGGCACAATGAATATCTGTAAAATTATCTTTTCTTATTCCTAATGGAACTGATTATATTGCAGCCAACCTCCAAATTTATGCATCAGTACATGTTCTCAAACAAGCATTATGTATTTATGCAATATAATTAGAGTGCATTCCAATGCAACATAGTTGGATTGGTAAACAAAAAAACCGACCCCACTTCTATTTTAGCATTTCTTCAGGCCTAAAGCCTGAATAACTAGTCTGTTATCTGGAAAGGTTCCTTTGATACGAATGACAAAACTGCTGCTGACATTAGTGGATCTAACATCCCTCTTTAAGCAACCTCATTTCCTTTAAACAGACTTTGACTTTGTTTTCCTGTATTTTAAAAGTATTTTGGCCATTTTAAATTATACTATATGTATTTACTCACCTCTCAGTTGAGTAGTCACCACTCAGGCAAAGATCCCATGAATATGAATAAAGGTTATTAGATGAGACTGTAATTAATGGCCGTAGAAATGTATCCACAACATAAATTTATGAACTATGGGCACTTAAACTTTGGGAAATTTTTCCAACTCAGTCCAAACCTATTTCAATACCAGAAATAAAAAAGGTTTAATCTTACCATAAGGTGTGTGACTTTAGTGAGGTATTCTTTGTTTATCCAAATGATGTACTCATCCCACATTTATACGAGTTAATATTTGTCTTCTATGTTATGCCATTTTCTGGGATTGCTATTAAGAAAATCCATTAAAAAAACCCACCCCAAATTCATCTTGGATAAGAAAAAAAAATTATTAAACACATACAAGAAATACAGAAAACTTCCTTATTAGCGATGATGACAATTAAGTGAGAAAAGCCCACATGATGCTATTTAGTCTCTCATAAAAGCCAGAAATTCCAGTTTGCCCAAGAGTGAGACTGCAGTGAGCTGACATTGCTACTTGCAGGTAAAGAATGTGAGAGAATTAACACTATAGCATCTTCTGGTGCTAGTCGAATGTAAGTTAAGTACTCAACTATTAGTCTTTTTCCCAGTTTCCTTCCCAGTGAAAGCTATGGCACTACCAATCTATAGAATACCAGTGGAAAGCTAGAGGTCCTCCTCACACACTTCTGCACATGAGAGAAGAAAGACAAAACTTAATGAGATAATGACCCCAGTCACTAAAGCCACTTTAATAGATTTAGCATAGACGTTCCATTAACTGCAGTGAGGTCATTCCCTCCTTAGATTTTAGAGACAGCCAGTATAACAACCTGTTATTAAAAGCAAAAGGACTGCCAGAAAGCAAAAATATGGCGGAAGGATAAAAGGTAGGGAAGGAGAAACAAAGCAACCGTCAGAAAGGTCAGTGGGAGAGATAACAGGGAGAGAACAAGGGAGCTCAGTCTCTGGAATCCTTTTAGTCACTAGCGTCTTATACCTGATTAAGATGAAATTATTGTTATGTTTGACTTTTTGTGTCAGAAGAGATGGGAGAAGTGTTGTGTGGTCTTTTCTATTAGAACTGGAGGGAAAAAACCCAGTAATGAACATAAATGAACAGGAGGAAGAGAAGAGAAAGCTCCAGGATACAAGCTTACAAAAAGTGTCAGGGGAGGGTAGTTTCCATCATAACATATGGGCATGAAGAGCCCATAAATATATATATAACATAAATAATAAGTATATATATATAAAATGAGGAAGTATACCCTCAAAGATATTGTCAGTGAGTTATGATTGACTTGTTCTGGAGTATGACAAGAAGATTTGAAATAGCCATCTATTTCTTCTCAATGTGCATGCATCAGTACTGTTGTCTCAAAGGTCCACTTCTGTGGAGAATGTTTCCACAATACGGTACAAACATTGGCCAAAGCCATTTTGCAGAACTGCTCCCTTGTTCCCCATCCCCTTCTTTAACCTTAATTGTGCTTTTAGGTTTCTTTACTTCCTCCTCTTGGGAAAAGAACTAAAAAACCCCTATGGTAGCTGAATCTGACTGTAGTGAAACCTACTGGGAGAAGAACTGACCTGCTACTGAACTCAGATAACAAGCAACTTATGCCTACAGCACACAGCTCATACCCTTTAGAGAGCGGAGACAGACAAAGAGAAAAAGCTATGCTGGCAATTGCACTGGCTATTCTTGTATCTCGACTTCATGAAATGAACACATAATCCAGTTCAAAATCCAGTCAGATGCATCAGAAATGTGCAGTATGGTAGTTAGGTCTCAGAAAGCAGTGAGGAAGACAAGAAAATAAGTTTTTGATTCACACAGTTGTATTTATATGGACTACGCTGTCCTTTTTCCTTCCACATTTTTTTCAATTTCATACATTGTCAAAATGTAAGTGCAGACTTGGATACACCTTAGCCTGCTCTTGTTTCTCGAGGTGGAAAGATAAAGATGTGTCTGTTAATGGATGAGAAGGCAGTATAGTGAATGTGCCTTAAGTATAATAAGCAAATAATCCTACCTTCCCAACACATTTTCAGAAACATCTATGTCTGAAATAACACTTCCACATACGTATCCAGGAGTTGTCAGATTTAAAAAAAAAATATATGACACTTTTATGTGTCAGGTTAAATCTGATTTCCTGGTACAAGAAGCATCTATAAGGTAGTTGTTCTAACAGGTGAGGTGAACCTAAATAACTTTCTTGTCTATATAACATTTTTTCTAAGATTTTAGAAAATCAAGTAAATGAAAACAGGACGATTGATGTACAGCAGAAACACAAGAATGACTGGGGCATAAGAAGACTTTTCTGGACCTGAAGGGTCTGTGCAGAAAGAGCGACTTTTGCACAGGCTGAATATAGAAGAACAGAAACAGGTGTCTTCAGTACAAGCTCTGTGCTTTAGACACAAGTTGTGGAATGCAGGATGACTTACAGCACTATTTCACAATAACAAAAGCAAAAGCTTCAGCCATAAAAAGGAAGAATTAGAAGAATTTCTGAAAATATTAAAAACATTTCATATTAGCTTTGTTAAAAATGAAATGTTTAGTTTCATTGCCATAAAATGTTTCCTTTCAAAATTAGCAAAACAACAATATTCTTTTTTTAATTTTGAAACAGAATTTTTGATCTTGCAAAAATATTTTAGGAGGGCATAAAATGAAATGAAGAATCCTCTCTGCATTTACCTAAAGCTGTTTGTTGACAATGTAGTAGCTTTTTTATAACAAAATCTTAGAAAAAATGTTCCAGTTCAAGAGATAGCCTATTTTTCATAGTTTTATTTTAGCTACTGAATTAAAAATTTATTATCTACTTAGCATTAACACTGAATTTATTTAAAAATTCAGGTAGAAACACATATACTTTTTTTAACAAGAACTCTTTTAACAATATTTCTGAGCTTGATAATACAGAGTATATAAAACAATTAAAGACAATTAAAAAAATTAAAGTCAAAACAGTTAAAGACTGGTATTGTGAGGAATATTGACGTTTCTGTTAATAAATATAAGTTCAATAGTTCAGTTTATTTATTTTGAGGGTCTGCTGCCTACAAAACTCTAATTTTAAATCAAAGGGGTTTAGTTAATCATTTTCCATTTAGTCATGCCACCTCCTTGTCTTCCAGAACCGTGTGATTTAGAGTATGAATAATTTTGTGTTCAACTCTTTAAAACTAAGGGTAAAAACATCCTCTACTGTAATATCATGCTGAAGCCCCAGGGCACAAGTTCCAGTGGTATCTGGCTTTAGCACCCGCATTAGAAGACAGGTCTTTAGCAGGAGATGTTGAAGCATGTTGGTGGAACTAGCAAATGATCGTGATGCAGTGTTACAAAAACAAGAAACAGGAGAAAAGCTGGAAAACTCTCAGCTTTTACAGTCAAACTAACAAGGAGACACATTCAGATCAACGTGAACCTTCTCTTTCCAACTTATTCCAGAACTAAAACAAGGAAGTTGGCGATCCTCTAAACACGATGCTATGGTGGACAAAAATCACACAATGGTACCTATTTATTATAGATTTATTAAGCTGTAATCTGCTGTTCAAGCTCTCCCTGTGTCACAGTAGCCTGTGATGGAGTCACTGGCACAGATCCCATACTTTGTTCTTTATTCTATATGAAACTTCCCCAAAACCCATTGAGACAGGAAGGGTCTGCATTCATTACAAATACGGTGTTGCAGACTGGGAGCATGGCTGAGGTCAAGTACGCTACTGAGGCAGAGGGGTTTTTTTTGGTTGTAAAAGGAGTGTGAATGGAGAGAAACAGGATAATGGGGGACCATGAACATTTGAGTGTTCTGCTGAACAGTGTTATATGTGTCTAAATTTTGTTACTCGTTTTATCCGCTCAAACGGAGGAAGGAACAGGAATCATGCAATGAGGAAAAACACACATTTCTTTTTAATGAATGAATCTTCTCATCATTAAAATGTGTTAATTGCCCAATAACCAGGGATATTATTTAGATAATTATTATAGACTTATCTAACAGAGGTTATTGAAAATGAACACTTAGCCACTGAAATTAATTCAGCAGTATTTATGCTTCCTGCATTAACAAAATGTATGTCTTGTATTTGGGTTTCCGTACACATTTACAGATATGAAGTGAGGCCATTCATAATTTATTTATAGTCAATTAAGTACGTGCTAAGAAAGAAGAGATGTTACTCTGCCTATAAAAATGTTATCAACCAAAGAGCAGTTTATAGGAATTAAAAAAATATTTTAGCCACAATTTTCTGCACATCTGGTATGTAGCATAGAACTGAAACATTTTGCCTACAAAACTAGAGGCATGAATCGAGATGACCTGCCCAGGGTTACCATTCCAGAGGCTTTCTCACGGGATGGAAGCTGATTTGTATTCAGTAGAGGTGTATCCACCTAGATATTTATTCCGACCTTACCACCAAGACATCTAAGGATGTCTTAGGCTTGAAAAGGATCTAAGATCTCAAACAAAAGATGACAATGTATCCACCTGATTCTGAATCAAAGAAGACCAGACACCTTAAATATCACCAAAATGAGGAAAATAGAAAGCTTATGATGGAAAGCCACGAAACTGTAAAACAGTAATAATACAGCTGGTAGCAGACACAGCAATACAGATGTGTTAAGTATGAGACTGTACTTTTCAGACTAAAGGAAAAAGACTTCTGACCGTAAGGAGATAACAAGAGATACAAAACTTTTTAAATAAATGCTGGTTACGTTTTAAATAGACATCAAAATAGTCTATGTGAGGAATTGAGAGTGGTGGGAAGAATGAAAAAAATTAATTAGAACTTTATGTTTGGGGCATTTTTTCCAACTTACTGACCACTTTCTGCCTCAGCACACCTTCAAAATACTTTCCAAAGAAAAACATATCATTGGTTTCACAAAAATCTAGGTCTGCCAAGGCACAGCAACAACAGTGAGCTACATTTTGTGTTTTAACAGAGTTTAGCTTTGCCTGGGTCACTGGTAAGTGTTATTGAATATAAATATTCCTTTATTAATTACATAAATTGCTTCTTTTTTTTTTGCCTTCTTTTTTTTAAAACACTGATTGCAAGCTTGAGAGCATATGTTATCTATCTGTGTAGGAAAGTTAACTAGCTTCAACTGAGAGAAAGAAAGGAAATTGCAGAGTTAGATTTGAGCTAACTTTAAACTACAATTGCCACTATATATGTCCTACATAAATACCATCTATTTCATTCCCCTTCCATAGCTCTTAACAGGTAGTATTGGAAGTATATTTGTCATTTATAGAAACACCTGCTGTTTTTGTTCTCATTTGTGGACATTATTCTCCGTTAGCCAGAGAAAACTCAGTCTCAATATTTAAATACTAAATACTCTCTTTTACTATCTGACACTAATAGAACCATTTGTCTAGATACGAAGGAGCTAGTTAAGACAGATACTGAAAACATTGGATTATGAATCACACACCAGACATACATTAGGAGTTACTTATTTCTGTTTCTTTTCAAGCCAATGATTTGTAGATTTCTAGTGATTCTGCTTGTATCTTACCAGCAATATAACTCAAAACCCAGGTGTCTTCACTCAGTTAAAAAATGCCTGTTTTTATCTACGCCATAAATGCAAATGCAGCTAAGAAGAGCGAAAGAAAAACCCTTAAGATTCTTCAGCACTGTGCACATGCTAAAATACATAGTACTGACTCTAAAGGTGATGTCAGCTCCAAAGGAAAACAAAAATCCCTGATCTTTGCCATACCCAGTATCCCCTGGATTTTGTTTAGTGCCACCAACTCACTAATGTCGTCTGTTTTATTTTTGTGGAGGACTCACCTTTCAATGGTACTGAACTCATTCATCTGCAACAAGACAAAGGTTGGCTACAGAAAGTTCTCTCAACTTGTTTGTATGACTTCCTTTCAAAGGGCTTCCAAAGAAATGACCATGAAATCATTTGCAAAAGGATTTTTAGTTTTAGTAGGTAGATAAACACAGAGGTGAACACTCCACGTATTCTCACCTTTAGGAATTTATTTAATTTATTGCTATCAAAAAGATAAGTGATCTGTAAAGAAAATAACAGAAATAGGACAATACAGAAGAAGCTCAAAAATTTTAGTGAAATATTCTAGGAATCCTTCAATGCTTCACAGTGGTTCTTCCATTTGTACACATGTGTGCACAGGTCTTTTTTGCCATTTCTAAGTGGGCATTTTCTGAAATCAAAGGGTCTGCAATTTTTCAAAGCACATTGGGTTGTTTCGACAAAACTAAGACAGCACATAAAGAAAACAACCAAGACAGCAGAAAAGAAATATCCTTTACTAAGCTAATTACTGTGTTTTATACAACCAAACAAGGTCTGAAATTTTCTAATTACATGGAGAATATATGAATATTTCCTCTGGCATATGGGATTTAAGGAGAGAGTCTGGAAAGATATGAAAGGAAATGAGCACCTTGAGAGATTAAGTATGATACCAGCTTCTTTCCATGACAATAATTTGTCAGCTGCTGTCTGATTAAAATGAAACAGAATACTCAGGCTCCTTTTTATTATGATATTGTGACACTTACTAGAAAAAATTATAATGAAGGTCAAGACTTTGTGTGATAATTTATTAATTTTCAAGTTATTTACTATTATTTCTTTTTTTCTCAGAGTTTAACAGAAGTCCAGTCAAAATTCATTAGGTAGTAGGAACTGCACTTTTGTTGCAAGAAGCTGGAAGCAGTTTTGTGTAAAAAGCAAAGCTGTATCTTGAAGCCTTGTGTGAGGGCTTACAATCACGCAAATCTTGAGAAAAAGTTTGTTCAGAAAGAGTAAGGGAAGAAAGGGATACAAGGTAAGTATGCTTATTTCTATGGAGTGTATAGATTTACACGGCAACTTTGTTATTTACTGGTGCTCATTTACCACGCTTCAAGCATCCTGTGGGACAGGAGGAGCTTGGTGCCAGTTTACACAGGCAAGGAAAAGCAGGGCCAAGCAATGGTCCTGGCCGTGTGGTGGGACCAGTTTCATTCTTTGCCAGTCACAGTCAATGCTAACTAGGTTGTTTCCTGAGAATTGCTGTTCCTGACAGTTCTTAATATTTCCATTGACTTCACAGGGCAAACCAAAACACCTTTCACTTTTCTCTTTTTCGCTTGTCCTTCTTCTCTTCCACCAATAAGTGTAATTTCCTGCCAGCAAGCTAGATGAAATATTTTAAAGTATTTATACTGTACTAAACTGTATACATACACATACAGAGGTAAAAAGGAAATTGGGGCAGTAATATGTTGTGAGGACTGATTAAAATAAGATGCTTTTTCTCTTCCTATGTGAAAAGATTATACCTCTGACATGTTCAGATATAATGAGCAGGACAATAGCTTAATATTATCTTCATGGTGTCCTGTACCTCATGAGTCTACACTGACTAGATTTTTCCTAGCTACCAGAGGTGTGAAAGTAGAGGGAAAGAAAAAGACAGACTTGGCCATGCGCATATATAAACTGAAGCATGGCTCACCTATTCTTACCTTATAGTAATGTTTACATTCTCAACTCTAGTCCATGCGATGATGAACACTGTGTCTGCCACCTTGCAAGGCAGCTGGGCATAAGGTGTGTTTCTTTATAGATAAGACTGTAGCAGAACACCTCTATATCTTGCGGTATTCACACTATTAGCATATTCCTTTGTGGGAAAAGCTGGACTTAAAAGCCATGAGACTACATCATCTCGCCAGACAGTCCATATAGATTTTTTATATGCTTAAAAACAGTTCTAAAAGCAAAACCTGTATTTCAAAAATATGCAAAAGAGGTATAGGTATAACTTTTTTTTTTTTTTTTAGCAAATGGGGGAAACATCCTGTGCCAAGTGCTTTGCTAGCACAGACTGGCTTTTTTTTCATATCAAAATGAGGCAAGCCTGTTAAGAGTCTAACAGAGACCTGGTGCTTTTATCTCACACAAGTTCTCATTTCAAAAAAGAGTAGAAAAGATAAAAGACCGGGCTTCATGTACACGTCGATTTCTTAATAAATCACTTGATGTTTTAAATCACTTCATTTGCACTTCTATCACTCGATTTGCAGGCAACCTGAACTCTAAACTGTATTTCACAGAGCATCTTCTACTATTCTTGTTAAGACATGCATGTACAGAGTCAAGCAGGTGGGTGGGTCTGAATGATTTTCCCCTTTTCCACCAGCACATGTCAAGTGGACATAGTAACTGATCTGTGGCAGCTCAGTGAGAAACTTAGGCCACTAATTATTTGGTAGATGTGTTTTTATTCTAGGCAAGATAGCCCTTTTTCTAACTTATTTTGTGTGTGAAAAGACTGTGACATGTTTTATCCTGGTAATGTTCCACAAAATGTGTTTCATAGTACTAAATACGTACTAATAAAAATGTGCTTTCATGAATATGACAAATTGAAGAGATAATGAGCTAAAATAAATTTGCAGAAGTATTTTACATATCAAAAAAGCAATAGGACCCTGCAGTTGTTTTAGGTAATTTTGTTCATTCTTTTCAAATGTGAGATTTTTGTGCAACATTTTAAATCCTTCATGCAAATGAATTCCAAAAATTATTTTTTAACAACTTTTTTTAATATCCTCATTATCCCATCAAGGTAACGTATTTAGGGCAAGGCCATTATTCAAAATTTTATTGTCAGTTTGCAAAATTTTCTAAAGCATGCAGTCCAGGCAGTGACTAAAGCACCCAAAGCTTTTCTGTGCACCTACACTGGTGTGCATGTTATTTTTCATATAAAACCCCTTAAAATGATTTCCTTATTTTTTTCACGTAAAAAAAACCCACAGGTGAAAAGCATAGACCCTTTTACATGAAATATGCAGCAGGTCTTCAAAGAGCTTTACTGATCCACACAATTTAAATGTCAATAAACCTTGCATTTCTTTCGTGATGGTAATTTGTGTTGACAAGCATAGCTTTTTTCCTGACTCAACCACCATCACAGAATTATTCTTTCCTAAATCTCCCTATTTAAGTCAGGCAGCCAAAGCCACTATATAATTTCCTCAAATATAATATGCAGGGTTCTAGTTTGGTTTTTTGAGGGAGTGGTGTTTGATTTTTCATTTGAAAACACTCTTTAATGGCTATGCTCTTGAAAATACATCCGTGACAAGATTTTATCCTTTCACATTTGTTTCCCTTCCTTCCCACTATTGCAGCCTCAGTATAGGTTTGTCAAATACCTTTCTGCTCTTCAGCTCTTTGGAGAAAATTGCAGGTTAAACAGCCAGCTGAAATATATAAATCTTACACAAAGCATGCCGTCCCTTGAACTCAAGCAGAAATAGAAGATTTTGTAACCTCTTCAGTAGGAACCTGTCTGAGGCACGTGTACGGAAAAATATCTACTTCTAATAATTGATGCTGTTGCGGGCTCCTTTTAAATCAATGTTACTTTGTGTGACTGTTGCTTTGTGTCTGTTTTCCCTACTAGATCCCATGATAATAAATCCATTTACTATTCACAAGAGCTGTACAGAGGACAGAAACTCTTTTCTCAGGCAACTTCTTAGGTTTTCAGAATTGTCTTTTTTTTTCTCACTGAAACATGCTTTTTGAGCATTTTATTTAAAACAGCATTTTTTAGGGTACAGTTTTCCATAGAATAGAGCACTGTGGGAAAAAAAGTCCTCCTGATTATTTGGGGTGGCTTTGTAAAAGTTGCCAGTTCAAGTCCATGGGTTGCCTGATTCACAGCAATATTTTTCATTTCAGATGAACAGAACAAAGCTTTCAACTACTTCTCACTTCTCTAATTCAGAATTTAACCATCTAATTAAAGCTAGAATTTCCCTCCTCTGTTCTCTTACCTTTTCCAGGTTTTACAGAGCTTGGACACATGAAGGAGAAAATGTTCGGGAGGAGTCTGGGTGAATTTGCCAAGGATAGGTCATGCTTAACCCGCCTGATTGACTTCTGCACTAAAATGACTACATTTGCGGATGAAGAGGGAGCAGTGGATGCCATTTACCTGTACTTCAGCCAGGCTTTTGACACTGGTGTTCCAGGGAGATGAGCGGAAACCTACGGTAAGCTCTGGCAGAAGAGATGGCCAGCAGCATCCAGGGTTGCAACAGCAGGAGCACAGCCAGGAGCTTGGGCTGTCCCCTCTGCCATGCACTCGTTGTTCGGCCACATCTGGATGCCATGGCCGGTTTGGTGCCCCCCAATGCAAGAAAGACACCAATAACAAGGAGTAAGTTCATTCTTGCAATGCTCAGTGCTGGAGAACTGGTCCGTGACCAGGGCAGTAGGGGTTCTCCAGCATGGGGCAGAGGTGGCTTCGGGGATGAAGAGGGGACAGTCGGTCCCGTCACAGCCATGCATGGCAGGGCAACAAGGTACAGCAGGCATGAACAAAAAGAAGAACGGTTCAGGCTGGATACTGAAACCTTTCCCCCGTGAGGACAGGCAGATCTGAGGGCAGGCAGAGGTACAGGCTGCCCGGAGAGCTTGGGCAGGCTCCATCCCTGAATTTTTTTAAGACCCAGGGGGGCAAAGCCCTGAGCAATCTGGTAAGACCTCACAGCTGGCCCTGCTTGGAGCAGGGGTGCAGGAGGGACCTCCTGAGGTCCCTTCCAATGTGAATAATCCTACAAACCGATGATTTTTCAGCCAGATATAATTTTCTAGAGTAAGTATTCTGAGCAATTTTAGTATTTACCCTTCCAGGGTTTCTTAAAAGAAAGCTCATTTGATATCCATGCTTCCACAAACTGACAGGGACTGTTTAAGGTTCTGGAGGACTGCTAGTAGCTTCTTGGCTATTCTGCTAATGAATTCTGATAATTTCTTGATTAAAATATCACCAGGACAGACTCAGAGGATATTCTGACATATGAAACATTCAGTACGTTATAATCTGATCACTTAATATTATTTATGAGTCAAATTCATAAGCATAAGAAACTAAAATTAACAAAGTTGATTCCATGCTGGAGCTAATTTTTATGTAATGTGCGTGATTGATTTGCCATTTATATGACTAAGAGAGTGGAAAGATTTATAGGAAATATGAGGTTAGCAAGGAAATAATTGTTAGGAACTGTGGTGTGGCTGGGAGGCAGCTATTTACCTCCCAGTTCAGTTTAACTGTATGAAATTGCTTGCATTGTTCAGAAATTGCACTGTTCTTCCTGAAGACCATTTTCTCGCTTTCTGTCAAGAACACACTGTGCAGAGCCTGTGTTCCCCTTTGCCATCCACCCTCAAGGTATTCACCCAAGGTATTCACAGCTTTTTCAGATTGTTACTTTCCCCCAGGTTGTTAATCTGGCTTCATTCCCCTTTGTTTTGACACTACAGAAATTAACGGAGCCTTTCATCACTTCTAGTTTGCAGGACTTCAATGACCAGTGCGAAAACGCAGTCTTCTTTCTTTGCTGAAACATTTCCCCCCATGTTGCTAAAGGGCAGCACAGAGGTATGGCACTCTTTCCCTGAAAATGTTTGATCGTACCATTATATCCAGAGGCTTCCGCATGTCCAGTGCAACGTGCCCTGTCTTCATCAGAGCAGCTGAGCAAGGACACTTCCCTCAAACAAGCCTGAGGGGCAGCCAGCTTTTTCAATAAAATGAGATAAAGCGTTTCAGGCTGTAATAACTCAAAGGAGATTCTCCTATGTGAACTGAGTCTATTTTCACACTATTAGAGAATCATTTTGCTGCCACTTTAAGTATGCTTTGTCTGAGATGTCAGAAAGAAATAGGAGCAGAGGCTGTTGTGTGGGAAAGTCATGGAAACATTTCAACAGCTCCTATCAAACCTGCAGTCTTACAGTGAGATTTTCTACACTTGATCTCATAGGGTGGAGATGCCTTGACTCTCAGTTTCTTTATTAACTTTGCAAATATTGGAGGACCCAGATACCTTCCAAGTACCTCAGGGTGAAACTGTAGGATCATGAACTTTACCTAACCAGAGTCTAGCTTACCTGGATCCAAACAGAATCATCAGATGTCCTGTCTTGTAATCACACTAGAACTCAGACTGCAGAGGAGCAAAGGAAAATCAAACCTCTTGTTATCTGGTGTCAGGATACAGAAAAGAAATTTGTTTTCTAATAGGCAGAATTTATCTCTAAGGAAAATCAGTAACAGCTTGAGAAATGATCACTGGATGCAGGCTACTTCATATCTGTTTTAAAAGGCCAAACCTTGGATGAAGAAGTTGGAAAAGAAGGTAAGCAACAGGTTTCTCAAGACTAAAGAAGTTCTGAGGAGAGCAGAGAGAAGCACTGACACTACGAACAGAGATGCTGCAGCTGCCCCAGGGAAATAGTTTTACTTGAAACTCGTCATTTCACACTTGGAAACAGACTTAGAATAAAGTCCTTTCAGGGGTATAAATTCCTGAATGGAACCAAGAAAAAGTAAGTAAATATATATATCCCCGCTGCTTGGAAATACTTGGCTACATTCAACTAGTTTACATACTGTGTAATCTTGCCAAGCTATTAAGCAGCAAGATAGCTTCTAGATCATATGTTATTTCCCTCCACCGCTTCAACGACAAATAAAGGAAGGTAAATCACTTAGCTTATCACATGCCTGAGGCAAAGCTTAATCTAAAATATTTCAAAGATAATAAAAACTGAGTTAGCAGAGAAAACTGCAGAATTTAACCTCAGTGGGAAAACAAGGTTCCTTCACACATATGTGACTGTGATTAGCTTTCTACACTTAAACTGGATTTGCAGTGTAACAGAGTTCCTCACACGCAGAGAATTAAATGCAAACATACACACTTGCTGGTTCAAGGCCTGCAACACTGTCTTTTTCTCAGTTCCCTAATTCTTATTTTGTCTAACCTGCTCCTTGGTAATCACCAGGAAAATATTGAAAAGCTGTAAAAAAACTAACCCAACCCAAAACCATTAAAAAACCACCTTCAACTACTATTTAGACAGCTAATATAATATAATGTAATGTAATGTAATGTAATGTAATGTAATGTAATGTAATGTAATGTAATATAATATAGACAGCTGATGTATATACTAAAATTTGTTTACAGGAAAATTAACTGGAGTTTTACAGTTAGTAAATGGGTTTTCTGTTCATTCATTACATGCAAAAAGAGATTTTCTGCAGTGACAATGCAACTAAATTAGTTCTTTCTGGTAAATTTAATCCAAGCATTTCACTTTATACTTTTAAGTAATGTCACATTTTCTTCTGGTCTAGGCTATATTTAAATTCTGTGACTGTAAAAATTAGATTTGTCTATTGAAAAAGTTTTTTTGACTAAAAGTCTCACTTTTCATTTGTTGTTTTTTGTTGAAAATTTCCAGTAAAAATTACAAATCAAAAGTTCTTAAAAGAATTTATCGAAATCCCACCAAATCTGTGTATAATCACATTGGGGGGGGGGGGG
>Ga0065711_1042565_pt1 | contig 15299 bp, 13 predicted proteins | sample Hoacrofraction12_FD_59098 | JGI IMG/M metagenome (GOLD analysis project Ga0065711, IMG submission 59098) | Hoatzin crop microbial communities from Cojedes, Venezuela - Epithelial fraction 12 v2 (version 2) | ecosystem: Host-associated > Birds > Digestive system > Esophagus > Crop | place... | reverse complement strand
CCCCCCCCCTTTTTTTTTTTTAAACATGAAAGCTGCAACAATAGCACCAGAAGCCAACACATTCCCAGCAAACAGGAATGGATGGTAGGAGGAAAAGAAAAGGCATCTACTGCTAGGCTTCAGATGTTGCCGGTCAAAATGAGTTACTGTGTTTAGTCAAGGTTACGAAGCTGAGGTCACACTTCACAACGGCTGGCGAGCACAAGTAAAGGAGTCATTCTGGAAAAAAAAGTTCCTATCTTACAAGAATACTTGTGGTAAAAATAAAAGAAAGAAAAAATATTTACAGTGTCTCAGGTACTTCCTGAAATGGTATTTAAGTGAGTAATACTCTTTTGTCTTACTTTCTGCATCGTAATCCCAGTGTTCACACAGGCATGAACAAAGACATGCACCAGTGAATATATTAAGCTTTGGAATTTATAGTATGCTGTCAACTCAAAGTTTACAAATAACCAAGCAGATAAGACATACATGCTTTTATACACACTGTATGTATGCACACACATTGTGTAAAAATGTTCAAAAAATAAAAATAATCCCCAAATCCAAAAACTCCTATTGTTTCAGAGTTAGATTACCAAATGCAGAACCTAAAGGCATCGACTTGGAAGTTTAGGCAGATTAAAAGGACAGGTAGTGCAGGTCCTGCCCCTGCAGCAGGTACATCTGAGCCACGGGTGCAGGGGCACCCGCACTACTACAGTTTACATCCTCGCATATTAAAGTAACCTTGGGGGCTTTCAGCCTGCCTCTCATTTCAAACTGCAAGCCTGGGAGGCTCAGGGGCTATCACCACAAGCACAGTTTGATCGCCTCGGCTATGCGGGCAGCAGCCTCTGGGGCAGGGAACAACTGGAGGGGAACAAAAAAAAAATAAATGCTTCAACCACCTAAATTAAATCTTGAGTTTAATTCTTTGAGTTCTTTAATCGACACCAATACTGTCCTGGGATTTGGAGGTATAAAGTACATTAACACAACTCCTCATGGCTTCAAAAAACATTGCAGGAAAAAAGCTACTAATACTTTATAATGTTCCACTTAGGACAGCATTGGCCTATTTAAACACAAGTTTTTGCAACCTTAACCACTACTGGGATCTACAATCCCTTAGCAGGCTTCCCATCTAAGATTCATGTAGAGGTCAGACTAAACATTTCTTTTTGCATTTGGAAATTTTCTTAGATGCTAAATTAGTAATTTTGTTATTACAGGGATATTGTAAACATTGTAAAGCTAAAGTATTTTGAAAATGGAAAAGGTGACAGAATAGCCAAGTATCCTTTTTACAGTACTTAGTGAAATTACTTTTTGTACTTCAATAACAACCTAACAGTGTTTTTTAAACAAATACAATCAATCTATCAAGCAAGACCAAGTAATCCTGTAAAGCAGAAAACACAAATGAGTAACAACAGGACCTTCTCTTCATATTACAAATCTTAACACCAAGAATACTTCATTCAAGAGCCAGCAATTTTGGTTTCCATGCTTCAGTTTAACCCTACATGGACAACATACGCCCAGGGCTGCTCTGCACTACTTTAATTGTACTTTTCACCAAAACCAGGACTTAAACTGAATGTACAAGTTGACTCTCAGACAACGAATCAGTCTGATCACCTACATGAAATCCTGGCTCCGCTGAAGTAAAAGGCAAAACATGCAGGGACACTGAGCGGACCAAGATTTTCAACGACACACACACAAAGCGTAAATTCATCCCCCTGACAACATCACCAACTTCAATGGCGCTGCGGTGGCTTGCATGGGATTTGACCCATGATTTCACCACCGACAGCAGGACACAAACAGGAGGCATGTACAGACCATGTATGCACACCAGCACCAACAATGGCGCATGTTCTGCACCTCAGAAACACGCTGAAATACATATACTTGATAGCTCTACACATACGTCTTGTACGAAACTTGTTCTAACTACAGGTTTATTACATGGAATGGCGAGAAGAAGGAAAAAAATACCCAAGTTAGCAACTGCACTTGTTCTAGAATTAAAATGACTTGGAAAAAACAGCAGCTTTTTCCAACTCTGTGCATAATGGCTAAGAAAAGCCTTTGAGAAAGCTTAGTCACTTCTTTGCAACTTGAAGCTTTTTTCCTTTTATTCCAGGCTTAAACAAAGTTCAGTGGGGCATCAAACTGCCTCAGTTTTAAATTACAGTCTGTACTTTAAAATAGAATGCATGCACCACATGTTCCTGAAGCTAGAGGGTGGGAGTGTTATTCACTGAAAATTGAAGGCTTGTTGAGTCAATAATCTTCTTCCACAGAGTAACAATTTTCAGCTAAAATTTCTTGACCCAAACAAAGGAAAACAAGATCATTCAGTTATTTTACAACATTGCAGAAAAAAGAAAGTGGGAAAGAGGCATACCAGTCTTATCCTACTTGATGTAAAAACAATGGAAAATTTAATTCACAAGTATTACATACTCAAATTTCCTTCTCGTTCATGGTTTTAACAGACTCCCAAACAGTTATTTTCAGATGAAGACATGAATAGAAGCGAATAACTACAGGACAGCATTGCTACCATGCACTACACATGCATCTATCAACTGGCAGCTGTATTTGCCTCCCAAGAATTACCAAGAATCCATTTATGGATTTCACCCCCCGAGTCTTTCTCAAGTCAAATGCAATATTCTGGATTTTAAAAACATCACTTCCATTTAGATTAAGCTTTCTAATTTGCATACCTGCAAAGAATCCAACAAGTTAAAAAAACAAAACAAAACAAAAAAAAAGGCTGCTGCACTAGGTCTACTTCAGTACTGATTTATCCTTACCAGAGGGGCTACAGTGGGAACTAATATTTACATTATGGTAGTGCCCACAACCCTGATCATGATGAGGGTTTACTGGACTAAGCTGTGTACAAAAGTCACCGGAGTCCCTTGTCCCAGTAGTTTAACCTCTGAGAAAAGAAGAGGTATCTCCTGCTAACTCTCAACCACAGTTTCTCAAATAATGCTGGAAACTCTTTTCCTGGCCTATTAAGACTTCAGCCATTAAAGGCATTTGTTCAGGGAGCGCTGTTGCTCGAGATGATGTTCCAAGCTACTTCATATTCTAGAAGTGAGATGGAGAAGGTGGATTCCCAAACCATCCCATGTATTTTCCTCACAGCCTGCATCTATCAAGATGCATCTGAAATGATGTTGTTCCATGAGCCAAGTATATCTAGCCTTGCATTTAGTTCACTACGAGTTCTCAAGTCCTCTGAAATCTAATTTAGTACCCTCCTTCTACAATGAAAAAGGTGTCTTGACAGAGGAATGACTGTCCAGCACTTCAAATATCCTTGAGAGGCTCATTAAAACGAGATAAAACAGAACTGTGAAGTGGTTAATAAAATCAGGAAGGGATTGCTGATGTACTGTTTTCCACAGTACCAAGCATAATGAAACAAGGCAACTGACATCTTAAAAAGTTTATCTGTCCAAGCAACAGTATGTATTATTTGAGACCCACCTGACACCAAAGCTCATACAACTATAGACGTTGTAGAACCACAATCAAACTTCTCAGGTCACAGCACTGCACAGGACAGAAGTGGCATTCTACCTCCATTGCCGGCTATTATTTTGTTCTGCATAGAAATTGCCTCCATGAAAAGACCCAGTGAATAAGTGATGTCATAGAATTAATCCACGAGATCAGAATTCTAAGTGACTTAGTAAAGCACTGATTCTCTCAACTCCAGATACAGCCTTCCCCCTTCAACACTGCATGACCTCCAGTAAACACAAGATGAACCTGAGCTAAGTTACAAGACCAAGGCCACGATTTTTCTACAGTTTGCACCGATGTAGCTGAGGGCCGCCACAAGCCCACCCTCCCACATGCCTCCAGAAAGCAGTGAACTGTCTTCTGCTTGTCTGGGGCTCTGCGACTGCTGCAAGGCCCAGCTGTGAACACTGGGATCTGCTGTGCCACCATGTCTCAGCTGACAGGATGACAGCATCTTAAAGCCTTCCGGCAAGATCACATAATTGTAGAATGGTGTGGGTTGGAAGAGACCTTACAGGTTCAACCTTACAGTTTCAGCCCCCCTGCCATGAGCAGGGACACCTTCCACTAGACCAGGCTGCCCAAAGCCCCATCCAGCCTGGCCTTGAATGCTGCCAGGGAGGGGGCAGCCACAGCTTCTCTGGGCAACCTGTTCCAGTGCCTCACCACCCTCATAGTGAAGAATTTCTTCCTTATATCTAATCTAAATCTACCCTCTTTCAGTTTGAAGCCACTACCCTTCTCCCGTCACTCCATGCCCTTGTAAAGGTCCCTCACCAGCTTTCTTGCAGGCCCTCTTCAGGTACTGGAAGGCTGCAATAAGGTCTCCCCGCAGCCTTCTCTTCTCCAGGCTGAACAGCCCCAACTCTCTCAGCCTCTCCTCACAGGAGAGGTGTTCTACCCCTCCGAACATTTTTGTGGCCCTTCTCTGGACCCGTTCCAACAGGTCGTTGTCTTTCAAACGCATGGCAACCTTGGGTAGGCCATTTGACCCCACACCTCAAGCAAGCACACCTGACACTGGGCAAAAAAGGACCTTATTAACACAAAACAAAATAATAGCAAAAACACCAATGCCTATCTGAAATTACTTTCATACTCATGCCAATAAAAAATCAAATTCATTTAAGTTTTCTGCTCTTCGTTCTACCAACACAATCCAACGTGAACATTTACAAAATTACTCATTAAAGACAAAATAAAGGATTCATCTTCATAGACACACACAGCCTACTGCTGACAAAAGCTCCTTTACTGCAACTACAAATTTGCAGATACATCACTTGAAAGCTTTTTCCCGTAAGTCTGCTCTAGCTTGCTCACAATAGCAGAAATACGTATTTTGCTATTATCCCTTAAGTCTCAATAAATACACTCTGTAGTAGCTGTTCTCCAGACAATTTCGTTCAGGCCTCTCCCCCTTTCTTCCTCCGCTCTAATAGGGAACAGTTTCTGTTTATGACTTCCTTTCCTTCACAGAGTACCTGACTCCCATGTTTTCTCAAAAGCTTGAGATTTCCTTCTAATTGTGACCCCAACAAAAGTGCTCGGAGCACTATTCTGTATAACTTTTCATTTGGGCTCTCAGTGACTCCACATGGCCAGAGACCCACAGGTCAAACCCTCCAGATACCAGAGCAGTTTGGAGAAGGAAAGCAAGCATTGTATAGAAACTGACAGGCCATTAGAAGTAGCTAATAAAGCCATATTTTGTTTGTAGCCATTTGTTACCAACCCACATTACAAATTTGTCCACTTTGAACTTTATGGGAACATTCATGCCAGGACTTTTATATACAACGTGTGAAGGAAATGGAACAACTATTGAGCTGTTTAGCAGTGCTCACTGTGACACAAACCTGCTGAAAAAACTCCCCCAAACGATGACACAAGCCAGCATTCAGTGCCGCAGAAAGTGGCCAGCTCCTCTTCATCCCTTTCCATCAAAGGGAAACTCTTTTTTCAAAGTCACATCAGAGAACACCATTCACCACTTAGCATTACATCTCTTTTGTTGTTTTTAGACACTTGTATAAGCTTGCTATGTAGCTGCTGTGATCTTACACAATGCCCTTAAGAAATAAAAAGATAACGGGCAAATTGTATAAATACCAGAATACCACGAAAAAACATAACAAAATTTTATTAAAAGCGTAACACCACTGCTATCATTTCAAGCTTCACTGTACAAAGACTTACTGACTGCCCTCAAGAACAGCATTATCTTGAAAACAAGCTTAAGAAGCCATATTTAGCATCCCAAAATGACACTATAACTAGAAATACTAAACAAGGGACAGTGATCACAGGTTTTCACAAGTAGTCCAAAACTGAATACAGAAAACACTTGCCCCAGGGGAAAAAAAAGAAAAATATGTTTCTATGGTCAAACCATCCATATCTCAAATAGAGTTATATTAAAGCATTTAACGTGTTCACCATACTTTAAATGTAAGGATTGTTCCTAATTTCTAAGACATATTCCTTGGATGTAAGATGATGGGGAGTTTATTCACATGACCAAAAAAAGCATTGTGGCCACATACAAAAGGTTGCAGTTGTTTTTAAATTTGAAAAACAATTTTGAAAATTTGAAAAGCAAAACAAAAAACCTCAAACCAAAACAAAGTACAAAATGGTAATATCTCCCATTTTCTTCCATATCCAAACAGCAGGGGTTTTGAGTATTTGAAGTGCTCTCTAGTTAGGTATCAAAGCTTTTCAGTAAGCAAGTGTCTCAATAACAGCTTAGGACCAACTTAGAGTTCAAGCAGTGTGGCCAAAATGGTTAACATTTACTGTTAATACTACCAGCTTACTCATACCTAGAATAATAATGAGCTACTAAATATACCAAACACTCAGGGACACAGATAATAACCAATACTCTGCTTAGGTATCATCATGATGGAGTTAGGACAGAGCATAGATTAAAAGTAGGACAATTATTTAAGAAAAACCACAGGCAAATTAGTAGAACATTAGCTGATAAATAACTTTACTTCTCTTTACTCTAACAAATGCTGTTCATTAAAAACTGGGAGGTAAAAAGTCCCTTTTAGTATCACTGCTTTTTAAAGTAGGTAGCTGTTGCCAAAACAGTTCAATGTTCACAGTAGCTACTATTTTTAAGGCAATTGCCAGCATTCATTTTTGAGACCTATTCAGAGAACGTTTTAAAAAACGTTTCCTGAAAAACTGTCAAATTAATACTAGTTCAAAGCAAATGGATATCTCTTCTCACACCAGTTTCCATAGCGTCTCCTGAGACATACACCTCTCAAATGTCATGTAAAGAATTTGTGGCGCGTATACTCTCCTAGGTACCAAAGACGTAATTTTAAAATGCTATGAAGATGTTCACTGCCCTGTTTTTAGGGGCTGACAATAGTGCCATGTACCAGACGTAAAATACACAATGTACTACCAGATTTTACAGATACATTTGGTGTCTTGACAACGTAAACTCTTCAGAGAGATCCTCTGCTAACTGGAAATGAATGCATACCCAGTGAACTGCAGGAAATACCCTGTATGTTTATGGTATATTATTCCAAGCCAGAGGTCTATAAACAGTTCTCATCATTTAAGCTGAACATATTCTAGGTGGTTTAAATTCATGCTGTTTTACTACCAACAAACAAGAAAATCTCCAAACTACGAGAAGCACAGAGAGACAAGGCCAAGGAATACTTTGTCCACCATGGTGAAATATGACCTTCAAAACTGGAAGTAGCTGCAGTGTCTTTGCAAAGCGTACTAATTTGTGCTGTTTCCCCCACGGCACAATGCACAGAGCTCAGAAAAACTAAGAAATGTTAGTCCAAAATAATCTCCTAACCAAAACATCAGCATAGACAAAGTATCACTATCATTCCTACTTCTACATTTCTGTAGAAATGGACAGTAGCAGAATTAACATGTCAAACTCATTATTGATGCTCCGGGTTTGGAACAAATAACTCTTGGCATCAGTATTCTAAACCAGAATCTACTGAAATCCTTTGAAAAGGGCACAAAGAAAAGCCTCTTCCTCACCAGATTGTTTTGTGCAAGTATGGAATTCCTAAAGCTAAAAAAAAAAATCAATCCATTTCCTCTATACAAATACACATGTGCACAAGCACAAAACATGCATGGGCACAAATATTGCTATTTTGAACCAGAACAAGCCTAAACTCAGTCCACTCATATACAAGCTGTCCTCACTGTATTTTGAAAAACTGCTTGTGATCAATCTTGTTTAATATTTCTTCTTTCAGCATTTCTTATCCACTCAGATGCAATGCAATCCTGCGTTAAGTGCTTTCATTTTAAAATACTGAAACAAGCATTAGTTTCTTACTGGTAAGCTCGATGGTCTTTCTTGCTGAATTAGATTCAAGTCTTCATGGTTAGGCTTCCCTGGGGCCATAGGGGGTTGAGATCTGGTTCCATAGCCTTCCTGAGACATGTCCTGCAACAACAGTTGTAACAGAATTATTAACCTGACTCAGTAATTACAATTAAATCTGCATCACAGATGGGTGAAAATGCAACAGCTGAGTGCTGATCGTTTTTTTGATCAGAAGTTTTTACTAGTTAAACCTTCTCGATGGAAGTATCAAGCCCACACCGGTACCACTGTGACCTGTACTGTTCAGAAAGAAAGCCAAGGAGCAGAGCAACATGCTGACAAACAGCAGGGAATGATACCGCTGGAACACGGGGAACACACAAAACCACACCTGCTAAACGACCCCCTTTTATGGTGAAGCACAAAGTGGTCAGAACATTGACCTACTCTGAGATGTATGCTCAAGCCTTTTGATGAAGTACTGAGCCAGGTGGAAGACTGACTTGAAAGTAAGATTGTAATCACGCTACGTAATCAGACTCCTGTAACAACCCTGGATTTACCATTGCTACTACCGGCACAACTTTCAAACGCTGCCTATCAGGTTGTGGCACAAAACGCATTGGGTGCATCTGCTGGAGGCACCTTCTGTCCGAGGGATTAGAAGGAAAGTGTATTTCATCAAAAGTAGCTCCAAAGCCCGTACCAGCAAGCTGGGGATTTTCCTTCCCGTGCAAGCCCAAGCAGCCTTGGGTAATGGCCCAACACAACACCCACCACACAGGACAGGGGGAGCAACGAAACAACCTCCCCTCCGTCATCCCCCATCCCATGACACAGACTTACTTCACGCATACAGACACTTGCCCATTGCAAAGCTCTAAATTGAGCTCCATTTCAGCTTCTACAGCAGCTTCTACACCAACTTCTTCAAGGAAAACAACACAAAGCACAACACCGACTTCAGCACGTGTAGCCGGCAGGGAAAGATGGAGAACCAGTTCCCGACTGCTAGAATTTATAGCGCACCTTAGAGGTTTTTCTTTGTTGTTTCTAAATGGAGTAATTCTCCTCTCCCCCTCCCGAGTTTACGACCAGCCCACTTGGCTTCGGCCACCCGCACACCTCCAGCGCAGAGACGTACCCGGGAGCCCACAAGCGTCCCTGGGGCAAAGGGGCCGAGGAGGCTGCCCGCGGCCCCAGCCCACCGCAGCCCGAGCATCACCTCGCTGCTGTCCAGACAGCCGAGCGTCCATGCAGAGCGGGAGAGCTTCCTGGCTCTGTTTTTAGCCCTGCTCCTGACAGAGGGGAATCTGTTAACCACCACACTGTTTCCACTCGGCCCCTTCCATTGCTTTGGACTCCCCCGAATTATTTGAAGGGACGCAAAAGATTCAGCAGGGCTAATAAAACAAACACCAGCAAACCTGATACGATGTAAACCCGGCAATAAACGGTCCTATCTGTAAGCCCGTGCCAAGTAAAATCAAGAAACACTTAAAAGGCCAGCACTTCAATGTGGTTACCAGCAGAGGGTAACAATTAGGCTTAAGGGTGACAAAGGCTGATGGCTGAATGATTATTATCCCCTGTGACCCCCCGCGCTCCCCCCCGCCCAGATTTCCACTTGTCACACAGCTCTCCTGCTGCGCACACCAGCAGGTTCCTGTGGATTAACAGCGAGGTTTAAAATCAACAAATGGCACAAGGCCTCCATTCAGCAGCCTTCACCCCAGTACAAAGGAGCAGAAAGGTGCAGGACAGCTTCACAATAGGCAAACAAATGAGCAAACCTCTGCTTTCCTTTTTAGTTACAAACGCGTGCGCGCGCACACACACAGAGTCACGCACACGCGTGCTGGGGGCTGCCACTGTGTGGGCATCCACAACAAACCCAGCAACCCCAGATTTCAACCGCCAGTTCAGCGTTCGACTCTCTTCCTCCTAATTCTTAAAAAAAACACACCAAATAAGAACCACTTGTTAAAACAACAGCAACAAAAAACACCCAGAAATACCAAGAGTGGTGAAAAAGTATAAATGGAATATTCAATTTAGTAGATGTCATTTTAGAAACACAATTGTTCCTTTTTCCAAACAAGACACTACAGGATTTTGCTGGGAAGCAAAACATGTTTCGTATTTTGAAAAAATCAAGCGCCATTAATTCCTTACAAAGTACCAAGCATGGTTCTTCCCACGTTTGCAAAATTTTGACCTTGCTTCCTACTGAAATTTCCAGGGGGACCGGAGCAAGAGATAGAGGAGTCAGCACACCTTCTCATGAGAAATACTGCACGTTGAATGGAATTTACTTTTACCTGTGTATTTGAAGACTGTCTATGAAATACCTTTCCATACATTGAAGAGCACATTAAAATCCCCAGACATGACACCCTCCGTCTTTTTAAATGCACTGTTTTCATAGCGCTTTCCTTTCCAACTGTGGAAAAATCAAATATTTTTGCTCGACTCTAGATCGGGTTTGGAAACAAATACTGCAGACATTCGTGTCTGTCATGATGCGGATCCCTGTGCACTCCAAATGGGACTGAGATCACATACTCTTTCTTATATTCTCCATAAAGCCATTTAGATTCTTGGATCACTCTAAACTTGGAAAGCGACTCTTGAGAAGTGAAGAATCAGTTTGCTCTCAGTAACTTGCAGGCACGGGAATCTCCCAGATGAAATATGCATGGGGCTGTGTGTATAATTTTATGTGTTTATACATATCCATTGTCCAATAAAAACAGTCTGTTTATATACTAAACATAATCAGGATTAAATAATAGCATATTTCACCAAGAGGTTGGCTGTGTAACCAAAATAGTGCTTAATATCATTTTCACTGAAAAACAGAGGAGATAAAAACCCTGCTGCCTTTCTTCAGTTCCGCACTAGGAAATTCTGCTAACATACAGCATATTACAGAATAGATACAACAGATTCTGAAAGACAAATAAGAAATAAGGACAGAAGTATTAGGGTAAATTGTCCGTCACTGAAAAAACGCATGGAATTGGCAATTCTCACTTTCAGTTTTGAAAGGTCATTCTTCTTTCTAGCACGTAGGAATGGATTTATCAGAGACTGAACAGAGGGAACTTACGGCGAAGAGGAACACGTTACCATGCCTTGTGCTGCAGTCGTGGCTAAGGAGTCCCCATCGGTACTGGGGCTCAATCTTCTCTTGAGATCCTCAACTGTTTTGTTTTTTTTTTCTTCTTTTGACTCCTACTATTTTATCCATCAATGACCTCAGCTTTCAAAGCAAAACTTATGATTTTTTATGAATCACAGAAAATCCTTCCTCCCATAGAAGAAGAACATGTGTGTAAGAGAGAAATCCAGGCTTTTATAAACAGAAGGCTACAAGTTTCCACTCAGAACTTACCAACTTGGCACAAACCCAATCATATCATAGCTGTTATAGCACAAACTGTCAACAAAGTTGTAAAACAACTAAAAGCAGGGTTTCCCCCATCAGATTTTAGAAAAGGCACTGGGACAAATAACCAGCAAGTCATAAACTCATACTCCAAATAGCTCAAGTTTAGACTGTTTTCACAAAATATTCATACTGTGAAGCAGGTAGACCAAAAAAAAAAAAAAAAGATAAAAAAAGACTATGCCTACATATACACAGCTTAAGAACTATGCATTGGGTAACCTAATCAGAAATCAATCCATATACAGTTATTATATTTGGGTTATTGTAACAACAACAACCACCATCACCAACTGGTTATCATCCACAGAGCTAGGACTATTATTTATCTCCTGTTTGCATACACTTTTAGCTTGCCCTGGCACATGGAGCTCAAGTCTGAGGAGTAAGGGAAGAAACAGGGTATTTTCTTCCCTCTTACTCTCTGTTACTGTATTCATCTTACGAACTTCTAAAGTCTCTAATTCTGGTGCGGGATTTCACTAACGCTGAGGTTTAAAGCAACCAAGTGAGCCAACGTACCAGCCTGCAAGAAAGCCAAAGACCCCTCGTTTCTACTGCCCCAAGTGTTGCAGTTCGACACCCCCCACGCCTCCCAGTTTGTGTTAGCGGTCTTTATTAGACCACTCTGTGAAATGGTGCAACTTGAAACTTGCCAGAAGAGTAACCCCTTTCCCCCCAGCTTTACGGCGGATTGCTAGGCAGAGCTGGCTTCGGGAAGGGTTGGATAAGCACTGTGAGGCAGGACACCTCCCTCCTCCCATGGCAGCCGGCCACCAGCCCAGCACCACAGCCCCAGCCAGCCATGCTGCGGCCACCGCTTCCGAGTGGGCCATGGAGAAACAACCCTTTCCCTTCTGGCGTGCAGGGCAAACCAGTGCCATGCCTTCGTTGCCTAGCTGGATCCAGCTTAAAACAAGCAACTCTGTCCATATTTACATGTTCTCTGCAAGCCTGAATGAATATAGTGCTGGTAATATTTGAAACCATGTAGATGAAATGCATGTTTGTTGTTAAGTTCTGCCAAGGAAGACAAGATCTATTTATTAAATAGTTTAAATTATTTTTAAGGGAAAATGAAAGCATCGTGAAAACACCAATGTTTGGGGGAAACCACATTTAAAGAAGGGCCGGGTGAGAAATATCATTCAGGCTTCATCCACTTCTTCTGCAGCAAATTTCAGAGGGATAACATGACCACCCAGGAAGATAAGTACCATCATGGTTAAACAGAAGGAAAATAATTCACGGAAAATAATATACTAGATTTCAATTTGAAAAACTCATTAAAAAAATATTTTAGCTCACATTCTTGATTCAGTTGGTTGATCCTTAGAAGACTTCAAGTGTGAGAGCAGTGAATTCTACAGCAATGTCAAAGCACCAAAACTCAAAGCAAATGTTCTTTTTTTTTTTTTTCCCCAGACCACTTGAGAATGGAAGTCAGGACCCAGTGCAGCAGCCAAGAGGAGCATACAGCCCTACAACACAAGATTATTTTACTCATCTCCAAAGGGATACTATGGAACAGAAAGAAGGCAAGTGATGTGTTAGGGGCTACAGAAGGACATTCCTTGTTATCACTCAGCCAAGTATCTGTTTGTTCTGTGTAGGTGAGTACACACCAACACATTTCCTCTCTTTCTACCTTCTGCAGTAAAAAGCTACAATTAAAAAAAAAAAATTTACTCACCAGAATGGTGACATAACCCTATACAGCCAACTTCTAGCCCAACCCTAACACCCACATGCAACCTCCCAGGCTATACACGCTCTGGCAGCACAAAACTGACAATAAACGACAGCCAACCTGTTAAGAGGAATATCGTAGCTAAGGCTGCACTCAGAGAAAATGTTATGCCCAGGGTCACGGGCAACACTGAGTCTCAATGCAAGCAGCCAACAGATTGCAGCCCTGTGCGGAACAACCCACTAAAGACTAAAGAGCAGAGAGGTTTGCTGAATCCTGGGCAGATGATCTGCGGAGGTCCTGCAGGATGTAGGTGGGCTCCTGCAGAAAGATCCTGGGTCAAGATGAAGTGCATATATATGTCTTGAATTTTATGAATCAGAAATGGAAAAAAACAAAACAAAACAAACTCTAAAGCCTTGAAGAAAGAGAAGTTAGTGTCTTACAGCTGGAAAGCACTGTGCACAAATCAGCAAGCAACTGTCTTACTGCACAGAGGGAACAGGTGACTGCACAAAAATTGTTTGGTAGGTCCCAGCACCTATTAGGCGAACAAAAAAGAAGAAAGTGCTAACCACCAGAGGTGGATTACCAGCGCAGTCTGGTAATCCCCTTCAATGTGCTAGTCTGTGTTTATGTGATGAAGTGAATAAAACTGCTCATAACCAGAATATGTAAATCATTCCTGGCCAACCCCCTACCACCACCATGGGAACCTGAATAGAGACAGGGAAAACAGCTGTCCTGAAGTGCAGCCAGCAACAGCCTGGCCTCCACCTCAACATGCTGATGCTGTTTGTTGACTGTAGCTTCAGTGGGGCTGGCAAGCAGCGACTGCTCTTTTTTCAGGTAGTTATCATCTCCCCACAGTCAAGCCAGGGCAGGATTGTGCCCTCAGAAATAAAGATGATACTTTGCCTTACCAAGTTAATTTCGGTCTTCACCTTCATTACAGGTACTAGAGGGAGTCAAGAGCTTCAGAGATGTGCCAAAGCAAAATAGCCCTTTCCTTTTCCAAACGGAGATTAATTCATCCAAAAATCATACCTAACTCCTCAGAGAAAAATCCTATCACATACCTGGAGAAATTTGGAAAATCTGCCAGTTTGGATGCCTCGGGTGTAGACCAGACATTGTCAGCAAGACATTTCATCTTCTTCTTCAATGCTATTAACCTCTTCCCTTCCAAGACATCTGCAGTTTCATTCTAAAACTTACTATTTCCTAGATCTCTTTTCTAAGCTTATTAAGAAAAAAAAAAAATCTACAATGGTAACACCATTTTCTCCCTTCAGGATCCCAATTATCACAGAATGACAGTTAAGTCCTGAGACACTGGAGGGGGAAGGAAAAAATACACTTTGCGTAGCAGATGACAGTTGTTGCAAAAGATAGTTAACTTCGGTAAGCAAATACATTATTATGGTTCAGTCCACCAAACCTCTCAGAAACTTATTAGAAACTCAAGACTACCTAGCTACGGAAGCTTTTACCCTGTGGAATACACTAAAAGCATTTTAAATGCAGATAGGGTCAGGAAAAAAAAAAAAAAACCAAAAAAACCAAAACCCTCGCCCATCTTACAGGAAGAACACTGTTTGTTTGGACAGCACAGCTTCCAGTCACATGGGTAATCTGAGTCACCTCACAGGAGAGAAGGGTCTCTCCTCCCAAACGCTCAAGTCCCTTTTCACACGTGTCTCATCTGTATGGCCTTCAGGAGCCACGTTAAGCAAGCGATGCAGGAAGAGCTCCAAAATGAAATCACTCTCAAAAACCCTTATCTTGCTATTCTCTTTCCGCCCCTATAGCATTCCATGGATCACAGAGCGTATCAATAGTGGATTTAATCAGAAACAAGACATTTCTTCTAGTTTTCTTCTCTCATACTCATAACATGCCACATGAAAAAAAATAGGCGAGTTTGATGTTCGTATTAAAACATGACTGTTGCACATCACACAGCCTGATAAACAGCTGTCAGTTCTTCATTTGCAGGGAAAAAAGGTAGTTTCTTTGTTCTACAGATGTAAAATTCCAGTGTGAATGAAGAGACGAGACAGAACCCGAAGAGGTAATATGAGAAATGTAACTCAGAAATAACAAGTAAACCAAGCATTTTATTTCCATAAGTTTTCCCATGTCTATAGAGCTTTTTGGACTTTTCCTAAAAAGCCTCACAAGGCTGGGCAGTCCGACTACGCTTTTATTTTCTACACCCACTCTTTCCTCTCCCTGTCTATCCTTTCACTGACAAAGCTATATTTAAAAAAAAAAGGGGG